>PVMK01165772.1_pt1 | contig 30971 bp, 26 predicted proteins | sample 1853481 | NCBI WGS metagenome assembly PVMK01 (sample SAMN08533507, study PRJNA380276) | Marine sediment metagenome, whole genome shotgun sequencing project.
GCGGCGGTAAGTTTGCCCAGCCTAAAAATCGGACCATCCAGTCAGCACTTGCTACTTATTATCTGCTGCTGGAAAGAACCGATTTTCCGGCGTTGCAAACTTACCGCCGCGCTCTGACAGGCGATCATCAGATGCCCGCTGACTTTCTCAATAATCTGGCCCATCTTTTCCTCAGAGAAAGACGCGCGGATGAATGGGCATTGGAGATTTATCTCAAGGCCATTGGAGATAGCCACCACCCGCCTGAAATCTTAAGGGGTATTGCTGCGTGTGTGCGCTGGATTTCACTTACCGAGCGCAACAAACCGTTGCTGCAACAGGCTTACGCGTATCTTGAAGGGATTGACACGGCGGAAATACAAAGGATGAGCGCCGGCTTTAAACCACCGCTTCCGCCTTCCGATAAACGCCTCGTTCACCGGTCAGCTCAAAGACGGGCCTCTTTTCTTCAAACCGCCGGTGCAGTGCTGCAAACATTTTATGAAGATCTCAGCGCCCTGCCGGTTTGGATTTTACGACAGATTCGATCCGGGGTCCGATTGGCCACGCAAACAAGAAAATCGCGACGCGTGCTTGCAGGGATTCTGCTTGGCGGATTAACAGCGGCTGTCATTGTCCTGGTGATTAACACAGTGGGTCATCTGGTCAAGACCGAAACCCCGGTTAGCCAAAAAATTGAGAAAGCACCCGAAGCCATTATGGATCCATTTACATTACAGGTGGCCGCTTACCTGCAACCGGCGTATGCCAGGACATATGTGGAAAAGCTGAAAAAACAGGGTTTGGATGCTTACTGGAGAGAGGCCATCAGCGCCGATAAGAAATGGTACCAGGTTCGCGTTTCACATTTTCCGGATAAAAAATCCGCCCGGGACTTTGGGGAAGCGCTCAAGGCGAAGGGGGTTATCGAGGATTATTACGTCGCTAACTTTAGCCCACCGTCTAAATAGGTTCAGGGTTCAAGGGTTCAGGTGTCAGCAAACAGATGTCAGAGGGTATAGTTAAATAGTTGATTAGTTGAATAGTCAATTAGTCAGAGGATTCAATCCATTTTAAACTATTTAACCATTCGACCAATTAACGAATCGACTAAACTCACGGGCCAGCAACCAGAAACAAGAAGCCAGCGACCAGTAGCCAGCCGCCAGAGGCCAGACGATTAAAGATTCGGATCCTTTTGGCGAACATAGGCCAGCAGCTTCCTGGCCGTGGTGGATTTGACCTGAATGGCATCATAGTTTATCGGGACGTTGTTTAAATATTGCAGAATCAGCGCATCGCCGTCTGAAAGACCCCCCGGCAGAATGCCCGCAAAGAAAAATCCCAGCTTTTCAAATTGCTCTGTGTAGATGCAGGTCGATGGATCGGAAAGATTCAGGAAGAGGTTTAGGATTTCGGTTTTTTTGAGGCAGAGTTCCTTTACCTTGGCTTTTAGGTCATCGATGATATTCATCCCATAGCGGTCTATGATGATGCGGGCGAAACTCATGGAGCCGACAAGCTTAATTCTAATCGCAGATGATGACGTTACCTTTTCAGTTTTCGGCGGCACTGCTTTTTTAATCTCAGGCCTAACCCCCAGCCCTTTGTACAGAGCGGCAATCATGTCATCGTGATGCGGCGGCGCATAAATCGATCGGGAAGCAGGTGGTTGCTTTAAATATAAAAATTGCACCAGCATGCTCACCCGATAAGGAATTTTCTCATGCATGCCTTTAAACACGGTGTCAGGCGGTATCAGCCCCAGCCTTAAACCACAATCTCTGAAACCGAATCCATGAACCGTATGTTGAGATATGGTGTGATTGGTGACCGCCTCCCCGAAGGCTCCCTGTATGCCCCTGGATTTCGCCTGATCTAACAGATATTGGGTTATGTTGCGAAAACATCCCAGGGAGCGAAACTCGGGTTTTACGACCCCCTGGGCCATTTCTACAATTTGGGGATTTTCTTCCCAGATCTGGAAAACCCCATATCCCGCGATTTCTTTTTCACCGGTTACGGCAACGGCCGAATGAATCCGGCCGCTTCTATTAAGGGCGTTAATTTTTTCAGGATAATAAACATAATCGTGGGGATAGGTGTAACCGTAAGTTTTATATATTGTCTTTGACACTTCTGCCGCTTCGGTCGGTTCCATCTGCCGGACCCGGCATTTTAACGCTTCTAACGATGAGGCAATTTGGGGCACGGATGGCTCATAGGGTTCCAGATCGCAGGCCGCGTAATAGTCCGTGATATTTTTATTTTTCAGATGTTTGATTAAAACGAGTTCTTTGCCTTCCGGACCCAGATTGTGAAGTCGAATCTCATCAAAGTATTCTTTTAGCCGGAAAATCGGCCCTCCCATTTCGCGGCTGTCATCCTTTGAACTTTCCGTGTCCTGTGAATCAGTCTCGGCAGCACCAAAGGGCAGTCCTTTATCCCGCAGACTCAATTTTAATCCTTCCGGAATGCGCTCACAGAATATCTCCAGAGTACCTTTTTCGCCCGGTTCGAAAGAGTATCCCATCAGAGAGGTGATCGCTTCGATGACGCCGTTTTCAAGAGATTTCAAGTCTTGATCTTCCATCCCGATCGTGCGGGCAATTTCGGATACATAGATGGCAGCCGTGGTTGCGTATTTGCGATCATTGGGTATTCGGATGCTTGAATATTCACATTTTGATTCCACATTTCACCTCCAGGAACGCAATCGGGCCATTCGGCGGCCTGGTAATAGGCATTGGAAATGTTGCCTATTCGAATCGGGAAAGGCACGGATTGGAGTTGGAAACGCGTAATTTAAACGAGGGAAAAAACCACCCCCCTGAAGCAGGGCCGCAGGGGGGATGCTTGAAATTAGATGAAACGGAAAAGTTTGGTGTGGGATTTTCACATAACGTGTCTGGCGGCCTTATTTTTTGTCGGAATTGTACCGGACCTCTAATGCTCGTTTTGAAGCCCGATCGCTCTTATTTAGTCTTAGATTTCTCTTTCGTGCTCTTCGTAGAATTCTTTTTGGATCCTTTTTTGGTTGAGGAATACCCGTCGGCATACCAACCGCCCCCGAGCAGTTTAAAGGAGCAGGGTGACATGATCTTTTTGGCCCGCTTGTTACATTTGGGGCATTTGATGTATGTGGTACCCATGGGGACCAGGCCTTCGGTTATGGTGCCTTCCGGGCATTGAAACTCATAAAACGGCATATTCATCCTCCTGAGATTGATATAAAAAATATCAGGCAGTTAATTCGCTATGTCACTTTTTTTGTTGGAAATATATGTATTTTTTTCTTGATGTCAAGTCCTGGTTTGATTATACACAGCTCTCCAATTAATTGCGCATCTTACGGGCGAATGGCCGACATGAAAGCTATCCAAAGCGGTCAAACTTTCAAATCGCTGTGTATGTATGCGCAATGATTTAGGTCGTTCTGTATAAAAAGTGCTTCTTTTACCGGGTTTTTGGGACGAAGTCAACCCTTTAGAGCGTTTGTCAAAATAACGTTCCGATAGCGGTAGTTTGTTGTGTCTTCTCAGGGTTGTCGATAACGTCCAATATGGCCTGATTCAAACGCTCTAATAATTTTTCTTCATTAAAAGTCTAGGTTTTTTTCTATAAAAACAAGAATATAGCGGTTGTCTTCTTTTATAATAATTTCAAACCGTTACACACCACCATTGCGCTTGTTAGAAAATCCGGCAAACGGAACATATTTATGACAACCGGTATAACCCTTGACACTGTCGTCTAACGCCATATATAAAAATCATAAATATTTTCAGGCACTAAGAGGTGAATCCGCATGCGGTTACAAGTATTTGTATAATTATCAGCCAGTTAAATGTCAGGGAGTTCGATGAGCACTAGCATTTTAAAAAACATTTTCAATTGGAAAAAGCTACAATCCAACGAATATACAATTATGGCCGTATTGGCGGTTGTTGTGGGACTGGCGGGCGGATTGGGAGCTGTGGGGTTTCGGTATTTGATCAACTTCTTTCAGACTTTGGCTTACGGCGGTGAGAACGATTTGCTGGAGTTGGTGGTAAATTTTCCATGGTATTATCGTGTGGCAATCCCGACAATTGGGGGTTTGATTGTGGGTCCGTTGGTTTATTTTTTTGCCAGAGAAGCCAAGGGGCATGGTGTGCCGGAAGTAATGGAAGCCGTGGCGCTCAAGGGCGGGGTGATCAGAAAGCGGGTGGTGGTGGTAAAATCGCTGGTTTCCGCCATCTGTATCAGCACCGGCGGTTCCGTCGGCCGGGAAGGCCCGATTGTTCAAATTGGCTCTGCCATCGGATCGGTCCTGGGCCAATTTATGAAAGTTTCACCAGACCGTATGCGGACGCTGGTTGGATGCGGTGCGGCCGCCGGAATTGCGGCCACATTTAATGCCCCCATAGCGGGATCCATGTTTGCCCTGGAGGTTATTCTCGGTGATTTCGGCCTGGCGACATTTAGCCCGATTGTGATCAGCTCCGTTGTTGCCACAGCCGTCTCACGTGGGTTTCTCGGTGATACGCCCGCCTTTATCGTTCCGGCCTATGAGCTGATCAGCGCCTGGGAATTTCCCATGTATCTGGTATTAGGCATTTTTTGTGCCCTGGCGGGGGTGACATTCACCAAAACCCTTTATCGAATCGAAGATTTTTTTGATGAGATTAAATTTCCCGAATATCTCAAGGGAATAATCGGCGGGCTGATTTTAGGAATCGCTTCATTGGTTTTCCCGCAGGTTCTGGGTGTCGGATATGGGGCCATTGATGTTGCTTTGATGCAGCAGATGGCCTGGTGGCTTTTGCTGGTTTTGGCGGGGGTAAAAATTTTGGCGACCTCTGTCACCATCGGCTCCGGAGGCTCCGGCGGCATTTTTGCTCCGTCACTTTTTTTGGGAGCCATGGCCGGTGGGTTTTTCGGAGTCATGGTTCATCAACTGTTCCCCGACATCACCGCATCTCCCGGGGCATATAGCATTGTCGCCATGGGAGCGGTGGTCAGCGCCACTACCCATGGTCCGCTGACCGCCATTTTGATTTTGTTTGAGATGACCGGCGATTACAAAATCATTCTTCCGCTCATGCTCGCATGCATCATTGCGACAATCGCCAGCGGGCAACTGCTGAGGGATTCAATTTATACCTTAAAATTGGCCAGACGCGGCATCGATATAAAAGAAGGTAAAGAGGTCAATGTCTTAAAATCAATGTTCGTAAAAGAGGTGATGAATCCGAATGTTGAAACCATGCCGGAAGCATTACCGCTGGGGATAATGGCCGAGAAGATATCCAAAAGCAAGTTCAACAGCTTTCCGGTCCTGAATGCACAGAATCAACTGGTCGGCATTCTTTCATTTAATGACTATAGCGAAGCGATCTTTGACGAAAGCCTGAAAGACCTGGTTGTGGCCAGGGATCTGGCCACAACCGATCTGGTGACCATTACCATGGGGGACAATCTATGGACGGCATTGGAAAAGATCAGCTCAAAAGATTTTGCGGTTTTGCCTGTTGTTTCTGCGCAAGAGCCCAATAAACTGGAGGGGGTGGTCAGTCGCCGGGACATTATCGGTGCTTACAACAAAGCGGTCCTTAAAAAGTCGCTTTTTAAATAATGCAAAGGGTGGTTTGGTGGAAAAAAATGCATATAATTTAGATAATCCTGTGTGCAATCGGTTTGTCTAGGCAGGTAATACACCCTGAATGAAGGAAAGGTGAAATGCAACCGGCTGAGATCGTTCATAACCCTTTATTTCGAGAGCGTTCCGGGAAAAAGGATGGCAAGCGCGCGCCGGAGCTGGTCGAAGAGGAAGCCGAAGAACAATCTCCCGAAGAAGAGGAATACATTCTCTGTCGCCAATGCCACCAGGCCATCACCCGACCGGCAGAGCGCGTTACCATCCAGGGCGCACACCATCACACCTTCGCCAACCCCCACGGAGTCGTGTATGAAATCGGCTGTTTTAAATATGCACAGGGTTGCGGTTACGCGGGGCCACCTTCAACGGAGTTTACCTGGTTTAGCGGTTATGCCTGGAGAGTCAGTTTTTGTACCATGTGCCTGACCCATTTAGGCTGGGTCTTTATCGCAAGCAGCGGGGACAGCTTCCACGGTTTTATCCTGGATCGGTTAATACAACCAGAATAATCCCTGAATTTTGTATGAAAATAGATGAGAATCTTTTCCAAAAAAGAATATCGGATAATGATTTTTTTTATTTCTCATCTATTTTCACCCTGCGGGCGAGCCGGAGGCTTCCATCTGCGGCGTTATTAAGGGCGAGGCATAGTTCACTATAGCCTCGCCCTTAAGTGCCTTGCAGATGAAAGCCTCCGACACGTGCAAAATACAGGTAATAACTGAAATGATAAACCTTGTTTTAATTTATATGTTAATTTTGCGAAATACTTATCGCTGAAGAAAGAGTCTTACCCAATAAATCCGAAATCCGAATTTCGCCTGATTTAATAAAATTGGTCGAAACAAATCCGAATATCAAATGACCAAAATTTAGAAGTTTTGGACATTTGAATTTATGATTTTGAATTTGTTTCGGATTTCGTGCTTCGTGCTTCGAGTTTAACCACTTAACAGGATTTCAAATTTCTATTATGGTATAATTTTTTAAGATTTTATCTTTATGTATCGAGAGGACTTATATGGCAGAGATTAAAAGCACCTTGGACCTGGTAATGGAAAAAACCAAGAATCTAAGCTTCAGTGATAAAGAAAGACAGGAACAGAAAAATAAGGAGATTGAGAGCCGGATTCGCGGGCTGCTGCAGAAATTTCAAGATCAGATAATCGCATTTGATCGGTTCAAATCCGAGTACCAGGTTCTGCATCAAGAATATCGTCTATCGGGCGATAAACTTCTGATTAAAGAAATATGCGGACAGATCGAACTTGGCAAGGACAATCAAAAGCTGTTTGAACTGCTCGCGCAATTTAAGGTGTCTAATTTTGACGGAATCGTATCAGTTTTGCAGGATTTTCATGACGTCATCGACACAGCTGCTCAGAAACGCTCTAAAATCTTAAAAGATGAACTTGCGGAAGCGCATTTTATTTCAGGCTCGGCAGTTGTTCCCAACCTGGAAATCGATGAAGCCTGGCGGAAAAACTTCGGAGAGATACGGGCAAAGTTTGAAAAAAAGCTGGATCGGCAAAAGAACAGATTGCTTAGCGAACAGAAATGAGCACACCGACCATTTTAATCTAATCTACACTTTATTCTCCATAGACCCAGCGCCTCCTGCTGCGGATCGGATCAGCGCCACATCGGCAAGATCGCTTTGCGTTTGAAGTCCAACCCGTCCGATTAACCGTCCGGTTCTTTTTGTGCCATAGATGACCGTACACCGGCCTTAGAACCGGATGGCTCTGAAACCACCCGGACCTCCAGCGGGCCGGTCGCATCCAGATGCACATCTTGTTGGGGAAAGGCAATCCTCACCCCCGCTTCTTTGAAGGCGTTATCAATTGCAAGGTTCAATTTATGCAGCATTGGCCACCAGGTCTCAATTCCGTTAATATAGACTCGCAGTTCAAAGTTCAGACTGTTGTCTCCAAAGCCCTTGAAGACGGCCTCCGGAGCGGGTTCGGAGAGAACACGCGAATTTTTTCTGGCGGCCTGCACGAGCAGTTCTTCGGCCAATTTGGTATCGGATCCGTAAGCGATTCCAACCGGTATCCGAATCCGGATATATTTATCCGAAAGCGACCAGTTGATCAGGCGGCCGACAACAAACTCTTTGTTGGGGACGATCAACTCCTTGCGATCCCAGTCGACGACAGTCGTCGCCCGAATACGGATACGTGTTACGGTTCCGCTGATGTCGCCGATGGTGACAGTATCACCGACTCTGAACGGCCGCTCGAACAGGACGATCAATCCGCAGACAAAGTTTGCCACAATTTCCTGCAACCCGAAACCGAGGCCGACACCCAGAGCCGCAACCAGCCACTGCAAATTTGCCCATTTGATACCGATCGTATTGAAAACAATAATGATACCTATCGCTGTTATCGCGTATCGGCAGACGGCTGCGTAGGCATATCGCGCCCCGGGATCCATCGGCAAACGATTCAATAAAATAACTTCCAGCAGGCCCGGCAGGTTGCGGCTGGCAATGATCGTTGTCACGGCCACAATGACTGCCAGGGAGATGTTGGCCAGGGTGATGGGAACCGATTTTTGCAACTCCGTCCACCACCGTACTGTAACTCCAAAATTGGATATCATGCAGGAAGCCGAACGCCGGAAACACGGGCTCCCAGATGGCCCAGATTCCTAGCCAGAGCAAAGATGAACAGAACCAGTTTCAAAAGCGTACGGGTTTGTTCATCAATTTCACTCATTTCGATGATGGTTTCCATCCGCGATGACTGAGTGCCGCCGCCGGGATCCGCGACGGCTTCCGCGCCTGAGGGTCGATTCATGATGCAACTCCTGTTTTGCGATGGCTTTTTTTAAAGCAATTCTACGGCTGGGCCAGCATCAGCATTCGCAGCGCCAGATCGTTGAAGACAATCAAAGCTAGTAACAGCGCTAGGGTATGGCGGACCAGGTTGCGTATTTCGATTGCTGAATAATAATACCCGATCACCTCCAGACAGAGAATAAAGAGCGGCAGAAGGATGGCCAGGGGATACCAGATGTATCGCAGACGACACAGCCAGCTTTGGGGGTGTTTTTCAATCAATACGGATGTGATGCCGCCCCTGAATCTCAGGATGTGCGCTGCGAATGTGGATATGGCCAGGGCCTGAATCATGAGGGCTAATTTGGCGAGCGCATCGCTGTATTCAAATTGTGGCACTGTTTGCATCGCCCCCAGGAAAAAGGTGGACACCGCTGCGATCGGGATCAGCCAGCCCAGATTGCGCTTCAGGGTCCGGCGGGCTGACTCCGGCCATTGAAAGTGTGTCTGGGCCAGACCGTGTTGACGGCAGATATTGTAGAGCAGGACCATAAAGATCAGGGGACGGGTAGCGTAGATCAGACCCCCGGCTATGCCTGTGCTGAACGGGTCTGCCTGACGCAGGCTTATCAATTGAATTGCCGGAAATGCCAGCAGGAACGGCCAGACAGCGGCCAACACCACCGTCAGCCCCAGGGCTTTAATCGTCAGCAGGAAGGAATCCTCCACCTGCTGCTCGACGCATTCAGCGATATACTTCAGTTTTCTGCGGGCCCACCGGCGACTGACGATCAGAAACAAACCGATCAGCAAACCTATTGTCCAGACAGCCGTCTTCTGACGGAATGACCGGCCCATATCCTTGAATAATTGGCCCCAGGAAGCCGGTTGGAAAAACCATCCCAGGGAGACTTGCAGCTTCTGGATGTCGCCGATACGGACCGGCTTGGAGCTGCGAATCCAGAGCAGATGGCGATCGAGTAATTTTCCGAAATCCTCGGCAGTGTTGACCAGCTTTTGTTCAGCGAATTCAATATCCTGTATCAATTGGAAGATCCGATCGTAGCCGGATTTCAATTTTTGAATAATATCGAGGCGATTGGCTACCAATTCCTGAATTTTCAAATCGAGTGACTTCCGGTCGACATCCGAGAGAAAGCTGACGGAACCGATCAAGCGATCTGCCAGGTCCTTGGGGTCGGAAAGTTCACGGAGCAACCGTTCCAACTCGATCTGCTTTTCGCTGATTTCGCTCATTCTGATCTGGCGGGCATCGGAATCCGCAAAATACTGATCGGCACTGGGCAGTTTCAGACGCTGTGTGCGCAGCGCCAATCCGATGGCCGCGGTTAGCACGGCTGATTCGACTCTTTTTTTAGCCGTTTCAAATTCCTCTTCCAGCGCTTTCAGACGGGATTGATAACCTTCATAATTTCCTGTCAGTACTGTTTCTTCCCGGGTAACTTTTTCCAGCTCGGTACTCAGTTGGATGTTGATGTCAAACTGGTCCTGGACAATCTTGGGCAGCAGGGGAACCTTTACAATGGCGTCCTGGGCGTCCTCCCGGGCCTTAGCGGCCTCCTGCTGGCGGCGTTTCTGCACTTCGGTCTGCCAGCTTTTCAACATTTTTTCGCGGCTTTCCAACGCTTTCTGGGCGACATCTCGCTCCATGCTGAACGATTCTACGAGCAGATTATGGCTGCGTTGTCGCTGCTCGTTCAATTTGATTTGGGCTGTTAATTTTTCCCGCTCAGACTTGAGACTTAGCACTTTAGAATTATTAAGTATATCTGTCTCGGCAGCGCCGGATATTGTTTTCAGCTCCGTTTGAATGTCTTTGAGCCGGCTGGTTGCGGTCGCAAGCTGTTCGGTTGTTTGATTGATGGTATTCTTCTCAGCCGTTAAGCGATCACTCCATTCCCGCAGCCTGCTTTGAGCCGTCGCGAGCTCGGCTTCTTTCTGGCGGAGTCGCTGTTCGAGTTTTAACGTGCTCATTTGCTGCGCGCGGGCCTCGACTTTTTCAGGCGCCGTGAGCGACTTTTTCAGCTTGGCCTGCAATATTTTCAACCGCTCGGGGGTTGTCTGAATGAGCTGTGAGAGTTCGTTTGCCTTTTTATTGGTGCTGAAGGCCAGCTCTATATACGTAATCGCTCGGTCTATATATTTCAGACTGTCGGTTTTAACCGTGGCATCGATATCCGTCATACTTTCGATCGCTATGCGCCTGGATTTCAGCTCTTCAATGGTTATGGCTGAGGATGGAGCTGCCAATGATGGGGGGGTTGCTGTCTGCTGGGCTTGAATCTCCGGTAAAATCACCGGCAGCAACCCTATCGAACTAACGGTAAGGAAACCTACAAGTTTTTTCATTATGCTCCGCATATCTCGCCTCCCGGGCGCTGATGAGGTGACGCTTGAGTGAGGTCAGGTGCTGAAGGACAAAATTTGAATGAGATAAATAATAATAACAGTGAATTGCGTTGTCAAACAAAACCGCCGAAATTGCCGAATTGTACTTCATTTAAGTTTTATCTATTGTTGCATATTAGGTAATGAGCAACCCACAGTTTTTTTGAATGTTAGATGTCGGCTATCCTTCTAACCCTAGGTAAAAATTCACCTTACTTTCGCTAATCTCAAATTTCCCCCATTCCATTATAGATTCGATAGAGGCACGGAAAACACAATTCTTGCAAGACTGAAATTATCGAAACCTTTATCTGTAAAAAAAGCTGACCTATCAATGGAATCAATTAATAGCCTCTCTGTAGGCTCAGACGCTTACTTACACATTGACTCTCAAGGGGAATTCCTCTATGGTTTTTCCCCAGCAAAGCAAGCCCTTATCACTCCACTTTACTCACTATCACTAGGGAGAAAACGATTATGAGAGGTAAACTGGGAATCATTTTATTGATCGCTTTTTTCGCAAGCCCGCTATCAGCACAAGAACTCACAGGAACCCTTCAACAGATTAAAAAATCCGGTCAAATCAGAATCGGCTATCGTGTGTCTGAACCACCCATGTCCTTTTTGGACAAAGACGGCAACCCGACGGGTTATTCTATTGATATCTGTAAGGGTATAGTAACTGAAGTTGAAAACAAAATCGGTACGGACGTAAAGGTTGAATATGTTCCCGTAACAGCTGATGGGCGATTTAAAGCCCTGAGCGATAACAAAATTGACATATTATGTGGCTCAACTACTAAAACGCTTTCCCGTAGTGAACTTGTTGACTTTACGCAACTGACATTTGTCACCGGCGCTTCACTAATGACCTTAAAAGATAATAAGGCTCTTGATTCTGCCGGTTTTGATGGAACAACAATTGGAGTCGTGAAAGCCACAACAACCGCAGTCGCATTGAAAAAACTCATTCGAGAAACATCAACGGATGCGGAAGTTGTCTTATTCAATTCAGCAAAAGAAAGCATCGATGCGTTACGAAAGAAGAAAATCGATGCCTTTTCTTCAGACCAGGTCGTACTTATTGGTTTAGCTCTAAAAGAGCATGACCCAATGAACTTTGTGATTAAGTCCGACGTGTTCTCCTTTGAGCCTTTTGCACTTGCCGTAAGGCGAAATGATGCAGATTTTCGTCTTGTTGCAGATCGCGTGATATCTGAACTTTACCGATCAAGAAAGATACTTGAAATTTACGACAAATGGATTGGCAAGTTTACCCGAAAAAGGCTGCCCATATTCGATGCAATGATCAAACTTAATGCAACACCAGAGTGAGAATAGTACGGATCCCTGCTATATTTCTGCAATAGATAAATTCGCTCAAAATTGCATGTATCTCCAGCTTATCAAAGGTTTTTGAAGGCATAAAAAAGTTGTGATATCCTCAAAAATGGTGATGATATCACAAGTTTTCCGTTTTAGTGATACTCTCAGAGACTGTCGAAAAACCTCAAAAGCTAGTTTTTAGCATCTCTAAGTGTCCGATTTTATTATAAGCAAAATTGGGAAAAAGGCCAAAAAAGGGCTTTTTCGACAGTCTCTCAATATATCAAAAGTTGACGTCGCACCATCATAATGAGAAGATGTTCTAGTTTAAATAATCAGGATAGGCGATTTCCATGTTCTTAACATAATATCTCAATAGGTGGAAAATTTTCCATCTAATATAAATGTTAGAATTATAAAAGGGAAATTTGTCAGACGAAAAAATTGAAAAATTGGCCGTATTAATAGATGCAGACAACGCCCAACCTGCAAAATAGGAGTTTATCTATGCCAAGAAAATTCGGACAAGATATTATTCATCGCTGGAAAGAAAATCCGGTAATCACCTCTGAGGATATCCCCTTTAAGTGTCATGATATGTATAACGCCGGTTGTATTAAGATTGACGGGCAATACCTACTGCTCATTACCATTGAGAAACTTGACGGCAGACCTGCCATTTATAGAGCCAGAAGCGAGGACGGGTTATTTTTTGAAATAGAAAGAGAACCGTTTATTGCCTCCTCAACGGATGTTGATTTTAAAGAATACGAAGATATGGGAGTCTTAGATGCCAGAATCACTGCTCTTAATGATGAGTTTTATATTGTGTATCTGGCCATGGGAAGGCATGGGATCGTTTTAGAATTGGGCAAGACAAAAGATTTTAAAAAGTTTGAAAGAATAGGGATTGTTTCACAGCCGGATACCAAGGCTGGTGCTCTTTTTCCCAGAAAGATAAACGGCAGGTTCGCGATGTTAAAAAAACCGAAATACGGAGAAAGTATATGGGTTGCTTATTCAAATGACCTTTTGACCTGGGGTGCGAGAGAGGTTGTCCTGACGCCTAGAGCCGGCTTTTGGGATCAGGGGCGAATAGGATGCGCGGTTCCACCGATGGAGACAGAATCAGGGTGGCTGCTTTTCTACTATGGAGTGAAAAAAACCTCGGCGGGCACGATTACCAAACTAGGGGCCGCCATTCTTGATAAAGAGGATCCTGCCAAAGTAATAAACCGGTCCAATATACCGATACTCTCACCAAGGAAATTATATGAAAGGATCGGGGATCTTAATAATGTAGTTTTTTCCACCGGAGCCATTCTGGAAGATAATGGTGAAATTAAGCTTTATTATGGAGCAGCGGATAACTGTATCTGTCTGGGAACCACAACGCTTTCCGGGATCATCGATTTTTGTAAGAACAGTTTGGAGGAATTTTAAATAATGGTTAGAAAAATAGGAAGAGATTTTTTATATCGTTATGAAGAAAATCCCATACTGACTGCGGAGGATATTCCCTTCAGGTGTAATACGGTGTTTAACGGGTCTCCTGTTAAATTTGAAGGAGAATACCTGATTTTGTTTAGAGTAGAGGGACTGCAGGGGTATTCATTTTTTGCACTGGCCAGAAGTAGAAAAGGGTTCTTCTATAAGGTCGATGAAAAACCGGTCATGTTACCCGAGAAGAAGGGTAAATTTGCAAAGTATGAAGAAAGAGGAATAGAGGACCCGCGAATTACGTTTATGGACGGGGTTTATTATATTTTGTTTACAGCTGTCTCAGCTTTTGGGCCTATGATTGAAATTGCCAAAACAGAAGATTTTAAAAAATATGAGCGGATTGCCCTTGTTTCTTCGCCGGGCAATAAAGACGGCGTATTATTTCCCGAAAAGATTAAAGGAAAATATGCCAGGCTTGACAGACCGATCGGCAATGGTATCGGTTCTATCTGGATATCTTATTCGGATGACCTTATTTACTGGGGACATTCCAAGGCGGTCATTACCCCAAGGCCGGGTTACTGGGATTCTTACCGAATCGGTGCATCTGTGCCTCCTATCAAGACGGACAAAGGGTGGCTGGAGATCTATCACGGTGTAAGAATGACCGCCAGTGGACCGATTTACCATGCCGGAAGCGTCCTGCTGGATTTGGAGGATCCCTCAAAGATTGTTGCCAGAGGTGATGAACCGATTCTTTCTCCCAGAGAGAATTATGAGAGGGTAGGAGATGTCAACAATGTTGTTTTTGCGAGCGGTGCCATTGTCGAAGAGGACAGGACGATAAAGGTTTATTACGGGTCTGCAGATACATCGATATGTATGGCCATGGGGGATCTGGATGAATTAATCGATAGGACTTATAATGGTTAAAAAACATGAGACGAATCCCTTGATTGAGCCTAAATCAATCAAACCTTCCCGCGAGGGTTATCGGGTAAAAGGGACTTTTAATGCAGGGGCCGCGGAATATAATCGTGAGATAATCCTCCTTTTACGGGTGGCTGAAGATTGTGTGGCGGGCGAGGGTTCGATTTCTGTTCCTTATTACCGTTTTGATGCTGAAGGAGGGCATCCTGAGATTCTGGAAGTAAAGGCTGATGATCCCCATGTCCGATTAAAAGATACAAGGGGGATTGTTTATAAGGGGAAAGACTATCTTTCCACATTAAGCCATATCCGAATTGCAAGAAGCAAAGACGGTATCAATTTCACAATAGATGATAAACCTTTTATTTATCCCTGTAGTTCAAGCGAATCATTCGGCACGGAGGATGCGCGAATCAGCAAAATAGATGACCTCTATTATATAACATATACCTCGGTTTCAGGTGACGGCTGGGCAACCGCACTGGCCACGACACGCGATTTTATAACGGTGGAACGAAGAGGGATTATTTTTCCCCCTCCCAATAAAGATGTGTCAATTTTTCCGGAAAAAATAAATGGGAAATATTTGGCTTTGCATCGTCCCCACAATGAGGGTTTTGGGAAACCATCCATATGGTTTAGTGAATCACCGGATCTTCTTCATTGGGGGGGCCACAAATGTCTGATCCGTCCCCCGTGATACCCGCTGGGAAGAACAGAAAATAGGCGGTGGTGCTGCACCGATTAAAACAGACAAAGGATGGCTGGAGATCTATCACGGTAAAGGCAAAGATCAGATATATTCCCTTTTCTTACTTTTACTGGATTTGAACGATCCCTCCCATGTTCTAAAAAGAGGTAAGGAGCCGATATTGTTTCCGGAAGAGCCGTATGAGACCAGAGGATTTTTCCCTAACGTGGTCTTTTCCAATGGGGTGATTGCCGGGGCGGACGGCTCGGTTAAAATATATTACGGAGCATGCGACGAAACGGTATGTCTTGCTGAGACAATAATCGATGAATTGTTAGAAACCTTAAAATGAGGGGGTTAAGAAATGAGAATCGGTTTTGTTTCGACATATCCGCCTATCGAATGCGGTATCGGCACCTATACCAGCTATCTGAACGAGACTCTTAGAAAGATCGGTAACGAAACCTTTGTCGTGAGCCCTCTGGGGGCTCAGGGGGCAGGTGTATTTCCTATCTACAGGCCGGAAAGCACGTCAATGTCTACGCAGATATTCGATATCAGTGCTGAATTCACTCCGGACATCATCCACATTCAACATGAGTATGGCCTCTACGGCCCGCAAAGGGGTGTTCATGTGATTGGGCTAATTGTCATGTATAAGCTCGCAGGCATACCGGTTGTCACAACGCTACATACCGTTCAGGAGGAGCCCGATCATGCCGAAAGCACCCTTCTGCGTTTGATTGTAAGCGAAAGCTCTGCGGTGATTGTTCATGAGCAATTTCAAAAGGATACTCTTGTCAAACACTTTGGGCAGGAGGAAAAAATTCATGTTATATATCATGGTATCCGGGAGGTCGAGGTCATAAAAGATGCTAAGAAGAAATTGGGGATAGAAGGTAAAAAAGTGATTCTTTTATGCGGGTATTTCAGGCCGACCAAGGGATTTAAAGAAATCGTGGAACTTATGCCGGAGATCTGCAAACAGGCGAATGATATTGTTTTACTGGTTGCCGGGAAATCGAGGGGATTGGAATATCAGGAGTTTCAAAGAGAATTTTATGAAGCGATAAACAATTCCCCTGTAAATGACAGAATCGTGGTTTTACGGGGACAGTTCCCCCAGCATACATTCGATACGATTGTTTCTGCAAGCGACATAGTGGTTTTGCCTTATGTAAAGGGCGCTCAAAGCGGGATTATGGCCCAGTGTTTTGCTTTCAACAAGCCTGTTATAACCTCAAATCTTTTGGCTTTTAGAAAGCTTGTTAAACGCAGCAACGGCGGATGGATATGCAAGAGCAATAAGGAATATATACAAGACATTATTAAGATTCTAAGAGATGATGACCTCTACCGGACCTTACAAAACAATATCAAAGAGTATGTAAAGAATTACAGCTCGTGGACGATAATCGCCCAGCAACATATTAAAGCATACCAGTCGGTTGTCAGAATTCCCTATGGCAGAGCAAAGTACGTCTACTGGGAGTAAGAAAAATAAGGCACTTAAAGAAGATGATTTTGCCCGAAAAAACATTGCTCCAAACGATGGTATAAGCAAAAGCAGCTTTATTGAAGCCATCAACACCCGGGGGTTTAGCCATGGTTTAGGGGACATTGTTGACTATCGTGACTAATTTTTACCTAAAAGCCCAATATAATAACCCGTGATCACTGCTATATAACACAGGTGAACTGTGAACTGGTGAACTGGGGTCGCCCTTTAACGGGCGACCCCGTAAACTTTAACTTGGTCCGACCCCGTAAACTAACCCCGTAAACCGTAAACAGCCTCGAGCCGGTCGCGGGCGATGGAGATGCGCAGGACTCGGAAGCTTTGGGGCAAGTTCTTTGAGCCGCTATTGGGATTCCGCTTGAGGGCCTGATTTCTGTCTTCTGACTTCTGAATCTAGATATACCCAAACCCAAAATCTTCAATCTGCTCAAAATTTGACTTTACTTCCTGAGCACCGGATATGATTTCTCCATGTCCCGAAAGTAATAGCTCAACATCCAGGTGGGACATTCGTTTAATGCTTTCTTTGATTTTTGGGCCATCGCCACCGGGCAAATCGGTGCGTCCGAGACCATCTTTAAAAACAAGGTCACCGCTAAACAGTGCCTTTTGCGAAGGCCAGTAGAGGCAGATCGAACCGGGAGAATGACCCGGGGTCAGGAAAATCTCCATTTCAAGACCGTCAAGGGAAAGCGTCCCTTCTTTCAGAAAAAAGTCCGGCGTCAGGGCCTCAATATCGATTCCAAAGGCAGCACTCATTTGTTTGCCGGCGGTTGCCACCCAATGCCATTCGGTCTCATGCAGGGTAAACAGAGCCGATTTCTCCTTGAATAATTGAACGGCTTCAAGGTGGTCCGGGTGAGCATGGGTGCAGATTATCAGATCGATATCATCCGTTTTTAGTTTCAAATCCCTTAATCCCAGTTCAACATGTTCGAATAAGGCGCGATGGCCGGGATCAATCAGCACCCGGGTCGGGCCGTCAATAAAATACGCGTTGCAATTGTTGGCCGTCGGAGACTGCCAGACAAACGTGTGCAGATTATTTACAATTTTCATATCACTCCTTTTCGATCGGTGCATTTTGCATTCAGGTATAAATTTGACATGTTAAGCAAATAATTTTGACATTTTGTATACACTTCTTTTAACTGCCGGACGGCTGATATTAACTTAAATATTTGAAATTTATTTAATTAATTTATAAATTGTATTTTAGCATAATTTTTGCATCATTTTACAGAAATAAATTTTAACCCTATAAGGGAGTCTTGGTCATGAGAAAGCATTTGATTTTGGCTGTTATTCTGTTGTTTGCCATTTCCGGCTGTGCGGGTACACATAAGTCCGGTGAAAACCCGGTTGAACGCATGCTGGATGATTCGGCGATCACAACTCGGATTAACCATGAAATGGTTAAAGACGACATCGTTAAAGCCCGGCAGATTGATGTCGATACCATCGGCGGCCACGTCACTCTAACGGGAGTTGTCGCTACCCGGGAAGTATCCGCCCGCGCTTCACAAATCGCTCATCGTGTGCCGGGAGTAAAGTCAGTCAGCAATAATCTTCAGATTGGTGAAAGAAGTTTTGGTAATATCTGGGATGATAATGTGATCAGCAATAAAATCAAAGCCAAGCTGATCACCGAACCCGAAGTCCGCTCGCTTAATATCGATGTCGACGTGTATTTAGGGGTTGTAACCCTAACCGGCGTAGTCGGCAGCCGGTATCAAAAGGACCGGGCTATTGAGATTTCCCGCAGCACCGATGGAACCGTCAAAGTTATTGATAATCTTAAAGTCCGTTGACCCCCAAGGGGTCAAGGTTCAAAGGTTCAGGGTTCAGAGGTTCAACGTTCTGGGGTTCAGGGTTCAAGGTTCAGCGTTCAGAGGTTAAATAACAGAAGACAGATGTCAGAGGACAGATGAAAACCGGAGAGTAGGGCAGCCCTCTGCGGCTGCCAGAAACCAGTGACCGGCAGCCAACCGCCAGCAACTAGAAACCAGCAGCGAGTAGCCAGTAGCCAGAACCCTGAACCTCTGAACCCAGAACCCTTTTCACCTCTTTTCCACTTCTCTGACAATCCTTTGCAAAATCTCCCCCGCTTTATCCCGAATGAGCACGTCGCACATATCATCGCAGGGTGTTTGCGACAGATTGACGATGGCCAAAAAGGCACTGTTTTGTCTGGCGTAAATCGGCATATGAGCCGCCGGCTGAACCAGTAGAGTTGATCCCACCACCAGAAAAAAATCACATGTTTGCGAAAGGGTGGTCGCCTTTTCGACTTCGATAACCGGCATGGCCTGGCCAAAGGAAATCGTATCGGGTTTTAAATAACCCCCGCATTCACATTCCGGAGCCGGATCGCCGGTTTCCAAGCGCTTGTGGGTTTCTTCCGTGGAAGTAATTTTACGACAGGTCATGCACCGGATGCGACGGGTATTGCCGTGAAGCTCAATTATTTTTTCATCCGCAAGACCGGATTCCTGGTGCAGCCCATCCACATTCTGGGTGATCACCGCGTTCAGCAGCCCCATCTGGTAAAGTTGAGCGATGGATGAATGCCCGATATTCGGTTTAGCCCGGCTAATATCCTTGTAGAGTTCTTTCCATCGCTGCCAGTACTCCTCACGGGCGTCTCGGGAGCTCATAAATTCGTCAAAATAGACCGGGCGGAATTTGTCCCAGATACCGCCCTGACTTCTGTAATCCGGAATTCCGCTTTCAGTAGAAATCCCCGCGCCGGTAAATACGATATTTTTACCGCCTTTTCTTATTTTATCCGCAATCAGAGTGATTTTTGCATTCATAATATTATTGAATTTTAATTAATAGCAAATCATTCCAGATGGAGCTGGTTTCAACTTACAAGGTGTCAGGTGTCAGCTTCAGAAGACAGATGACAGAGGACAGATATCAGAGGTCAGAAAACAGAGAACAGAAAAACACTGAAGTCAACGATTATCTAACTTCGCCCGGTCACATCTGACTGCTTTTATTTGTCATCCGACTTCTGTCTTCTGACATCTGTCGTCTGACCTCTGAAACCTGACACCTGACACCTGACACCCGAAGCCTATCAACCGGAAACCGGTTGTTAGGCTTCTTTAAACTGCGCGATCAATTGCTGCAATGAGGCCTTGGCATCGCCAAAGAGCATACGCGCATTTTCTTTGACAAAGAGAGGATTGTCCACACCGGCGAAACCGGCGGCCATGGAGCGCTTCAATACGATTACGGTTTTAGCCTTATCGGCGTTGATCACCGGCATCCCATAGATCGGGCTGGAAGCGATCTCTCTGGCGGCCGGGTTAACAACATCGTTGGCACCGATAACCACACAAACATCAATGGCATCTATTATCGGGTTGACATCATCCATCTCCGCCAGTTGCTCGTAAAGAACATTGGCCTCGGCAAGCAGAACGTTCATGTGTCCCGGCATTCGACCGGCCACCGGGTGAATCGCATAACGAATATCTGCGCCGTTTTTTTCCAGGATATCGCCAAGTTCGCGAACCGCATGCTGTGCCTGGGCGACGGCCATACCGTAACCGGGAACAAACACAACGGATCGGGCGGCCTCGAGGATATAGTAGGCATCTTGCGGGGAGATCGGATGCGGTTCTCCCTGAACCGGGTCGGCACCTGCTTGGCTGACTGCGGCGTGCAAGCCGCCAAACAGAACATTGGCCAGGGAACGATTCATGGCTTTACACATGATACCGGTCAAAATCAGGCCGCTGGCGCCAACCAGTGCCCCGGCGACGATGAGAACATTGTTGAGAATGATAAAGCCGGCTGCGCTGGCTGCCAGACCGGAATAGCTGTTAAGCAGGGCGATCACAACCGGCATGTCGGCTCCGCCAACGGGGATGACCCCCAGGACCCCTAAAATCAGCGCCAGACCGATGATGACAATGAAAATCACATAAGAAAATGATGCCGCCGGATTATATGCAAAGATTGCCCCGCACAAAAGAATTGCAATGATAATGGTTGCGTTAACGATTTGTTGACTGTAGAAGAAAATCGGTTTGCCCGACAGTCTTTCCGAAAGTTTGCCATAGGCAATCACACTTCCGGAAAAGGCGACGCCGCCAATGAGCACGGTCAGAAGGATGGCGATTGTAATAAAAAGATTGCTTTCGGGTAAGCTATGATAATTTTCCCAGCCCACCAGCAAGCTGGCCAGTCCTCCAAAACCGTTTAAAATGGCCACCATTTGCGGCACAGACGTCATTTTGACGGTGCGGGCTGCAATCACGCCGATAAACGCGCCGACAACCATACCGGCAATTACCAATGAAAACGAAAGGCAGCATTCAAACAGCGCCGAGACAACGGCAATCAGCATGCCCAGAGCAGAGACCAGGTTACCCCGCCGGGCACGTTCCGGTCTGCCGAGCATTTTGATTCCGATAATGAAGAGAATAGAAGCAACGATGTATCCGACCTCGATCAGAATTTCTACGGTGTCGGTCATTTCTGCTCCTCGTCTTTGTGCTTGAACATCGCCAGCATTCGATTGGTAACCAGGTATCCGCCCACCACATTAATCGTGGCCAGAATGAGTGCAATTGTGCCCACGATGGAGGCAACGGTATCCGCACCGGTTCCGGCTGCCGTGAGAGCCCCCACAATGGTGATGCCGGAAATGGCATTGGTTCCTGACATCAAGGGGGTGTGCAATTGCGATGGCACTTTGCGAATCAATTCCACACCGAGGAAGATGGCCAGAATGAATACAAAAATTAAAAGACCAATGGACATGATATCAACTCCTTTAAACGTGCGAGATAGATATTATTTGGTGATTAACGTTATATAAAAATTAACACTGTAAGTGGAGTAATGGAGTATTGGAGTTATTCATATTTTGGATTTTAGATCTCAGATTTTGGATTTAACGACCAACTAAACGGCTAAGCATCAACTTCCAGCAGTTTCAATCCGAAATCCAAATTCCAAAATCCAAAATCAAGATCGCTCCAACCCTCCACTAAAATTTCTTTTCCTTCTGATAATGCTTCCGGATCATTTCATTTATAATTTTACCTTTATGCGTGATAATACATCCCTTTGTAATTTCGTCTTCAAAGTCCAGGCGAAAGCGTTTTTCTTCTGCATTCCAGAACTCAGCAACAAGGGCACACAGGTTGGATGAAAACATCTGGCTGGCGTTGATCGCCACTTCTCCCGGCAGGTTGGCCAACCCGATGATGCGAACACCATCCACGTCAACTTCTTGATCCGGTTGTGACCCGGCGACATTGCCGCCTGTTTCCACCGCCAGGTCAACAAGAACCGATCCTTTTGACATCCCCGCAACCATGTCTTCAGTGATGATCAACGGTGCTTTTTTGCCAAATACCTGGGCAGTAGTGATTACCACGTCTGAGGCCGCACAAACTTTAGCCATTCCCTCCCGCTGTTTTTGCAATTGCTCGTCTGTGAGTGCCTTGGCGTATCCGTCTTTGGTCTGTCCGGTTTCACCCAGGTCGATCTTTACAAAGCGTGCTCCTAATGATTTTACCTGCTCCTCAACCACCGGCCGGGTGTCAAACGCATCAACCCGGGCACCCAACCGTTTTGCAGTTGCAATTGCCTGCAAACCCGCAATTCCGACGCCGATCACAAAAACTCTGGCAGGTGATATTGTTCCTGCGGGCGTCATCATCATCGGAAATATTTTATCCAGGCGCTCCGCAGCGATAATCACGGCCACATAGCCGGCTAAATTTGCTTGTGAGCTTAACACATCCATTTTCTGTGCCCGTGTGATGCGCGGGATCATCTCCATGCTGATGGACGCGACTCTCTTATTCATCAAAGCCTCAACAAGCTCCCGTTCGTTGAACGGGTCCAACATACTTACATAGATGCTCTCTTCTTTCAGCAAGGCGACTTCTTCCATCGCTGGTTTGCGGATGCGCAGCACCATATCCGCAGCCTGAAGCAAATTACTTCGGTTTGCTTCCAAAGAGGCTCCCGCCTTCGCGTAGTCTTCATCGGAGAAGTTCAGCTTCTGTCCAATTCCGGTTTCCACCGTAATATGCGCTCCCATTTCTACCAGCTTGGCAATATGTTCAGGGATGAGCGCCACACGGGTTTCGCCGGGATGAACTTCTTTGGGCACGGCGATATTCATAATTTGATTTTATCCTTTCCAACATACCTATTTTGTACGAGATAAGCAGTAAAATCTGAGAGAAGTTAAGACTTATTTTCTTCTCGGTCAATCGACCCTGTTTGAAAAGTGCCTGGTTGAATCTAATACCTGAATCTTGCCTGAAAATAGATGAGAATCTTTTGGTTATTTAATTACAGCAAGTTCGCACAAGAATAGTGTCAATACATTTTACTTAATAAGTAAATCGAATGATGATCTTTTCTATTTCTCATCTATTTTCACCCTGCGGGCGAGCCGGAGGCTTCCATCTGCTGCGTTATTAAGGCCGAGGCATAGTTCACTATAGCCTCGACCTTAAGTGCCTTGCATATGAAAGCCTCCGACTCGTGCAAAATTCAGGTATTATGTTAGCTTGTCTTTTAATTGCTGGAATATTTTGAGGGCTTGCTTGCGGGTATTTTCCCTGGTGCCTGAATTGTCGATAACAATGGTGGCCTTGTCTTTCTTCTCTTCAATCGGAATCTGGGAGCGGACTCGGGCCAGGGCATCGGCTTCGGAGATGCCATCTCTTTGCATCAAACGCTTAATCTGGATATGCTCCGGCGCGTAGACGACAACCACCTCGAATAAATCCTTGTACATTTGAGATTCAATCAGCAGCGGTATGTCTAAAATGGCAATTGTATTCGGATTGGTTTTTTCGATATGCTTCAGTTGACGGTTTTGTTCTTTTCTTACTTGCGGGTGAACAATACTGTTGAGCAGTTGTTTTTTCTGAGGGTCATTAAAAATAATATCGCCAAGTACACTGCGGTTGATCTCACCATCAGACAATAGAACGTTTTCGCCAAAGGCCTCTGCGATTGCGCGATGGGCCGGCAGCCCCTTTTTAACCACCTCGCGGGCAATACGGTCGGCATCAATTATCACAGCGCCGGCATTTTCAAGTATAGTGGATACCGTTGATTTTCCGGTTGCAATTCCACCTGTAAGCCCGACAACCTGCACGCTTAACCCCCGTTCGCTTAATGGTTTATTCGCCTTCGCCTGAATACCCTGTCCCGCTTGCAGCGGGACTGCAGGGATGAAAGGCAAGGCGAACCGCGCCGAAGCTCGTTAGAGCGAAGGCGGGTTAGGCTACGGCGCAATTCCGCTTTGATACCCCGCCGCTTGCGGCGGGGAGCTTCATTTTCATGGCCTTCCAAATACCGCCATAATAGACTGCAGGGCTGTTTTGTCAACACTGATCAATAAACCGATTTTGAACGCGGTTGAGCAGCTATATGCTTGCTTTTGGTGGGTTGTGCATTACCATCATAACATCATATGTTGGACAGATTATTTTACGAAACGAATATAACCGTTTCTGCGGTGATTTAAGGGAGGTGATTGCTATGGCAGAAGAAAAATTTAAGATGGCCGCTGATGTGTGCTCATATGTGGATGATGAGCGCAAGAATTTAAATCTGGAAATTTCCATTCCCGGAGTTAAAAAAGAAGATATCAAACTAAAGCTGCTGGAAGACAGCTTCAGCCTCAACGCTCCCAGGGAAGACTTTGACTACGTTACCACGGCTGCTTTCTGCTGTCCGGTGGATGCGAAAGACGCAACGGCGAAATATGAAAATGGAGTTCTGAAAGTCACGGTACCGTTCAGAGATCCGATGGAGGGAGCCCATGATGTCGCCATTGGTTAGAACCGGCTGCATGCGAGTCTAAAGTGCATCCTTGTATATAAATGATATAAACCAGAAAAAAGGCAGCGCCAGAGTTGGCGCTGCCTTTTTTTATAACAGGGTTCAGGGTTCAGAGAACAGAGAACAGATAACAGAGGACAGAAAACAGCGACTGGTACTCGAGAATAACAAACTGTCTTCTGTTTTTTGCACTCTGACTTCTGTCTTCTGACTTCTGTCTTCTGAACCTGACCTCAATCCCCCCCCCTACCACAACGTGGCATTTCTTTATGCTACACTGTAGGAATCATACGCAACCATTTAATATTATAAAATATAAAAGTTTTAAAAATCGAAAAAAATATTTGACATTATGCACTTTCTTGACTATTAAAGTCGACAAACTTCTTGACTATTAAAGTCGACAAACTTCCTGACTATTAAAGTCGACAAACTTCCTGACTATTAGAGTTGACAAACTTCCCGATTTAAAAGGTCGAGAAAGCGACCCGATGCTCATCACCAAAAAAAATCAATATGCGTTACGGGCCATATTTGAACTTGCCAAGCATAATGGCAAAGGTCCCCAAAAAATTTCTGAAATTGCCAAAGCACAGGCCATTCCCGGAAAATTTCTGGAAGTCATACTCAATCAGCTCAAAGGCAGCGGACTGGTAGATTCCAAACGCGGCTTTTATGGTGGTTATTATTTGATCCGGTCCCCCGAGAAGATCACCGTGGGGGACATCATGCGCTTTTTAGAGCGCGATATCGTCCCAAGCGGCTGTGTGGCACTGGTTCCGGAGACGAACTGCCCGTTTAAAGGTGATTGTGCGTTTTTTCCCATGTGGAACAGGATAAAAGATGCGATTTTCAATGTTTATGATGAAACCACTATTCAGGATCTCCTCGATAACGAGGGCGCAAGCGTTAATTGTCAGTGAGAAAGTACAGATACCCGTATTAAAACTTTGTCGAATACAGGATTACAAGGAAGCAAAATATGAAGAAGGGAAAAGTACGGCTAAGCAGGATTGGAATCATCCTTATTGTTTTTAGCGTTTCAATTTGCCTGACCGGTACCGGAATTTACGGAGCCAAGAGCCCATCTGAATCCGCGGTTGAAAAACGGGCCGACATCATTTCTATTGATTCCATGAAGGCATTTGGCAAACTGGAACGACCTCCGGTGACATTTCTGCACCAGAAGCACACTGAAGCGCTGGAAAAGAAAAACAAAGACTGCACCACCTGTCATTTGACCGAAAAAGATCGCCTGGTCTCCAACTATATGCGCCTTAAGGATACGGTCAAGCAGGAAGTGATGGATATTTATCATGCTAATTGTATCGCCTGTCACCGGGAAACGGCCGCCGCCAAGGAAAAAACCGGTCCTGTGGTCTGCGGCGAATGCCACCAGGATAAACGGGCTGTTACTTCCGTCTGGCAGCCGATTGGCATGGACAAATTCTTACATTACCGGCACTCTAAAGCTCAGGACGAAAAATGTGAAAAATGCCATCATCAGTACAATGAATTGACCAAAGAACTGTTTTATGCCAAGGGCAAAGAGGGAACCTGCCGATATTGCCACAAAGAAGTCACGGTAGAAAACCGGATATCACTGCGGCAGGCGTCGCATCTTGGCTGTATTGATTGTCATCGCAAAACCCTGGCTAAATTCGACGACGCCGGTCCGGTTACCTGCGGTGGCTGTCATGATCCCGCCCGGCAAAAGCTGATTGAAAAACTCAAAGTCGTACCCCGTATGAAGCTCAACCAGCCGGATACGGTTTTTGTCAAAACCACCAAATCCGGAATCCAGAATTCAAGCACGGTCACCCGGATGAAGCGGGTGCCTTTTAATCATAAAGCCCATGAAAACTACAATGATACCTGCCGAGTTTGCCATCACGCGAATTTAAACGCCTGTGTCCAATGCCACACACTGCAGGGAACCAAAGAAGGAGACCAGGTGAACTTCGAGCAGGCGATTCACCGCGTTAATACCCAAATGAGCTGTTTGGGCTGTCATGATTTGAACCAGCGGGACTCCAAATGTGCCGGCTGCCATGGCGGTTTTGCCAAGGCCCGCCGGCAGCAGGACCTCACGGCCTGTCAGGCCTGTCATTCGGCGGATGTGACCCAGGTTATGGAAAGCGTTCAGCACACCGAAGAGAAACAGCTGGCAGCCATGCTTCTTGACTCCCGTACACCCGTTACGGATACATTTGCTGACTCGGATATACCGGAAAATGTCGAAATAAAGACTTTAATGAACAAATATGGGCCGGTGAAGCTGCCACATCGTAAAATTGTACAGACGTTGTTTAACAATATTAAAAATGACAAGCTGGTGCAGTATTTTCATCGTGACAAAAACACGCTTTGTCAGGGTTGCCATCATAATAGCCCGGCAGCCAAAAAGCCACCCGCATGCGTTAGCTGTCACGGACGGCCTTTTGATGAGAGAGATCCGTTCAAGCCGGGACTTATGGCGGCTTACCATCGCCAGTGCATGGAATGTCACAAGGAGATGGGCATTGAAAAACCGGTGGCGACCAATTGTGTCGCATGCCACCAGAAAAAAAGCTAGAAAGCTATCACAAAAACAACGAGTGACTAAAGTGAACTAAAGTTGGAAGTGCCTAAAGTTTCGGTGTCGCTGCACTCCAGCATCTATTATTAAAATGATAGAATTCCTTAACTTTAGTCACTTTAGATCACTTTGAACTTTAGCACACTTTCTTTAATGCATTTTTGAGATAGCTTCTGATGAATTATTAGCAGTTTAAAAAAATTGAGGTAATTATGTCGATCACACGCAGAAAGTTTCTTGGTTGGTTGGGTGCGGCAGCTGCTGGCACCACACTGGCGAAAACCGCCCACGCGACCTCAAACAAGCATTTTACCGGTTATCCGAACAGTATGGGGGTGTTATTTGACAACACGCGCTGTATCGGGTGCCGCAAATGCGAAGAAGAGTGCAATACCGTCAATGAGCTGCCGGCTCCGGACCAACCGTTTGATGATCTTTCCGTTTTGGATACCAAACGCCGAACCACTTCCAAGACCTACACGATTGTCAATCGCTATGACACTCTCAGTAATGTCAATTTGAAAGGTCCGCTGTACCGCAAAGTGCAGTGCAATCATTGCCTGGAACCGGCATGTGCTTCAGCTTGCTTTGTGAGAGCGTTTACAAAGACGCCCAAAGGTGCAGTGATTTACGACGCATCGGTTTGTGTCGGGTGCCGGTACTGCATGATTGCCTGCCCCTTTGAAATCCCGACATACGAATACGAAAAAGCCTTGGAACCGCGGGTGATGAAATGCACCCTGTGTTATCCTCGAATTATAAAAGGGCTGCTTCCGGGCTGTGTGCAGGCCTGTCCAACCGAAGCCCTGACATACGGCAAGCGCACCGATTTGTTAAAAGTCGCGCGTGAGCGCATCTCAAAATTTCCGGATCGATATGTGGATCACATTTACGGCGAAAATGAAATGGGAGGGACCAGCTGGCTGCATCTGTCCGCCGTGCCTTTTAAAGAGGTCGGGATGCGCGAAGATCTGGGCATCACCCCGGCACCGCAGCTTACCTCCGGTGCGCTGAGCGGTGTGCCAATTGTTGTGGGTCTCTGGCCGGTGCTGCTCACCGGAATCTATGCCATGTCAAAGCGCAAAGAGAAAATCGCGGATCAGGAAACGAAGCAGGCGGTGGCAGCTGCCGTTGAGCAAACCAACGCTGAGGCTGGAGCCAAATATGCCAAGGAAATGGAACAGGTACAGAAATTAAAACAAAAAGAGATCGAAAACGCGGTTAACAAGGCACTTGAAGAAGCTGCCAAATCCAAAGAAGAGGAAGAAGTTTCCGATACGCAACCCGAAGAAGCTGATAAGAAGCCGAGTGAGGAGGATTCCTGATGTCTGATGAAGTTGCGACAACCGGTAAATCTTTTTTAACCCCCTTTAATGTGATTGCCGGAATTATTGTCATATTGGGATTAATTGTCACGGTCTTACGCTTTACAGGAGGTTTGGGCGCAGTCACCAATCTGTCCGATTATAATCCCTGGGGGATATGGATCGGGTTTGACCTTCTGGTGGGTGTGGCTCTGGCAGCCGGGGGATTCGTTACCTCAGCGGCGGTATACATCTTCGGTATGAAAAAATACCATTCAGCGGTCCGGCCGGCGATTCTGACCGGATTTTTGGGGTATGCGCTGGTTGTAGTAGCGCTGCATTACGATGTGGGAAGGCCCTGGCGTCTGCCTTACCCGTTTATCGTTCAGCAGGGAACCACCTCGCTGCTGTTTGAGGTGGCTGCCTGTGTTGCGCTTTACCTTGCGGTGCTTTTTATTGAATTTTCACCGGCGGCGATGGAATGGCTTGGTCTGAAACGGGCACGCAAACTTGTGCTTAAACTGACGTTGCTCTTAACTATCTTCGGCGTTGTTTTGTCTACTTTACATCAATCATCATTAGGCGCACTTTTTTTAATCGCACCGGCTAAACTTCATCCGCTATGGTATTCACCCTATCTACCGGTGTTTTTCTTTGTATCGGCTATCATTGCCGGTCTTTCGATGGTCATTTTTGAGAGCACGCTGTCGCACCGTTATTTCGCCGATAAGATGGACGAGGCCCATATGAAAGAAAAAGATGCCGTTGCGTTGGGATTCGGCAAAGCCGCATCGCTGGTGCTGGCCGGCTATTTTATGATCAAGGTGATCGGTATATCGGCAGGCAATAACTGGCATCTGTTAGCAACTGACTATGGTCTCTGGTTTCTGGTCGAACTGCTGGGTTTTGTTGCCCTGCCATGTTTTCTGTATGCTGTCGGGGTGCGCGACAAAAATTTAAAGCTGATTAAATGGACGGCTGCCTGGACGGTCCTGGGCATCATGCTTAACCGCTGAAATATTTCTCTGGTGGCATTTAACTGGCATCTGCCATCCAGTTAACGCTATTTTCCACACTGGATGGAAATTGTCATTTCGGTTTTTCTGGTGACGGTGGGCATTATTGCGTTTCGCTTTATCGTTACCCGTATGCCGATCTTATATTCGCATCCGGATTATGAAGACCACTAGAAATGGAGCGTCCCCGACTGAAAGTCGGGGACTCGAGGAGCGGCCCTTCGGACCTTAAGGTTGGAGGCAAAAATGTACGAATTAAGATTTTCTCTTGCCTTAAGCGAAGCGCTCTTAAAGTGGAGCAAAGTTGCTTTGCGAAACGCTCTTACAGTCCCGTAATCTGTGGGACGATCATCAGACGATGGCTTTGGACTGTATTTACGGAATTGAATAAAATTAAAACATAACAATAAATCGAGAAATTTATTTTAATAGAGGCTGATACTATGGAAGGTACCATAAACACGTTGCAGGAATATATGCTTCACACGGAAAGCATCACCTACATTTTAATCATCGGTGCGCTGCTGGGCATTACCTTTTTCTGGCTGTTTCTCAGTCAGCGGGATGATGATGAAGAATAAAACCTATCTCAAACATGCGTCTAAGTGCCCAGGGCTGCGTTGTCCCGCGAATCGAAATACTCACGTACTTCGTGTACGCTCCGTTTTCAATTCACGAGACGCCTTACCCTGCTGAACACATTAATTTATTCAATCAGGATGTGAAATCCCGCTTTTAAGCGGGGAACCCTGATCCACATCTTTGAGATGGATTCTATTGGAGTTTTTGGTATTAAAATTTAGAATATTAGGCGGTAGGATAATAAGCGGTAATTAGATCAATAAAGGAGTCACGCATGTATGAGTTTTTAAGCGGCCCGATGGTATGGATATCATTCGGAATTTTTATTATCGGTCTGATTGTTCGGGGCGTGCGCTATATCAAAGGCCTTGATTGGAAACTTGACCGGGTCACTTACGGCGAGAATGTCTCCTATGGTGTCAAAGGGGCACTGCGGTCCATTTTATTCTGGATTTTTCCATACGGAACCCGAAGCTGGCGTAAGAATCCCTGGTTTACGCTATGGGTTTTTACGATGCATTTCGGTTTGCTGTTTACGCCGATTTTTCTGCTGGGCCATAATATCCTGTTGAAGGAAAAATGGGGCATCAGCCTCTGGACACTGCCCGAAGCCGTGGCAGACGGTTTTACGGTAATCGTTATCGTTTCGGTCGTCTTTTTAGTCCTGCGCCGCATTGCGCTTCCTGAAGTCCGGATAATCACCAACTGGTACGACTATCTGTTGTTGCTGATTGCCGTGTCGCCTTTTATTACCGGGTTTTTGGCCTATCATCTTGCGCCGGATTACTATTTTTGGCTGATGGCACACATTATCAGCGGTCACATCTTTTTAATTGCCATACCGCTCACCAAACTTTCGCATTTTTTACTTTTCTTTATGACCCGGGCGCAGATCGGCATGGATTACGGTATTAAGCGCGGTGGAATGAAAG
>PVMK01183096.1_pt1 | contig 30960 bp, 22 predicted proteins | sample 1853481 | NCBI WGS metagenome assembly PVMK01 (sample SAMN08533507, study PRJNA380276) | Marine sediment metagenome, whole genome shotgun sequencing project.
ACTATCCGATGTAAACCAAGCGGGCCTGGCTGAAACCGTCGCCTCTTGGCTGGCGGGGTAAAGACGACTACTACTGTGTTCGATGTGGCGGATCGGGCGGCGTACCAGAATTTCGTTACGCAGGTCGTGCTGGATCATACTCATGTGGATATCGTTATTAATAATGCCGGTATCGTGCGTTTGCATTCGATTGCAGACGGTAGCTACGAAGATTACCAAAAAACCTTTGATATCAATGTCTGGGGCGTACTTTATGGCTGCAAGGAATTCCTGCCTTACCTCAGGCAAAGCTCCCGGGCCTGGTTAGTCAACCTGTCCAGCGGTGCGGGTATTGTCGGTATAGCCAACTACACCTCCTATAATATGTCCAAGTTCGCCGTGCGTGGCCTGACAGAATCTTTGCGCAATGAGCTGCGTGACACCAATGTTCGGGTCTGTTGCGTTCACCCTGGTGGGGTTAATACCAACATAGTGAAAGCGGGTGTTCATTCTGCTGATGCACAGGCGAACGCACAAAAATTGGCCTCGGCGATTGAACAGATGTCAGCCGAACAGGCGGCCACTATTATCCTCAGCGGTATGGTCAAAGGTAAGAAGCGTATTTTAGTGGGGCGAGATATCAAAATGCTCGATATTATTGCGCGACTGTTGCCAACCGCCTATGACCGCCTTGTCGCCAAATATGTTTAACGTCAAATAAGCACTTACTGGAGTAACTGAGATGACTGATCTGGAAACCCGAATTCAGCACCTGGAAGACCTGGAAGCGATTCGTCGCTTGAAGCATTACTACTACTGCCACTGTGTCGATCGCGCCGTGGCCGGTGATGCCAGTGCCAGCGAGGAAACCATCAGTCGCTTTGCCGATGACATTGTTGCCGATTTTACCGGCCTGCCATTGGCGCAAGGTAAAGAAGCCGTTGCCGCATTTTACGCACAGGCTGTGCCGGCTTTTCTGAGTTGGTGCCAGCACCGCGTCATGAATGAGGTGATCGATATTGATGGCGATACCGCCACCGCCCTGTGGTATATCGATTGCCCAGCGACATTTCGCCAGGGCAACCCCACCGGTCTCGAAGGCAGTGGCTTTATTGCGGGGCGCTATGCTGAAGAGTACATCCGCGAAGATGGCGTATGGAAGTGGACAAAGATCACCGCCTTACTCGATGTGCAAACATCGTTTACTGACAACTGGAATAGCGCTCAACAAATAAACAGCAACCGTTAACTAAAGAGGTCAAAATGGCTGTATCTCAAGGTGTAAGTGAAGGTGAATTGTTATGGACACCCAGTCAGGAGTTTGCTGATGATTCCAATGTCAGCAAGTATATTGGCTGGCTGAAAGAAAACAACATTGTTGAGGTCGCCGACTATCAGGAACTGTGGCAATGGTCTGTCGACAATATAGAAGCCTTCTGGGCATCACTGTGGGACTATTTCGATATCCTCTCTGATGCGCCTTACACCAAGGTCACTGACAGCCTGGAAATGAAGCCGGGTAACCGCTGGTTTATCGGCTCTAAAGTCAACCTGGCGGAGCATATCCTGCGCCACGAACGCGCGGGTGTTACTGCGCTGCACCACCTGTCTGAAACCCGTCCGCAAGCAGCAATGAGTTGGAACGAGCTGGCCTCCAGGGTGCGCATCCTGGCCACCCAGATGCGCGCGCGCGGCCTATGTCCCGGCGACGCCGTTTGCTGCTTGATGCCCAATATCCCCGAAACGGTGGTGGCCATGCTGGCGACTATCAGTATTGGCGCCGTCTGGTCGGTGGCCGCACCGGAGTTTGGCCGCAAGACGATTCTTGATCGCTTCACCCAGATTAAACCCAAGTGGTTGTTTGTGGCCGACGGGTACCAGTTCGGCGGCCAGCCATTCGATCGCCGTGGCGAAGTCGAAGCCATTGTCGGCGAGCTGTCTGGGTCGCTGGAGCAGGTAGTCTACCTGCCGTACCTGGAACCCGGAAATACCAGCGCCCCGGTCGATGCTATTTTATATAACCGCCTGCTGGCGGGTGAAGACCCGGGGCGCGACAACTTCCGTTTCGAGCGTGTCGAGCACGATCACCCGCTGTGGGTGTTGTTCTCCTCCGGTACTACCGGTCTGCCCAAGGCCATTGTTCACAGCCATGTAGGTGCCTTGATGGGCATGCTGGCATGCATGACCTTCCACATGAACCTCAAGCCGGCTGATACCAGCTTCTTCTACACCACCACCGGCTGGGTGATGTTTACCTTGCAGGTGTCTATGTTGCTCACCGGCTGTGCCGGTGTGCTTTATGACGGTAATCCGGCATACCCGCAGATTGATGTTTTATGGAAGATGGCGGCAGACACCAAAACCACCTTCTTTGGCGCCAGTCCGACCTATGTGCAGCTGCAGGAAAGCCAGGGTATCGAGCCTGGTAAAGTCTACGACCTGTCACACCTGGACAGTATCCTGGTGGGTGGCGCGCCCTCAACCCCGGAGACTTTTAAGTGGTTCTATAGCGCTGTAAAAGAAGACCTGTGGGTCACCTCCCAGAGTGGCGGTACCGAAATCGTCGGTGGTTTTGTGGGTGCCACGCCGACCCAGCCGGTGTATGCCGGTGAAATTCAGACCCGTATGCTGGGCATGGACGTGGATTCTTTCAGTGACGAGGGTGAATCGCTGGTTGGCGAAGTGGGTGAACTGGTGTGTAAGAAACCCTGCCCGAATATGCCTGTTTATTTCCTCAACGATCCGCAATACAAGCGTTATCACGAGTCCTATTTTGAGGAGTTTGAGGGCATCTGGCGCAACGGCGACTTTATCAGGTTGAACGAGCGCGGCGGCGCCTATATTACCGGCCGTTCCGACTCGACCCTGAACCGCTTCGGTGTGCGTATTGGCACCGCCGAACTCTACCGTACGGTAGAGAAATTGCCGGAAATCGCCGACGCTCTGGTGGTGTGTATCGAACTGCCCGGTAGTGAGTTCTTTATGCCGATGTTCCTGCAGTTGGCCGATGGCGTTGCGCTGAACGAAGCGCTGGAGAATAAAATCACCCAGGCCTTGCGAACGGAGTGTTCACCGCGCCATGTACCAGATAAGTACTATGCCATTAAAGAGATACCCTACACCCTGACGGGCAAGAAACTCGAGGTGCCGGTACGTAAACTGCTGTTGGGCTGGGCGCTGGAAAAGGCCGCCAGTCGCGATTCGATGAAGAATCCCGAATCGATCGATTTTTTCCTCGACTACGTTGCAACCACCACGGACTATAAAGTCCCCACAGGAAAGACATCATGATCACAACTTATTACCGGACACAGACATCAAGCCTTGCGTTGCTGCTTTGCCTAATGGGAAGCCCCGGATAGAGTGCACAGGAAGCACCGAATGTGCCGTCTAAAAATATCTGGTTGACGGACAGTGTCTATCCGACATCACATCGCATCCCGGCGCAGACCGGCACCTCCCCCATCGCTGGTCCACTCGCCAGCCAGCATCTGACCACCTGGGATGTTAAAACAATTGCCACAACCTTTATTTCAAACCCGACCATGAAACGCATCGGTCAGGACCGTATTATTTTCGTGAGTAGCGTCAATGGCATAGCCAAGGTACTGGCCACCGGGGAGGCATTTGAACAGCTCTCCTTTTTGGAGAGTAGGGCAAACCGGGGGCAACCCCTAAGCAGCCTCCTTCATGCCAGGATACCACTCCTCGAAGGTCGACCGAAGTTCCTCGTTCAGTGTTTTGGTTCTCACCTGTAACAATAAGTGGGCGCCACGTTCAGTCCATCGCATCTGTTGCTTTTTCACGAAGCGTTTACTGATTACCTGGTTGACAGTGGATTCTACGAAGCCAGTGGCTATGCGCTCGCCATTTCGATATCGATCCCCATAGTTTGGAATAAACGATTTGTTCGCGTCGATGTAGTGCTCGAATTCATACAACGCCTTCAGCAGCTTTGACTGCGCCTCCGTCTCGTCCAGATCCTCGATGTCCATCTGCAGAAACTCGATTTTTTCCAGAGCGCGATATACGTTCCCATGCCAGAGATACCATTTTATGCTCTCAAGTTTCTTGAATACATCATTCGTCCCGTCTCCAATTTCAGGAGGCGGCAATCCCTTCGCAGTCTGCTTCATCACGGTAAGCCGCATCGTCACATGAAACCAGTCGAGAATATGCTCTGCCTGGGGGTTCAGGTAGCACTGTAGGGACCGCACATTGTCTGCTCCATCGGAGAGAAAGGTCACCTGCTGATTCATTTGCATACCCTGGGATTTCAGCACTTCAAACAGGCGCCGCTTGGGCTTTTTGTCATAGCGACTGACGAAGGCGAAACATTTCGATGCATCGTCAGTCATGCTTTTGCCGGCGATGACTTCGAAATGCCCCTCACTTCTCGACTTGCCCTGACGGCCGCGCACATAACCACCGTCGATGCCAACGGTAATAGGCGCACCCGGTCTTGGCAATTGCCCCCAGTCTCTCGGACAACCTTCAATATAAACGTGTTCTTCCGAACCAAGGTCGCGCTCAGTGCGCTCGGCTACACTCTGCAGTTGCCGGCGCACGCTCCTGGTATTGATCTGGCCGCCAAGAGGCAAAACTTCAGCAAGTAGGTCAACGGTTAGTCCATAAGACATCAGTGAAGCCCATTTGCTTTCCAAATAGGACAGTTCGGGGGATGTCCGTTCCGGCAGCAGTGCCGCCAGAGGACTGAAACTACGCGTTCCGGCCTGTTCACATCCGCAGCGACGCAGCCGCGGACTGGGTAGTTTGAGCTTACCGAATACCGTGCGGCACACCAAGGTATGGTGGCCCTTGAGTGATCGCACCGCGCCGCAATTCGGGCAGTGGCGTTGTTTCTGGAGATGCTTTGAGATCTGCTGATTGACGACGCTGGCCTGCAGGTGTTGAAGGATCGATTTCGCCTCAGCCAGGCTCAATCCCAGTGTTTCGGCAGATAATGTATTCCGCACCAGTGATGCCACCTCTTCAACGAGTCGTTGACCTGTATCCGATTCGATGATGACCTGAACTTTTACTTTCATGCTCGTACCCTCCTACTCGCACAATGCCCACTTCCAATCTTCGTCCCCCAGAGTGTATTGCTTCAACCGCCGATTGACTTCCCGGCGATCAAACTTCTCTTTTTTTGACCACGTATTAAATTCATCGAGTTCAAAACGATATCGCTCAATATCATCGACCCCGTCGTCTACCATCTCCTCCAGCCGAAGCATTACATAGTGAGGGTCATACGCTTGCTCCCAGGCCATATATCCCCAGGATCCGCCACAGTCTTCTGGTGGGCAGGCCCGCCGGGCGCCAATGCATACGGGATAGGTGCGGGATGGATCAAAAGGCAGCGTACGTTCCAGACGAATGTTATGCTCCCATTCGTCGCCGAAATCGTATTCATACAGGAATCGCTCTTTGGGCCGAAAACAAAAATCAGCCAGGCGGACCGTGCGTGGGTCGTCCGCAAAGCCCATCCCGCCAATGTGGTAGACACCGTAATCCTTCCCGTGGATGGTAAAACAATTCAGATGTTTGTCCGTCCACCCCATGGTGAGCTGAATGATATAGTGGAGATCCAGGATAGTGCTGTCAGAGCGAACCAGCACCCTACGCCAAATGGCGGGGCTGATTTCGCGTAGAGCGATGTGAAGCTGGTATACTTCAGTGCTGGCGGTATCTCCATCCATGGAAATAGCCTAGCAGTTTCAGTGAGTTATGCCGAAATCTTGAGCAACATCGTTGAATTGCCCCCGGTTTGCCCTACTCTCGTTATATTGTTACGGACTATATATACGGAACGAATTGTAAATGGAACTCAGCGACCAAAACAAGCACTGACTGAAAATCTGGCCGTTTTGCACAGCTTCGTGGGCACTGGGCCAAAAAGGAGAGCTGTTCAAATGCCTCCCCGGTGGCCAGTACCTTGGCTATGCCATTGACGCTACTCACGAAAATAATACGGTCCTGACCGATGCGTTTCATGGTCGGGTTTGAAATAAAGGTTGTGGCAATTGTTTTAACATCCCAGGTGGTCAGATGCTGGCTGGCGAGTGGACCAGCGATGGGGGAGGTGCCGGTCTGCGCCGGGTTGTGATGTGATGTCGGATAGACACTGTCCGTCAACCAGATATTTTTAGACGGCACATTCGGTGCTTCCTGTGCACTCTATCCGGGGCTTCCCATTAGGCAAAGCAGCAACGCAAGGCTTGATGTCTGTGTCCGGTAATAAGTTGTGATCATGATGTCTTTCCTGTGGGGACTTTATAGTCCGTGGTGGTTGCAACGTAGTCGAGGAAAAAATCGATCGATTCGGGATTCTTCATCGAATCGCGACTGGCGGCCTTTTCCAGCGCCCAGCCCAACAGCAGTTTACGTACCGGCACCTCGAGTTTCTTGCCCGTCAGGGTGTAGGGTATCTCTTTAATGGCATAGTACTTATCTGGTACATGGCGCGGTGAACACTCCGTTCGCAAGGCCTGGGTGATTTTATTCTCCAGCGCTTCGTTCAGCGCAACGCCATCGGCCAACTGCAGGAACATCGGCATAAAGAACTCACTACCGGGCAGTTCGATACACACCACCAGAGCGTCGGCGATTTCCGGCAATTTCTCTACCGTACGGTAGAGTTCGGCGGTGCCAATACGCACACCGAAGCGGTTCAGGGTCGAGTCGGAACGGCCGGTAATATAGGCACCGCCGCGCTCGTTCAACCTGATAAAGTCGCCGTGGCGCCAGATACCCTCAAACTCCTCAAAATAGGACTCGTGATAACGCTTGTATTGCGGATCGTTGAGGAAATAAACAGGCATATTTGGGAAGGGTTTCTTACACACCAGTTCACCCACTTCGCCAACCAGCGATTCACCCTCGTCACTGAAAGAATCCACGTCCATGCCTAGCATACGGGTCTGAATTTCACCGGCATACACCGGCTGGGTCGGCGTGGCACCCACAAAACCACCGACGATTTCGGTACCGCCACTCTGGGAGGTGACCCACAGGTCTTCTTTTACAGCGCTATAGAACCACTTAAAAGTCTCCGGGGTTGAGGGCGCGCCACCCACCAGGATACTGTCCAGGTGTGACAGGTCGTAGACTTTACCAGGCTCGATACCCTGGCTTTCCTGCAGCTGCACATAGGTCGGACTGGCACCAAAGAATGTGGTTTTGGTGTCTGCCGCCATCTTCCATAAAACATCAATCTGCGGGTATGCCGGATTACCGTCATAAAGCACACCGGCACAGCCGGTGAGCAACATAGACACCTGCAAGGTAAACATCACCCAGCCGGTGGTGGTGTAGAAGAAGCTGGTATCAGCCGGCTTGAGGTTCATGTGGAAGGTCATGCATGCCAGCATGCCCATCAAGGCACCTACATGGCTGTGAACAATGGCCTTGGGCAGACCGGTAGTACCGGAGGAGAACAACACCCACAGCGGGTGATCGTGCTCGACACGCTCGAAACGGAAGTTGTCGCGCCCCGGGTCTTCACCCGCCAGCAGGCGGTTATATAAAATAGCATCGACCGGGGCGCTGGTATTTCCGGGTTCCAGGTACGGCAGGTAGACTACCTGCTCCAGCGACCCAGACAGCTCGCCGACAATGGCTTCGACTTCGCCACGGCGATCGAATGGCTGGCCGCCGAACTGGTACCCGTCGGCCACAAACAACCACTTGGGTTTAATCTGGGTGAAGCGATCAAGAATCGTCTTGCGGCCAAACTCCGGTGCGGCCACCGACCAGACGGCGCCAATACTGATAGTCGCCAGCATGGCCACCACCGTTTCGGGGATATTGGGCATCAAGCAGCAAACGGCGTCGCCGGGACATAGGCCGCGCGCGCGCATCTGGGTGGCCAGGATACGCACTCTGGAGGCCAGCTCGTTCCAACTCATTGCTGCTTGCGGACGGGTTTCAGACAGGTGGTGCAGCGCAGTAACACCCGCGCGTTCGTGGCGCAGGATATGCTCCGCCAGGTTGACTTTAGAGCCGATAAACCAGCGGTTACCCGGCTTCATTTCCAGGCTGTCAGTGACCTTGGTGTAAGGCGCATCAGAGAGGATATCGAAATAGTCCCACAGTGATGCCCAGAAGGCTTCTATATTGTCGACAGACCATTGCCACAGTTCCTGATAGTCGGCGACCTCAACAATGTTGTTTTCTTTCAGCCAGCCAATATACTTGCTGACATTGGAATCATCAGCAAACTCCTGACTGGGTGTCCATAACAATTCACCTTCACTTACACCTTGAGATACAGCCATTTTGACCTCTTTAGTTAACGGTTGCTGTTTATTTGTTGAGCGCTATTCCAGTTGTCAGTAAACGATGTTTGCACATCGAGTAAGGCGGTGATCTTTGTCCACTTCCATACGCCATCTTCGCGGATGTACTCTTCAGTATAGCGCCCCGCAATAAAGCCACTGCCTTCGAGACCGGTGGGGTTGCCCTGGCGAAATGTCGCTGGGCAATCGATATACCACAGGGCGGTGGCGGTATCGCCATCAATATCGATCACCTCATTCATGACGCGGTGCTGGCACCAACTCAGAAAAGCCGGCACAGCCTGTGCGTAAAATGCGGCAACGGCTTCTTTACCTTGCGCCAATGGCAGGCCGGTAAAATCGGCAACAATGTCATCGGCAAAGCGACTGATGGTTTCCTCGCTGGCACTGGCATCACCGGCCACGGCGCGATCGACACAGTGGCAGTAGTAGTAATGCTTCAAGCGACGAATCGCTTCCAGGTCTTCCAGGTGCTGAATTCGGGTTTCCAGATCAGTCATCTCAGTTACTCCAGTAAGTGCTTATTTGACGTTAAACATATTTGGCGACAAGGCGGTCATAGGCGGTTGGCAACAGTCGCGCAATAATATCGAGCATTTTGATATCTCGCCCCACTAAAATACGCTTCTTACCTTTGACCATACCGCTGAGGATAATAGTGGCCGCCTGTTCGGCTGACATCTGTTCAATCGCCGAGGCCAATTTTTGTGCGTTCGCCTGTGCATCAGCAGAATGAACACCCGCTTTCACTATGTTGGTATTAACCCCACCAGGGTGAACGCAACAGACCCGAACATTGGTGTCACGCAGCTCATTGCGCAAAGATTCTGTCAGGCCACGCACGGCGAACTTGGACATATTATAGGAGGTGTAGTTGGCTATACCGACAATACCCGCACCGCTGGACAGGTTGACTAACCAGGCCCGGGAGCTTTGCCTGAGGTAAGGCAGGAATTCCTTGCAGCCATAAAGTACGCCCCAGACATTGATATCAAAGGTTTTTTGGTAATCTTCGTAGCTACCGTCTGCAATCGAATGCAAACGCACGATACCGGCATTATTAATAACGATATCCACATGAGTATGATCCAGCACGACCTGCGTAACGAAATTCTGGTACGCCGCCCGATCCGCCACATCGAACACAGTGGTAGTCGTCTTTACCCCGCCTGCCAAAGAGGCGACGGTTTCATCCAGGCCCGCTTGGTTTACATCGGATAGTGCCAGATTTGCGCCGCTGACCGCCAGTTGCTGCGCCAGGGCGCGACCAATACCGGAACCCGCGCCGGTGATTACCGCGACCTTGCCACGAAAAACGGGGAATGTTTTCATCGCTCTCTTTCTTCAGTTCATCATTAGTTCAGGGTAGCCAGGCGCGCCAGCACCGCTTCCGGCAGCAGGGCAGCATCCACTTCACCGAAGTAAAAACCATTCTCCGGCCGGGCGGCTTCGGCGCCTTCCCAGAAGCCGGCATCCAGTACCTGGCAGTTGGCGGCGGCGTGATCGCTGATCACCAGATCAACCACATTATCGCTGTCGTTAATTTCTTCTGGGTTGCTCACCTGTACACCGAATGCCCAGTGGTAGTGCTTGGCGACATTGATAATCGGGGAATACAGATCCAGCAGTTCTGGATTAAGGGCGGTGCCCTCTGGCAGATGTACTACAACACCCGCGACATTCAGGCCACTAAATGCGCGCAGGAAGTCTGCCAAGTAAACCGACACAGAATCGATATCGATTTCGGTCAGCTCTTGTGCTTCTGCGTTATTGGCTTTCTGATTGGCCCAGTTAATCAACTCGCCATTAGTTGGCAAGACCAGTACCACGGGCTGGGAAATCGACTCGCACAGGGCGCTGACGATTTCGCGAATGATCGAACGCGGTTCATCCATACCTAATAGACGCTTGATCGCGACGCGCACACGCTTTTTGCCGCTCATTTCGCTCAGAGCCACAGGGTTGGCATCAAGCCAGGCCTTGAGGAAGTTACCCAGGTTAAGCGGGGCTACACCGGGCTTCAGCAAGCTTTGCAACTGACCGTAGCTACTGACAAATTCGGTGGGGTTAGTCCACGGAAACGGCTTGCCGTTACGCACGACTTCGGCACCGTAGGCTTCGGCTTCGAGCCATACCAGTGGTTTTTGATTGGTAATACCGGCTTCAATTGCATCGAGTAATTCATTAGCCATAATATCTTTCTCTTGTAGGTCGAAGGCAACCGTTGTTGTCAGACTTAAGCTTGTTGAGCTTTCAGTGCAGCGATTTCGGCTTTGGCCTCAGCCAGTGCCACTTCAGTGGGATCTGGCATCATCAGCGGTGGCAACTGACCCGGCAGGCCTTTACCGTACATACCCGCATAGAGTTCCGCTGAACCGTTCCAGCTACCGAAATACTGAATGCCTTCAGGTGGCTCGTCACGGACATGTTCGGCGACAAACTCGTCCCAATTCTGACCGCGAGCAATACGGGCCTGACGCTCGGCGTTACGAGCCTCTACGGTTGCCGCTTCATCGACCACCAGGTTGGTTTTGTTATAAACGAGATGGTACAGATCAGTTGCAGTTTCGTGACTGATAACACCTTCTTCCAGATCTTTAATGATCAGCGCGGTATCGCGCTCCAGCACATCGCCGTAACCGCCGCCGCCGCCCTGGCTGGTCATAAACAGCTCGCCTTCGGAATACAATTCAAAAGGTACGGCCATTTTCAGGGTCTCGTAGGTGGCGCCTTCGATATTCTGGTCATTCATTAATTGGAACATGTCGGCATTGAACAGCTCAGGCTGCTCCTTGAACACGTTAAACAAGTTTTTACCGCGAATACGACACACGGCGTAGGTCGGGCAGGCATAACCACCAAACAGACCCTGGGTCGACGGGAAGAAAGAACCCCCCGGTAATGCTCTGGAAGCCAAACGGCTGGTCACCAAAACGCATCATGCCGTACTGGTAGGCGGCACCCCCGCGGAACTTGCCAAAGCCGCAATTATCTGGCCAGATTTTCTTCGACATGGTGCAGACAAACGGCAGGCCTTCTTCGGCCGCTTCGGCTTCACCAATGTCCGTGGCGGCACCGAAGCTGGGGCTGAGGCTGTGCTCGCCGTCACCGTCGAACTTGGCCCCACCGGCCATGCCGTTGAGGTCACCACACATGTTACCCACCGAGTCCATATGCTGGTTGATACCCCCGTAGATCACACCCTGGGGCTGGTTGAACCAACCCGCTTTGGTCTTGGCGTAGCGCTTGGGGGCACCATAGTAAAACTTACCGAAGGCAATCTCCGAGGCAGTAATACACTTAAAGGCGGGCTGCATACACAGGGCCACCGGCACAGCGGGGCTGGCATCGAGCAGGCTGTTGGGATCGGTAAGAAATTCGAAACGATCAATCACCGCCTGCGCACAGGGCAGGTCCGGCCACACATGGTGGGCAAATCCAATCGCCACCGCCAACGTTTGGGTGGACAGCAGGCTGTTGATCGGGCGGTTATAGAGTTCGGGTGAACCACCGCGCATATCAACAATGACCCTGTCGCCCTTGACCGTAAAGTTGTAATTCACCTTCAGCAACGCGGTTTCGCGCATGGTGTCATCACAGTAAAACGTGGTGCGCATGGTGCCGTCTGGCATGTCGGCAATACGGTTGCGTGCTTCAGCACGCAAAAACTCAACATTGCTGCGCAGGAAGGCAATCAGGGTGTCGGCACTGTACTGCTCCATCTGCTCATGGAAGCGGCTTTGCATCCGCTTACAAGCCGCCAGACGCGCCTTAATGTCGGCCATCATAACCTGCGGCTCACGGGAGTTATTCTGCACCAGGGTCACAAGATCGGTCTTCATCTGGTAGTTTTCGACCAGCTTGATGGGGGAGCCACGGAAACCTTCATCCCACGGAGATTCAATGGTCGGCCCCATGCCACCGGGCACCTTGGCACCGATTTCACCTTCGTGTAGGGCACACACCGTCCATGCCACCAGCTCATCACCGGCAAAAATAGGCATAAACAAGTGCTGGTCAGGGCTGTGAATACCGCCATAATGGCAGTCATTAATCAGGAAGCCGTCACCGGGGTTAATGCCCACAGTGGGATCATCTTTAAAATATTTGAGGATAAACCGCAGGGTGTAGTGCAGGCTCACAGTAAACCCGGCCACGCCGCGGGTAGAACCCAACGACAGGTCACCACTGGCCGTAAAGTAACCGGTGGACATATCTCCACAGGAAGCGGCCGGGCTGGCGACTGTCATCTCGGCAATGCCGAAGGATTCATCCAGGGACGCCTGCAAGTTGGCGCGGATATCGGCCATTAAGTGGCTGTCAACACCGCCGGCCATAGCCGCATTTTCACGCTCACTGCGTTCATTAACATGGTGGTTGCGCTGGATTTCCTGATCCGGTGCCAGGAAAGCACGGTTCTCGTTTAAAAACTTGCTCACAATGGCCTCTTCGGCCGTAGTCTTTGTATCACTCATCTTTCAATACCTTTCATAGCCACTAGTCGATAGTGGTTTGTGATAAAAACTAGAATCTTGAAACTAGTTACTGCTTTTTCAAAAACCAAGCCGCGCCCTGTGCGGCGGATTCAAAGCGCCAGCCTGGCTCAACCAGATAGGTGGTTGCACCCGGGTTGATCACGGCAGGGCCCTCGATGACGACACCCGGCAGTAGGGCCTGCTCGTCATAAATGGGGGTTTCCATGGCGCCGTCGACACCGACAAAGTGACACTGGCGGTAGCCCACGGGCTCAGGGGTGGTGATTTTCTCGGTAGGAGGATTCATATCCTCAAACTTCAGCGCCGGCAATTCGACCCAGGACACCACACGGACGGTACTGACCCAGACACCGGATTCCGGTGACACGATGTCGGCACCGTAACGCTCGGAGAAATCCGCATTCATGACCTCGATCAGCTCAATTACATCGCTGCTGCCTTCCAGACGCGTTTTCGTCGCAGGAATGCTGACTTCCATCTTCTGGGCACCATAGCGCATATCCAGCTCGACGCGATATTGAATCAGCTGCTCATCGATACCTTGGCGCACCAGGTCCTTGCGGCCTTTGCTTTCCAGCTCTTCGGCAATGTCGTTAAAGGTTTTAAAATCACTGAAGATGGACTGCAGGTTCTTGTTAAAGAAACCGAAGCTGACATTCTTCTCGTGAATATGCATCTGGTTCAGGCCGGCACCACCACAGGCAGAGAATACTGAGCTGTACGGGGGAGCCAACACCTTGGAGATCCCCACGCGGTCGGCGATACCGCAGGCGTGCAGCGGGCCGTTACCGCCGTAGGCCAGGAAGGTAAAGTTTTTCGCCTTATAGCCCTGACCGTTGAGCTCGCGGATCAAGCCGGCACCCATTTCGCCGTCGGCGTGGGATTTGATCAGCTTGGCCGCTTCCATTTCTTCGATATCCAGTTCATCACAGATATCTTCCAGTGCCTGGTAAGTACGACGCATGTTCAGCTTGATATGGCCGTTGGCGTAGTTTTCCACGTCCAGGTAACCCAGCAGCAAGTCGGCATCGGTTACAGTGGGATTCATACCACCGCGATCGTAAGCCGCTGGACCCGGATCAGAACCTGCAGATGACGGACCCACCTTGATGGTGTCGAAGATGCGATCGTACCTGGCGATGGAGCCCCCACCGGCACCCAGAGTCACCAGGTGCACCATCGGCGTGGTGACCAACCAGCGGTCGATAACCGGGTTGAAGTCATAGTGCTTTTCGCCACCGGCGGTTACCACGCCGATATCGAACGACGTACCGCCCATATCACCACAGACGATGTTGTCCAGCTTGCTCTGCACGGACAGCTCTTCCGCCGCGTTAATACCCGCAACAGGGCCAGAGTGAACTGTTTGCAGGGCGTCGGTAGAGTTCAGCTGCGCCATGCCGCCGGAGTTGTGTACCAGCAGCATCGGCTTGGTGTAACCGTTCTCGCGCAGATTTTGCTCCAGCGCGCTCATGGCAAAATACATGGTGGAGTGCAGGTAGGCATCGACAATTGATGACGAGCTACGCACATACTCACCCTTGCGGCCGACCACTTGATGCGACAGGATCATGGGGATTGAGCCCAGCATTTCTGGCGGATACTCTTCCTCGAAGATTTCCTGCAGCAGTAACTCGTGCTCAGGGTTTTCTACCGAGTTGACCAGGGTCACCACAATGGCCTGGACACCGGCATCGACCAGCTCACGCATGGCCAAACGGGCCTGTGCCTGATCCAGATCAACCAGCACCTTGCCGCGGTAATCCATACGCTGCTTAACGGCGCGAATTAGCTGTGGCGGCACCAGGGGATCAGGACGCTTGGCGCGTGTCAGATCTCGAACTTCTTCGTCGGGCAGACCTTCAGCGTAGCCACGGCCACGAGACAGCGGCACCACACTTTCAAAACCGGCGGTGGTTAACAGACCGACACGCGGACCATTGCGTTCAATCAGGGCATTGGTACCCAGTGTGGTGGCGTAACGTACAGAATCCACACCCGCAAGCAGTTCACGGCGGCTAATGGACAGTTCTTCGCAGGCACTATCAATGGCTTCGTTAAAACCCAGCGCTAGATTCTGATGCGAAGTCAATGCCTTGGTCTCGATAAATTTATCACCCCAGCACACAAAACAGTCGGTAAAAGTTCCACCAATATCTACAGCAATACGCTTCATTATTTATTTTCCCCTTCACCGTCAACAGGACGACTGTGGTCACAAGTGCCCTGACCTTCAGAACTATGGTCATGCGCACCTTCGCGCAGAGCGATGGTGGTATCCAAACCTTCACCAGCATCGGCAACAGGCGCCTGGCCCAACATCTTGGCTTTGAGAGAATCAATATCCAGCTCAAAGTCGTGCAGTGGCATATGGCCGGGGACGGTGTATTCAACATCCATCATGGTGCCGCAACTCGGGCAGTAAAATTCATAGATCACGCAGGCTTTAGGATCCGGCGAAAAGGTAAATTCATACTTTTCAGGATCCAGCTTGGGGCGGTGGATTTCCTGCGGATTGCGGTTATAAATACGGGTGAACTTTTTATAGTTCTCGCGTGCACTACCCAGTTCGTGATCGCAGACGCGACACTCCCAGGTTTCCTTGTCGAGATCAATTTGCAGGTATTCGGTGGCTAAATATTTCATGTCCGCAGTCTCACTTAATCTTTTTGAACAGCACATCGCCATTCACGGTAAATTCAAACGACCAGCCGGTGTCGACTTTACAGGTCCAGAAGTCTTCTTCGATGACAGCGGAGCCAATACCGCTGGCACCCGGGGTCTGGTCTTCGACCTTGATCACCGGCAGATCCTGGGTAGAACCGTCGGGGTTAAGCAGAACACGATTGGTATTGATGCGGGCATCATGCTTTTTGACCGCAGTTTTTTCGGGCAGCTCGGCGCGATTAACCGACTTGACGGCCCGGAAGCCGAGAATGACTTCGTCGTTGGCGCCGCAAGCATCGGTTAGCACGGGCGAGGTAGCGCTGATGGCAATGTCTTCGCCGTTCACCCGCAGCCAGGCTTGCGGCTCACACTGATCCAGCTCGAAGCCTTCCGAGAACATGTCGCGACCTACCCGGGTCTTGAGTTCGGCCATGGCAGCACCGAGGCCGTCGGCGTCGTTACTGGTCAGTTTCAGCTCGCTCATGTGGGCGATATCGGAGAAGCCGATACCGTGGGCCGAGAATACCGCTGACAGACGCGGCACCAGTACCGTATCAATACCAGCCGCCTCGGCCACCGCCAATACGCCCATCGGACCGCCGCCGCCAAAGGCACAAAGCACGGTGTCGTCTGTCAATTGGGTGTAGTTGAGTAAGCCATCAGCAATATCCTGGGCCCAGGCTTTGAACATGGCGTGAATTGCCTGCTCTAGCGTGATGCGCAACGGGCCGGCAATATTGTCCTTTAGCACCGCGCGGGCACGTTCCGCGTCAAGCTGCATTTCGCCGCCAAAATAGGTCTTGGGATCCAGCAGGCCCATCAGCAACAAGGCGTCGGTGATGGTGGCTTCTTTACCGCCCATACCGAAACAGGCGGGACCCGGCGCGCCGCCGACCGAGTCGGGGCCTACTGTGATGGCACCGTCGTTAACGCGGAAGATAGAGCCGCCGCCCACACCGATGGAGACAATGTCGCTGAGTGGGAAGGAACATTCGACACCTTCGACTTCTCCGTGGCCGTAGGCTTTGACGACGTCGTTTTCAATCAGGCCGATATCTGTGGTGGTACCGCCAACGTCCAGCGTCAGGCAGCGCTTGAAGCCGTAGTAGTCGGCGTAGGCTCTGGCGGAATCCATCCCCGCACGGGGGCCGGAGGAATAGGTCTTCAAGGCAACGGTCTTGGCCACGCGACCGGCAAAGCCGTCGTTGCGGTAGATCAGCAAGGGGTTCTGCATGCGGTAGTCACGCAGCATGTTCTCGGCATTAAACAGGAAGCGTTCCATGGCCGGGTGCAGGAAGGCGTTATAGATTGCCGTCCAGCTGCGGCGCACGGCCTTCTGGTCACTGCTGAGGCTGCCGGCATACAGCAGCGGTACAGCGCCCAACAGGTGGCGCGGGAACAGTTCGAGGCTGATGCGGCGAAAGTGGGCTTCCTTGGCGAGGTAATCGTCACCGGAAAAGCTCACCACAATGCGGTTGGCGCCTTCTGACGATAGACGGTTTATCGCCTCGGCCAGCGCATGGCCATAGGCGTCCTCGGGCAGCGTATTGTCAATCTGTTCTACGCGGTCGCCAATAAGCGCCGTAAACATCTCGATTTGTTTGTCGGTGGTGCACAAGTCAGACACATTCTGCTGCGTGTCTATCACCAGACCCAGACGGGGGCCTTTCTTCATTACCAGGGCGTTGGTGCCCTGGGTGGTCGAATAGCGGATATGGTCGGTACTTTGCAGCAGTGCCGCGACATCATCTTCACCGTAAATCAAACCCGATATCTTCTTCAGTCCCTCAAAGAAGCATTTGGACAGATCGTAAGGAGTGGTAATGGTCTTGGTGTGGTAGGAGTTGTCGCCATCCAGCACCCAGATGTCCGTCAGGGTGCCGCCGTTGTCGATATTGATCAGTTTGCCCATAGTTTTACTCTACCTGTGTCCGATTTGCTTTAGCATGCCGATAACATACTGCGAATCACCGCACTGTGTACCCAACGAAAGTCGGGGATTAGCTGGCGGTAAAGCCACCGTCTATCACCAACTCGGCGCCAGTGACGTAGCGGGCTTCATCCGAGGCCAGGTAGACACAGCCGTGAGCAATATCATCGGGCTGCCCCAACTCACCCATGGGGATACGTGATAGCTTCATCTCCTGGTATTGCTCGACCATTCTTCGCTTGCCTGCTCAAACGCCTGCTCTAGCAGGGGCGTCAGAATGTATCCCGGATGCACTGAATTCACTCGAATGCCGTACTTTTGCGCGGCGCAATGCAAGGCGGCAGATTTGGTCATGAGCCGTACAGACCCTTTGCTGGCGTTGTAGGCAACCGCCTTGGGATCGCCGACCAGCCCATCAATGGAAGAAATATTGATAATGCTACCGCCGCCATTCTCCTTCATGATGGAGATGGCTTTTTGGGTGCCGAGAAAAACGCCGTGCACATTGACGGCCTCGGTCAGTTTCCATTCTTCGAGTGTCTGCTCCTCAATCGTCCCCGGAGTGGCGATACCGGCGTTGTTTACAGCCACATCCAGCCGGCCATAATGCGACAATATCAGCTGGATAGCCGTGTCCCAGGCGGTTTCACTGGCCACGTCCTGCTCGATGGCAAAGGCGGTTCCGCCAGCTTCTTCAATGAGTGCAACAACCGCCTGCGCAGCCTCGAAGTCGATATCTGACACCCCGACGCTGGCCCCGTTGCGGGCAAACTGGCAACTGATTGCCTTGCCAATACCAGAGCCTGCCCCGGTCACCAATGCAACCTTGTTTTCCAAGCGTAATGTCATTTCAGTCTCCCGTGAGTCAATGTTGTGGCAACAGAGGCTATATCGGGGGGGGTTCTGCACACTATACCTGATATAGCCTCTGTTGCCACAACAAAAGTAGGGGGATATGATCTATATTTCAGATATCTAGGAGAGTAGGGCAAACCGCAACCCCTAAGCAGCCTCCTTCATGCCAGGATACCACTCCTCGAAGGTCGACCGAAGTTCCTCGTTCAGTGTTTTGGTTCTCACCTGTAACAATAAGTGGGCGCCACGTTCAGTCCATCGCATCTGTTGCTTTTTCACGAAGCGTTTACTGATTACCTGGTTGACAGTGGATTCTACGAAGCCAGTGGCTATGCGCTCGCCATTTCGATATCGATCCCCATAGTTTGGAATAAACGATTTGTTCGCGTCGATGTAGTGCTCGAATTCATACAACGCCTTCAGCAGCTTTGACTGCGCCTCCGTCTCGTCCAGATCCTCGATGTCCATCTGCAGAAACTCGATTTTTTCCAGAGCGCGATATACGTTCCCATGCCAGAGATACCATTTTATGCTCTCAAGTTTCTTGAATACATCATTCGTCCCGTCTCCAATTTCAGGAGGCGGCAATCCCTTCGCAGTCTGCTTCATCACGGTAAGCCGCATCGTCACATGAAACCAGTCGAGAATATGCTCTGCCTGGGGGTTCAGGTAGCACTGTAGGGACCGCACATTGTCTGCTCCATCGGAGAGAAAGGTCACCTGCTGATTCATTTGCATACCCTGGGATTTCAGCACTTCAAACAGGCGCCGCTTGGGCTTTTTGTCATAGCGACTGACGAAGGCGAAACATTTCGATGCATCGTCAGTCATGCTTTTGCCGGCGATGACTTCGAAATGCCCCTCACTTCTCGACTTGCCCTGACGGCCGCGCACATAACCACCGTCGATGCCAACGGTAATAGGCGCACCCGGTCTTGGCAATTGCCCCCAGTCTCTCGGACAACCTTCAATATAAACGTGTTCTTCCGAACCAAGGTCGCGCTCAGTGCGCTCGGCTACACTCTGCAGTTGCCGGCGCACGCTCCTGGTATTGATCTGGCCGCCAAGAGGCAAAACTTCAGCAAGTAGGTCAACGGTTAGTCCATAAGACATCAGTGAAGCCCATTTGCTTTCCAAATAGGACAGTTCGGGGGATGTCCGTTCCGGCAGCAGTGCCGCCAGAGGACTGAAACTACGCGTTCCGGCCTGTTCACATCCGCAGCGACGCAGCCGCGGACTGGGTAGTTTGAGCTTACCGAATACCGTGCGGCACACCAAGGTATGGTGGCCCTTGAGTGATCGCACCGCGCCGCAATTCGGGCAGTGGCGTTGTTTCTGGAGATGCTTTGAGATCTGCTGATTGACGACGCTGGCCTGCAGGTGTTGAAGGATCGATTTCGCCTCAGCCAGGCTCAATCCCAGTGTTTCGGCAGATAATGTATTCCGCACCAGTGATGCCACCTCTTCAACGAGTCGTTGACCTGTATCCGATTCGATGATGACCTGAACTTTTACTTTCATGCTCGTACCCTCCTACTCGCACAATGCCCACTTCCAATCTTCGTCCCCCAGAGTGTATTGCTTCAACCGCCGATTGACTTCCCGGCGATCAAACTTCTCTTTTTTTGACCACGTATTAAATTCATCGAGTTCAAAACGATATCGCTCAATATCATCGACCCCGTCGTCTACCATCTCCTCCAGCCGAAGCATTACATAGTGAGGGTCATACGCTTGCTCCCAGGCCATATATCCCCAGGATCCGCCACAGTCTTCTGGTGGGCAGGCCCGCCGGGCGCCAATGCATACGGGATAGGTGCGGGATGGATCAAAAGGCAGCGTACGTTCCAGACGAATGTTATGCTCCCATTCGTCGCCGAAATCGTATTCATACAGGAATCGCTCTTTGGGCCGAAAACAAAAATCAGCCAGGCGGACCGTGCGTGGGTCGTCCGCAAAGCCCATCCCGCCAATGTGGTAGACACCGTAATCCTTCCCGTGGATGGTAAAACAATTCAGATGTTTGTCCGTCCACCCCATGGTGAGCTGAATGATATAGTGGAGATCCAGGATAGTGCTGTCAGAGCGAACCAGCACCCTACGCCAAATGGCGGGGCTGATTTCGCGTAGAGCGATGTGAAGCTGGTATACTTCAGTGCTGGCGGTATCTCCATCCATGGAAATAGCCTAGCAGTTTCAGTGAGTTATGCCGAAATCTTGAGCAACATCGTTGAATTGCCCCCGGTTTGCCCTACTCTCGTGTCGTAGCGCCCTCGCTGATACCGACCAAGCCGGGAGACCGGGTTAAAACGGATCGGCGTGATAGTGAGAACCTGGCGCGCCTGCATCGGGCGGGCGAGTTAACGCCAGTCTGGGTGCCCGACCAGGAACAGGAAGCGATACGGGATCTAACCCGTGCCCGGGAGGATATGAAGCACCTTGAGCGCCAGGCCCGGCAGCGCTTATGTGCATTTTTGTTGCGCCATGGCCAGAGGTATGACAGCGGGAAAAGCAAGTGGACCCAGGCTTACTAGCGCTGGTTGGAACGCATCAAGTTTAGCCACCGGGTTCAACAAACTGTATTTCAGGAATACATCGACAGCGTGAAACAGCAGCAACAGCGTGTGGCAGATCTGGAACAGGCCATGCATGAGGCGATGGCTGATTGGGTATTGGCCCCAGTGGTCACCGGCTTAATGGCGTTGCGGGGCTGTCGTCTAATTACCGCGATGACGATCATGGCGGAACTTGGCGATATCACCCGTTTTGATTCACCGCGGCAACTCATGAAGTATCTGGGCCTGGTGCCCAGTGAGTCATCGAGTGGCCCAAGGGTGCGTCGAGGTGGTATACAAAAACGGGCAATGGCCATGTCCGGCGGGTGCTAGTGGAAGCGGCGTGGTGCTACCGGTTTCCGGCGCGTAAAACCGCACCGCTACAGCGACGAGCTGAACAAACCTCTGCTGAGGTACAAGCGATCGCGTGGAAGGCACAGAAGCGACTCTGTGGTCGATATCAGGCGCTAAGCAAACGTGGATTACTGCCACAGAAAACCTGCACTGCGGTCGCCCGGGAGCTGACAGGATTTATCTGGGCGATAGCCTGTGAGTTGATGCCAAAGAACGCAACTGAAGCAAACGCGTAATCAAGGAAACTGATGTTGAACAAGGGAGAAAACAGTAAGCATTTGGGACAGGTCAGGGGTAGCCCGGTGGGAGAATCCTCGTGCCACCTAAGAGGCGTCCGGGCAACCGGAATGACCCTCGACCCTAGAGAGAGGCCGCTCCACGACGAAGATTTGTCAGGCGGTACCGACCCGCGAATATCAGATTGATCAACCGTCGTTAAACGCTGCCCCTGTTCTGTCTCAAGGGCTTACTGAAAGAGGAAAATATGAAAGAATGATAGTATCGATTGACAGGTCACAACATATCAGGTGGCTGTCCGAGAATAGTGGCCAAAATAGCTTTTCCGCAGTAGGCATCCTATTCTCGGACAGCCACCTGATACTCCTTTAGGGTGTATACCAGATGGGCGAGGTGTAGGCGCGATCCTGCACGGTCATCGGAATCTCCTCGGACATATTGATCTGGTAGTACCTGGCGTCATAGGCTAGCCAGCTGGGTTTGGGAATTTCCAGTACTCGTACATAGTAGAAGGCGCGTTGCCCGGCGTCGAAGTCAGGGTCTACCCAATGGGCTGTCAGTAGCGGGTCACCGATGGTGTTGGTGTAGCTCGCCTGGGCCACATTGACAGTATTTCCCACCGCTTTCTCGCAGCGCCGCTGCTTGATCGCGCGGCCGTCGGCGCAGGCGATATCGTAGATACGTTCGTGGCTCACGCCTTTTTTATCCAGCCAGCCCTTGATCATCTGGATGCGGTCGAGATTGGCATTGTCAGGATCGCGCAGGCCGCGAACCATAAAGCTGGGCGCTTTGCCCCGGGGTGCATTGCTGAGGTCACCGCCCATGGGTACGCCGCCCCGATAGCCGCGATCGGCAAAGTCCTGCCGCTCAACCTCGTCGGCCGTGAAATCCCAGCCGCCAAAGACGCGCACCCGGATGCGGGAGCCGCTGGTAGCGTACACCTCGCGCCGTTTGAAGGCATCCCAGATGGCCTCGCGGGTGTTCTCGCGGGCCCAGACACCGGCCAGGCCAGAGGCCAGGGTCTCCCAGTTGTAATAGGTGGTATCTTCTCCAGTCTGGCCCTTCATAAAAATGTGGTCCCAGCGCGATTTCGCCGGTTCGCTCCCCGGATTCTTGCCGAAGAAGTTATTTTCCCGTGAGGTAGCCAGCGAGGTATGGGCGTCCGTGGCGCCGATCATACCGAACTTAAAGGGGTTCACATCGAGTTTGGCTTCCTGCTCCAGGCCCAGGCGTAGTGCAGAGCGGGCATACTCGAAGGGCAGCATGTCCTCGGTTTTCTTTTGCATGCCACCAATATTGCCCTTGTCCCAGGTACCGAAGTCGGCAAATTCATCATTGGGGGACAGCAGTGGGTGTGCTTCACCGTCACCCTTGATCTGGGTGACCTCATAGACCGGTTCCCAGCGCTGGCGCGAGCGGGCATAGTCCGCGTTAAGTAACTTGCCGTTGACCCGCTGGAGCTTGAACATCTGGCCGTTGGACCAGTTGCCGTTGTGGGGGATGGCCAGGATCTGCCCGCCGGTATTTTTTTCGTAGTCCTGCATAAAGGCCCACAGGTCTTCCGCATCCTCCGAGTCAGCGAGGGAAAAGGGCACTATCTGATTGGCGCGCTCGGCATCGTCTCGTAACATCACCACCCGGTGCAGGTTGTTGCCGTCGGTCGCCGTCGACCATTCCCAACCGTGAATGGCCGTGAACACACCCGGTTCATTATACCTCTCGGAGGTCTCCACGGTGCGCTCCCAGACGCTGCGCAGGGCGGCGGGGTTCTTGATCAACAACTCGCCCTTGCTGCCGGACTGGACCACTTCGTAAAACGCCTGCATGGCGTCTTCCTGAGTGCCGTTATAGAGCTTATGCCAGCGTTTGCCTGTCGGGTCAGCGAGCAGGACGGGGTCGCTTGTCGCCAATTGCACGGGCAGGCCATAGTAGAGCGCATGGTCGGCGATCACGAGAAAATCCAGTGGACGAATCAGCTTGACGCGCTCGCCCCGGCTGGCCACCACTTCTTCACCGCGGGCGAACTTATAAGCCTGTTCCGGCCCCAGTTTGTTGCCAAAGAAGCCGGCATCCACCGACAGGGAAGTGTGCAGGTGAGTATCCCCCCAGTAGATGTTATCCGGGATGTTGCGATCCACAAAGGGCGAGTAGTCGGGGGTATTGTGGCTGGCTTCCTTCGTGGTCAGCGTCCCGCTATCGGTGGAGACGGTGAGGTCTTCGCCGAATGTGACCGTTGCCGCAAGAAGCAAAGCCACAGATACTCTCGTAAGGTGGGTGGGATTCATGCCTGATCTCTCGCTGTATGTCATTGCATACAGATTAGCAGGCTCAACGGACTTAGCGAGCCTGCAAGGGGAAGGGTTCATGGCCGGGGGGCTAAATCTATACACCGGGCTTGGTGCCGAGGCAGAATACCGAGCTCACCTCGGCCATGAACAACTTACAGCGCTTGTCTAAACACTGCGAGAAGCAAGATACAAGGTGGGCTAAATAGTAGACTTCCCTCGCTAGGGTGTGTACCAAATAGGGGAAGAATAGGCACGTTCTTGGATAGTGGCCGGTTGTCCCGTTTCACGGTAGTCGATTTGCAGTGCGATGCTATCCAGTAGAGAGTATCTTGGCGTCGGTATTTGTAGTACCCGCACATAATAGACCGCACTCTGGCCGGGGTCGAAATCCGGATCTACCCACACTGTCAGGAGCTGAGGATCACCGATGTCGTTGCTGTAGGCACCAGTGTCCAGGTTCACGGTGTTACCAACCGCGGGCAATTTGCCATCTGGCCCGATTTTTCGATCGCCAGACCACACCACGTCATAGACTTTTTCATAGGACGTACCGTCACTAGCCAGCCAACCCTTAACTACTTGAATCCGGTCCAGGTTTGCCTCTTTGGGATCCCGGGTTGCTGCGATCAGGAAACTGGGCGCTTTACCTTTTGGTGCCTGGGGCAGATCACCGCCCATAGGTACCCCTTTGCTGTAACCCGTCTCGGCCAGCTTTTGCTTGGCTGTATCACTTTCCTGAAAATCAAAGCCACCAAAGAATCGCAGCTGAATACGCGGGCCAGAGGTGGCGTACACCTCCTTGCGCATAAAGGCTTCGTAAAGTGATTGTCGGGTATTTTCCTGAGCCCAAACCCCCGCCAGCCCCGACGCTGACATGTCAAACATGTTCTCCTGGCCTGGCAGAATTGCCAGATTAAGCCGATTTGCGGGCGTCGAGTCGATGGCAAATTTACCCCAGAAATTATTCTCTTCAGCGGATGCCATGCTGCTGTGCGAATCTGTGGATCCGATCATGCCGAATTTGAATGGGTTGCTGCCCACCTCCTGTTCAATCTGCATGCCCACGCGCAGTGCTCGACGGGCGTAATCACCCTCCTTCACGACGGTTGCAGTCTCTTTACCCGCTGCGGCTCCAGCGGCGTCCAACAAGTGCGCATAGGTTTCGAAGTCAGCAAACTCGTCCTCGGGAGATTGATTGGGGTGGGTTTCCGAATCACCTTTGATTTGGGTGACTTCATATATCGGCTCCCAGCGTGCCCGGGTCTTTGCATGTTCCGCGGAGATGGGTTCACCGGAGAGGGTTTCCCGCGCAAACATAAGTCCGTTGGAAACATTACTATTGTGGGGAATCGCCACGAAATCCGATTGTGTTTCATCCGAGGTTGTCTGTAGCCAGGCCCAGAGGTCTTCAGGGTTACTGCTATCCAATGCCGAGAAAGGAAGGTACTGGCGGGCATGACTGCCATCATTCGGCGTAAAGACGATGCGGTGCAGGTTCGCCGCGTCGGGGAAAGACGACCATTCCCAGCCGATGAAGGCGGTAAACTCCCCAGGCTCATTAGCGGCATCTGCTGCTCGAATTTGCTCTTCCCATGCCGATCGTCTGATCGAGCTGGTGACAAATGGCTTATAGGGCTTCAACTCATTCACCGTGCCTACCAGCTCCAGACCAGCCTGTACCGGAGCGCCCTGGTCCCAGAGTTCGACCAGTCTCTGACCGAATCCAGTCTGCCGCAAAGCCTTGTCCTGCACTGTGAAAAGCCGGTAGGGTATAGCCATATATTCGGCGTGGTCAGCAACCACCAAAAAATCCAATGGCGTTTCGATCTGTATACGCACACCATTTGATGCATTTACCACAGGTAGCCCTTTGGCGTAACGATAGGCGGTATCAGGACCCGCCCCGGAGTTTTGCATAAAATAGGCATCCATGGAATTTCTTGTATGGAGGTGTGTATCTCCCCAGAAAAGCTGTGTATCTTCAGCACGCGTTGTGGACGTTACCGATAGTAGCGCTACAGCTATGAGCGTCACGCACCGTTCTGATAATACTTTCATATATCCTCCCACTCCCTTAATGTCATTAACCAAAAGAGCAAACGCCCATCCAAAAATTACTGCGCCTCAGGTTGTGATATTCAGTCGACTCAGCACGGTACTGCGATAGCTTTCGAAACACCAGCCCTCCGGTTCATTCGCGGGATCTAGAATCGCGATTTTGAAGGTGTGCATGTAGGCACGGGGTGTTTCCAGCGCCAGTATAAAGGCATCTGCGCCATTCATGCGCAACATCGTCATTTCCTCGTTCTGTCAGGGGTGAGTTCGTATGGCCGGGGATTGTATGTCGCGCCGTAAATGTACGCCCCACACTAAAGTTAGGTTTTACAACCCAATCTTCGGGGCGAGCGGTTTCGATAATAATTTTGGTTAAGTCAACAGAGCAATCCGGTCATTGTACCCGGCCACTGCTTGTCGCATACTGGACTCAACTTCACAGCAATAGAACGGAGATGGACCGATGACAGAGACACTGAGATTTGACGACAGAGTGGTAGTGGTAACCGGCGCGGGCGCCGGCCTGGGCCGCTCCCACGCCCTGGGCTTTGCGGCGCGGGGCGCCAAGGTAGTGGTAAACGACCTGGGTGGCGGTGGCCACGGCGAAGGCAAAAGCAGCGAGGCCGCTGACCAGGTGGTGGCTGAAATCCTGGCCGCCGGTGGCGAGGCAGTGGCCAATTACGACTCGGTGGAGAACGGGGAAAGTATCATCCGTACCGCCCTGGACAACTTTGACCGGGTGGATGTGGTGGTGAACAACGCCGGCATCCTGCGTGACAGCAGCTTTGCCAAGATGACTGACGAGGACTGGGACATGGTGTACCGGGTGCACGCCCTGGGTGCCTATAAGGTAACCAAGGCGGCCTGGCCTATCATGCTGGAACAGGGCTACGGCCGTATCATCAACACGGCTTCCGCTGCCGGCATCTATGGAAATTTTGGCCAGGCCAACTATTCTTTTGCCAAGCGGGGCTTGATCGGTCCACCAACACACTGGCCATTGAAGGTGCCAGGAAAGGTATCAAGGTCAATGTTATTGCGCCGGTGGCGGGTTCCCGCCTGACGGAGACCATCCTGCCCAAAGAGGTGGTGGACGCCCTCAAGCCGGAATTTGTGACGCCCCTCGTGGTAAAGCTGTGTTCCGAGCAGAGCGAGGAGAATGGCTCCTTGTTTGAAGCGCCGGCTGGGTGACCAAGCTGCGCTGGGAGCGCAGCCGCGGCGTCTGCTTTGACCCGCACCAGGAACTGACCGCAGAAGCGCTGGATGCGGCCTGGGACAAGATCGGTGATTTCACCGACGCCGAGCATCCCACGACCGTGCAGGACACGTTCGCCCCGGTATTTGCCAACATTGGCGTCGAGATGTAAACAGGAGAGAGATCATGAGTAAAGTATTTGTCGCTGGCGTAGACATGGTAAAATTCGCCAAACCCGGTCAGCAAAAACCCTACCGGGAAATGGCCTCAACCGCTATCAAGGGGGCTGTGGCCGAGGCGGGCATCGATTCGCAACTGATCGAGCAGGCCTACGGCGGCTATATCTACGGTGATTCCACCTGCGGCCAGCACGCGATGTATGACGCGTTCATGACCGGTATCCGGTGGTCAACGTGAACAATAACTGTTCCTCCGGCTCCACCGCGATTTTCCTGGCTCGCCAGGCGGTGCAGAGTGGCGCGGTGGAATGTGCGCTGGCTTTCGGCTTCGAGGAGATGCAGCCGGGCGCACTGGGTTCGCACTGGGATGACCGGGAGTCGCCCTTCGAGAACTTCCTCACGGTACTGAATGACAAGGGCTATCCCGATGCCCCCCTGGCCCTGCGCTGTTTCGGCGCCGCCGGTCACCATTACATGGAAAAATACGGCGCCTCGGCGGACCTGTTCGCCAAGGTGGCGGTGAAGACCCGCAACCACGCGATGGCCAATCCCTTCGCCCTGTTCACCAATGAGTTGACGGTGGAAGAGGTCATGTCCGCGCTGTACATGGATTACCTGACGCGGCTGATGTGCTGTCCCCCCACCTGTGGGGCCGGTGCGGCTATTATCTGCAGTGAAGACTTTGCAAAGCGGCACGGCATCGAAGGCGCGATCGAAATCGTCGGCCAGGCCATGGCCACGGATACCCCGGCCACGTGGGACAACCCCATCAACCTGGTGGGGGCGGATATGACGCGTCGCGCCTCTGAGAGCGTTTACCAGCAGACTGGCATCGGCCCGGAAGAGGTCGATGTGATCGAATTACACGACTGCTTCACCACCAACGAGGTCATCACTTACGAGGGCCTGGGCCTGTGTGGTGAAGGCGAGGCGACAGCCTTTGTGGATGCCGGTAATAACACCTACGGCGGCCAATTTGTGGTCAACCCCTCCGGTGGCCTGATGTCCAAGGGGCATCCCATTGGCGCCACGGGCCTGGCCCAGTGTTTTGAGCTGGTTAACCAATTGCGCGGCAATGCCGGTCAGCGCCAGGTGCCGGGGGCGAAGGTCGCCTTACAGCACAACCTTGGCCTGGGCGGCGCGGTTGTCGTCACCATGTACAGAGGAGCGTAATCATGCTGGACAAAAAGCTTTATAGGTCACCAGTTCCCGTCCTTTACCGTCGATGTGGAGAAAGGCCGCCTGCGGTTTTTTGCCAAGGCGATCGGTGAAACCAACCCCATTTATATCGACGAGTCTGCGGCAGTGAAAGCGGGGTACCGGGCGCTGCCCGCGCCGCCCACCATCCCTTCGCTCTGGATATGGACGGACCGGAACTGTTGCCGGTGGTGGGGATGCTGAACCTCGACATAGCCCGCATCCTGCACGGCAGCCAGGCGTTCGAACATCACGCGCCGATCTGCGCGGGTGATCGCATCACGGTGACATCGCGTATCTCCGATATTTTCGACAAGAAGGCGGGGCGCTGGAATTCGTGGTCATGGAATCAAGTTACAGCAACCAGGACGGCGATCTCGTGGCGACGGCGCGCAATACCCTGGTCTACCGCAATTAACAGGAGAGACACAAAATGTCTAATATTCAAGTAGGTACCGAGATCCCGGCGCTGGAACTGCCCCCGATCAGTCGCTTTACACTGGCTCTGTATGCGGGCGCCTCGGGAGATCATAATCCCATTCACATCGATTCTGATTTCGCCAAAAAGGCGGGCATGCCCGATGTGTTTGCCCACGGCATGTTGTCCATGGCGTACCTGGGTCGTATGCTGACCGACTGGCAGCCCCAGGCGAAATTGCGCAAGTTCAGCAATCGCTTTGCGGCGATTACCCACCTGCAGGACGTGATCACCTGCTCCGGCAAAGTGGTCGAGCTGATCGAGCAGGACGGGGAGACCCTGGCCGCTGCGAAATTCAGGCGGTCAAGGCCGGCGGTGAGCAGACCCTGGTGGGAGAGGCGCTGATTGCGCTGTAGTCAATAACTGTGATACGGGGCGGTTGCGGCAAAGCGCGCTGCCCCGTACGTCGATGGAGGAACTGAGATGAACGAAGAACTGGAATTATTTCGCGACAATGTAAACCGTTTCGTCGAAACGGAGGTGAAGCCCAATTACGAGCAGTGGGAGAAGGATGAGATTTTCCCCCGCGAGTTGTGGCACAAGCTCGGCGAGCAGGGTTTGCTGGCAGTTGATATTCCGGAAGAATACGGTGGCTTTGGTGTTGATTACCGCTTCTCCATGGTTATCGCGGAGGCGTTCAGCCGGGCCAATTTCGCCGGTGTTGGTGGTCCCATGATGGTGCATTCCGACATCGTTTGTCACTACGTGCTGAACAACGGCACTGAGGAACAGAAACAGAAGTACCTGCCCGCTATGGTCTCGGGCGAATGTATCGGTGCGGTGGCGATGACCGAACCCGGGGCGGGCAGTGACCTGCAGGGTGTGCGCACCACGGCTAAACGCGATGGCGACGACTACGTCATCAATGGCTCCAAGACCTTTATCACCAATGGCCAGCACTGCGATGTGGTGGTGGTCGTTGCACGCACCAACCTGGAAGTATCCGGCGCCAAAGGAACGACCCTGTTCCTGGTGGACGCGAATACCCCGGGATTCCAGAGGGGCCGCAACCTGGAAAAGATAGGCTTGCACGCCAGCGATACCTCGGTGCTGTTTTTCGAGGATGTCCGGGTACCGGCCAGCGCCATCCTGGGCGAACTCGACAGGGGCTTTGCCGTGCTGATGGGAGAATTGCAGCGTGAGCGTTTGTCCCTGGCCATCGCTGCTGTGGCAGCGGCCGAAGGGGTACTGGCCGCAACGGTGGAATATGTCAAAGAGCGCCAGGTATTTGGCGCCCCCCTGGCCGACTTGCAAAACACCCGGTTCAAGCTGGCCGAAGCCGCCACCGACGTCCGTATTCACCGTTCTTTCGTAGATGAATGTATGGAGCTGTTCATGAAGGGCGAGCTGGATGTGGCTACCGTGAGTATGGCCAAGGTGTCCTGTACGGAGATGCAGGGCCGGGTCGCGGATACCTGCCTGCAACTGCATGGCGGTTACGGTTATATGCGCGAATACGGTGTATCCCGGGCCTTTGTCGACGCGCGGGTGCAGCGTATTTACGGCGGCGCCAGTGAAGTCATGAAGGAACTGATCAGCCGCAGTGTATTGGCGTAAGCTGATCCCTCTGAACTAACACGCGCTGAGATACAACACTGGAAAGGAGTGGCGAAATATGGGCCCACTGGCGGGAATCAAGGTAGTTGAGATAGCGGGCATCGGCCCCGGCCCTGCGCCGGCATGATGCTGGCGGACATGGGTGCGGAAGTCGTCCTGGTGGAGCGCAAGGTGCCAGCGCCAACGCCGCGGGCATCACCGGCGACGAGAGCAAACAGGCATTTTTCAACCGCGGCAAGAAGTCCATCGCCCTGGATCTCAAAAACCCGGATGCGATTGAGCTGGTACTCAAGCTGGTGGCGCAGGCGGATGTCTTTATCGAGGGCTTCCGTCCCGGTGTTATGGAGCGCCTGGGTCTGGGACCGGAGGTCTGTATAGAGCGCAATTCGCGACTGGTCTACGGCCGCATGACGGGCTGGGGACAGACCGGCCCGCTGTCCCAGGCCGCGGGGCACGATCCCAATTACATCGGCCTGTCCGGCGCCCTGTGGTACGGCGGTAGCGAACAACGACCGCCCACCGCGCCGCTTACCCTGGTCGGTGACCTGGGGGGCGGGACCATGGTACTGCTGTTCGGCATTCTCAGCGCCGTGATCCACGCTCAGCGAACCGGAGAAGGGCAGGTCATCGACAGC
>PVMK01141512.1_pt1 | contig 30958 bp, 22 predicted proteins | sample 1853481 | NCBI WGS metagenome assembly PVMK01 (sample SAMN08533507, study PRJNA380276) | Marine sediment metagenome, whole genome shotgun sequencing project.
GACCTGAATTTTGGTTGCCCGGCAAAAACCGTCAACCGCTCCGACGGTGGCTCCATCATCCTGCGTGAACCGCAGCGGGTGCATGACATCACCGCGGCAGTGCGCCGCGCAGTGCCCCAAGAGATTCCTGTCACGGTGAAAACCCGCCTGGGATACGAGGACAGGGACCTGTTCCTGGACATCGCGCGGGGCATAGAGGCCGCGGGCGCCAATGAACTCACTGTTCACGCCCGAACCAAACGCCACGGCTACCGCCCGCCCGCTTACTGGGAAGACATTGCCGCCGCCAGAGAAGTAGTGTCCTTACCCGTGATCGCCAATGGCGAAATCTGGAACCCGGGCGACGCCCTGCGCTGCCGGCAAATCAGTGGCTGTGATGACCTGATGCTGGGCCGCGGCGCCCTGTGCCGACCGGATCTGCCACGCCTGGTGGCAGCGGCATTGAGAAGCGAGCCGCTGCTCCCCATGCACTGGAACGATATTGTGCCGCTGGTATTGATGTTTTTCGAGCTGAACCTGGCGCACTACGATGCCGGCCACGCGGGCAACCCGTTAAAGCAATGGCTGGTTTACCTGCGCAGTTATTTCCCCCAGGGTGCTGTGCTGTTTGAAAACGTCAAACGCCTGCGCCGACCGGAAGATATCATGGCAGTGTTACAGCGGGCTGTGGACGCGTCAAACAGGGCGCGCAGCGCCGCCTGACCATACCGGGCGCGCCGCTGTGAGCGGTAAATTACCCAGACAATTGTACAAGCACCGCTAATCAGGAGATAATTGCTTGTTTTGCGGGATCATCCCTACGAACAAGCAAGGTAATCGACGGATATACTATGAGCAAGACGATGTACGAAAAAATCTGGGAGTCACACCTGGTGCACCAGGAGCCCGGACAGGCCACCATATTGTATGTAGACAGGCATTTAATGCACGAAGTGACCAGTCCCCAGGCCTTTGAAGGCCTGAAGCTGGCCAACCGCAAGGTCCGCAACCCCCACAGTATCCTGGCGACGCTGGATCACTGCGTACCCACCAAAGATCGCGACCAGCCGATTGCCGACCCTGTTGCCAGAAAGCAGGTCGAAACCATGATGGACAATTGTGAGTTTCACGGCCTGAACCTGTACGACATGAAAGACCCGAATAATGGCGTCATTCATATCGTTGTGCCTGAACACGGCTTTGTACACCCGGGCATGGTGACCGTTTGCGGCGACAGCCATACAGCTACCCACGGTGCTTTTGGCGCGCTGGCCTTTGGCATTGGCACCTCGGAAGTTGAGCACGTCATGGCGACGCAGACCCTGCCCCAGGAAAAATCCAAATCCCTGCTGGTGCGCGTTGAAGGCAGCCTGTCGGATTTCTGTGCGCGAAAGATATCGCCCTGGCCATCATTGGAAAAATCGGCACCGCCGGTGGCAACGGCCACGTTATCGAATTTGCCGGCGAAGCCATACGCGATCTCTCCATGGAGGGCCGCATGACCCTGTGCAACATGGCCATTGAGGCCGGGGCCAGGGCCGGCCTGATCGCGCCGGACCAAAAGACCTATGACTACCTCAAGGGCAGGGAATTCGCACCCGGCCCGGATGACTGGGAACTCGCCCTGAACTACTGGAAGAGCCTGCCCAGCGATGAGGATGCCCGGTTTGATAAAACGGTGGTTTTACAGGCCGGCGACATCGCCCCCCAGGTGTCCTGGGGGACATCCCCGGAGCAGGTTGCCCCGGTTGACAGCACCGTACCCGGCCCCGGCAACTTTGACGATAACAACAAAGCCCTGGCCTGCCGGAGCGCCCTGGACTATATGGGTCTTGAGGCCGGCACCCCGATTACCGATATCGAAATTGATTACGCTTTCATCGGTTCCTGCACTAACGGCCGCATTGAGGATTTTCGCGCCGCCGCGAAAGTCGCAGAGGGTACCACCGTGGCGGAAGGTGTTACCGCTATCGCAGTACCGGGCTCCTACCATGTAAAACTGCAGGCTGAAGAGGAAGGCCTGGACAAAATATTCCTGGACGCCGGCTGGGAATGGCGCGAGCCGGGCTGTTCCATGTGCCTGGCCATGAATGGCGACGAACTCAAAGATGGAGAGCGCTGCGCGTCCACGTCCAACCGGAACTTTGAAGGGCGCCAGGGCAAGGGGGGGAGACCCACCTGGTATCACCCGCCATGGCCGCCGCGGCGGCTGCCGCCGGCAAGTTTGTGGATCTTCGTAAATAGCGTGGATCTTCGCAAATAGAAAGGAAAACATTATGGAACCCTACAAGAATCACCAAAGCGTTGCCGCGTTAATGAATCGCAACAACGTGGACACCGACCAGATCGTACCCAAGCAGTTTCTCAAGAAAGTAGAGCGCACCGGCTTTGGCGCACACCTGTTTCACGACTGGCGCTTTAACCCGGACGGCAGCGACGACCTGACATTCGAATTAAACAAACCGGCCTTTAAAGGCGCCAGAATACTGGTGACGGGCGACAACTTCGGTTGTGGTTCTTCCCGCGAGCACGCACCCTGGGCCATCGCCGACTATGGTTTCAACACTATTATCTCCACCAGCTTCGCGGACATTTTTTATAACAACTGTTTTAAAAACAGCATTCTGCCCCTGATCGTGGACAGCGCCAAGCTCGACGCCCTGATGAGCGAGATTGCCGCTAACGAAGGTGTTAAATTTACTGTTGACCTGGAAAACCAGAAAGTCACCACACCTGCAGGAAATGGTTTTGCTTTTGACATTGAAGCCTTCCGCAAAAACAACATGCTCAATGGACTGGATGATATTGCCCTGACTCTCAAGCACGAGGATGAAATTACCGCTTTTGAACAGAAGCAGAAACAGGCACTACCCTGGCTGTGGAAAGAAGCATAAGTGGCAACAAGTATGAGCGCTGTGGAGTAACCCCCTCATTATGACGACAACTGCCAGACATATTCAGTTAATGGATACCACCCTACGCGACGGCGAGCAAACCCATGGCGTATCTTTTTCGCCCGCCGAGAAAGTAAATATCGCCAGGGCGCTGCTGCAATTGCTCAAGGTCGACCGCATTGAAGTGGCGTCTGCACGGGTATCGGACGGGGAGTTGGAAGCGGTTGCCAACATCAACCAATGGGCGCAGGAGCACGGACTGGCGGAGCGCATTGAAGTGCTGGGTTTTGTGGATCACAAGAAAAGTGTGGACTGGATCCTGCAAGCTCAAGGCCGTGTTATCAACCTGCTGACCAAGGGCAGCGAAAAACATTGCCGTGAACAATTGGGAAAATCCCTTGACCAGCATGTGGCGGAAATACTACAAACAGTGGCCTATGCGAAAGAAAAGGGACTGATAATCAACGTCTACCTGGAAGACTGGTCAAATGGCTACCGCGACAGCCGCGACTATGTTTACAGCATAATGGATCAATTGAAGAACAGTGGCATCAACCATTTTATGCTGCCCGACACCCTGGGTGTGATGTCACCCGAAGAGGTGTTCGACAGCCTCAGCGACATGTGTGAGCGCTACCCGGGCCTACAATTCGACTTCCACCCGCATAACGATTACGGCCTGGCGACCGCTAACGTCATGGCGGCGGTGCGTGCCGGAGTCAGCTCCGTACACTGCACAATAAACTGCCTGGGCGAGAGGGCCGGTAACTCATCGCTATCAGAGATAAGCGTCGTGTTGCGCGACAAGATGGGCATGGACTTATCCATTGATGAAAGCTATATGGTGCACCTGAGCAATATGGTGGAAACCTTCTCCGGTAAACGGGTGCCGGCCAACGCCCCCATCGTCGGTGCCGATGTATTCACCCAGACCGCCGGGATTCACGCGGATGGCGACCAGAAAGGCGGACTCTACGAAACCCGGCTCAGCCCGGAACGTTTCGCCCGCACCCGCAGCTACGCACTGGGGAAAATGAGCGGCAAGGCGTCACTGGCAAAAAACCTCGAGGCACTGGGGCTTAACCTGTCTGAAGAAAACCAGAAAAAAGTACTGGCGCGCGTGGTCAAGCTGGGCGATTCGAAAGAACTGATTACCGTCGAGGACTTACCCTTTATCATCGCCGAAGTGCTGGAAAGCAAAAGCTATCATCATATCAAGCTGCTTAACTGCTCCATCACCAGTGGCCTTGACCTGGAATCCACGGTGAGTATCCGGGTCGACGTGGACGGTGACATCCAACAGGCTTCCGGTGCCGGCAACGGCGGTTTCGATGCCTTTATATTCGCCATCAATAAAGTCATGGCGTCAAAAAACTATCAACTGCCCACTCTGCTGGATTATGAAGTGCGTATCCCCAAGGGCGGCCACACCAACGCCCTGACCGAGTGTGTGATTACCTGGGATTGTGGCGAGCAGGAGTTCAAAACCCGCGGCGTACATTCCAACCAGGTGTTCGCGGCTATATTGGCGACGCTGCGAATTATCAACCTGCAATTACACGAACGAGAAGGCAATGAGAGCGTATTCTCGCTGCGGGGAAGTCGCTGAGTCGTCACCCCGCGGTGTATCACTCGCGGGAATAACAGCAGCCTGAACTACCCAACCTTTGGCATGGCACTGAGCGCCGCGACAACTTTATCGCCAAACTCATCGGTATTGATCATCTTCACACCGCTGCCGGGCCTGGATAAATCCGCAGTTGAATAACCGTCGGCGAATACACTCTGCATCGCGCTCCACACATTCTTTGACTCCTCGGCCATATCAAAGCTGTTTTCCAGCATCATCGCCACCGAGCCAATCATGGAATACGGGTTGGCGATGTTCTGCCCCGCGATATCGGGAGCGGAGCCGTGCGATGGCTCGTAGTAGCTCTTCTCGGGGCCTTTACAGGCCGATGGCATCAGGCCCAGGGAGCCCAGAATGCCGCCGCCCTGGTCACTGAGGATATCGCCAAACATATTCTCCATTACCATAACGTCGAACTGGCACGGATTGAGGCACAACTGGGTCGCCGCCGCATCGACCAGAATATGTTTGATTTCAACCTCCGGATATTCGACGGCGACCTCATCCAGCACCTCGTTCCACAGCACGCTGGATTTCAGTACGTTGCTCTTGTGAATATTGTGCAGTACTTTTTTGCGGCGCATGGACAACTGCAATGCCTCGTGCATAATCCGGCGGATCTGCTCCTCGTCATATTCCAGCGTTTCTTTCACATAGCGCAAGCCCTGCTCGTTGACGCCCACTTCCTTTGCGCCAAAATACAAACCGCCCACCAGTTCGCGAACCATGATCAGGTCAATACCCTCGCCAATGATCTCGGGTTTCAGCGGCGAGAAATGCCCCAAAGCCTTGGGCAGGAACACCGGGCGGAAATTGGCGAAGGTATTGTAACGCCTGCGCAGGGGCAATAGAGCGCCCCGCTCCGGCTGCATATCCACCGGGATTTTTTTGGATTCTTCGTGGCTCAGGCCAATCGGCCCCTTGATAATGGCATCCGCCTCATCGCAGATCGCTTTGGTTTCATCCGGGAAAGGATGGCCGCACTTGAAATAGGCGCCGGCACCAAAGTCGGCGGGAATGAGTTCAAAGCTGACATCATTGCGCTCTTCCACCAGCTTAAATATTTTGACGGCTTCCCGCATAATTTCCGGGCCGATGCCGTCTCCCGCCAACAGCGCGATTTTGTAGTTTTTCATAGTATGATTCTCTGGACTTACTTGAATGAGGCGGCAACGTTGCTGCCACCCCTTCGAAAAATGGCTTTATTTTACTCTAGAACAGCGTGGGCACCATGGCGTCGACCAACCGCGGCCCTTTTGCCTGCATGGCCTGCTCGAACTGACTGTTGAACTCCTCGGCGGTAGTGGCGCGAGTAGCCTGTACGCCCATACCCGTGGCCAGCGCCACAAAGTCCATATCCGGACCGCCAATATCCAGGGTGCTGGCCGCCTTGGGACCCGGTGTGCCCCCGCGTGCGCCGGTGCGGGCGAACTCCATCTCCAGCACGCTGTATTTGCGGTTGTTGAAGATCACTACCGTCACGTCCAGGTTCTCCCGCGCCATGGTCCACAGGGCCTGGATGGTGTACATGGCGCTGCCATCGCCTTCAAGGCAGACAACCTTGCGCTCGGGGCAGGCGATCGCGGCGCCCACCGCTGCGGGCAAACCCCAGCCGATACTGCCCCCGGTCAGGTTCAACCAGTCGTGGGGCTGAGCCGCGGCAGTGAGCGGAAAGATCGACATGCCGGAGGTGATGGATTCGTCGACCACCACAGCGTTTTCCGGCAGGAAGTGGGCAATGCCCAAAGCGACGCTGTTAACATCCAGCGCACCCGAGGGGAGATCGGGGATGGTAAGGGGGTGTACATCCGGTTCAACGCTTATTGCATCCAGTTTCTCCAGCAGGGCTTCCAGCACCTGGTCGATATCATCGTTGGGGCCGGCCAGCACAAATTCCTCGCAGCCCTCGGGGGAAATCGCGCTGGACACATTGGGGTAGGCGAAAAATGAAACAGGTGCGGGGGCGCCGATGAGGATCAGGTGATCCAGGTCCTTGATATGGTCTATGGCCAACTCCGCCAGGTAGGGCAAGCGGTCCAGCACCGCGGTGCCGGCGCCACGCGCCACACGGGCGGGAAAGACGTCAGTGCTGACCCGTGAGCCACAGGCCTTGCCGATACGGCTCAACATTAAACCGCGCTGGGAATCCACTTCACGACCGCCAATCAGGATCATGCAGTTCTTGCCAGACTGCAATTTGCTCACTGCGTCATCCACCCGGCTGGCCGGTACGGGAGCTGGTGCTGCCACTTCCACCGCGCCCTCGGCACCGTTGGGGTTATCTCCCCAGGACACATCAGCCGGCAGCATCAGGGTAGCTACCCGGCCGATACCGGCCTGGCGCACCGCCTCCGCCGCATCACGGGCAATATCGTCCGGCGACTCGGATGTGTACACCCAGTGGGATACCGGACCGGCAATGCCCTCTATATCAGCGGTCAGGGGCGCGTCGTACTGCAGGTGGTAGGTGGCGTGGTCTCCGACAATATTGACCATGGGCACATGCCCTTTCTTGGCGTTGTGAATATTAGCCAGGGCATTGCCCAGACCCGGCCCCAGGTGCAGCAAGGTCGAGGCCGGCTTGCGCGCCATGCGGGCATAGCCATCCGCAGCGCCACTGAGCACACCCTCAAACAGGCACAGCACGGCGCGCATTCCCTGCACCTCGTCCAGGGCGGCCACGAAATGCATTTCGGAGGTTCCCGGATTGGTAAAACAAACGTCGATGTCATTGTTGATCAAAGTATTCAGTAAACTCTCTGCACCATTCATACCTTTACTCCTGTACTGTCTGTGATATTGACTCAAACTGCGGCTATTTTGTCCGCGGGAAAAATCTTGTTGGGGTTGAGAATATTGTTGGGATCCAGCATTTTTTTCATGCCGATCATCAATTGCAACTCCGCCTCGCTGCGACTGCGGTGCAAGTGTGCCCGTTTACTCAAGCCGACACCGTGCTCCGCCGAAACCGAACCCTGATAGCGCTCTACGGTTTCATATAATAATGTCTCCAGAGCGCCGTAGTCGAACGCATCGGCGTCCTCACTACCGAGGAGAACGTGTAGGTTGCTATCTCCCAGATGACCGAAAACAATGCAGATCGGGTCAGGCATTTTATCCATCCCTGCGCGGACATCACTGACGAAGCTCTCCATTTTTTCGATGGTGACACTGACATCAAAAGGAATAATCGGACCCAGTTTGAAGAATTCCAGCACATCGTCACGGATTTCCCAGAGGGCGTTGCGCTCGGACTGGGACCGGGTCAGCACCGCATCGGACACCAGGCCCTGCTCCATTGCCTCGCCCAACACCGTTTCAAAGCTCTCTGCATCGGCTTCCGGATTGGACCCCAGCGTCTCCACCAACACATAGAAGGCACTGCCGTGCGGTAGGGGCACTCTGTGAATACTTTCCTCACGGGTAACAACTTCGTAAAAGTCCGGCCACATCACCTCAAAAGCCGACAGGGTGCCCGCCGTGTTGCCATCCAGCCAGTGCAGTAGTTTGCCCACCGAGTCAAAGTCGTCTACCGCCAGCAAAGCCGTATTCTGGCTCCTGGGGTGGGGCCGCAAGCGCATCACCACTCGGGTGATGACACCCAGGGTGCCCTCGGCGCCGATAAACCACTGCTTGAGGTCATAGCCGGTATTGTTCTTGAGCATTTTGTTCATGCTGGTCACGATGGTGCCATCCGCCAGCACCACCTCCAGGCCCAGCACCATATCGCGCGCCATGCCGTAGCGGATCACCATATTGCCACCGGCGCTGGTCGCCACACAGCCACCGACCGTGGCCGACCCGCGTGCGCCAAAATCCAGGGGCAGCAGCAACCCCTCTTCCTCGGCCGCTTCGGCCGCGGTCTGCAAAATACAGCCGGCCTGCCCGGTCATGGTGCGGTTGGCGGTATCCACCTCTTCGATGGCGTTCATGCGCTCCAGCGACAAACCCAGTTCACTGCCGGTCTGGAAGTGGCCATTGGCCAGGCCGGTTTTGCCACCGAGTGGCACCAGCGCCTGCCCCGCCGCAGAGCAAATCTTCAAGATCGCTGAGACCTGGTCAGTGCTGTCCGGCTTGAGCACGATATCGGGCATGACCAGGTCGGGTTGGGTGCGCACACCTTTCTCACCCAGTAACTGGCGGAGTTGTTCAACTACCTCGGGGTTGGGATCAGACATTGGTTTTTCCTCATACAAGTTCCACTCTATATACAGTGGGGTCTAAGCATAGATCAACCGGCGAGTGCTCGCTACGGGTCTATCCGCGGCACCGAGTTCAACAAAGCTTGGGTGTAGGGATGCTGCGGATTGGTCAGTATCTGCTCGGCACTGCCCTGCTCCACAATCTTGCCTGACTGCATAACACCGACATGGTGCGCCAGGCTGGGCACGATTGACAGGTCGTGGGTAATAAACAGGTAGGACACACCGAATTCCCGCTGCAATTCCTGCAGCAGGTCCAGCACCTCGGCGCGGATGGAGACATCCAGGGCGCTGGTGGGCTCGTCGCAGATGATGAGCTCCGGCTCCACCGCCAGGGCGCGGGCGATGGCGATGCGCTGCAACTGCCCACCTGAGAATTCGTGGGGATAGCGCTGGCTGAACTCTGGCCCCAGTTGCACCCGCTGCAGCAACTGTGGGATACGTTGCTCCCGCTCTGTCGCCGACAGGCCCAGCCCCAGGCTGATCATACCCTCGGCGATGATCTCGCCCACGGTGAGCCTGGGGTTCATGGAGGAGTACGGGTTCTGGAAGATCACCTGAATTTTCTTGCGATAGGGCAACATCGCGCGCCGGGGCAGGGATTGTATGGCCTCGCCCTTGAACGTGATCCGGCCGCCGGCGATGTCATCGAGATTGAGTATGGCGCGGCCCAGGGTCGACTTACCGCTGCCGGACTCACCCACCAGGGCATAGGTCTCGCCGCGGCCGATGGTCAGGGACACCCCGTCCACCGCCCGGGTGTAATCCACCACCCGCTGCAGCACGCCCTGGCGTATGGGGAAGTGCACTTTCACATCGTCCAGCTGCAGCAGCGGTTGCTCCACCGCTTTACTCTGGAAGTGGCTCAGGTCCGGTAGCGCATCAATCAGGCGCTGGCTGTACTCCTGCTGCGGATTGTGGAAAAAATCTTCCACCGGTGCCCGCTCGATGATCTCTCCGCGGTACATCACGGCGACTTCATCCGCCGTGTTGCGCACCACGCCCATATCGTGGGTGATCAGCACCTTCTCCTGTATGGTCACATCCAGGGCGGTGGTAGGCTCGTCGGCGATCAGTATTTCCGGCTCACAGGCCAGTGCCATGGCGATCATCACCCGCTGCTGTTGCCCGCCGGACAGCTGGTGCGGGTAGAAGTTGTAACGCACATCGGGGTCGGGAATACCCACCTCTGCAAATAATTGCACAACCCGCTGGCGCAGGGCATCCCCGCGCAGTGTCGTATGCAGGCGCAGGGTCTCCGCCACTTGCTGGCCCGCGCTCTGCACCGGGTTGAGGGCGGTCATGGCGTTCTGGAAAATCATCGCCACACGCCGGCCCCGTATGGTTTGCATACGGGATTCCGACAGGTTGAACAAGTCCTGGCCGTCCACCTCGACCGTACCGTCGGTAATAACCAGCGCATCGGGCAACAGGCGCATGGCGGCCATGGAGGTCACCGATTTGCCGCTGCCGGATTCGCCCACCAGGGCAAAGACCTTGCCCGCGCGCAGTTCAAAGCTGACGCCCTTGAGGATCTCTTCGCCGCTCTGCGCAACCTTCACCTTGAGATCTCGCACGCGCATACGAATGTCTGCTGTCGGGCTCATGCGTCAGACCTCCGCATACTGGTGCGCGGGTCGAACGCATCGCGCACCAGGTCAGAAAACAGATTGGCCGCCAGCACCAGCACGAACATAAAGAAGAAGGCGCCGCTCAGCGTCCACCACACGGCGGGCTCCCGCGACAGTTCCGAGCGCGCGCCATTAATCATGTTGCCCCAACTGCCCATGGAGGGGTCGATACCCACGCCGATATAGGACAGCACCGCCTCCGCCAGCACCAGGGCACTGAAATCCAGTACAAAAGTAATGAGGATGATATGCACCACGTTGGGCAGGATATGCCGGCCCAGGATGCGGGTGTGACTCACGCCGAAAGCGTGGGCCGCCTGCACATACCCCAGCTGACTGATCTTGAGGGTCTCCGCCCGGATCAGGCGGCACAGGGTAGACCAGCTGGTCACGCCCAGGATAAAGCACAGTGCGATAAAACGGGCGTCGGCTTTCTCCATACCAATGGAGAAGAAATCCGGATTGAGATCGATATACACCTGGAACAACAGCACCGAGGAGGCGATCAGCAAAATGCCCGGAATGGAGCTCAAGGTGGTATACAAATACTGCACCACATCGTCCACCCAGCCCTTGAAGTAACCCGCCATCACACCCAGGGTGACGGCGATAGGCAGCATGATCAGGGTGGACAGGGTGCCCAGCAGCACGCCGGTGCGCACCCCCTTGATACTCTGGTAGGCCACGTCGGTGCCACCCAGGTCGGTGCCCAGCACATGGTAGTAGTGGCTGATACTGACCAGCCATACACCGAAGCAGATAATCACCACCTGTATCCCCCAGGAGGCATACCAGGGATTGACGCTGCCGCGCAGCATAAACCACTGCAAGCCCACCACCAGGGCGGACAGTGCCAGGCCCCAGACGAGGGCGGCGGCAGTTTTGGCCAGCACATCAACCCACTTGTCCGCGGGATGTTCCAGGTGTTGCCCGGCGTGCTCCAGCGGCGGGTAATCGCGCATCGCCATGCCCTGCTCGTCCTTCATGTTCTTTTTCTCAAAGGACTTGAGCGCGAAAGGTGCTGAGTAGGTGCGTTCAAAGCGCTCGCCCATACCGCCCAGCATCACATCGAGCACGCTGGTCACCTTGTTGTCGTAAAATATTTCCCGGACTCGACACCCTCGGCGGCATCCAGCGCCCGGCGAAAATGCAGGGAGTCCAGCAGGGCGATTCCCACATAGGCAATGATAACGGTGAAGGTGACCATGCCCAGGCGGGAGGCGAACACCTGCCCCCAGCGCGCACGCGTCTGCGGATCCTGCCGCAGTTTATAAAAGAAGATGCACAGGGAGATTACCAATAGGTAAATCAGCGCATCGGACCACAACACAAGCGGTTTCATCGCGCGTCTTACCTCAAGTCAGTCGCACCCGGGGATCAGCCCAGGTGTATGAGATGTCAGTGAGAATCAGGCCGAAGATGTAGAGGATGGAACCGATAAACACCATGCTGCGCACGATGGCGAAATCCTGCGACTTGATGGCATCCAGCATGTAGCTGCCCAGCCCCGGTATCCCGAAAAATGATTCGATCAGCAGGCTGCCCATAAACAGGGAGGGGATCAGCACCACCACCCCGGTGAGAATGGGAATCAGGGCATTGGGCAGGATGTGCTTGAACAGAATGTTGATTTCGCTGGCTCCCTTGGCCCGGGCAGTGCGCACATAGTCCTGGTTGGCCTCCTCCAGAAACAGGGTGCGATACCAGCGTGCGCCAGCGCCAATGCCGGCCACCACGCCGACCAACACCGGCAGGATCAGGAATTTCCATGGCTGGCTGTCAGCGTTAAAACCGGATATCGGCACCAGCCGCCAGGTCTTGGCCATCAGGTACTGGCCCCCGATGATATAGAACAGATAGGAAATAGACATCAGCGACACAAACAGGAACACCGCCCAGCGATCCAGCCGGGTAGCGTGAAACATCACCACCAGTAGGGCCACACAGATATTCACCCAGATACCCACCGCAAACGTGGGCAGGGCCACCGCCAGGCTGGGCCACATCCGCGTGGCAACGTCGGTGGTAATATCCCTGCCGCTTTCAGAGCGGCCGAAGTCGAAGGCGAACAACCTGAGGGACTTGGTAAAGAAGATGGTATCCGTCACGGCGCTCATCCCCTGGGCATCCGCGTTGACGAACAGCGGCTTGTCGTAACCGTTTTTCGCTTTCCAGGCCTGGATGGCCTCCGGCGTTACATATTTCTCGCCCAGCTGGGACGCCGCCATATCGTCCGGTGAATTCACCACGAAAAACAGGGTGAAGGTCAGCAGGTTCACACCGATTAGGATGGGGATGGCGTACAACAAACGTCTGATGATATAGGCTAGCATGTTATGTTTCCCGTCTGGCCGTCGCGTTCTGGCGACGGCGATAGGCGATGACTCCGGGCAGCACCAGCGCGATCAAAAACAGTGCGACCACAAACAATGGCCAGGTAACGGGTTGGTTCCACTTCACCTGCATTTTTTGCCGCTCCTTTTCATCCACGCGAATGTACTTGAGCATCGCCTTGGATATACCGTGGCGTTTGGTATTGTATACCCAGCTGTTGTTCAGGTAGATGTCCTTGGGGAAGTAGGCGAACAACCAGACCGCGTCGCGACGATACAATTCCACCATGCGCGCCACCAACTCATCCCGCTGTGGCCCCTGGGGCAACACCCGCACCTTGCGGAACATCTCGTCGTATTCCTCACTGGCGTAATTGGAGTTGTTGGCGCCATCGCAGTTACAGATCAACGGACTCTCGGGACCGTACAGCAGAAACAGGAAATTCTCCGGGTCGGGGTAATCCGCCAGCCAGCCGTGAGAGAAAATCTGTGTATTGCCGGTCAGCAGTTTTTCCCGGGTGCGATTCCAGTCCGCCGGGCGGAATTCCACCTGCACGCCAATTTCGGAAAAAATCCGATCCATCCAGTTCATGGACGTATTGCTGATGGCCTGGGACTGTACGTCGATGAATATTTTCAGGGGCTCGCCGGTGCGCGCATCGCGGCCGTTGGGATAACCCGCTTCCACCAGCAGCTGCCTGGCATACTCAATCGCCTTGCGTCGGGGCTCACCCTCCTCCCAGTCATAAACATAGGAGTTCATTCCCTCGATGCCATCCAGATGCCCGGGAATGCCGGGAGGAATTAAATTGTGGGCGGCGATGCCGTTACCCTTGTAGAAAATATTGAGATATTCCTCGGTATTAAAGGCGATCTGCAAGGCCTGGCGCAGCTTGCGTTTATCCTCCGTGTAGCCGCCGACCAGCGGGTCCAGCATATTAAAACCGTAGTAGTAAATGCCGGGCTTCACATCGGGCGACATGGTGATGTTGTGATCTTCCAGGTCTTCCGACATTTCCACACCGTCCGGCCCCACCACAAAGGCCTGGTCAAAAACGCCGTTGGTGTTGCCGTGGACTTCACCGGAGCGATCGTAATAGCCCTGCAGGAACTTGGTCCACAGGGGCAACACCTCTTTTTCCAGGTGGAATACGGCGCGATCGATAAAGGGAATGCGCTTGCCCGCGTCTTCCAGGAAACCCGCTTCGAGGTCCCCCGGCGCGCCCTCGGTGGGGAAAAACTCCTCCCGGTAGTTGGGGTTGCGCTCCAGCACGATTTCACTGTTGGGGTCGTTCTTGACCATCATGAAGGGACCCGAGCCCACCGGCCACCAGTCCAGGGTGAGGTTGCGATCGGCAAACCCCGGGTTGTGGTAAAAACGGTCCACCTCCGGCGCAATGGGCGAGAAAAACTGCATGGCCAGCCAGTACACAAACTGCGGGTAGCGGCCCATGATGGTAATGCTCAGGGTATGCTCATCTATTACCCGGACCCCCTCCAGCGGATAGTCGCCCAGGTTGAGCCACCCATTCCTCGGCACCTCGGCCAGTTCCTCGGAAAATTCCTTCATCCCCACAATGTACTGGGACATAAAACCCAGCATGGGTGAGCCGTTGAGGGGGTCGGCCAGCCGCTTGACGCCATAGGCATAATCGTTGGCATGCACCGCCCTGTCGCCTGACTGTGGAAAGTCCGGTATCTGCCGGTACTGTGCACCCTCATCGGCATTATCGAACACATACAAGGGTTGCCCCGACGCATCCAGTGCAAACGCCGGGTGCGGCTGATACCACAGGGTGTCGCGCAAATGCAGGGTATAACGACTGAAGGCCACCTCGGTGGTCTCGTCACCCTCCTCTATCTCACCCCCGTTTTCATCCAGGAAGCTGACCTGCGGGAAGGACTCCACGCCCAGCGGCACCAGCTCATAGGGGCGTTTGAGAAAGTGGTAAGCCATGGGCGGCTCATATATCTGCATGATGAACAGGCTTTCATCAGAAGCGTAGGAGATGGCGGGGTCCAGGTGCTTGGGCGGAGCCGGCGACATCACCGACTGGTATATCACCAGCCCGTCTGTCTCCGGGGCGTGCGGATTATTCCAGGGTGGCTTGCCACAGGCCCCCAGCAGGGCACTTACCAGTACCAGCAGCAGTGCGATCCCACCGGATTTGACCGGCGGGGATAGTGCGGTGGAAACAGGTCTCATTCGGTCTACAGGCAGTGGCGTCTTCGCGTTCGCGCAAGCATACAGGGTTGGTGCGCGATGCGCACCTTACTTGGTGCATTGCACCGTTACGGTGGTAATTAGTGCGCCCCATCGCCAATAACCCCTATAATGAACCGTCGGCCCAATAATAATACGCGGCACCAATAAAACCTCGGCCATCACCCGGAGAATAACAACAATGACCACCGCTGGCGCAACCACGGTCGCCGCCACCCTGGACACAGGATTTTTTGGCCACCCCAGGGGCTTATTCGTCTGCTTCGCCACCGAAATGTGGGAGCGCTTCTCCTTCTACGGAATGAAGTTCCTGTTGCTGTTGTACCTCACCAAATACCACCTGTTCAGCGACGCCAACGGGCTTGAAGTGCTGGGCGGATATGCGGCGCTGGTGTATGCCATGCCGGTCATCGGCGGACTGCTGGCAGACCGCTACCTGGGCATGCGCAAGGCGGTGATCTTCGGCGGGATATTGCTGGTGCTGGGTCACCTGGGCATGGCGGTAGAGGGCGAGCAGGCGCGCAACGAGGGCGGCCAGGTCATACGCGATGACAGCACCCTGCAAGTATTCTATTTTTCTCTGGCACTGATCGTTATCGGCGTGGGCTTTCTCAAGCCCAATATTTCCACCATTGTCGGCCGGCTGTACCCGCAGGATGACCACCGGCGCGATGCCGGATTTACCATCTTCTATATGGGCATCAACATCGGCGCCTTTGCCGCTACCCTGTTATGCGGTTACCTGGGTGAGACCTACGGCTGGCGCTATGGCTTTGGCGCCGCGGGCATCGGCATGATGTTTGGCCTGGCGACCTTCATCCACGGCCAGAAGTACCTGCGCGGCCACGCCGAACCCCGCGACCCGGCACTGCTCAAGCAACGCTCCGCGATAGGGCTCAGCAAGGAACTGACCATCTACCTCTGCGGCCTGCTGGCGGTAGTAGCCGCCTGGCGGATGCTGCAGTTTCACGGGGCGGTGGGCACCACTCTCAATGTTCTGTCGGTGGCAGTCCTTGTCGGCCTGGCCTGGTTTATCACCACGAAGTGCAATCCGGTGGAGCGCAGTCGCATGCTCGTGCTGATCATCCTGACCATGTCCACCGTCGTATTCTGGGCCCTGTTCGAGCAGGCATCAGCCTCTATGACCCTGTACGCCGACCGGGTGATGGATCGCCACATATTCGGTATGGAATTGACCGCGTCGCAGTTTGGCGCTCTCAACTCCATGTTCATCTTCCTGTTTGCACCGTTCTTCGCATGGCTGTGGACCGCACTGGATCGCAGGGGGCTGGAGCCCAGCACACCGGTCAAGTTCGCGCTGGGTATAGCGCAGGCCGGCCTGGGTTTCGGCGCCCTGGTGATCGGTGCCGCCACGCCGGGTGAAGCCGGTCTGGTGGCCGGGTACTGGATGGTACTGGCATACCTGCTGCACACCACCGGTGAGCTGTGCCTGTCTCCCGTCGGACTGTCGGCGGTGACCAAGCTGGCAGTGCCCAGTGTGGTGGGTGTGATGATGGGCTCATGGTTCCTGGCCACAGCCTATTCGGAATTCGTGGCTGTGCAGTTAGCGAAACTTGCCGCCGTCGAAACCGTGGATGGCACCGTGGCGGATATCAGCGTGGCCCTGGCCAGCTATACAGAATTGTTCGGCAACCTGTTTTATGTGGGTCTGACATTTGCCGCCCTGCTGTTGCTGGTGTCACCACTGCTTAAAAAAATGATGCACGGTATTCGCTAAGCCGGGGTCCCGTAACTACAAATACTGCCAGAGGAGCCAATAAATGGCCAAACGCGAATTCGACATTATCATCTGGGGGGCCACCGGCTTTACCGGGCAACTGGTGGTGGAATACCTGGCGCAGACCTACGGCGTGGACGGTGATATCCGCTGGGCCATCGCCGGGCGCAATCAGAAAAAATTGGAGGATGTGCGCAAGTCCTGCCTGCCTGTGGCAAAGCGCAAACAGCTGCCCATTCTTATCGCCGACAGCGATGACCCGGACAGCCTGGCAACACTGGTGACACGCAGCCGAGTACTGTGCACTACGGTGGGACCCTACGCCAAATATGGCACGCCCCTGGTCGCCGCCTGCGCAGAAGCCGGCACAGACTATTGCGACCTGGCTGGCGAGTTGCAATGGATGGCGCAGGTCATCCCCGAATACCAGGCGGTGGCTGAGGCCAGCGGCGCCCGCATCGTGCATACCTGTGGCTTTGACTCTATCCCCTTCGATCTGGGCACCTGGTATTTGCAACAAGCGATGCTGGAACAGCACGGCGTGGCGGCTCGACGGGTAAAGACCCGCGTCGGGCGCTACCGCGGTACGGCCAGTGGCGGCACGATCTCCAGCATAGTGAATCTTATGAAAGAGGCCGGGCGCGATCCGTCTATCCGCAAGTTGGTCGCCAACCCCTATGCCTTGTACCCACGGGGTGTACCCGCCGGTGAAGACGGACCGGACCAGAGCGGGGCTCGCTTTGATCCGGATTTTCACCAGTGGACCTCACCCTTCATCATGGCCGTGGTGAATACGCGGGTGGTGCGGCGCAGCAATGCCCTGCTGGGATTTCCCTGGGGTGAAGGTTTTCGCTACGAGGAAGCCGTGCTGAACCGCTCCCGCTACCAGGCTACGCGCAACAGTGTGGCAACGGGAGCGGGTATGCTGGCACTGGCCCTGGGCCCCACCCGCAAACTGGCTCAACGCTTTATGCCCAAACCGGGAGAAGGCCCCACGCGCAAGGAGCGCGAGGCGGGTTATTACGAGCTCTTTTTTCACGGCACCCATCCACAGGACAGAACCAAAGACCTGGTAGTCAAGGTCACGGGAGACATGGACCCCGGCTATGGTTCCACCTCGAAGATGCTGGGGGAAGCCGCGGTCTGTCTGGCACGGGACAAGCTCGCCGCAGGCGGCGGCTTCTGGACACCGGCCTCTGCCCTGAACGGGAAACTGCTGGACCGCCTGGTCGCCAATGCCGGCCTGACCTTCGAAGTGATCGATCCCGCGCCCTGGATATCCGTCGCGGGGTGAACAAATTCAACCTCACGTTTAAAGGCGAAATTCTGCCCGGCCGCAAAGCGGAGCAGGTGAAGCTGCGTTTCGGCAAAATGTTTGCCATCGACGACCCCGTTCGGCTGGAGCGTTTCTTTTCCGGCGAGACAATAATCCTGCGCCGTAACCTCGATCGGAAAATCGCTGCGGAATACTTCCAGAAGCTGCGCAAACTGGGCGTGGAAGTGGAGCTGGTCAAGGTCACAGCACGGGACAGAGCAGCGACAATCACCAAAGCCCCACCACCCCCCACGGATAATAAAGAAGCCACCCGGCGTGAAGAGGCAAAGCGGCAGCGCGCGCTGCGCGAGGAAGCCGAACGCAAGGCCGCTGAGGAAGCCGCACGGCAACAGGCAGAACTGGCTGAGAAAAAGCGCCTGGCGGCAGAAGAGGCCGCCCGCCTGAAGGCCGAGGAACAGCGCAAGAAAGTTGAAGAGCGCGCTCGATTAGAGGCCGAGCGCGCCGCGGAAGCCGCCAGGAAAAAAGCCGTCAAAGATGAAGCGCGCCGCAAGGCGGCAGAAGAAACGGCCAGGCGCAAAGCGGAGTTGCAACGCAAGAAAAAGCTGCGGGAAGAGGCCAGGCGTAAAGCCGCACAGGAACAGGCCAGGCGCAAAGCGGAGCTGGCGGAGCAAAAGCGCAAAGAGGCTGAGGAGGCCGCCAGGCTCAAGGCCGAGCTCGCTGAGCAAAAACGCAAGGCCGCAGAAGACGTCGCCCGTGAGCAGGCAATTCTCAAAGAGGCGAAACGCAAGGCGGCCGAAGAAGCTGCCCGTGAGCAGGCGATCCTCGACGAGGCGAAACACAAGGCAGCGGCAGAAGTGGCAAGGTTGCAAGCCGAGCAGCAGGAAGTGGCACGCGAAGCCGCCGAAAAAGTTGCCGGAATAAAGGCTGAACAAGAGGAAGTGGCGCGCAAAGCCGCTGCAGAAATTGCCAGAATACAGGCCGAGCAACTGCGGGGAAAAAAGGCCGAGCAGCGCCGTATAGCCACATTAAAAGCAGCGGAGGAAGCCGCCGCACAGCAAGCCTTGCGCGAGAAAGCAAAGCGTAAAGCCGCGGCACAGGCAGCCAGCAAAAAAAGCGGCAACAGGCAGGCAGAAACGGCAACAGGCAGAAAAAGCAGCTCGCGGTAAAGCCGAGGGTCAACGCAAGAAAGAGCAACATCAGGCCCAGCTCAGGGCTGTGCAAGAGGAACAAACAGCCCACCGCAATGCCATGGAAGAACAGGCTGTGCAGCGGGCCGCGGTGGAACTTGCACAGCAGCCCGCCCTGAAGCCGGCCAAGGCTAGAGTCAAGAGCAACCTTGAGCTGCCCCAGCGCAACGGCAATCTCGGTATAAAAGCCTCCACTACGGCCTCTAGTCGCCGCCAAGCCGGCGAACCCAACCTGTACAGCCTTCGCCCGTTCCGCAATACACCGGAAGTTCGCGCAAGAGCCGAGCAGTCGCAGGCTCGTATGCGGGTGGGATTTATTGCGGCGGCGCTGGCACTGGCGAGCCTGCTGCTTCTGGGCGGGCGCTTTTTGAGCCTGCCCACGGTACCAGTCATCACCGGGGCCGCGGCCATTGCCATTAATGCGCAAGCCAGGCCTTTGTTGCTGGCGGGCGACAGCCTGCTGCTACACGATCGCTCCGGCGTTGGCACCGACACTTTACCGTGGGAGTCCCTGGGGCTGGACACGCTGCAGGCACCCATGGCTTTTGACGCAGCAGGTGAACTGTTGGCACTGGGCCGACTCAAAAACGAAGCCACCGACCCTGAGTCCTTACAATTGCTGCGCTGCAAGCTGACGGAATTTCAGTGCCGCCTCTTTTCCGCGGAGCTGGCAAGCAGCAGCATCGCCGGTTTCGCTATTCATCAAATGGATGGAACGATTTTCCTGGCGGACGCGGCCAACGGCCAGCTACTCAGGGCCAGTGCCGACGGCACCGTTCTGGCCCGAGCGCCAGCCGCCATACCCGACAACCCGGTATTGCGACTGGAATCCGGCCTGTTATTCATGAACAGCGCACTCGGCCCGGCTGTCAGCGTATTTCGCTACGACGACAGTGCTTTTGGACAGCAGCTGGACGAAATTCTGTTACTGCCGCCTGCGGCCATCGAGGCGGAGCAGTCCCGGGTCGGTGACTTCGTATGGAGCGCCGGGAACTGGTGGGCGAGCATAGTCAACCCGCGGACAAACAGCGTCGGCCTGTACCGTTTTGACGCGCAGTGGAATTTTATCGAGCAGGCTGAACTGCCCGCGGACACCTGGCCGCAACAGCTGGCCACATGGGGTGACAAGACCCTGGTCAGGGATGCACACCACATCCCGCTACAGCGCTTTAATGCCAGCGGCGTCCCGGAAGCACCCTGGGTCTCTGACCTGCTGCAATCCCTGGTAGCCCGCCATCAGCGCGGCACCAACCTCACAGGAATGGCGTGGCGAATCAGCCTGGCATTGTGCGCGCTGGTGGCCATCGGCGGTCTGTGCCTGGGCAGCCTGGCGCATCTGCGGCGCCTGGTATACAAACCACACCGGGAACGCGGGGCGGAGCCTGTGGATGAATATGTCGATGCGGTGCACTGGGTCGACCCGGTCACCGATCGCAGGGCGCGGCTGCGACGCACCACAATAGTTTATGCTGTGATAGCAGTGGCCTTGCTGCTCATCGCTATTGCCAGGCACGTCGCGCCCATACAACTTGCCGCCGCGCTGATCGCCCTGAGCGGCCCGGCCATTGCCCTGCTGCTACTGGGCAGGAGTTCGGTGGGGCATATCGGCATCCTGCAGGAACAGTTCCTACTGGTAGACCACAGGGGAATGTATCACCTGGGAGGCGGCCCCCGGGTACAATATCGCGGTCCCTTTGTGCTGCTTGACGACGTGGTGGTGTTCACCGGCACCCGCTTACTCCCGGCGTTTTCTGCCAAACAGGTTGCCGGCAGTGTCACGCCACTGGCGGAAGCCGGCATCAAGGTGGATCGCAAGACATTGCTAGTCAAACTGCTGCAGGGCGGGCACCCGCTGGCCCGGGGCACGGTAGCCATGTTGCTTTCGTTCGCTGCCGCCGCCGTATTACTGGGCCTGCAGGGTATCATTTGACTGACTACTTACATTTTGCCTGCTTACAGGCGACACAGGTTCGCCCTATTGGATATACTGTGCCGCAGGGGCAGCCGACAGGCATCCACCACACCGGGAATACGAAGGGGCTGCGGCCTGCATGAATAAACAACACCTGGATAACACGCCACCACCGAAGCGGCTCAGGGTGTCGTTGTTCGTCACCTGTCTCGCGGATTTGTTTCGGCCATCAGTGGCGTTTGCCAGCATCAAGTTACTGGAACAAGCGGGCTGTGAGGTAACAGTGCCCCTGCAACAAACCTGTTGTGGTCAACCGACTTACAATACAGGTGATTACGAATCCACCATACCGCTGGCACAACAGATCATAGCGTTACTTGAACCTGCCGATTATGTGGTGGTGCCCTCCGGTTCCTGTGCCGGCATGATCTGCCATCACTACCCCAGGCTACTGGAGGGCGAGTGGCGCGATAGGGCCCTGCAACTGGCGGCCAAGACATTTGAACTGACCAGCTTCCTCAGTGATGTCGCCCACATCAAACTCGACGGCAGGGCTCCTGTACAATTGCCCACCGTCACCTACCACGACAGCTGTGCCGGCCTGCGCGAACTGGGCATCAAGGAGCAACCGCGCAAACTGCTCAGGGACCTCTGTGACACCCAGGTGACAGAATTGCAACAAACCGAAGTCTGCTGCGGTTTTGGGGGCACCTTCTGCGCCAAGATGCCGGAAATTTCCGGCAAGATGGTCGGCGACAAGCTAAACAACGCAGTGGCCACACAGGCCAAAATTCTCGCCGGCGGCGACCTGGGTTGCCTGCTCAATATCGCGGGCAGGGCAACACGCCAGGGCGAGGATATTGAAGTGCGCCATATCGCCGAACTGCTGTGCGGTGACCTCGATGGCCCCGCCATCGGCGAAGGAATATAAACCCGGTGCAACAGACCAGCGACACGTTCCTGGACAACGCCAGCGAAGCACTCAAGGACGCGGGCAAAGCCCAGCGCAGGGATCTGCTGGCCCTGTTCACGCCACTGGTGCGCGAAGCCGCGATAAACAACTTCGAGAATTTCGAGGCCCTGCGCCGACATGTGAAAAAGGTGCGACAGCACAGCCTGGACAACCTGGACCACTACCTCGCCCAATTCGAGCAGGAGGCGGTGCACAACGGCAACCAGGTGCACTTCGCCCGCGACGGCGACGAACTCAACAGTATCGTACTGGACATCTGCCAACAGCACAGCGCACGCCGCATCGCCAAGGGCAAATCCATGATCACCGAAGAAACCGGTCTCAATGAGTTTCTGCAGCGGGCAAACCTGGACGTCATGGAAACCGACCTGGGTGAATACATTATCCAGCAGTCGGGAGAGACCCCCAGCCATATCGTAGGCCCCGCCCTGCACAAATCCGCCGCCGAGATCCGCCAGCTGTTTCTGGACAAACACGATCTGGGGCCCAGGGAACTGGCAGAAACAGCGGACCTGGTGGGCGAGGCCAGAGGGGTGTTGCGAGAGCATTTTCTCAAAGCCGAGGTAGGCATCATTGGCGCCAACGCCCTGATCGCCGAGAGCGGCTATACCATGCTGGTAACCAACGAGGGCAACGGCGATCTGTGCGCCAACCTGCCCCCGGTACTCATCGTCTGCACCACCATGGACAGGGTGCTGCCGCGAGCGGAAGATGCCACCGCCATGTTACGCCTGCTGGTGCGCTCCGCTACCGGCCAGCCGCAAACTTGCTATACCAGCTATTACTCCGGGCCGCGTCGCGGGACTGATACCGACGGCCCGCTGGAAACACACATCGTACTGCTGGACAATAAGCGCAGCGACATCCTGGCCAGTGATTACCACGAGATGCTGCAATGCATCCGCTGCGGCGCCTGCCTCAATCACTGCCCGATCTATGCCAGCGTTGGCGGCCACGCCTATGGCTGGGTCTACCCCGGCCCCATGGGTTCGATACTCACGCCCCTGCTGACCTCCCTGGAACAGAGTATGGCCCTGCCCAACGCCTGTACCAGTTGCGGCCGCTGCGCCGAGGTCTGCCCCGCCGACATCCCCCTGCCCGACCTGCTGCGCGACCTGCGTCACGAGGAGGTCACGGAGAAACTCTCTGCCACGCGCTGGCGCCTGGGCATGAAAATGCACGCCTGGCTGCTGCGCCACCCGCGGCTATACCATGCCCTGACCGCCATCGGCATCCCGCTACTGCACCTGCTGGGCCGTAAACGCGGCCATTTCTCCCGCCTGCCCATGGCGGATGGCTGGACCAGCCAACGCGACTTCCCCGCGCCACAGAGGACAACCTTCACGCAGTTATATAAAGCCCGGAACAAGGCCGCCAGGAAGCGGGCGCATGACCGATAGCGCCCGCTCGGACATTTTCGCCAAATTGCGCCAGGCCAGTCGCGGCGCTCCGGTGGAGGTCATTGACAGGGAACTGCAGGCCATGGGTAGGGCACCCGCGGCCACCCTGCCCTCCCCCGACCTGTGCGCCGCGTTCCTGGCCAATGTACTCAAAAACCAGGGCACGGTGGATTGTACCGGCAACCGCTCAGAGACGGTGAAAGTGGTAGGGCAGTATCTTTACCAGCACTACCGCAGCCATCGCCTGGTGGCGGGCAACGACCCGCGCCTGGCGGCAATGCCCTGGCGCGACGCCGGCGTGTTACCCCGTTTCGGCAGCCTGGAGCCCGGCGAACCGGTAGCCCTCAGCTTCGCCCGGCTGGCGGTGGCTGAAACCGGCTCCATTGTCACCTGGACCGGCAAGGCCAACCCGCCCGCCAACAACCTGTTACCTGAGCGTCATATCGTGTTGGTGGACAGCGCGGATCTGGTGGCCAATACGGAGCAGGCCTGGGACCGCATCAATCAGGATATGGAGAAATTGGGAAGGCCGCGGGGCATCAATTTTATCGCCGGGCCTTCCAGCACCGCCGACATCGAAGGGCAGTTGGTGTATGGCGCCCACGGGCCACACAGCTGGCACGTTATCCTGATGGGGGATGTGCCGGTAACTGCCCTGGAAGAGGCCCGCTCAATCGCCGGCCTGTAGATACCCGTGGTGCGCAGTGCGCACCCTACCGCACCGCGCAGAGCCTGCCCCGCTGCATCGGGTACCAGAATCAAAGAGACGTATAGCTGAACTTCTGCCCGCCCAGCACCGCCTCGAACATCAAACCGCCCTTGGCAATGGTAAAGACGGCCATCCCCTTGCGATAACCCCCGTGAGCCGTGGCTGCATCATTGCGACCACCGCTGGCTCCCGCCGACAAACCGCCACCGGTATTGGCCTCGGCGGAAACTCCCGCGGTAATGACCACAGCCGTAGCCTGGGCACTGAATTCGAAATTGCCTGAGGTGAAGTCCTTGAAGGCCTGCTCATTTTCAAAAAATATGATCTGGCTGAAAGCCTGGCCACCCAACTGGAAGCCCAGCGTCAGCTGCGCCATGGAAGAATTACCCACATGCCTGGCCTGAGCGAATACACGCCCCTCCCCGTAGGCACCGCCAATACCGAAGCCGGCCTTGCCAATAGTGGGGAATACCGCATAACCGTAGGCGGTCTTGAAGAAAACACCACTCTCCCCGGCATTGCTGAAAGACTTGATGGCATCGCTGTAACTGTTCGCCCAGGCCGAGGGGCCCGCTACTGACAGCAAGGACAACAGGAAAACAGCTTTTAAAACTCTTTGCATAACATAACACCTGGTTAGAAGTACGAAAGGCGCGCCGCACGTTGTGTCCGGCACTACAGTCTGCACACGATGACCATGACTACCTCAGGCCAACACGCAGCGGCTCTATTTTGTTTACCCGGCGGGGTAAGGTCAAGTCACATTAACCCAGAAACCGCAGTTGGGCGCGAAAAAGATGTGCAAGATATTGATGTGCATGGGGAATTTGAAAAACGCGTGGTCACCTTGTTGGTGATGAGCGCTTTTCCATAGTTCCAGGTGCATCAAGAGCTTGTGCAGACTTTCGTGATGCAACTGCGGTTTCTGGGTTTAACCGGTATTACGCATACCGGCGGCAATTCCGGCAATAGTAACCATAATAGCCCGCTCCAGCAGGGGCTCCGGATTCCGCCGGTTGCGTTGCAACAGCTCGGCCTGCAGCATATTCAGCGGATCCGTGTAGATATTGCGCAGCTGCAGGGATTCGCGAATCCACGGCTCACCTTCCAGCAGGGCCGGAACGCCGCGTATTTCCAATACGGTGGCCGTGTCCTGTACCAGTTGCCTGCGCAGCGCCACGCCAATACGCTGCAGTTCCGCCGGCACCAGGTTCTCGTCATAGTAGGCGGACAGACCCGCGTCGGTCTTGGCGAATACCATTTCCAGCATGGACAGGCGCGTGGCGAAAAACGGCCAGGTTGCAGCCATTTCCCGCAGTGTTTCGCCCTGCCCCTGATCCAGTGCCCGACGCAAGGCGTCACCGGCGCCCAACCAGGCGGGCAGCATCAGGCGATTCTGCGACCAGGCGAATATCCACGGAATAGCCCGCAGGCTCTCTATACCCCCGCCGCCTCCGCGCCGGGCCGGCCTGGAACCCAAGGGCAGTTTCCCCAGCTCCTGCTCGGGGGTGGCATGGCGAAAATACGCGACAAAATCCGGTTCTTCACGCACCACCGCTCGGTAGGCCGCGCACGAATCGTTGGATAATGTTTCCATTATTTCCCGCCACTGCGTGCGCGGCGCCGGCGGGGTCAACAGGTTGGCGCGGCAAATAGCGCTGGTATACAGCGCCAGGGTCTTCACCGCCAGGGAGGTCCAACCCAGCTTGGTGCGGATCATCTCACCCTGTTCAGTCACCCGCAGGCCGTTGCGCAGGGAGCCAGGCGGCTGGGACAACAGCGCCTCACCCGCCGGTGCACCGCCGCGGCCAATGGTACCGCCACGTCCGTGAAACAGGGTCAGCTTGACATCGTATTGCTCGGCGACCTGCAACAGCTCCTCCTGTGCCCGGTACTGCGCCCAGGAGGCGGCCAGTACCCCCGCATCCTTGGCCGAGTCGGAATAGCCGATCATGACCATCAGGCGGCCCTCGATATGGCCCCGATACCAGCTGTTTTGCAGCAGACTGTCGGTAACCTCCCGGGCCCGGGACAAATCATCCAGGGTCTCAAACAGTGGAGCGACCGGCAGGTTACGGGTGCAGCCGGTCTCTTTTAACAGCAGGTGCACCGCCAGCACATCCGATGGCTGTCGCGCCATGGAGATAACGTAGGCGCCCAGCGCTGCCACCGGTTGCTCAGCGATGAGCGCACAGGTGTCCAGTACCTCGCGCGTCTCCGCTCCCGGCTGCCATTGCGGGGGAATCAGCGGGCGGCGGCTGGCTAATTCCTGTAACAGGAAGGCCTGCCGCGCACTCTCGTCCCAAGCGGCGTAATCACCCAGCCCGAGGTAAGTCGTGAGCTCGGACAATACCCCGGTGTGCCTGGCGCTATCCTGGCGAATATCGTGTTGCACCAGGTACACGCCAAAGCACTGTACTTTGCGCAGCAGGTCCAGCAAGGCGCCACGGGCGACAATTTCCATACCGCATTCGACCAGCGACTGGTGGCAGGCCTGCAACGGCCGCCACAACTGCTGCGAGCTGTGCAGTATCTCCTCCCCTGTCGGCGCGGTCCCGTCCAGGGTAGCCTCTATGGTTTCGCGGGTGTGGCGCAGCATGTCGCGCAGAGGGCGCAGCACACTCCGATAGGGCTCGTGGGCATCCTCGCCGGCCATGTCGCGCAGCGCATCGCTACAGCGGGTCATGGACAGTTCTTCCACCAGGTGATCGACATCCCCCAGGTACAGGTCAGCGGCCTGCCAGCGGCTCAACAACAGCACTTCCCGGGTCACCCGCGCGGTAACATTGGGATTGCCATCCCGGTCACCACCCATCCATGACACAAAGGATACCGGTGCGGCGTCCAGTGGCAGATGCACACCACAATTTTCCAGCAGCGCGGTATCCAGACGGCGCAGGTATTGTGGCACCGCTCGCCACAGGGAATCCTCCACCACGGCAAAGCCCCACTTGGCCTCATCCACCGGCGAGGGACGCTCCGCACGAAAATCGTCGCCGTACCAGATTTGCGCAATCAGCTCACGCAGCCGTATGTGGAGTCGCTCGCGCTCACGTCCGGTGAGACCCTGCAACTCCAGCTGTCCCAGGCAATGACCAATCTCAGTATGCTTGTGGATCAGTGTACGTCGCGTAATCTCGGTGGGATGTGCGGTCAGCACCAACTCAATCTTCAGTTCGGCGATGGCCTCGATGACTGACTCGCGCGAAACACCTTCAGCGGCAAGTTCACGCAGGCTGTTTGACAGGTTGCGCGAGGCAGACAGTATCGGATCCATTTCCCGCGACACATTGTGGTGCGCATCGGCGATATTGGACAGATTGAGAAACTGACTGAAGGCCCGGGCAACCGGCACCAATTGCTCGTTGTCCAGCTCACGCAGTACCGCCAGCAAGGCGTCTCGCGCTGTCTCCTCGCCCTCGCGGGCGCGCTTGGATAAACCGCGAATCTGCTCGATAAGCGGCAGAAACTCTTCGCCATCGGCAGCGGCAATGGTCTCTCCCAGCAAACGGCCGAGAAAACTGACATTGCCGCGCAGGCTAGAGTAGTCGGGCTGAGACTGTGAGTCGCTCATTACTGTAGCGCCCCTAGGAACCCAACAGAGCCAATAAATCACACACCAGGCAGGAGTAACCCCACTCGTTGTCATACCAGTTGAGAACCCGCAGGTAACGACCCGCGGTAACTCCCGTGAAGCCCGCATCATAAATTGATGAATAGGGGTTACCGATGATATCAGAGGACACGATGGGCGCCTCACTGTACTGCAAAATACCCTGTAAGCGCTCCGTCTGAGATGCAGCGCGCACCGCGGCGTTGACATCATCGACACTGGCCGACTTGCCCAGCTTGACGAACAAATCCACTACTGAGCCATCCGGCACCGGAACCCGGGAAGCGATACCGTGCAAGCGTCCCGCCAACTCCGGCAGTACCACACCTACCGCTTTGGCTGCGCCGGTCGAGGTGGGAATAATGTTTTCCGCCGCCGCCCGACTGCGACGCCAGTCCGAATGTGGCACATCCGCCAGGCGCTGGTCGTTGGTGTAAGCGTGCACCGTGTTGATCACACCTTCCTCGATACCAAACTCCTCATTCAGCACACGGGCCATTGGTGCCAGGCAGTTGGTGGTACAGCTGGCGTTGGAGATAATCCTGTGCTCTGGCCGCAGGCCATCTTCGTTCACCCCCAATACCACGGTGTAATCCACCGGATCCTTGGCCGGCACCGTCAACACCACGTAGGTGGCGCCCGCCGCCAGGTGCTGCTCCAATTGGTCACGCTGGCGAAATACGCCGGTAGCTTCCACCACGGCGTCCACCCCCAGCTCCGCCCAGGGCAGGTCCGCCGGATTGCGCTCGCTCAGCAGTTTTACCCGCCCTTTGGATGTGACGAAATGATCATCTTCCAGACTCAGGCTTTTGCCAAAGGGGCCCATCACCGTGTCATAGTCCAACAGGTAGCGCAGGGCTTCGTGATCGAACAGATCGTTGATGGCCACCACGTCGATGCCTTCCACATCTTCCAGAATACGGAACACCGAGCGGCCGATGCGGCCAAATCCATTAATGCCAATTTTCATTACGCCGCCTCCTGTTGCATGTCCAGCTTGTTGTACAGGCGCACCACATCCAGCAGGCGCGCCGCATGACCGAGATTTTCGTACCAACTCAGGGTCTTGACCGTGTTGTTCCCCGCCTTGATGGTGCCTTTGGTATCGAATAGCAGGGAGTGCGGGTTACCGATAATATCTGAGGAAACGATGGGATCCTCCACCACATCGACAATACCCGGCAGGTCTGCCGCACCGGCTCGCATGGCGTCGTTGATATCCTCTACGCTAACACCGGCATCGCCCATCACCAGATTTACATCCAGCAGGCACCCCTCGTGAATCGGCACGTTGAGGGCCGAGGTGAGGAATTTGCCGTCAAACGCCGGCAGTATCTGGCCCAACCACAGGCTCACATCGTGGCTGTTGGGGATAATGTTCTTTGCCGCGGAGCGGCTGCGGCGAAAATCACTGCCGGCGTAATCCTGCAGCGCCTGGTCTGAGGTATAGGCGTGAATAGTGGTCATGCTGCCGCACTCGATGTCAAAACGCCGTGACAGCACATGCAACAACAGGCACAAGGCGGTAGTGGTGGCGGAGCCCGCCGAGATCATACGGTCAGATACATCGACAGTGGTATCGTTTATACCGGGAATAACGATGCGGTCAATCGTGTCCACCGGCAATGTCCGCAACAGGACACGGTGAGCGCCATTGCCCAGGTGATCCTGCAGATAGCTAGCTTCCCGGTATTTCCCCGTGGAATCGATCACCATGTCCACGCCGAATATATCCCAGGGCATTTCTGCCGGCCGGTCGATTTGCATCAGTCGCGCCCGAAAGCGTGGATTGACCAGAAAATTGCCCTGCAATTCGTGGCGCTGGGGATCGTTTACCTCGGAACACAGCAGGTAATGCAATATCTCCGGTTTGCCGATATCAGCCACCGCCACGATTTCCACATCATCACTGCGCGACGCCAGCTCGTAAATCTGGCGCCCGGTCTGGCCGAAGCCCATGATGCCCACCCGAATGGGCCTGCTGTCTGCCATGTCATATCTCCTTAATGATTAACTGCCAGCCCCGACCACTCGCGCCAGAGCCTCGAATTCTTCTCTCTGGTTATTATCAACCAATTCCACAGCTGCCAGCCATGACCCATCGCAACAAATCACGTCAGGGTGTGCGAATTATTCTGAATAATAGTCCGGATTGAGCCCGCCGGTGGGGCGAAACGATAAATGTACTACAATTTGGCTACAGCGGATACGAACAACCGGTTGCGGTATCGGGGTTTAACGAGGGTGGGGTGGGTTGTGCTATAGCCCAACGTCGGCCAGGTCGATACCGTAGGCCCCGGGCTGGAGACTTTTGGCGATGGTCAGTAGCGATGTGCTGTCACTGCCTGCGTCATCCTGCAAATTTATCATTTTGGATTCGGCCAGCGTATTTTTCTCAGCATCCAATAACACCATGACCCTGGGCCGGAGGCGCCGCGAGCGATATTCAGCGACCACCACCCCGACTTCACCCGAGGATAGTTCCACCAGTGTCCCGGCGGGATAGATGCCCACCGCCTGGATAAAAGCCTCTACCAACTCAGCCTGAAATTCCGCATCCCTGCCCTGATACAACAGCCTGATCGCCTCGGAGGGGGAAATCGCGGCGGCATAGCTGCGATTACTGGTGATGGCATCGTAGGTATCCACAATCGCCGCTATCCGTGCAAATGACGGTATATTGTCCTGGGTCAGGCCGTCGGGATAGCCGGAGCCATCGTAGCGCTCATGGTGGTGGGCCACCATGTCAATCACATCCTGATTCAGGGTGCCGCTCTCCTGCAGAATCTCCAGCCCGTAGCTGACATGGCTGTACACCTGGGCCATTTCTTCCAGGGTCAGCTCCCGATCCGCCTGCAGCAACTTGGGATCCACGCGTAATTTACCCACATCCATCAGCAGACAACCCATAGCGAGAGAACGTAAATCGTGCCGCGGCAGCCCCAGCTGACGGCCCAGAGACACCGACCAGATCGCCGCGCCCAGGGAGTGCTGATAGGTATATTCGTCGTGCTGCTTGAGACGGGCCACCCACAGACAGGCATCCGGATTGCGACTGATGCTGTCGACTATCGGCTCGACTGACTTTTTCAGCCTGATGACATTGAGTTTGCCGCCGTCACTGACATGATCAAAGATTTCTTCTATATCCGTGACCAGTGTATCCAGCGCCTGTTGCGCCCTGGGTTGTTCATCTTCCCAGGCGTTGTTGTCCCGGTAGGACTTGATCGGCCTGCCCTCAAAAATCCGCTCCACCG
>PVMK01167056.1_pt1 | contig 30943 bp, 31 predicted proteins | sample 1853481 | NCBI WGS metagenome assembly PVMK01 (sample SAMN08533507, study PRJNA380276) | Marine sediment metagenome, whole genome shotgun sequencing project.
AAAGCTATTGGTCACGCCATTGGCTCTGAAGCACTAGCTCGTGGTCTTTTATCAATAGCAATAGGACGTGATGGCAGACTTTCCGGACCGGAACTAACACAAGCTCTTTCAAAGGGCTTACAGATAAGCGGCATCAACGTGATAGATGTAGGAATGGTCGCCACACCTATGCTCTATTTTGCCGCGCACGAGCTATGCAATTATTCTGGAGTAATGGTAACCGGTAGCCACAATCCACCTGACTACAATGGTTTGAAAATTGTACTTGGTGGTGAAACTTTAGCGGCCGAAACGATACAGGATTTACGTATACGGATTGAAAACAATGACCTTGTTAGTGGGAATGGTAGCTACAAAAAACAAGATATAGCCGAAATGTATCTAAATCGTATTACCAGTGATATTACACTGGAGCGACCGATGAAAATTATCGTTGACTGCGGCAATGGTGTAGCTGGTGCCTTTTGCACCAATTCTCTACCGAAGACTAGGGTGCGAAGTAATCGAGATCTTTTGTGAAGTGGATGGCAATTTTCCCAATCATCACCCCGATCCATCAGTTCCTGAAAATCTACGTGATGTAATCCATGCTCTCAATACAACCGATGCAGAAATTGGACTCGCCTTTGACGGTGATGGAGATCGTTTAGGCGTTGTTACAAAAGAAGGCAACATTATTTATCCTGATCGCCAGCTAATGTTATTTGCTGCCGATGTATTATCTAGGAACCCCGGCGAACAAATCATTTTTGATGTTAAATGTACACGTAATTTAGCCCCATGGATTGAACGTCACGGTGGTAAACCAATTATGTGGAAAACTGGACATTCATTTATAAAAGCTAAGCTGAAGGAAACGGGCGCTTTGCTGGCAGGTGAAATGAGTGGGCACATTTTTTTCAAGGAGCGATGGTATGGATTCGACGACGGACTTTATGCGGGCGCACGTTTACTGGAATTACTTAGTCGCCAGGTAGACAGTAGCTCTACATTAAATTCGATTCCCGATGCGGTTAATACGCCTGAACTACAAATCAGACTAGAAGAAGGTGAAAACTATAGACTTATCGCACATCTACAGAAATTTGCTCGCTTTAGTAACTCGGAGCAAGTCATAACCGTTGACGGGCTGCGAGTAGAATACAAAGATGGCTTTGGCTTGGCACGCTCATCTAACACAACACCAGTAGTCGTGTTACGATTTGAGGCGGATAACAAGATAGTATTAAAACGGATCCAAGATGATTTCCGTAAGGTTATCCTGCAAGCTAAGCCTGATGCAATATTGCCATTTTAAAAGCCCCATGCTGCATTGAGGTATTAATAAATTTAATTTGTACGCTGGCTTAGTTCAATAAAATTGGAAGTTAATATAAAGATTAGTGTTCTTTTTGTCTGCATGGGCAATATCTGTCGCTCACCCACAGCAGAGATAGTATTTAGACATCAAATTAAAACCGCAGGTTTTGAGAAAGTGATTCATGCCGATTCTGCTGGTACTCATGATTTTCATATTGGCGAATCGCCAGATAGACGGGCACAGAAAGCGGCAATACAACGTGGCTATGATATGAAAGAGTTACGTGCTCGCCAGGTGCATATAAAAGACTTCAACACATTTCACCATATTCTTGCGATGGATAAACATAATTTCGCCATACTCAATAAACTCTGCCCACCACAGCATAACCATAAACTTGGGATGTTAATGCAGTACAGTAAAAAATTCTCCGAACACGAAGAAGTACCTGATCCATATTTTGGTGGACATCAAGGTTTTGAAAAAGTACTGAATATGATAGAGGATGCAGGACAAGAACTCCTTCACCGCATTTGTAAAGAAACCTAGACACAAGCGAATTTGTTACAAATTAAAACAGGGGGAGTTCCCTACTTCATATTTTCTTAATTTCGATCACTTTTGTTTGTGTGTCTCAATTTGTACTAGTGGACCATGTTCTACTGCCGGCTGTGCAATAGACCTTTCTCTTCGCTGTTTTGGTAACGCTGTATCTTTGGTCGTAGCAGCCTTCTCCCTAGTTTTTCTTTTTCCTGGTATTGTCTCGATCATGACCAACCCACTTTCGATTAAATCCCGTGATTTGATATCGCCTGATATTGGAGGCTGCTGAATTACTTTGGGCTCAGATTTGGATGACACTTCTGGTTTTGCTGCTAAGTCCATACCCTGAACTCCAGTAAACTTATCTTGAAAAGGTTCTTCCACTTCTGTGGTTGGAGAAGACATGTTCGGAGAAATTATCGGCTCTTTAATAGGTTTTTCTACAACTGGTGATTCTTCCACCTCGGATATTAGTTGAGACACATCTGCCCCCGTCCCAGGAGTATTTCCATCTGTATGCACAGTTTTAACAAGAGGAATAGGTTCCGCTACTGTGGACACCCCTATTTCCTGCTGACGAGATGAAGAGAGTATAGATGTTTCATTAGAAATTGGTTTTGCTACAGCATCATCGACATGAAGCTCAACAGTCTTCTCGTAAGTTGGCTCGTCACGCATGGCTACAGGTTGCGTTGGGTGCCTGTCTAACTCAGAGACTTGCTCGTCTCCCCTCTGATCTCGTCCTAAACGCTCAGCCCGATCACGCTGTCTGCCGCCGCGACGCCGGCGTGAGCGTCCACTGTCTTCGCCCTGTGCCATCTGATTTTCGACTGGTAGCAGCTCGCCTTTTATCAAAGACTTAGTTTCTGTTTTAACTTTCTCATCACGCGAAGAATGTGACTGTTTTTTATGGGGGGGTTGCTCTCGCTGGTTTTTTTGTTTGCCACGCGAAGAATGTTTAGAATCTACCTCTCGCCCCTGAATTAGAGCACCCCCTGTTTCACTCATAGATTCACCGTGAATACCACTTCCTTGCTGCACACCTCCTATTTTTTTGGTACTACGTTCTCGATCTCGCCCCTCGCGACTACGACGTCCACGATCTTGCCGTTTCAACTTTGTCTTAGCCTGTTTCGGTTCTACAGCTTCTTTCTCTTCACTGTTTATTGGCTTGAACCAACCAAAAACTCTGTCCAGAAAAGAAGGAGACATCTGTTCGATCCGAGTTTTCTTTTCACGCATAGGAGCTGGTTGCGATGGTGTAATACTCCTCACCGCTGCTTTTTGTCGAATTGGTTTTGCTTCTTCTTTTACAGCTGACGGTAAGTTTACTTCTTCAATCGGTTTCTCTACCATCTGATAACTAGTTCGAATCTCACTTAGTTTTACGTTGTCATGGCGCAAACGATCAATATTATAGTTTGGTGTTTCTAAATGAACGTTAGGAATCAAAATTACATTTACTTTCAATCGCGCTTCAATAGCATAAATCTCCGCACGCTTTTCATTTAGCAGATATGTAGCCACATCCACTGGTACCTGGACATGAAGTGCGGCAGTACCCTCCTTCATCGCCTCTTCCTGAATGATCCTAAGAATATGTAGCGCAGAGGAATCAGTGCCACGAATATGACCAGTACTGTGACAACGCGGACATGAAATGTAGTTACTCTCACCCAATGAAGGACGTAAGCGTTGGCGCGACAACTCTAGCAATCCAAATCGAGAAATCTTGCCTACCTGTACTCGTGCGCGGTCATAACGCAATGCGTTATGTAAGCAATTCTCTACTTCACGTTGGTTACGAGTAACCTCCATATCAATAAAATCAATAACTATAAGCCCACCCAGATCACGCAGTCGTAATTGGCGTGCGATTTCTTCTGCTGCTTCCAAGTTAGTATTGAAAGCGGTCTGTTCGATATCTGAACCACGAGTGGCACGCGCTGAGTTCACATCAACCGATACCAATGCTTCAGTATGATCGATGACTATGGCACCACCCGCAGGCAACGTTACTTTCCGCGAATAAGCTGTCTCAATTTGGTGTTCGATCTGAAAACGCGAGAATAACGGCACATCATCGTTATAAAGTTTGATGCGGCTGACATTATCAGGCATAACATGGCTCATAAACTGGTAGGCCTGCTCATGAATGCTCTCAGTATCAATCAGAATTTCACCAATCTCTTGATGGAAGTAATCACGTATGGCGCGTGTTACTAAACTGCTTTCCTGGTAAATTAGAAATGCGCCGCTTTGGTTCTTGGAAGCATCCTCAATAGCACGCCATAGCTGCAACAGATAATTCAGATCCCACTGTAACTCTTCTTCGCCACGACCTATACCAGCAGTCCGAGCAATAATGCTCATACCTGGTGGAATATCGAGCTGCGACATTACCTCACGCAGTTCAGCGCGATCCTCGCCCTCAATACGACGAGACACTCCACCCCCACGAGGGTTGTTGGGCATCAGAACTAAAAGGCGCCCTGCCAGTGAAATGTATGTAGTAAGAGCCGCGCCCTTAGTACCGCGCCCATCCTTGTCTACCTGAACAATAAATTCCTGGTCCTCATGTAGAACATCTTGAATACGAGAGCGTGCAGGATCAGCGCCTTCCTTGAAATAAGATCTAGAAATTTCCTTGAACGGTAGAAAGCCGTGACGCTCGCCACCATAGTCCACAAATACAGCTTCGAGGCTGGGCTCAATACGGGTAACAACGCCTTTGTAGATGTTACTCTTGTACTGCTCTTTGCCGGCTGTTTCAATGTCAAGATCAATAAGTTTCTGACCGTCAACAATGGCGACCCGAAGTTCTTCCGGCTGTGTCGCATTAAATAACATGCGTTTCATTATTATATTTCTCCCGCGCGCTGGCCACGGGCGAGCAAGCCATACATGGTCGGATTACATCCGATTCACGTATATGAGAATCTCTTAATTAGGCAACTTTGTCATAGTGTCGGGCTAAAGTTAAAAATTACCATTCTCCGGCTTGTCACTAAGGATACTGCTTTTTAATTAAGCAGAACCCAAAATTAAGTTTCCGTCAGATTTCAACTACAGCTACCCCCAAGAAGCGAGTGCTATGATACACAACACTGAAATCTGCATGTGATTTGAGCGCGCAATTCAATCATTATTGCTACTTTTATTGGTGAGCAACGTTAACCAGGTTTCGGGGTCGGTTCTCGGCCTTGTTCTGTTAAAATCCAATCAACAGTGCCATTTACACACCGGATAAAGGACGGAATTGAACTCCGAATTAGTAAGTATAAGTAAAATTAAGGATTTAGGCAAAGATTTTCCTTTGAATGCCGTGATCAAGGAAGTCATTGGCTGAGGACAGCAATGATCAGCGTATAGATAATTTTTTGATCAAACGCCTCAAAGGTATTCCCAGAAGCCACATCTATCGGTCTCTACGCAGTGGGCAAGTACGGATCAACGGTAAGCGTGTGAAAGCTAGTTACCGGTTACAGGAAGGTGATACGGTACGTATTCCACCAACAAAAAGAGTAAAAAATAAATCACCAAATAAAATTAAATTGGCTGAATCAAGATTCGCTCTATTTGATATTTTATTCCAGGATGAGGCCCTTTTGGTGATTAATAAGCCTGCCGGCATGGCGGTACACGGTGGAAGCAATGTAAGCTTCGGTGTCATAGAACAGCTACGAGCCCAGAATCCTGATTGGAAATTTTTAGAACTGGTTCATCGTCTTGACAAAGAAACATCAGGGGTCCTTCTACTTGCTAAGAAACGTGCAGCACTTGTTAAATTACACCGACAGATCCGTGAAAGAGAAATGGAAAAACGCTACTTAGTGCTGGTGAAAGGCAAATGGCACAATCCAAAACAGAATGTGAAATTGGCACTTAATAAATATATTACAACCGTGGGAGAGCGACGTGTGGCGGTAACTATGGATGAAAAAGAAAGAAAAGGGGGAATGACGGCCCATACGGTGTTTACTTTACAAAAATCCTGGCAGGATTTTAGTTTATTGGAAGCAGAACTAAAAACTGGGCGTACTCATCAAATCCGTGTACATCTTGCCTATTTAGGCTTTCCTATTGTAGGTGACGACAAATATGGTGATTATCTGTTAAATAAGGAACTAAATAAGCGCAATGGACAAGGACCTAATCTGAAGCGTATGTTTCTACATGCCTACGTAACCGTAGTAACACACCCTGTAACTGGTGAGAGCTTACGCATAGAAGCGCCGCTAGCGAAAGATCTACAAATATTTCTGAATGAATTGAACAAGAAATAATTGACAACATAAACAACGCGAGCTCTGAATCCGTTATAAATTGATATTATTTTTCTTATGAGCAAGAAATTCGATTTATTGGTGTTTGATTGGGATGGAACACTGGCGGATTCCGCCAGTGTGATCGTGTTGTCGATACAGGGTGCAGCTCGTGATATGGGATTGACTGAACCCTCAAATGACGAAGCGCGTCATGTCATCGGCCTGGGACTAAGTGAGGCTATCGAATACCTTTTTCCAGATCTTCCTTTACAAAAACTTAGATTATTAACAGATCGCTACCGATATCACTACCTTGCACATGACCAGGAAATATCACTGTATGAGGGCATCATCGAGATTATTAAAACCTTGCATGCAGAAAATTTTCTATTGGCTGTCGCAACTGGCAAAAGTCGTGCCGGACTTAATCGTTCTTTCGTGTCAAGTGGATTAGGAGATTATTTTCACGCTAGCCGTTGTGCCGATGAAACTTTTTCAAAACCCCATCCAGCAATGCTGCTAGAATTGATGAGCGAATTTGGCGTAAAAACTGAGCGTACTTTGATGATTGGCGATACCTCTCATGACTTGCAAATGGCGATCAATGCTAGGGTCCCTGGGCTCGGTGTAACATATGGTGCCCATCCTAGGGAGAAACTTGAATCTCTGGTACCGCTTGCCTGTATTGAAAACGTGATGAAATTACGCTCATGGTTAAATACAAATATCTAATCTGTACAAGTAGTAAACTTGTTAAGGATGACACAAGAATCCATTTTAATATAAAACATAACCATGAACCTAATTTGCTGCAGCATTTGTTATTTGTCATAAAGGAAATCTATGATTACCTCAACCGGTGCGGCTATATTGGAACCGGGTTGGACCTAATAATGGATAAACTTTATGATCGTTTAAGAATCTACTTATTTTATTCAACTCACAGTGCAACTTTTGCACACAAAAGTAGTTTCTACTTGGAAGGGAAATGCAAGAAATAAAATATACAACAGTTAAAAATTGGGAAACACAACAGTAATATTTTTTTGAGGGGTTGGAAAAATTATGTTTGACTCAGAAAACCGCAATGAAGGTTGGGAAAAGCAGTTACTGGAGAAATTAGCATTTTCCTCTGTTCAAGAACAGCGCCGGGCGCGCCGCTGGAGCATACTTTTCAAGTCGCTCACCTTTTTATACTTATTTATTCTTTTATTTATTGGTTTAGGTTGGTTTGGTAGCAATGGTGTGGCTATTTCCGGTAAACACACTGCTCTTGTCGAACTCCGTGGAGAGATTTCTGCAAATAGCATTAGTAGTGCGGACAACATCAACACAGGGCTGCAGAATGCTTTCAAGGACAAAAAGACGCAGGGGGTAATATTACGCATCAACAGTCCGGGCGGCAGCCCAGTTCAAGCAGGCTATATCAACGAGGAGATTCGACGGCTGCGTACTAAATACCCGAACATTCCCCTTTATGCCGTAATTGAAGACATTTGTGCCTCAGGCGGTTATTACGTCGCTGTGGCCGCAGACAAAATTTATGTGGATAAGGCTAGTATAGTAGGCTCCATTGGTGTGCTAATGAACGGATTTGGCTATACTGGTGCAATGGAAAAACTCGGTATCGAACGGAGATTGCTCACGGCAGGAGAAAATAAGGGTTTTCTCGATCCTTTCTCGCCGCTCAACCCACAGCAAGAGAAATATGCCAAAGAAATGCTAGAAGACGTGCATCAGCAGTTTATCCAGGTAGTGCAGCAAGGTAGAGGCAAGCGTTTGAAAAACTCACCCGAGATCTTCAGTGGTATTGTTTGGACCGGTCAGAAGAGCATAGAACTCGGACTTGCAGATGCTTTGGGTGGCGCGGAGTATGTTGCGCGTGAAATTATAAAAGCAGAAGATATTGTAGACTTCACCACAAGAGAAAGCTTTGCTGAACGTTTCGCTAATCGCTTAGGCTCAGCATCTGCAAACGCTTTGATCAGTGCTGGAAACGGATGGAGGCTGAGGTAACAATCTGTCGCCTCATTGCGATTATTCGACTAGTATGACTCGGATTTTTTAGGAGACTAACGGTACCAGAGTTTAGTATCTAAACCTTGTTAAGCATTAACAAACAGCAGCAAGAATCACCGAGGTAATATCGCCGCCATGCACAAAATTAGGTAAAGGTGAAGGGAACGATAATTCATACCACTTCAACGCCTTCATGTGCCAGCATCTCTACCAACATTATCAGCGGCAACCCAATCAGAGCGTTTGGATCATCGCTTACCATGCGTTCAATCAGTGCGATACCCAATCCCTCGTATTTTGCACTACCCGTACAGTGATATGGCTGCTCTTTAGTTAGGTAGTTTCCGATTTGACTATCACTTAATTCACGAAATTTGACAACAGAAGAGATGATCCGGGACTGCATCCTGCCGCTACGACTGTTGAAAAGACTCAACGCTGTATGAAAAATTACTTCTTTTCCGCGCATGAAATACAATTGCTTAGTTGCTTTCTCATAATTAAGAGGCTTTCCAAGTTGAATGCCATCTAGAGCCGCCACTTGATCGGCTCCTATGATAAGTGCGCCAGGATAAATCGTAGCAACCGCACGTGCTTTATTCTCAGCTAAGCGGCTAGCAGTAGCTTCAGGCAATTCACCGGATAAGGCCGCTTCATCAACATCCGGGCTAGAGACTTCAAAAGGTATTTGCAAGCGACAAAGTAGCTCGTAACGATAAGAAGAACTGGACCCTAAGACAAGTTTTTGAGCGCTCTGTTGTGTTTTCAATGGTCGTTGTAGTATGGTTTTTGACACTCAAGTACGAAAAATATATCATGCGCGCCTTATGCCCGCACGATTTCTTATAGATACCTTTGATTTTGTGCGCAATACTAGGACGCACCATGGTAAAATCGCATTTGAAGAATGTATGCTTTTGAAAGACTATTTATCTGATAGTCAAGGCAAGCTAGGATACAGAATATGTGGTGCTCTGGATTAAAATGGCAAATCTATATTATTGGTTACCATAAAAGAAACAATAAATTTGCATTACCAGCACTGCCTTGGTGAGCTGGTACATTTACTAGATTTGCAGACAGTAATACTACTTGCAGAAAATGAAAATGAGTTGTTTCGTCTCGATGAAACTGAAACAGTTGATGGGATTTTTGGCAGTTTCTGATTTGGATGTCTTGGCACTGATTGAGGATGAGATTATTTTAAGCCTACCGATTTCTCCACGTCATAGGGAAGGGGAGTGCTCGGCTCAGGAACCAATTAATAGTAATTTGATAGAAAAAAACATGCTTTTGCCACGCCAGAAAAATTAAAAACACACACTAAAATTATTTAAGGAGTCCAATACTATGGCTGTCCAGAAAAATAAAAAATCTCCATCGAAACGCGGGATGCATCGTTCGCACGATTCCCTGCCTAGCCTACCATTAGCACTAGAGCCTAGTACTGGTGAGGTACATATGAGACATCACATTAGTCCCAATGGCTACTATCGCGGCAAGAAAATCGTCAAAACCAAAAACGATTAACCTTTTAGTCATCATTCTACGAATAACAAAATTTTTAGTTCTTCCCAGCCTTATGATGGGCATCTAAATTGGACATTACCATAGCCATAGACTGTATGGGTGGCGATTATGGCCCCCATGTAACAGTTCCCTCTGCTGTTGATTTTATTCGCCGCAATCCCAGTACCAGTATCGTTCTGGTAGGATTACTTGATGCGATAGAGGCAGAATTGAGGGCTCTTAACTTTGCACCCAATCCCCGACTGCAACTGCATGCCGCAAGTGAAGTCATCAATATGGATGATTCACCCTTAGTGGCTCTACGCAGGAAAAAAGACTCTTCGATGCGAATTGCAATAAATCTAGTCAAAAATGGCACGGCCCAGGCCTGTGTCAGCGCTGGAAATACCGGAGCATTACTTGCGACATCCCGGTTTGTTCTAAGAACACTCCCCGGTATTGATCGACCAGCACTCGCCGTAGAGCTACCTACTATGAAAGGACACACCTGCGTTCTAGATCTAGGCGCCAATGTGGATTGCAGCCCGGAACACCTGCTTCAATTCGGTATCATGGGCACCACTCTGGTGTCTTCAGTGGAAAGTAAGGACAAGCCGAGCATCGGCTTGTTAAATATTGGCGAAGAAGCAATTAAAGGTAACGAAGTAGCAAAACAAGCAGCTGAGCTGTTACGTAATGATAGTGGACTTAATTTCTACGGAAACATTGAGGGCGATGATATTTACAAGGGTACGACCGATGTGGTGGTATGCGATGGTTTCGTCGGCAATGTTGCCCTAAAAACTTCAGAGGGATTAGCCCAGATGGGCGCTACTTACCTACGAGAAGAATTCGGGCGCAATCTTCTCACAAAATTAGCAGGACTTGTTGCCTTACCTGTTCTGAATTCATTCAAGCGTCGACTAGACCACCGTGTATATAACGGTGCGAGCTTGCTTGGACTATGCGGTATCGTCATCAAAAGCCATGGTTCTGCTGACAGCTATGCTTTTGGATTTGCTATCAAACGCGCTTTTGAAGAAGTTCGAGGCGGAATGCTAAATAAAATCAGTGAACATATGCTGAAATTATCACATCACTCAAAAGATTCATCTTCACCCACACAATCCACGTCAAAAGAAGATGTAGCATGATGTATTCCAAAGTGATTGGGACGGGTAGTTATTTACCTGAGAAAGTTCTCACTAACCATGATCTTGAGAACATGGTTGATACCAGCGACTCATGGATACGTAGTCGAACAGGGATAGAGCAACGACATATTGCGGCTGATAATGAAATGGCAAGTGATCTAGCGCTTAATGCTTGCCGTAAGGCGATGAAGGCAGCGGATGTGAGCGCAGATGAGATTAATCTTATTATAGTTGCAACTACGACTCCGGATATGACTTTTCCGAGTACTGCATGCATTTTACAATACAAGCTTGGAATCAAAGATTGCCCGGCGTTTGACGTGCAGGCGGTATGTAGTGGCTTTATCTATGCACTTGCTACAGCAGACATGTTCATCCGCGCTGGTAGATGCCGAACAGCACTAGTAGTCGGTACCGAGATTTACTCACGCATACTCGACTGGACCGATCGTAGTACCTGTGTACTATTTGGAGATGGAGCCGGAGCAGTGCTAATAACCCAGAGTGATCAACCCGGAATACTTTCAAACCACTTGCATGCCGATGGAAGTTACTATAATACCCTTTCACTATCAGGGAATATCTGTAGTGGAAAGATAAAAGGTAACCCTTATGTCACCATGGAGGGTAATACAGTTTTTAAGTTTGCTGTAAAAGTTATGGAGGAAATTGTGCGTGAGACTGTGGCCGAAAATAATTTACAGATATCCGATATAGACTGGTTGGTCCCGCATCAAGCAAATATTCGAATTATTCAATCCACAGCAAAAAAACTAGGTATACCAATGGAGAAAGTGGTAACTACAATAGACAAACATGGCAATACTTCTGCTGCTTCTATTCCACTAGCACTAGATTTAGCATTACGTGACGGGCGCATTAGGCCCGGCCAACATGTATTATTAGAGGGAGTGGGTGGCGGCTTTACCTGGGGTGCGGTACTAATTCGCTGGTGAAGAATGAAATTTGCCTTCGTATTTCCCGGCCAAGGTTCACAATCAGTCGGTATGATGAAAGGATATAATGATTTCCCCATAGTGCGTGAAACTTTTTCTGAGGCATCTGACATCCTAAGTCATGACTTCTGGACAATGGTTAATAATGGACCGACTGATAGCCTCAACCTCACAACTAATACTCAGCCGTTGATGTTGATGTCAGGAATTGCTGTGTACCGTGCATGGGAAAGCTTAGGTGGACCAAGTCCTACCTTCACAGCTGGTCACAGTTTAGGAGAATACACTGCATTGGTTGTTTCAGGAGTAATGACTTTTCGTGACGCTTTATCAACTGTGCGTTTTCGAGGGAAAGTAATGCAGCAGGCAGCACCAGAAGGAACCGGCAAAATGGCCGCAATAATAGGACTAGACGATGATATGATACAAACAGTATGTGCTGAAGTTACAAATGATTCCGCCGGAGAATCACTAGAACCTGCAAACTTTAACTCACCTGGGCAGGTTGTAATCGCAGGGCATAAAAATGCAGTATTGCGCGGTATTGAACTGGCAAAAGAGAAAGGTGCAAAGCTGGCAGTACTGTTACCCATGAGCGTGCCCTCGCATTGCTCACTAATGGTTTCAACCGCAGAAAGAATGCAGCAGCGATTAAATAAATTAACACTATTAACACCAAAAATCCCAATACTGCATAATGCGGATGTACAACAACACAAGAATAACGCTGCTATTAAAAATTCTTTAGTGAAACAACTATATTCTCCGGTACGATGGACAGAGACTATCCATGCTTTCGTAGAAGCAGGTGTTACTCATATAGTAGAATGTGGCCCAGGTAAAATTTTGACAGGACTTAATAAGAGAATAGACAAAAATTTACAGAGTATAGCGTTAACAGATAGCGCAGCGCTCCGACAGACTATAAACATATTGATGTAGGTATAGACAAGCTATATAGGAATTTTTAAATTCTGATTTATTAGCGATTCCCCTATTTCGTTATTACGTTACTAAATAAGTAGAGAGATCATGTTGCAAAATCAAATAGCGTTGGTAACTGGAGCCAGCCGTGGTATTGGGCAGGCCATTGCACTACAGATAGGAAAGGATGGCGCTACAGTAGTTGGTACTGCAACCACTGAGGAGGGTGCTAAAAGCATCAGCTGCTATCTAAACGAAGCTGGTATAAAAGGTATGGGTTTGGTGTTAAATGTAAACGATGCTGATCAAATTGGAAATGTCCTTGCAGAAATACGTAAAACATTCGGTGAAATTACGATACTGGTGAACAATGCCGGCATAACTCGCGACGACCTGCTGGTCCGAATGAAAGATGAAAAGTGGGATGAAGTTATTGACACAGATCTCAAGTCGATATTTCGCCTAAGTCGTGAAGTCCTGCGTGCTATGATGAGAGCACGCTCTGGACGCATTATCAATATTTCCTCAATAGTGGGTGCCACGGGAAATGCTGGGCAAGCCAATTATGCCGCTGCCAAAGCTGGGGTGCTTGGCCTCAGCAAATCGCTGGCGCGCGAAGTAGGTAGTCGTAATATAACAGTGAATTGCGTCGCTCCAGGTTTCGTTGATACAGATATGACTCGCGCACTTACAGAAAAACAACAGCGAGACTTGATCCAGTACGTGCCACTAGGTAGACTGGGACGATCCGAAGAAATAGCTTCAGCAGTAGCGTTCCTTGCTTCACCATCTGCCGGGTACATTACAGGTGCAACACTGCATGTGAATGGCGGGATGTATATGGAATAACTAAAAAATATCTCTTAAAACATACAAATATTCATAAATCCTTGGCTTATTGTGAATTTGTAAAATCATGGTTTCGCACAGATTAGCATTGATCTGCACTAAACATCGTTAATCAATATAAATTTATTGATTTTTTCTCAATCAATGATTATGTTCTGGTTTTGTTAATGCTAGAAATTTGTTAAAATAGTAAAATTTTTCTTACCTGAGAAAATGAAGGGGATCTAGATGGAAAAAATAGAGCAAGTAGAGCAACGTATAAAAAAGATCGTAGCAGAGCAACTTGGAGTGAACGAAACAGAGGTTAAAAATGAATCGTCTTTTGTAGATGACTTAGGCGCTGACTCGCTGGATACTGTCGAACTGGTTATGGCGCTAGAAGAAGAATTTGAATGTGAAATTCCAGATGAACAAGCAGAAAAGATACATACCGTCCAACAAGCTATTGATTTCGTTAGTTCCCAAACAAACTAATCTCTTGCATTAATTCGCCCCAAATTCGGAGCCAACTTGCCCAAACGTAGAGTAGTCATAACTGGAATGGGCATTGTATCGCCCGTCGGCAACACCACATCAGATGCATGGACAAACATCCTGAGCGGCAAGTCTGGAATTACTCGGATTACTCGCTTTGATGCATCTGCCATTGCTTCTCAGATTGCTGGAGAAGTTAGGGATTTCGATATTACACAATATATATCTGCAAAGGATGCGCGCCGTATGGATATATTTATCCATTATGGTATGGCTGCATCAATCCAGGCAGTGAAAGATGCGGGCATTGGAGACATTACTGGCTCAGGCCTTGATGCTGATCGAATTGGTGTCAACATTGGATCAGGTATTGGTGGTTTACCGATGATCGAGAATACGGACAAAGCCTATCATGAGGGTGGCCCGCGCAAAATCTCACCTTTCTTCATTCCCAGCACAATTATCAATATGATTGCTGGCAATCTATCTATTATGTATAACTTCAAGGGACCAAACCTCGCCATTGTTACTGCCTGCACATCTGCGACCCATTGCATAGGCAGCTCCGCACGAATGATCGAATATGGGGATGCGGATGTGATGATCGCTGGTGGTGCAGAATCGTGTGTAACGCCGCTCTCGGTTGGCGGTTTTGCCTCGGCACGGGCATTATCGTTGCGAAATAACGATCCGGACACTGCTAGTCGACCTTGGGACAAAGACAGAGATGGTTTTGTACTAGGAGAAGGTGCAGGTATTCTAGTACTAGAAGAAATGGAACACGCAAATCGACGTGGCGCTAAAATTTATGCTGAAATAGCTGGCTTTGGTATGAGCGCAGATGCGTATCATATGACAGCGCCCTCCAACGATGGAGAAGGTGCTACTCGTTGCATGGCTAATGCTCTCAAAAATGCAGGTATAAATGCTACTGAGATAGATTACATTAATGCTCACGGCACATCTACACAGCTGGGTGACCTTGCTGAAACAGTGGCGGTAAAAAGTTGTTTTGGTGCTCATGCAAAGAAGCTTGTAGTTAATTCCACAAAATCCATGACTGGACACTTACTAGGTGCTGCAGGTGGGGTTGAGGCAATTTTTACCGCACTGGCAATACACCATCAGGTTGCTCCACCCACTATTAATATTTTCAACCAAGATCCGCAATGTGATCTAGATTATGTACCCAATACTGCACGGAATATGAAAATTAAGGTGGCAATGTCAAATTCATTCGGATTTGGTGGCACCAATGGTACCCTAATACTTCGAAAAATGTAGTTTAGTCGTCACATCGTATGTGTACGTTAAAACGTTCGGTTCTCCTTGCCTCAACAGTAATCCTTTTATTTGCTGGATGGTTCTTCTACCATGTCAACACAGCTGTTCATATTCCTGTTGTCCCATACGAATTTTCAATCAAGTCGGGTAGCAGCCTAAGAAATGTTGCCAGGCAACTAGCTGATGCCGGGGTCTTATCTGATGCTTGGTCATTCGTTTTACTATCGCGAATAATGGGACATGCCTCTTCCCTCAAGGCGGGCAATTATAAGCTTTCTGAAAACACCTCACCTCTTCAATTACTGGAATACATTACCGAGGGGAATGTTAATCAAAGTGTAATTAAATTTATTGAGGGCTGGACATTCCGTCAGCTTAGAAAAACACTGAACGAACACCCGGCCATCCAGCACGATACAGAAAAACTGAATGACCAAGATATTCTACAATTAATTGGTGCAAACGAAACTGTGGCAGAAGGACTATTTTTTCCCGATACCTATTTTTTTGAACAAGGCAGCAGCGACACAGTAATATTGAAACAGGCTTATCGTATAATGCAAGATAACCTAGCATCTGCATGGGCTGCATCTACTAAAGACTTACCTTTAGCAAACCCCTATCAGGCTCTGATTCTGGCCTCCATAATTGAAAAAGAAACTGGCAAAGAAACTGATCGAAACAAAATTGCAAGAGTATTTATTAACCGACTACGGTTAGGCATGCTGCTTCAAACTGACCCCACTATTATTTATGGATTAGGTGAGGAATTCGACGGTAATTTGCGCAAGAAGGATCTTCTGACAGATCATGAGTACAATACATACACTCGCCCCGGCCTCCCACCTACACCTATTGCTATGCCAGGACTAGCTTCGATCAAAGCAGCACTGAATCCTGCTAAAACTGATGCTCTATACTTTGTCGCAAAGGGAAACGGAGAATCACATTTCTCCAGTAACTTGGCGGACCACAACCGCGCAGTAGCGAAATACCAGAAAAAAAAATAAACAACCTGTTGTACTTCCATAACACAAATCTAAGTATCCTGCTATTGGAGAAATGATGTTGTTTTACCCTTTTCTTTTACGCAGAGAATGGTTTATCCCTTGATAAAATATCGGGATCAAACATAGACCTATCTGCATAAGTATGCATAGCTACTAAATGCGGATTAAACCTTTTGCCAGAGCATCCGTTAACTATAATATGAAAACAAGAATTTTAGTTTCTATTCCGGTTCTGATGACCATTGGAATTATTTTGACTACCGTCACCTCTGCTGAAATTTACAGGCATGTAGATAAAAACGGGCAAATCACCTATTCCAATACTCGCATGAATGGCGCAAAGAAAGTCCTTCCCAAGCGAACCTTAGCCAAAGCCAAAATAGCGACACCTAAACACTTTCCAAAGGTAGCTAGTAGGGTACAAAGGAAAAGAGATTTGAAACGCCGCAATATTCTGGAAGATGAATTAACCGCAGAAAAGAAACTCTTGTCGAGCGCAAAACTAACTTTAAGGAAAGATGATTTATCATTGCATATGAGGAATATTATTGCACTGAAGAAGGAGCTTATGAACATCTAATTAGGATCAATCAGCCTTAACAGATTTGAATGGTGATTCTATGAAAATTAACAATATCTTACTTATAGCTCTGTTTAGTGTCTCCTGTTCTGCACAATCTGAGCTATACAAATATGTGAATAAAAGCGGTAATGTCACATATTCAGATGCTCCCCTGAAGAATTCCCAAAAGCTCGAACTCCCACCACTTACGGTGGTACCAAGTACCAACATAGGACCGGAAACCAGAACTCGGGAAACTTCTATCGATAAAAATGAAGGTCACCGTGAGACTATTAAAAAAATGATTGCAGAGGAGATAAAACTCCTTGAAGAAAAGAAAAAAGAGTATAACGGAGGCGAACCAGAACGTATTGGCAGCGAAAGAAATTATCAGAGATACCTTGACCGGATCCAACGACTCAAGAATGAAATAGCTCTACACGAAGAAAATATTGGAACTCTTAATCTTGAACTACAGAATCTAGGTAACCCTAATTAGATATACACCTAGTATTTTATTGGCACCCCTGTGATTTGTAGGTGATGGCTAAGTCACAAATAAATGATATCGGGACTATAAATACGCTACCAGCTCTACCATTACAGGAGAATGATCAGATGGTCTTTCATTCTTACGCGCCCCTTTGTCTATAACACACGCGGTGCATGTTCTGGCGAATTCGTTACTCAACAAAATGTGATCTATTCGCATACCCATATTGCGGCGAAAGGCCATCATACGATAATCCCACCATGTGTAGGATTTATCGGGCTGATCAAACAGACGAAAACTGTCAACTAGACCTAACTTGAGTAACTCCTTGAACGCCTCTCGTTCCGGCTGACTGAATAAAACTTTTCCTTCCCATAATCTAGGATCATGTACATCGCGTTCGTCTGGTGCAATATTAAAATCACCTAGCAAAGCAAGTTTTGGATATTTATTTAACTCGCCCTGCAACCATTTATTGAGGGCAATTAACCAATCCAACTTGTATCGGTATTTTTCTGAACCAACACTCTCACCGTTAGGAACGTAAATACAAATTACCCGCACATCCCCGTAGGTTGCTGCTAAGACACGCTTTTGATAGTCTGCTAAGAAAGGTATTGCGGTGATAGTCTTATCCCCTATTTGCTTGCTGAGCAGTGCAACCCCATTATAGGTTTTCTGTCCAGCATAGATAGACTGATATCCCGCAGCTATAATTTCGGTTGTAGGAAAATTTTCGTCTTGTAGCTTGGTCTCCTGCAAGCATAATACATCTGGCTGGTTAACCGCTAGCCAATTGAGAACCTGTGACAGCCGGACTTTTAGAGAGTTGACGTTCCAAGTGGCAAGTTTCATATAATACTTAAACTCAATATTAACTTCGTAATGATAGCTTATTTTAGTTTGGCTACATATCTAGCTACACATATAACCACAACCACTCATCTTTCTACCAAGAGTTCTGCCAAACATTCCTACGAATCATAAACCAAGTATCAGGAACGGAAGATTTATGCCAAATCCGGGAATAATGATTCAAGACAAATAATATGATGTGCAACGACTTAGTTACCTTTTGTAACCATATCATGAACAGGACAATTCATACTCTGCGCTTCATGAAGCCGATGAAGCGTAATCTTACGGACTTCTAGTTTGCTTTGTTCGATGTGCGAACGCAGCAGCTTGGAGACCTCTACAAATTTCCTTTGTAATAACAATTTTAGTATCTTTGCATGCTCCTGATACGTTGCTTCGATCCGATTACGGGCCGTAAAATCAAGGCGGCGGATAATACGAATTTTTTCTGTCAATTCAGCGTGAACACGTGCTATCTGTTTATTAGCAGCAATACTGACGAGTACTGTATGAAAGTTCTCATCCAGGCGTGCAACCACACGCCCGTCCTTTTCTTGTTCGTTTTTTGGTATTATCCAGACATCTTTCAGATCTAGTAATTGTTGTGAATGTGTGGTCATTTGGCAGATCCGCTCAATTGCGGCGATCTCCAATACAATTCGCAAGTCGTAAAGATCATCAAAGTAAGCAAAATCAAGATTACGCACTCTCCACCCACGGCGGAACCCTACCTCAAGAAAACCTTCCCGCTGCAACCGATAGAGTGCATCGCGCATTGGTGTACGCGATACCTCGTAATAGGACGCCATTCTGGTTTCAGTAAAGTGATCACCTGGCAACAGGCGAAATTCAAAGATGTCTTCCTTGAGTCTTCCATATACTTGCTCGGCAAGAGGATTTGCGTAAGAGTGAGAAGACATATGGTATAGAAAAATAGTTATACTGAAGAACTGAAAATGTATCAGATCACGCTAACGTGAGCGGCAACGATACGCCAGCCTTCAGAGAAGCGTATCCATGTCTGCATTTGCCTGCCAGTCTGTTCTGAGTCCGGAGAATTGAATTCTGCACTAACGGTGCCGAAATTGCGTCCGAAACTTGTGATTACCTTGTGAATAATACGTCGTCCGGGAGGCACCGGGGCACATGCCATACGATAAGCACGAATTGCCTCCCCTCCATATGTGTTTTCTGCTATTCCATAGCGCACCGTCATTGGACTGTGCCAAAAAAATTTATCAAGGACCGATACGTCATGCCGAACAAGCGCATCCTCATATTGGTCGAATGCGAGACCTAGATCAATCAATACATCGGGTAAATTAATTTCGTGTTCACTCATCAGTCAATCCATGATCCTCTCTTTTATTATCCAGCTTCATTCGCTGCAGTAGACAAAGCTGAAAGTGGAGCTGTCCAACCGACAATACCACCTTGTGCCTGTACCATCTCCAATGTCGCCACTTTGAAAGCAGGAAAATAACTTGCAGTTGCATCCTCGATCAGCAGGCATTCGTAGCCACGATCATTTGCTTCGCGCATTGAAGTCTGCACGCAGACCTCTGTGGTCACACCGGAAAACATCAGGTGAGTAATGCCAAGCTGCTGCAATTGTACGTGCAAGTCTGTGCCGTAAAATGCGCCCTTGCCCGGTTTGTCGATCACGATTTCTCCTGCCATCGGCTGCAATGCCGGCACGATATCGTTGCCTGGTTCTCCGCGTATCAGGATGCGGCCCATCGGACCCTGATCGCCAATCCGATAGACAGGATTACCCCGAGATCGCTTGGATGGCGGGCAATCTGACAAGTCATGAAGATGCGATTCACGGGTGTGGATGACCACCATGCTGAGACGGCGTGCTAGATCGAGTAAAGAGCCGACTACCGGAACGACGGCCTCTAACTGTGAAACGTCGTTACCCAATGCTTCCCCAAATCCACCAGGTTCAATAAAGTCACGCTGCATGTCGATTACGACTAACGCCGTGCACTTGGGAACAAATATATAGTCGTACGGCTTTAGCTGTAACACAAATGCTGCTGCTATGCGTCGTCATGCCGCATCCTCCAGAGCAGATTTTGCATGTCCGGCCATGTAGCGCCCAAGGGTCGTACGGTCCGCGCTGCGCGCGTCGGTCACATAAACAATACAACCATTCGTCATGACAAGAACCGTATCCGCCAACTCAAGCAGCTCGTCGAGATCTTCGCTTACAAGCAATACTGCTGTACCTTGCTCGCGTGCAGCAAGGATGCGTGCTTGGATGTCGGACACGGCAGAGAAGTCTAGACCAAACACTGGGTTAGCCGCAATCAGCACTGTTGCAGATTCGGCGAGTTCACGTGCCAGCACTGCGCGCTGCACGTTACCACCGGAAAGTGTTCCGATTGGTCGATCGGGTAATGCCGGACTGACGTTGAATGCAGCGATCAGCTTTTGTGCTCGTATGCGAATAGCTGCGCGGTTAATAAGCCAGCCGGGTCGACGCATTGCGGGACTGTCGAAATTACGCAGCGCAATGTTGTCCGCAACGCTCATGCCTGCGATGCAAGCATTATGCAAGGGTTCTTCCGGGAGGCTGAATACTTTCTGCTGTAACATTTCAGTGCGTGTCGCGCGATATGGCACGCCGTTAACGCTGATCTTGCCAGTCAGGAACCGGCGTTGTCCCAACAGTGCCTCGATCAGTTCTTTCTGCCCATTTCCGGAAATACCGGCAATCCCGACGATCTCTCCACGCTTGACCTTCAATGACAATTCGTTTACCGCTGTCGTGCCGCGATCACTCGCAACACAAAGTCGCAATATTTCGAGGCCAATCGATGCCTCATCCTTTACTGGCGAGCGCATCTTCGGTGCTGCCGCTATGCGCGCTTCACCCATCATCCATTTAGCTAGTTCATCTGGATTGGTATGCTCAACCTTAGAGTGGCCGACCAACTGCCCTTTGCGTAGTACAGTTACTTCGTCAGCAAATGACATGACTTCCTTAAACTTATGAGTGATCATCAATACCGTCAACTCTGAGCGATGCGCCAGGTCGCGCACCAGGCCGAGTACTTCTTCTGACTCTTGTGGCGTCAATACTGATGTCGGCTCGTCCAATATCAGAAAGCGGTGTTTGAGATAAAGCTGTTTCAATAATTCCAATTTTTGCTTTTCACCGGCAGACAATCCGCTGACTAAGCTTCCAAGCGCTAGCCTAAACGGCATGGTATTCATGAATGCTTCCAGTGTCGCGCGTTCTTTTGCCCAGGAAATGCCCCACGGCAGGTGACCACGCGCAAGTAGCAAATTCTCTGCTACAGTAAGTCCAGGCGCTAATGTGAAATGTTGATACACCATACCAATTCCCAGTGCATGCGCATCACGCGGACTGGATATCGCATGTTCGGAGCCATCTAACAAGATTTTCCCCTGATCGAGAGGGCTGTAGCCTATCAGGCCCTTGACAAGCGTACTCTTGCCAGCACCATTCTCACCTAACAACGCGTGCACGGTGCCTGCGACAACCTGAATCGACACGTCGTCTAGCGCCCGAAAATCGCCAAAGGATTTTCCCGCACCAAAAGTCTCAAGGCTAAGCGCAGACATGTTAACCTCGCTTCTCGAGAGCCGCTAGGAACTGCTCAGAATCAGATACTGCACCAAATACACCCCCTTGCATCTTGATCATCTTGATTGCGGCGAGATGATTGCCATGGTCGGTCGCACCACAGCAATCCTCTAGCAATAAGCACTCGAAACCACGATCATTCGCATCGCGCATTGTTGTATGTACGCAAACATCAGTGGTGATACCAGTCAGAATTAGATTGTGTATACCACGAGTGCGCAACATTAGCTCGAGGTCAGTCGCATAAAAAGAACCCTTTCCTGGCTTGTCGATAATTACTTCATTAGGCAACGGTACCAACTCATTGATGATTTCCCAGCCAGGTTCGCCACGCACCAGTATCCTCCCACTGGGTCCTTCGTCACCGATTCCGGCACCAATTCGTTGTGAACGCCAGCGCTTGTTGGCGGGAAGGTCTGACAGATCGGGGCGATGGCCTTCGCGAGTGTGAATGATATGAAAGCCGGCATGTCGCATTGCGTCCAGTACCGACTTTATCGGTTCAATCGGTGCACGTGTGAGTGATAGATCGTAGCCCATCTTGTCCACATAACCGCCGATTCCGCAGAAATCTGTTTGCATGTCGATAATGATCAACGCTGTGTTATCTGGTGACAAGCTACCATCGAACGGCCACGGATACGGATCCGATTCAACAAACTTCTTGATTGTCATATTCTTCTCCTTGGTAAGTACAGGTTGTTAGTACGACAGCCTAATGTGATCCTCTCTTTTCATCATTTCGTCCTCTCACGATGATCAAACGCTACCGTACAACAAACTCTAGGTTTTTCATGAAAGCATCGTGCATGCGTAAATCCGGCGTCATTAGCTGTACCAGACTAGTTCACAACACTATTAAATAGCTTGTTGGAATCGCTTGATTTAAACATTGAAGTCCTCTTTCAAATGATTATGCATTAGCGCGTCAGGCTGAGTTCGCCCGGTGCACCACTTATTGTACGATCAGTACGGCAGGTGATTACCATGATCACCAGCGTAAGCACATAAGGTGCTGCGTTGAACAAATAATAACCGGATGTGATGCCGAGTCCCTGAAGCGCTGGGCCAAGTGCACCAGCAGCACCAAAGAGTAGTGCAGCAAACAAGCAGCGCCATGGCCTCCAGCGTGCGAAAATCACGAGCGCTACTGCCATTAATCCCTGCCCACTAGACAAACCTTCATTCCAACTCCCTGGGTAGTACAACGACAGGTACGCACCACCAACCGCTGCAAGAAAGCCACCCGCCGCGGTTGCCGTAACTCGTACAGGAATCAGCCGATAACCCAGGGCACGAGCAGTTTCCGCATGATCGCCGACCAGTCGTAGCACAAGCCCCCACCGAGTGCTCGCCATTCCCCAATGCAGTAGGCCTGCAAGAATAACTCCTACCAGGAACAGCCCATTTATTTCCAGTGCATTACGCAGTTGTGAGTTCGTACTCCAGTCACCCAGTGAAAATGCAGGCAACATTGGTGCTTGCGGCTGTATGAATGGTTTACCGAGATAAAACGCAAGCCCAGTACCAAACACCATTAGGGCTATACCAAAGGCAATATCATTTACCCCCCGCAGAGAACATACTAGCCCATGAAAAGCACCTAGCATCATTCCCGATATACCTGCACCAAGAACACCAATCCATGGTGAGCCCGTCTGCAGTGCAACCGCGTAGCCGGTCATTGCACCGCATACTAAAATGCCCTCTAGGCCAAGGTTAACCCGCCCCGCTTTTTCTGTTAGGCATTCTCCCAGACTCACGAATAGGAAAGGTGTTCCGATCCGGATTGCCCCGGCAAACAATGCGAGTGCAAGTGAAACGAAATCAAAAGTACTCGGCGCAATTTCATTAAGCATGGGCTGTCCTATTTGTTCTACGCTTTGTAGATTCGAGAAGACGTATACGCCACACTCCCAACCATCCGGTAAGCGTTTCCCATGCCAACAGATTAATAAATAGCAGTCCCTGTAATACTAAAGTAGTTGCATCTGGTAAATCGAGCCGCCGCTGCAGCATACTACCACTTGATTCGATACCCCCTATCATCAACGCACAAACGATAATTGCTAGTGGGTTCTGACGTGCGGCAAAAGCGACTAGAATTCCACTATAGCCATATCCAGCTATCAGTGCGCTGTTAGCACTGCCGTGTATAGCAGCAACTTCCATCATTCCGGCAAGGCCCGCTGCACCCCCGCCAAGTAAGCATGCCATTAATACAATGCGATTAACTGGTAAACCCACTAGTCGTGCGGCACGTATATTTCCGCCTACCACAGACATGGAAAAACCGAACACTCCATGCCGTACCAGAACATGCACGACAATACAGGCAAATACACCCCAGAACAAACCCCAGTGCACGTCAATTCCTGGCAATGAACCAATTAGATACTCTTCTGGCAAGGGAAATGTGGAGGGTTTGTTCAGACTACCAGGATCGCGCAAGGGGCCTTCCACCATGTGGTTGAACAGTGCAATTGCAATGTAAGCAAGCAGCAGGCTACTTATTGTTTCGTTCACGCCACGAAACTGCCGTAGCCATCCAGCGAGTGCAATCCAACCCCCGCCTGCTACCAGTGCCGCAGTTGCCATGATAATTAACGCAGGTGTAGCTGGGAATGCGGTGGGAAGCATCAACGGAGTCACAGCACAGGCTAAACCCCCTAGAACCACCGCTCCCTCGCCGCCAATAATTATGAGCCCAGTACGCGCAGGGATAGCCACGCACAGCGCGGTTAGCATCAGCGGTGCTGCACGCTGTAGCGTGTTTTCCCAAGCAAAGCCGGAGCCAAACGCACCAACATAAATCAGTTTGCATGCCTCAAGCGCAGGCTCGCCCTGTAGCGCAAGGAATACCACAAACATCAAGAGTGCACCAGCGAGCGCACAAAGCGTCGGAAGTGCCGGCAACATTTTCAATGTCAGCCGTTGAAGGAAGATACGCATGGCTGAACTGCTTAAACCTGACCAATTACTCCGGCTACCAGGTAATTCATCGATTCCAGCTTAATGTCAGTTTGTTCCTGTATCACGCCTGCAGGAATTACGACCTTACCCTTATTATCTTTTAGTGGTCCTTTGAAGATTGGGTATTTCCCTGCTAGCATCTTGTTCTTGATTTCATCAGCCTTGGCTTTGGCGTTTGCACTGACCGATGCGCCATAAGGTGACATTTTGACGAAACCATCCTTGAGCCCGCCACGCAGAAAGTTAATCATTGGCTTGTCTTCCTGCGCTGCCTTAACGATTGTTGTGTACGGTGTGACCCAATCCCACTCGGCACCTGTCAGATAACCTTTCGGCGCCAGTTTGGCCTGGCTGACGTGGTAGCCACAACTCATCGCCCCACGCTTTTCGGCCATCTCTACCACCACCTTCGGACTATCTACGTGACAGGTTAGCACGTCAACTCCCTGATCGATCAGACTGTTCGCAGACTCGGCTTCCTTGACCGGCATTGCCCAGTCTCCGGTGAAGATTAAGCGTGTCGTGATAGACGGGTCTACCGATTGCGCGCCCAACGTAAACGCATTGATGTTGAGCAACACCTGCGGAATCGGTTTAGCGGCGACGAAGCCAAGCTTCTTCGACTTACTCATGTAACCCGCAACCACTCCGTTCAGGTATTGGCATTCTTCGATGTAGCCAAAGAAACTACCAACATTCATCGGATCTTTTTTGGTCCATAATCCACCACAATGCGCGAAACGCACTTTCGGATATTTCTTTGCAACCTTGATAACGTGAGGAGAAAAGTAACCAAATGAGGTTGGAAAGATCAACGACGCACCGTCCTGCCGGATCATTGCTTCCATGGATTTTTGTACTGCTACCGTCTCAGCCACTTTCTCCTCATCGAACATTTTGATGCCGGGCATTTTCTTGATGATCGAAGCTGCATGCGCATGCGCCTGATTGTAACCAAAATCGTCGCGCGGACCGACGTAGATAAAACCGACTATTAGTTTTCCGCCAGCGGCATGCGCCAGCTCGAAGGAAAGTGTGCTAGTGAGTGCAATAGCACCTGTTGTTTTCAAAAATTTGCGACGATTAAAGCTATTCATGTCATTTCCCCTCAAGAAATAAAAAAGTTATGTTGCCACTGCTTTTAAATTGGTTGGCTTGCAAGGTATGAACGCCAACCACCATGGAAAGAAATGTCTTGTGCGCCTTTCAATGCCCAAGGTTCACAAATGAAACCTTTCACATAGCGCCCATCAGACAACTGTACTGAACCAATACCGAGCGGCGCCGGAATTTCGGCAACAAAACTGCCGAAATTGCGCTGTGGAATTTCCCACAGCTCAAGCTCAATTGCATCCCCATTTTCCATAACACGCGCTAGACCTGGCTTCGGTGGAACCGTATCTGGCAAAGCATACAACCGGTAGTTTTTGCTGGTTGAGGTAGAAAGTAATTTACGCGCACCACGCTCCAGCAACTGCCAGTTGAGTGGTTGGCCTTCCAGATGCGCGCCGACCACAGCCACTTGCACCGTGGATTCCGCGTAAGGCAGAGGATCCGTAACCACTGAATAACTACCTCCGTATTGAACACGTGTTGTGTCTAAGCGGTCGAATTTTGCCTGGAGCACTTCACCTGCTGCGGCGAGTAGATGGTCGGAACCACACCTGCCGATTAGTGTGATGCCGGCAGGTAAGCCATCGGAGCGTACACTTGCAGGGATCGACAGGGCGGCCAGATCAAGAAAATTTACAAAGTTGGTGTAGTAGCCAAGTTCGTTATTTCTGGCAATTGGCTCAGCATTGACCGCTGCAATGGTAGGTATGGTCGGTGCGGTCGGTACTACAAGAAAATCGGTTTCCTTCATCAAGCGCTCGGCTTCTCGTCTTAGCTCTGCTAAGCGATAGCCAGCTTTAAATGTGTCAACCGCATTAAATTTGTCAGCTTGGGCGACGATATTGCGAACAGTTGGTTCAATCTTCTGCGGCTGCTTGTCAAACAAGGAGCCGATTGCCGCCCGCCTTTCCGCTACCCATGGACCTTGGTAAAGTAACTTTCCCGCTTCGATAAATGGAAAAAATGGTATGGTCTTAATTTCCACGTTAGGAAGTTTCGCGACTTGTGTCATAGCATCCGAGAAGGCTGTTTGAGCACTCGTATCACCGTAAAATTCAAGGATATCTGGAACGGCAACGCGGTAGCCGTTCCGCCTTACGCCGGACTGTATGATATTTTGCGAAAAAGCGTCCTCATCATCAAACCCGGCAGTTGTATGTAATACGCGCCACGCGTCCTGAACATTCTGTGCAAAGATAGAAACACAGTCTAGGGTACGGCAAGCAGGTAACACGCCCCGCGTACTGAGCAAACCACGTGTCGGTTTCAATCCTACGATACCATTGAATCCAGCCGGAACTCTACCAGAACCAGCTGTGTCAGTTCCCATCGTGAAGCTTACAAGCTGCAATGCAACAGCAACAGCTGATCCAGAGCTTGATCCTCCGGATACGTAATCTGAATTAATCGCGTTTCGTACCACACCGTATGGTGAACGTGTACCCACTAAGCCTGTCGCAAACTGATCAAGATTGGTTTTACCGATCAGGATAGCGCCCTCTGCCTGCAGTTTCTGCACTACGTAGGCAGACACCCGTGGCATATAGGCAAAACTCGGACAAGCAGCGGTAGTTTGCATACCCTCGACATCAATGTTGTCCTTGACCGCAAACGGTAGTCCAAAAAGTGGCATATGATTTAACACCTGCTCACCATGCTTGCGCAGAGCGTCATCCAATTTCTCCGCCTCAGAAAGAAAATCCGTCCGTGATACTCGACTGATCCAGATTTCTGGATAACCAACGGTATCAAGACGTTCGGCTAAGGAGCCAAATAGCCTACTAGGAAGATGCTTATCGCGGAAATAATATTCCCACAATGAATTAAAAGACAGGTTAGTGATATTGATAGACTTCATGTGCTCAAACTTGGATGCAAGATTTGATGAAGTTTGATTAAACAATCTTATAATTTAATTGTCAAGCAGTGCCTTCCTACAAAGCAAGATGATCCTGGAGTCGGATCTTGTAACCTACAATAAACGACCCTAAGAATGTTAATGACTACATCTGTAACATTAACAATACTCTACGCCCCCTAATCGTTTGGGCCAGACACCGGCTTACTTACGGAGCCGGCTATCATTATGTGATCAGAATACCAAGTTATGACTAAAAACCATTTTGGCGCATGCAAATAGCATAAGCGTTTTGATATCTCGCATCATTCGATTGGTTCTGATTGATGCCATAGAGTCCTCCTCCAGCCCCACCCGCAATAGCTCCAATACCTGCACCTTTTGCAGCACCACTACCGCCACCTGAAATCGCACCAATAGCCGCGCCTGCTGCCGCACCGAGAAGAGCCCCTATCCCTGCGTCCTTGACTACTTCCTCGGTTTTGCTATTCACCTGCTCAGAGGCATACTTATTGCACCTTTCTACAATAGCTTGAGGGGGATGTGCCGGTAGGGCAGGTTGCGATTCAGCAACAAAGATTTCAACTCGACGATTTCTTGCTCTATTCACAGAAGTGTTATTTGCAAAGACAGGTTCACGTGAACCGCGCCCATCGATACTTATACGATTTGAAGAAACATTTCGGCTTACCAGATAGTTACGTGCACTTTCCGCACGGTTGAAGGATAACGGGTTGTTAATGGCATCGCTACCCGTGTTGTCGGTATGGCCGATAATGGTCACGCTAGTGCCCGGGTTAGTAACAAGACTGCTAGCAAAACTATCCAGAACCGGTCTAAAATTGGGTTTAATCTCAGCGCGACCTATGTCAAATGATATATCACTAGGGATATCCAGCTTCAGGCGGTTATCTGGAGTCCGGGAGACTTGCACACCAGAACCTGCCGTAGCTTGTTCCATCGCTCTTTTTTGCTCTTCCATTCTACTCGACCATATGTAGCCGCCGGCTGCACCAACACTAGCACCAGCTACTGCGCCTATTGCTGCGCCTTTACCTCCACCGGCAATAGCACCAATACCTGCACCAGTTGCCGCTCCTAGCCCAGCACCTACCCCTGTTCCTTTCTGTGTTTCAGACATGTTGGCACAACCATTAAGTGCAAACGTTGTAGCTATGGCAATAATTGTAAACTCATAACGCATGGTTACTCCTTAAATGTTATTGGTAATCACTTTAGCAGAGAAGATAAGAAGTTCAAATATTTTTTCATGACTCAATCATATACTTAATGCTAACCAAGACAAACCGTTGACAAACCCTATGATCGACCTTAAACCCTAAGCTCTGTAGATCAACCTAACTTACGGAAATAGTAAATTATTGATAGCTCATGAATTTATGATGCTGAGTAATCTAACGATTATTATTGTGAGGTCTTGTACCGCGTGACAACCAATTTGACTTTTACACGTTATATTATCGAGAGCTACACTCATCATTTTAGTAGAAACTGAAGGATAGATACTTTGTGTCGCCATAACGGAGGCTTTTTATGAAAACAATTAAATTAATCTGTTTCGTGGTTGCCTTATTTGGATTGACATTTAACAGTTCAGTATGGGCCCGTGGTAGACACCATCACGGACACCATCACGGGCATCATCAAAATCATATTGGTGGACTCGTATTAGGATTGGCCTTGGGATCGGCCTTACGTTATGGTTTAGGGTATGGTGGCTATAGTGGGTATAATGGTTATGGAACACGTTATTATTTGCCCCATAACGCATATCGACCTGTGGTAACAGTACCTGTAGTACCATCAGTGTACTTTCAACGATAGAAAGTTGTGAGGAAAGTTGCACCTTAAAGACCAATTTTTGGCAAAACTACCATAACCTAGCGGTCTATTACCTGTCTGCCAGAAAGAACCCCTCAACCAACTGTGAACTAAGGAGGGAATCATGTTAAAACCACGCGAACTATCTTTACTCTTGTTAGCCTGCTTCTTGCTCACCGCGTGCGCGAACATGCCAACAGGCCCCAGCATGATGGCTCTACCGGGTTCTGGTAAAAGCTTCGACAAATTCCATAACGACGACAATCAGTGCAGACAGTTTGCCCATGAACGAGTAAACGAAACTAGTGCTGATAATGTTTCAGAGTATGCCAATCAACAACGTTACGACACCAGCTATGTACAATGTATGTACGCACAAGGTCATCGTGTTCCTGTGTATGGACAATTCACTGATGCTCCTGGCGACAATAGCAATCTGAACAAAAATATTCCACCTCCGCCGCCAGGAAAACCACCTCCGCCCCCTAAGTGACGCCTCTGATAAAAATCCTAGAAAATAATCTTTTAACAAATGACTTTGTATGCCGTATCTCAATCCCATGTCATGGATATCTCCCTGAAATACGTTGTTATTCTGTATTTAATGCAGAAATGAAAAGGGACGCATACACATACTTACCCTCGTGGATGATGCTTAGCATGCAACTGCTTTAGTCTTGCACTTGCAACGTGTGTATAGATTTGTGTGGTTGAAATGTCAGAATGTCCCAACAACAGCTGTACAACACGCAAGTCAGCGCCATGGTTAAGCAGGTGAGTAGCAAAAGCGTGGCGGAGTGTATGTGGTGATAGCGGTTTGTTGATACCCGCCTGACTTGCGTGACGCTTGATGAGATGCCAGAACGCCTGGCGCGTCATGGCTGTACCACGAGCCGTAACGAATAACGCTTCTGAAGCTTTTCCACCCAGAAGTTCAAGTCGAGCTTCTGTCGTATAGCGGCTAATCCACCCCAGCGCTTCTTCTCCAAGTGGTGCCAACCGCTCCTTTCCTCCCTTGCCCATTACCCTCACCACTCCCATATCCAGGCTTACTTGTACGACTTTTAGACTGACCAGTTCCGATACCCGCAGCCCGCTAGCATAGAGAACCTCCAGCATTGTGCGGTCTCGTATGCCTATGGGCTGCTCTAAATCAGGTGCATTCAGCAACACTTCTATGTCTTTTTCGCTAAGGCTTTTAGGTAAAATTCGCGGGAGTTTAGGAGTTTCAATGTTGAGACTCGGATCGGTCTGAATTTTTCCCTGGCGCAATAGAAAACGGTAAAATCGTTTCAAACTCGATAGTTCACGGCTAGTGGTATTGGCTTTGACTTT
>PVMK01126725.1_pt1 | contig 30933 bp, 34 predicted proteins | sample 1853481 | NCBI WGS metagenome assembly PVMK01 (sample SAMN08533507, study PRJNA380276) | Marine sediment metagenome, whole genome shotgun sequencing project.
GGTGACCTGCTGGTTCTGGATCCGAGCAGCGACTTCTTCAAATACCTCACCAAACGAGGGGGTTGAGGCGCGGTCGAACTGCGGCGCTTTGACGTGACATGTGGAACGAGCTCGCGGTGGCCCTGTGCCTGGTGCTGATCATCGAGGGCGTCATCCCGTTTCTCGCCCCGGGGCGCTGGCGTAAGCTGGCGGTCGCGATGGCGGATGTCGACGATCGCGTGGTACGCGGGCTTGGCCTGGCCAGCATGCTGGTCGGCACCTGTTTGCTCTACCTCGTTCGCTGATCCGACTTATACGAAACACCGATGTGAAAGAACACAACTGGAGACTGCCCGACGGGGTCGAAGAGCTGCTGCCGCCCGCGCCTCGTGCGCGGGAACTGCTGCGTCGACAAATCCTGGATCTGTTCGACGCGTGGGGCTATGACTACGTCGTGCCGCCGATGATCGAATACCTCGATGCGCTGCTGGTGGGCTCGGGTTCGGACCTGGAACTGCAGACCTTTCGCATGGTGGATCAATTGAGTGGTCGCATGCTGGGCATTCGCGCCGACATGACCTCCAGGCCGCGCGAATCGATGCCCACAGCCTGCGAACCGATGCCACGCAACGTCTCTGTTACGCCGGGACGGTGGTTCACGCCAACCCCCAGGGTGTCCTCGAATCGCGCGTACCGTTGATGGCGGGGGCCGAAATCTACGGTGAGGCAGGGCTCGATGCGGACGCGGAGGTGATCAGTCTGATGATTGAAGCGTTGCGCCTGGCGGGCGTCGAGCGGCCGGTCATCGAGCTTGGTCACCAGAGTATTTTCCGTGCGATTACCACTGATGCGGGCTGCGATGAAGCCTGGAAAGCGCACTGTTCGAGGCCTGCAGCGCAAGTCACAACCGGACCTCAAAGAGCTACTGAGCAACCACCAGATGGATGATCGGCATCGTGAGCTGTTCACCGCATTACCTGACCTGCTCGGATCGTTCGACATGCTGGATGGCGCTCGAAAACTCCTCTCAGGACTGTCGGAAGCGCAGCGCGCACTCGATGAGTTGGAGCAGTTATCCGGTGCGGTTAAAGATCGTTGCGTCGGACAGGAATTACGCTACGACCTGTGTGAGCTGACCGGCTACGGTTATCACGCAGGGGTGGTATTCGCGGCGTACAGCGCCGATTTTGGACGCGCCGTCGCCCGCGGCGGACGTTACGAAGCGATTGGCGAAGCCTTCGGCCGGGCACGCCCGCGACCGGATTCGATCTCGACCTGCGGCGCTTGTCCGGTGCCCCTCTGCGTGCGCCACCGCCGTCTGGGCGCCGGCGCTCAACGGCTATTCAGACGCCCAACGCGGTGCGCTGTGGCAGGCAATGACTCGGCTTCGTCAGCAGGGTGAGCGAGTTATTGGTGCGCTGACGGCGAATGAGACCCCGACCGATGATTGTAACCGCGAATTGGTCTGGCGAGACGAACAATGGCGGACCGAAGCACTATCCAGCGGAGCAGATGATGGGACGTAGCGTAGTGGTCATCGGCACCCAATGGGGTGACGAAGGCAAAGGCAAGATCGTTGACCTGCTCACCGAGAAGGTTGCCGCCGTGGTTCGTTTTCAGGGCGGGCACAATGCCGGGCACACGCTCGTCATTGACGGAAAAAAGACGGTCCTGCACCTGATCCCATCGGGAATACTGCACCCTGAAGTGCAGTGCCTGATCGGCAACGGAGTAGTGCTCGCGCCCGATGCGCTGCTGTCTGAAATCAAAATGCTGGAAGACAACGATGTTCCGGTGCGCGAGCGATTGCGCATCAGCCCGGCGTGTCCACTGATACTTCCCTATCACGTCGCGCTCGACGTGGCCCGTGAAGAAGCCCGCGGCGAACTGAAGATCGGTACTACCGGGCGCGGCATCGGCCCTGCCTATGAAGACAAAGTCGCGCGCCGCGGGGTGCGCCTGGGCGACCTGTTTTACTGGCAGGACTTCGCGTCGAAACTCGCCGAGGTAATGGACTATCAGAATTTCGTTCTGAAGAGTTACTACAAGGTACCCGAGATCGACTTTCAGGAGACGCTCGATCACACGTTGAGCCTCGCCGAGCAGATTCAGCCGATGGTGGCGGACATCGTGCCCATTCTCCACGATCTCCGCGAAGCAGGGGATCACATCCTGTTCGAAGGGGCCCAGGGCGCGTTGCTGGACATCGACCTGGGCACGTACCCGTTCGTTACCTCGTCGAACACCACGGCCGGGGGTACGGCGATCGGTAGTGGTTTCGGTCCTCGCTATCTCGACTACGTGCTGGGTATAACGAAGGCGTATTCCACGCGGGTGGGCTCTGGACCCTTCCCTACCGAGTTGTTCGATGATGTCGGCAAACGCCTTGGTGAACGCGGCAACGAATTCGGCGCGACTACCGGCCGCCCCCGCCGCTGCGGTTGGTTCGACGCGGTGGCTCTGCGCCAGGCCGCACAGATCAACAGCATATCGGGGCTGTGCCTGACCAAACTCGACGTGCTGGATGGCCTGGAGACCATCAAGGTCTGTGTGTCCTACAAGGGTCCGGACGGAGAATCGTGCGCGCCGCGGTTCGGCAGTGAGTACTACTCCAGCATTACGCCGGTATATGAGGAACTGCCTGGCTGGAGCGAATCGACCGTGGGGATAAAGCAGATCGGCCAGCTGCCGGCAAACGCGCGCCGATACATCGCGCGCATTGAAGAAGCTGTGGGTGCCCCCATTGATATCATATCGACGGGTCCGGACCGCACCGAGACCATTGTGCTGAAGGACCCGTTCGAGGGCCCGTTCGATTAGGTCTCGGGAAAGCCATTGCGAAAACCGCTAAAATGGGTGGTTTGGCGACCCGGCTGGCCAGACCCGCTGTGCGCAGAGGAGTGACGAGGTGCTCGATTCCAAGCTGCTGGAAATCCTGGTATGCCCGGTAACCAAGGCGTCGCTGGTGTATAAGTCGGATCGAGATGAGCTCTGGTGTCGCGCCAGTGGCCTCGCTTATCCGGTGCGCGACGACATCCCGGTGATGCTCGAGGACGAGGCGCGGGAACTTACCGCCGAAGAGCGTGCGTCGCTCTCGGACTGACGTGCGTCGCAGATCGTTGCAGAAAAGGGAGGGCCGCGTAATGAGTAAGGGTGACCAGACAGTGACCGTATCGATGCCCGAAATGCCGGACATCGCCAGCGGCCCTCATCAGAGCCCGGAAGGGACCCTGGATTGGGTCGGTATGGCCGACATCCATCAGCCCCTGCTGGTGCGCGATCGTGATGCCACCAAACAGGTGACCGCCCGGGTCCAGGTGTACGTCGACATGAACGATGCCGAAACCAAGGGTATCCACATGTCCCGCCTTTACCTGTTGCTTGACGAACACGCCGAGACCCGCCCGCTGACCGCCGCCGGGCTGAAGCTTCTGTTGTCGTCCGTTCTGGAATCGCACCGCGATCTGAGCACCCGTGCCTTCGTGCAGTTCGATTTTGACTACTTTCTGCGCCGGCCGGCGCTGATCAGCGACAACTCGGGTTGGGCGTCTTATCCGGTGATCGTCAAAGGGGCCTACGTTGACGACGAACTGCACATCGAGATTGGCGTCGGCGTGCTCTACTCGTCAACCTGTCCCTGCTCTGCGGCGCTCGCCCGGCAGTTGATTCAGCAGGCCTTCGATGTTCGTTTCGGTTCGGCCAACACGGTTGCGACCGATGAGGTCCGAGCCTGGCTCGGCACGGAGGAAGGCATCGTTGCGACGCCTCACAGCCAGCGCAGCGTGGCGAACATTCTGGTTCGACTCGATCATGAACACGTCGACGATCTGCCGATTACCGACATGATCGATCTGGTGGAAGACGCATTGCAGACACCCGTCCAGGCGGCGGTGAAACGCGAAGACGAGCAGGAGTTTGCGCGCTTGAACGCTCAAAACCTGATGTTCTGCGAAGATGCGGGGCGGCGTTTGAAACATGCGCTGAACGACGACGAGCGGTTGATCGACTACTGGGTGCGGGTGGAGCACCACGAGAGCCTGCATGCGCATAATGCCGTGGCGATCTTCACCAAGGAGATCGACGGCGGCTACCTGCCCATACCCTGAAGCTCTGCCGGCTCAGCGTTGGTGCGATCGGTGTACTACCTTCAACGATAGATCTGCTGCGCGAGTACGATGACGCGGTCGTTTGGCCCGAGTTCCCAACTCGTATCACGTGGCGGGTTCAGCAACACTTCATCATCCACGATCAATCCCAGTGCGGTCTCCAGACGCTGCTGGGCGGCGTAGGTCAGGTCGTCGAACACACAACTGTTGCGACCACCAACGTAGTCGGTGGCGACGCGCAGGCTGATCTCGATGCCACCGGCACTCAGCAACTCACGATAAATTGCACCCAGCACTGGCTGGCGGGCAATCTGTGCCATCTGCGCGCTGATGACTTCGGCGCTTGCGACGATGTCCTTGACGCCGAGCCCGGTAAACAGACCTCGGTTGTTCTGGTCGAGCAGCTCAATGACGATGCTGGCGGTTATCGGTGCCTGCTTGGCCAGATCGGTGAGTCGCAACAACACACGCAGGGTACGCGTATCTGCATCACCGTCGGAGGCGTCATCGTCGGCCAGCACGACCAGACTGTCGTAGCCGTTCAGATCCGTACCTTCGTATCCCGATCGCTCGGTAGCGTCTCCCTCGCAGAAGCTCAACGACAGATTGGGCAGTTCGTCCTGGAGGTAGCGGGCGAGCCTCTTGCGGGCCTTTCCCGGGGAGAGGTCGGACAGCACGGTTACCTCGGCACCGTCCAGGGCATGCGCATTCAGTTCGCGCAAAATGTCGTAGAGGATATCGGTCCAACCGATCAGCAGTACCCGGGGTGAGCGCCGGCGGACATTCTCGTCGGGTTGGTAGATGTTGGATGTGTAGGTACTTCCTGGTGGTTCGTAGCGCGCCGGTAGCCCCTTGCTGAGCAGCACCAGACGCTCGTCCTCGGGGACGTCATAGTCAGGCTCGAGGTTAAGGCCCGCAGAATGTCGCGCCTGGACACCGTCGCCGACTTTCCAGGTAACGCCGATGGGAACCGCGTCGCGGAACCCGTAGCTGAACTCGCGGAACGCGAGATCGGTGCATTCGGCTGTGGTCTGGACGTAAATGCTGTTGCCAGCGGTGGACATGAGCTCGTCGTACACCCGGGCGAGGCCTGGATTGCGGACCGTCTGCACGATCACTTTGCTGATGACGCGACTCGACGAGACGATGTGCACGCGTCCTCGTGCGCCGATTTCCGCCAGCTCGAAGTTTTTCTCCAGCCCGATTTCCGCGGTCAGTGTCGGTGGCGTGCCGGGCCAGTTGCTGCGCGAGGCCAGCAGCACCAGGGTCTTGATCGCTTCGCTGTCGGTCTTGCCGCTCGACAACACGATGATGCTCGAGGCGCGATCCACGGCCACTCGATCGAGCTCCTCACGGTTGCTCGGAATGCCGCTGCGCAGCACGATGGTGAGGTTCTCGCGAAAAACTCGGGCCACGCGCAGCGTGTCGGTCATCTTGTCCATTCGGCGGGTGGACAGGATTACCACGCGCACGCCGGGCTTCAGCTGGGCGAGCTGACGCAGCACGGACAATATCCGGTTGTTCCAGCCAAGCACCAGTACGTGGCCGCGTTCCTTCACTGGCGTATCGCCTTGCTGCAGCCGGTCGATACGGCTGCGCATCGCGTTGTTGATCAGCGATACCAGCACCCCGAACACGGCGAGGCCCATCAGCGACAGGAATGTCGCGTACGCCAGGATCGGACCAGAGGCGCCATACATCTGTTCGAACGCGCGCAGCCGGATGACCTGGTGCAGCGACCACCATAGGGAGTCCCAGAAGCCTTCGTCGATGTCTCGAGGGATTCCGGCAACGTGGGCGTTCTCGGCGCCGAACAAGCCGAAGAAACTGGCCGTCATGCCGACCAGCGTGGCGCCAACGACCAGCGCAACGAAGATCAGTAACGGGCCGGCGAACTCGCGCGCGAACGCCCGATCGATCAGGTAGCGAAAGCGTTCCCTAAGCTCGGAGAAAATCGTCGGGGCCCGCCTTTTTCGAGGTGTTACAGGGTTGTGCGCGCACAGGGTATTATAGCGGCCTGCGGCGGCACGTTTGGTGTCGATGCATTGCCCAACATCATGGATGAATCCAGTGCCAAGAGTATTGATTGTCGAAGACAATGAGATGAACCGCGACATGTTGTCGCGGCGCCTCGAGCGGAAGGGCTACCAGGTGGAGATAGCTGTGGACGGTCAGGCCGGCATCGACATGGCCACAGCCCTCGCCCCCGACCTCATCCTCATGGACCTCAGTTTGCCGGTGATCGACGGTTGGGAAGCGACCCGTCGACTCAAAGCCGGCCCGTCCACCAAGGACATTCCGGTCATCGCCTTGACCGCACACGCCATGCAGGGCGATGAGCAGAAAGCGCTGGAGGCGGGCTGCGACGATTACGACACGAAGCCGGTGAACTTCAAACGCTTGCTCGAAAAAATCGAACATTTTCTCAACGGGGACTGAATCCGGGCGACGGAGCATCAGACCAGAGGGCAGGACGGATGGCAGCTGAATCCGACGTCAGCTCGCAGGGACGAATTCTTCTCTTTTCAGTGGTGCTGATGACCGCGGTTTCCGTTGCCGTGGCAGCGCTGATGATTTCCGTTCTCTACGACAAGAACTTCGAGCAGCGAGTCGATGATCTGCGCGCGATGGCTGAAGCCCAGGCCAGCCTGATTGGGGCCGTTGCACGGTTCGATGCCCAGAACAGTCAGCAGGATCATCCGGACGGTGCCTGGGCCGCAACGATTTCCCAGATCGTGGATGGTCACGCCAAGCTTGGCGGTTTTGGCAAAACAGGGGAGTTCGTGCTGGGCCGGAGTCAGGGTCCGGACATTGAATTTCTATCCGACACGCGCTTTGTCGGAGCGTTCCAGCCGAATTTCATCGAGGCAGGGCTGGCGCCCGAATCCATGCGCCGCGCCGTTGCCGGGGAGAAGGGTTGGTTGATCGGTCCGGACTACCGCGGTATCGAGGTCCTGGCGGCCTACCAGCCGATTACCGAGCTCGACGTGGGCATCGTTGCAAAGATGGATCTCACCGAAATCAGAACCCCGTTCCTGCAGGCCGCAATACTTGGGTTGCTGATGGCGCTGCTCATCATTCTGGTGGCGGTGATGATCGTCGCCCGATTCGTCAAACCCATGCTCGACCAGATCTTGATCTTTCGGCAGTTCGCCGAAGCGGTTGGTGTTGGCTTCACCATTGCCCGGCGCGACGACGTGCTCACCTATGCCAACCCTGCGGCTGGGCGAATCGTGGGTATGGACCGGGACGAGATGATTGGCAGACCCATCGCTGATTTCGATCCGGAAGACCGCCTGAATCAGGAAGTGTTGCCGGCGCTCGAGAACAGCGATCACTTCCAGACCCAGGGGCGCGAAACCAAGACGCTGGACAGCTGGTTCTATATCCGCAACCCGATGGGCGCGCCGATCTACCTCGCAGTGGTGATGACTGACATCAGCGCTACGTTGGCAGCCGAGCAGGCGCTGCGCGACAGTGAAGGCCGTTTTGAGCGGACCGTGGCAGGCAGCGGCGATGCGCTCTGGGACATGAATGTCGGCAGCTCAACCGCATGGGCGTCGCCGCGGTTCTGGCAAATGCTGGACTTGCCGCCGCCGGCGCAAACAACCGTAGACTCCCTGTTCGAGCCGATGCACCCCGAAGATGCAGCAGCGACGCGTGAGTTGTTTGCCAGGCACCTGAAGAGCGACTCGGTACCTTTCGACATAGAGATCCGGATGCGCAAGGCCGACGGCGAGTACATCTGGACCCACGTCCGCGCCAAAACCGAACGCGATGACCAGGGCCGCGGTCTGCGCACCAGCGGCTCGGTGACTGACATCACCGATTACAAGAACACCCTCGAAGCACTGCGTAACCTGTCGCGGGCGACAGAGCAGAGCCCGGCAATCGTAATGATTACCGACCCCGACGGAACCATTCAATATCTGAATCCGAAATTCACCGAGGTGACCGGCTACACGGCGGACGAGGCCATCGGACAGAACCCGAGGATGCTCAAGAGTGGCGAGCAGTCCGAGGAATTCTACGAACAGCTCTGGCAGACCATCCTGTCGGGTCAGGAATGGCACGGCGAGATCTGCAACCGGCGGAAGAATGGCGAGCTCTATTGGGAATTTGCGTCGATCTCGCCGATTCGCACGGACGACGGTGAAACCACGCACTTTGTGGCTGTGAAAGAAGACATCACGCTGCGCAAGCAAGCCGAGTGGGAGTTGGCCAATGCGCGCGAAGCGGCTGAGGCGGCCAATCATGCGAAGAGTGCATTCCTGGCCAACATGAGCCATGAACTGCGCACCCCGATGAACGCAATCATCGGCTACAGCGAGTTGATCGCCGAGATGATGGAGGATGAGGGGATCACCGATTTCCTCGAAGACGTCGGCAAGATTCACAACGCAGGCCGACACTTGCTGGCGCTGATCAACGACATTCTCGATCTCTCCAAGATCGAGGCTGGTCGGATGGATGTCTATCTCGAGACCTTCGATCTGCGAACCATGCTGGAGGAGACTCGCGACACGGTGGTGCCGCTGATGGAGAAGAACGACAACCGTCTGACGATGGCGCTCGAAGACAACCTGGGCACCGTGCGGGCCGACGCGACCAAGCTCCGCCAGGCGCTGTTCAATCTGCTTTCGAACGCGGCCAAGTTCACGGAAAACGGCGAGGTCACGGTTTCCGCTCGGCGGGAAGAGCAGGCGGGGGCCGAACAGATCGTGCTGAGCGTTACCGACACCGGAATCGGAATTGCCGGCGACAAACTCGATCGGGTGTTCGAAGAATTCGCCCAGGCGGAGGAAACCACTACTCGCGATTTCGGTGGCACCGGGCTTGGCCTGTCCATCAGCCGGCGGTTCTGCCGGATGATGGGTGGTGATCTGAGCGTCACCAGCGTGCTCGGCGAGGGGTCGACGTTCACCATCGTCATACCCGCGAAGGTCGATGCGCTGGAAGTGGCCAGAGCGGCGGCCGAATGGCCGGATGAGGATCAGCCGGAGCGTCTGGACGGCGGCGCGCAGAATGCCGCCGTGCTGATTATTGATGACGACGCCGATGCGCGTGAAATGCTGGCCAGGACGTTTGCTGCGGGCGGCCTGGAGGTGGCTACCGCGGCCGACGGCGAAGAAGGCTTGCGGCTGGCACGTGAGTTGCAGCCCGGGGTCATCACCCTGGACGTAATCATGCCCGGCATGGACGGTTGGGCCGTGCTGCACGCGCTCAAGCAGGATCCCCAGACCCAGTCAATTCCGGTAGTGATGGTCACCATTGAGGATGAGCGGGCGCTGGCGTTCACCCTCGGCGCCACGGAATACGTGACCAAGCCCGTCGACCGTGAGTTGTTGGTACGACTAGCGAGCAGTTATCTTCCGACTAGAGAAAGCAGGTCCGTGCTGGTCGTCGAGGACGACCCCCCGACCCGGGAACTGGTTCGGCGGACGCTACAGGACGACGGCTGGCAGGTGCTCGAAGCCTGCAACGGTCGCGAAGGCCTCGACCAGGTCGCGGCCGCTGACCCGGATCTGGTAATACTCGATCTGATGATGCCGGTCATGGACGGCTTCGATTTCCTGGCAACGCTTCGTAGCGACGAGCGCCATCACAACCTGCCGGTAATCGTCCTGACCGCAATGGAACTCAACCCGCAGCAGAAAAAATTCCTCGAAACCCGCGCCCGCAGCGTCGTCGCCAAAGGCGAAGACAATCTCACCACCGCCTTGCAGCTAGTCAGAGAAGCACTCGCCTGACCACGCGACAGTCAGCGAGCCCCACGAATGTGAAACAAAGCCACCACCCCCGAGCGTGCCCAAACAGAAGCACTTTCTGCAATTCCATGCCAAAACGCGACAGACAGTGCGAAACGAGAACGAAGCCACCACCCGGTAGAACAACAACGTGAACAACAGTGAGCTAGCGCAGCGAATGTAGAACAAAGCCACGACCCCCGAGCGTGCTTAAAGAGCGGCACACCCTGGAATTCCAGGCCGGTGGCAATATCTGGTGCCGAGGAGAGGACTTGAACCTCCACGGGGTTACCCCCACTAGCACCTGAAGCTAGCGTGTCTACCAATTTCACCACCTCGGCATGAGACAATGGTGAGGCGCTTACGCATCGTTTTGCGAAAGCGGCGCGCACTGTAACCACGCCCCCAGGGCTTGTCAATTGAGGCCTCATGCCTAAACGCCCCACCAAAAAGCCCCGCAAAAGTCGCGCGGCACGCGCTCCGAAAGCGGTTTCTCTACTGACGCCGAGCGATGTGCTGGATCTGTTTCGGCAGCAGGCGCGACCGCTGAAGTGGCCACAGATTCGCGGTGCCGCGAAGGTCGCTCGAGGACCGGAAGCCGACCGGTTGAGCGGGTTGCTGCGCGGCCTGTGTCACAGCGGAGAGTTGTTCATCGACTCCGCCGGCGCTTATCACCTCAGCGACTTGCAGGGCGATGTCACGGGCGAATTGGAACAACGCGAACGCGGCGCCTTTTCGTTGCGCTCCGACGAGGCCGGAGAGGCGTGGCCGGTGCGATTGACGCGAGGAACCCGGTTGCGGCCCGGCGATCGGGTGGCGGCACGAATCGTGGAAGATCAGGCGGTAATCGTCGAAGTCACCCAGCGCAGTGAGCGCGCTCTGATCGGGCGGCTGGTCGCGGGTCAGCATGGTTGGTACGTGCTCTCGGATTCTCCGGATTTTCGTGGCCGGGTATTCCTGGCCCCGGATGGTTATGGCGCCGCGGGCGATGGCGACAGCGTCGCGGTCCGCGTGGTCGGCGAAGACAGCTACGGCCTGATCGGTGAGGTGATCGAAGTGGTCGCCTCGCGCGACGATCTGCACGTGGCGTCCACAACCCTGCTGGCAGCTTACGACGTGCCGACGCAATGGCCGGACGGGGTGGCCGACGCGCTGCGCATCCTGCCGGATCGGGTGATTGCGGAGGACTTTCGCGATCGCAAGGATCTGTGTGGTTTGCCGTTGGTGACCATAGATGGCGAGACCGCGAAGGACTTCGATGACGCGGTGTACTGCGAGCCGCGCGACCGTGGTGGCTGGCGATTAATCGTCGCAATCGCCGATGTCGCCGAATACGTCAGGCCGGGTGACCCGCTTGATCGCGTAGGCCGGGAGAGAGGTAACTCGGTCTATCTACCCGACCGGGTCGTGCCGATGCTGCCGGAGGCGCTGTCGAACGACCTGTGCTCGCTGCGCCCGGAGGTCCATCGCCTGGCGCTGGTCTGCGATATGCACATCTCGGCCACCGGACGCGTGTCGAAGTTCGAGTTCTACGAGGGGTTGATTCGATCCTGGGCGCGCCTGACCTACACCCAGGTCGCCGCGTTCATCGACGGCGAACGCGACGGGATTGGCCCTGAGGTCGCTCGCTCGCTGGACGCGGTGCATGCGGCCTTTGGCAGCCTGCGTCGCGAACGGGAAGCACGCGGTGCGCTGGACTTCGAGTCGCGTGAACTGAACCTGGTACTGGAAAACGGTCTGCTCGAACGGATCGAACCGGTCGAACGCAACGCCGCGCACATGCTGATCGAAGAAGCGATGATCGCGGCGAATGTCTGTGCCGCGCGATTTCTGGAAGCCAATGAACGTGCCGGGCTGTATCGCGTGCACGAGGGCCCCACCGGGGAGAAGTTCGATAAGCTCCGGGATGGACTCGCTGCCGCGGGCATCCGGCTTTCGAACCGAAAACCTACGCCGAAAGAGCTGATGCAGATTCTTGCCGGCCTGGGTGATCGACCGGACCGGGCCGTGCTGGAGACCCTGGTCCTGCGCTCCATGACCCAGGCCGTATACAGCCCCTCGAACGTTGGCCATTTCGGCCTTGCGCTGAGCCGCTACATGCATTTCACCTCGCCCATCCGACGTTATGCCGATCTGGTCGTACACCGTGCCATCAAATCGGTGCTGAGACGCGACGGCCAACCAGATCCCGGCCATCTGGGGGAAGTGGGCACGCACATCTCGGCGACGGAGCGGCGCGCGGAGGAGGTTAGCCGTGCGGTCGAAGACTGGTTGAAGTGCGAATACGCGGTGCAGTGGATTGGCAAGACCTTCACCGGCCGGGTGATCGGCGTGACCGACTTCGGTCTGTTCATCGAGCTCGACGAGGTATTCATTCAGGGCTTGCTGCATATCTCGAACCTTGGCAGCGACTATTTCCGTATCAACAGCCCCGGCACCAGCCTGATCGGGGAACGGTCAGGGCGGCACTTCGACATGGGCGCGGAGCTGGAAGTGGTGCTCGCCGATGTCGACGTTGAAGCTCGAAAAATCGACCTGCTGCTGCCGGGACGCTCAGGAGGTCGCTCGGGAGGGCGCGGCCGCGGTCGCGACAAGCGGAGAGCGCGCCGGTGAGCGCAACCGCCAGGGTGACGAAGACCAGGTCTTCGGGGTGCACGCCGTCGCCAGCCTGTTGCAGAGGATGCGCCCCGCGTGCGCGCGCTGTGGGTACAGTCGGGGCTGCGCAGCGATCGCATCGGAGCGTTGATCGAGCAAGCCAAGCAGGCCGGGATCCGGATTGAGTCTCATCCGCGTGAGCAGTTGAGCGCCCGCGCGGAGGGCGCGCACCAGGGCGTGCTGGCGTTCTGCCACGCGGTCGCGCTGGCCGATGAACACGAGCTGGAACGGCGCTGGCCCGAATTTTCGCAGCCGCTGCTGTTGGTTCTGGATGGCGTTCTCGACCCTCGCAACCTGGGCGCGTGCTTGCGCAGTGCTGAAGCGGCGGGGGTAGATGCAGTATTGCTGCCGAAACGCCGCAGCGCGCCGCTGTCCGCGGTGGCGCGCAAAGTTGCTTCGGGTGCCGCGGAACAATTGTTCATCGTAGAGGTGTCAAATCTGGCGCGTCGGTTGCAGTGGCTGAAGAAGCAGGGTGCCTGGTTGGTCGGGGCTGTCGGCGAGGCGTCACTCGGCTACTCCAGCGTCGATCTCAGCGTCCCCACCGTATTGTTGGTGGGTGGCGAGGAACAGGGCTTGCGCAAACTGACCCGGGAAGCGTGCGACTACCTGGTATCAATTCCCATGCGCGGCAAGGTTTCCAGCCTGAACGTCTCCGTGGCGACGGGAATTCTGCTGTTCGAGGTGCTCAGACAGCGCGAAGGTTGATGGTTGCGGCGCGGCGCGGCGTCCCCTAGAATGCGCGCCTCTTGAAAATATGATGGCCTGGCAACGGGTCGATCTCCTTGCTTCACACCGCCTGCCTCCGCAAGGGTTGGAACGCGGGTTTGAGTGGAAGCACAAGCCACAAGGAGGCTCCATGCGACATTACGAAGTCGTGTTTCTCGTACACCCTGATCAATCTGATCAGGTCCCCGGAATGCTGGAACGCTATCAGGCGCTGATCGAGCGTGGCGGCGGAAAGGTTCATCGGCTGGAAGACTGGGGTCGGCGGCAGTTGGCCTTCTCGGTCAACAAAATCCACAAAGCCCACTACCTGCTCCTGAACGTCGAGATCGACAACGCGACGTTGGACGAACTATCCAGCGCGTTCCGCTTCAACGACGCGGTGTTGCGCAACATGATCATCGTGCGTAAAGAGGCGGAGACCGAAATCTCCAAAATCTACGCCGAGGAGCTTCGTGATCAGGAGAAGACCAGGGAGCGCGATCGGCGTCGCGAGGAAGAGTTGGTGGCGCGTCGCGCCGCCGCGGCGGAAAGCGAGGCGCGTGAGGCGCGTGAGGCGCAGGACAAGCCGGAACCCGAAGCTGAGCCAGAGGCCGTCAAGGCGGAGGAAGCCGGTGCCACCGATGCGTCCGATACGTCCGATGCAGAGGAGGCCTCCGATGCAGAGGAGGCCAAGTCGGAGGTTGCCGGATCCGATACGGCGAAAGTGGAACAGGAGGAGGTCTAAGTCATGGCGCGCAATTTTCGACGTAAGAAGTACTGCCGTTTCACGGCCGAGGGCATCAAGGAGATCGACTACAAGGATCTCGACCTGCTCAAGCAATACATCACCGAGACGGGCAAGATCGTACCCAGTCGCATTACCGGCACCAGCGCACGCTACCAGCGCCAGTTGGCGCTGGCCGTCAAGCGGGCACGGTTTCTGGCATTGCTGCCCTACACGGACCAACACGAGTAGGCCCAGGCTAAGGAGCTAAGAGGCAAAGGAGTTAAGCATGAACATCATTCTGTTGGAGCGAGTGGCGAACCTCGGTGACCTCGGCGAGGAAGTCGCCGTCAAGGCCGGGTATGCGCGCAACTTCCTGATCCCCCAGGGCAAAGCAGCCCGTGCGACTGACGAGAACCGGGTAGTGTTCGAAGCGCGTCGCGCCGAGCTCGAGCAGGCGGCGCTGCAGCTCATGGGCGAAGCCGAGCGGCGGGCTACCCAGTTGGTCGACGTCAGCCTCACCATCGTTGCCAAGTCGGGTGAGGAGGGCAAGCTGTACGGGTCCGTGGGCACGCAGGACATTGCCGATGCGCTGGCCGAACAGGGCATCGAAGTGGCCCGCAGCGAAGTCCGCATGCCGGAAGGCGCGATCCGCGCACTGGGTGAGTACGAGATCGGCGTACACCTGCACACCGATGTCGATGCAGCGGTGCGCGTCGAGGTCCTGCCCGAGTAACTTCATTCAACGGCTGAGAATTTCTCCGGAATTCTTGCCCGCTTCCTGCCCCTTTTGTTGCCAGGACCTCGCTAGCTGGGTCGTTCGCTGCTATCGTAATCGACCAGCCGTCGAGTTCGTTGTTGATGTCCGAATCGGTACCAGAATCCGAATCCGCGCCTCGCGGTGAGGCCGCTGGCCCATCCGGGTCATCGGGGGCCGCCTCCGGATCATCGAGTGCCGTATCGGTAGAGATGCCGGGAGCGTCGGGAGCGTTGGGGGCATTGAAGGTCCCGCCACATTCTGTGGAAGCCGAACAATCGGTGCTGGGCGGGCTGATGTTGAACAACGACGCCTGGTTCAACGTCGCGGACAACGTCGTTGCGACAGACTTCTACCGGCCCCAGCACAAGATCATCTTCGAGGCCATGACGCAGCTCGCCAACGACAACCAACCGCTGGACGCGGTGACGTTGTCCGAGGCACTCAGTAGTCGCGGGCTGCTCGAGCGAGCAGGCGGCATTCCCTATCTCGCGGATCTCGCCGAGAGCACGCCTGGCGCAAGCAACGTGGTGGCCTATGCGGGTATCGTCCGGGAACGTTCCACGCTGCGCCAGCTCATCGCCGCCGCCAGCAAGATAGCGAACGCGGCCTTCCAGCCCCAGGGTCGGCCCAGTGCCGAATTGCTGGACATGGCCGAGACTGAAGTCTTCAGAATTCACGAAGGCCGGCTGCGCGAAGGTGGCCCGCAAGCGGTGGTACCGCTGCTTACCAGTGCTGTTGAGCGCATCGAGAAACTGTTCGAGTCGCGCAGCCCGATTACCGGTCTGGCCACCGGGTTTAGCGAGCTCGACAAAAAAACTGCGGGGCTGCATCCATCGGACCTGGTCATCGTTGCGGGTCGGCCGTCCATGGGCAAAACCAGCCTGGCGATGAACATGGTTGAACATGCTTTGCTCGGTGATGACGGCGACGGCGCGGTGCTGGTATTTTCGCTGGAGATGCCCGCGGAGCAACTGATCATGCGCATGCTGTCCTCGCTTGGACGGATTGATCAGAGTCGCATGCGTACCGGCAACATGCACGACGACGACTGGCCCCGGTTCACCTCCGCGGTCAGCCAGCTGAAGGACAAGAACTTCTTCATCGACGATACGCCCGCCATCTCGCCCAACGAAATGCGGACCCGCGCGCGCCGGATCGCACGCGAAAATGGTGGCTTGCGACTGATCGTGGTCGACTACCTGCAGCTGATGCGCTCCAACGAGCGGGCCGACAACCGTACCGGCGAAATCTCCGAGATCTCGCGTTCTTTGAAAGCGCTCGCCAAGGACATGAAGTGCCCGGTGATCGCCGCATCACAGCTGAATCGATCACTGGAAAGCCGACCCGACAAGCGGCCGCTGATGTCGGACCTGCGCGAATCCGGTGCGATTGAGCAGGATGCGGACCTCATTTTGTTCATCTATCGGGATGAGGTTTACAACCCCGAGACCGTGGACAAAGGTATTGCCGAGATCAACATTGGCAAACAGCGTAACGGCCCGATTGGTCGGGTCCGGTTGAAGTTCATGGACAGCCTGACCAAGTTCGAGAACCTCGAACAGGGCGACTACACGAACTACATCTGCTGAGTCGTTCGAACCCATGGCCAAAGTAAAAACTGCATACGTTTGCAACGAATGCGGTGCCGAGCACATGCAGTGGCAGGGTCAGTGCTCGGTCTGTGGCGTCTGGAACAGCCTGTCGCGAATTTCCCTGGGCACATCGAAGGGCTCGCCCAAGGGCTGGCGGAGTTCCGATTCGATGCTCGGCTATGCCGGCGGCGAGGCCGAGGTGCAGATCCTGGCGGAGATCGATTCGTCGCAGGCCACGCGATTGCCCACCGGCTTTTCCGAACTGGATCGCGTGCTGGGCGGCGGCCTGGTGCCTGGTTCGGTCGTGTTGATCGGTGGCGACCCCGGCGCGGGGAAGAGCACGTTGCTGTTACAGGCCGCCACGGCAATGGCGTCGCAACGGGAGGTGTTGTACGTCTCCGGCGAGGAATCATTGCAGCAACTGGCGATGCGGGCGCGTCGCCTTGATTTGCCCCTGGATGCGCTGCGAGTTGCCTCGGAAACCCGAGCCGAGGAAGTAGCTCGGCTGATCGAGCGCCACGCGCCACAGGTGGTGGTGCTCGATTCGATCCAGGTCATGCAACTCGACGGCGTCGACAGCGTTCCGGGGAGCGTCACCCAGGTGCGCGAGACGGCGGGGTTCTTCACCCGCCTGGCCAAACAGAAAGGCATCGTGGTGATTCTGGTGGGCCACGTGACCAAGGATGGAAACCTTGCCGGTCCCAAGGTGCTCGAGCACATGATCGATTGCTTCATCATGCTCGATTCCCCGGCCGGCGCACGTTATCGCACGCTGCGGGGTTTGAAAAATCGCTTTGGTCCGGTCAACGAGCTCGGCGTGTTCGCGATGACCGATGGCGGCATGAAGGAGGTGCAGAACCCTTCCGCGATCTTCCTGCAGCGCTCAGAGTCGCCATCGCCGGGCAGCGTTACCACGGTGACCTGGGAAGGTACCCGGCCCTTGCTCGTCGAAATCCAGGCGCTGGTCGATTCGCTGCAGGGCGGTCATCCGCGGCGGGTTGCCGTGGGCCTCGATCCGCAACGGCTTGCCATGCATCTGGCGGTGCTGCACCGTCATTGCGGGGTGAACCTTGGTGACCAGGATGTGTTTGCCAACGTCGTTGGCGGGGTGCGAATCTCAGAGACCGGCGCGGACCTCGCATTGATGACCGCGGTGTTGTCGAGTTTCCGGAGTACCCGGTTACCTCGAGACCTGATCGTATTTGGCGAACTCGGGCTGACCGGGGAAGTCAGGCCCGTTGCGAACGGCCAGGAGCGGCTGCGCGAGGCAGCCAAGCACGGTTTCAAACGTGCGTTGATTCCCGCGGCCAACCAGGCCAGACCGGCCATCAAGGGGATGCAGGTAGAGGCGGTTGCAACCCTGGCCGACGGTTTGGATCGCATCGCCGCCATGGATTGAGGTCGAACGATCTGGTATACGCCGTAGTTGAAGGAGGAGGATGCAATGAGTGAATCAAAACGGACCTTCTGCCGCGTCTGCGAACCGGCCTGCGGGTTGCTCGCGGAAGTCGAAGACGATCGCCTGATCGCGCTGAAGCCAGACCCGGACCATCCGGTCACCAAGGGGTTTGCCTGCCACAAGGGTATTTTCGGTCTCGACATTCACCATGATCCCGATCGGGTCAATCAGCCGTTGCGTAGAAATGCCGCCGGTGAGTTCGAGGCAATCGACTGGGATACCGCGATCCGCGAAATCACCGAAAAGCTCAACGCCATTGTCGCGCGCGACAGTGTCAGCGCGGTGGCTTGTTACACGGGCAACCCGACGGCGTTCAACACGCTCTATGGCGTGGGGTTTGGTGCGTTCATGGGTCAACTCGGCGTGCGCAAAGTGTTCAGTTCGGGTACCCAGGACTGTGCGAACAAGTTCGCCGGCAGTGAGGCCGTGTTTGGCACCCGCACGCTGCATCCGATTCCGGATCTCGAGCACACTGATTACTGCCTGATCATCGGCGAGAACCCGGCGGTCAGCCACATGTCCTTCTTCTCTGTCGCGGACCCGGTAGGCACGCTCAAGGCGGCCGAGGCGCGGGGCGCGAAGGTGGTGTTCCTGAATCCTCGCAGCATAGAAACGGCGCACCATGTCGGTTCTGTCGTACACATCAAGCCGGACACCGATGTCTACCTGTTGGCGGCGCTGCTCTGCGAAATCGAACGAATCGGCGGCTTCGACGAGGCGGTGGTGGCGCGACACGGTGAGCACGTCGACGAACTGATCGAGTTCGTGCGTCGGTATCCGCCGGAACGGGTCAGCCGGGTGACTGGCATCCCCGTTGAGACGCTGCAGGGCATGGCTCGGGAGTTTGCCGAGGCCGGAGCCGCCTCGGCACACATGTCCACGGGCGTGAACATGGGGCGGCAGGGAACGCTCGCCTACTGGTTGCTGCACATGCTGGTGTTCGTGACCGGCAACCTGGGCAAGCGCGGTGGCAATCTGTACGGGCAAGGCTTCTACAGCCGCGGTCCGGCGGCCGGGCGCGCGCGTGGCGAAGTCCCGGAGTATGTAGAGACACCGTTCGGAGCAGCTCGCGCGCCGGGCACCTTGCAAAGCCTGCCGGGCAACCTCATGGCCGACTATCTGCTCAACCCGGATGAACCGGTGAAAGCACTGTTCGTCACCGCGGGCAACCCGGTGCTGTCGATCGGCGGCGAGGACAAGATGCGTGCCGCGCTGGAGGCGATGGAGTTGTACGTGCACATCGACATCTATCGGAATGCGTCTGCTGAGTACGCAGACTATGTGCTCCCCGCGACCGATCAATTCGAACGCGCGGATATCAACATCACCGGACTCGGGCTGCAGTACCGGCCGAGCGTGCAGTTCACCGAGGCCGTCGTCCCGGCGCAGCACGAACGCAAGGAAGAGTGGTGGATCTACGCGCGGCTCGCCCAGGCGATGGGGTTCGCATCACCATTGGACGATGAACAGCCGCAGCTGTGGGCACGCACAGACGCCATGCTGCGCTCGCGTGGTCATTCCATGGACGAGCTCAGGCGCGACGGCATCATCACCTTCGAACCGGTTGAGCCGGATGCGTTCTACTCAGAATTCGTGCAGAACGACGAGCAGATGATCGAATGTTTTCCTGATGGATTTGATGAACCGCGCAAGCGAATGGCGACCATCTTCGGCGAGCTCGAGGCCGAGCCCACGGATCAACTGAAGCTCATCTCCAAGCGGGACATTCGCATGATGAACAGCTGGTATGCGAACCTGCCGAAAATGAAGCGCGGCAATCACGATCGGAACTATCTGTTCATGCATCCGGACGATGCAGCGAAGCGGCAGATCGAAGAAGGGGCGCTCGTGCGGGTCAGCAACACCAACGGCGCGATCGAGGTGGAAACGAAGCTCACCGACGAGCTCATGAAAGGCGTGGTGGCTATGACGCATGGCTGGGGAAATCAGCGCACCCCCGGGATGCAACTCGCAAAAAGCACCGCTGGTGCCAACTGCAACGTGCTGTTGCCGTCGGGTGCCGGCAGCTACGAGCCGCTATCGAACCAGGCCCACATGACCGGAATCCCGGTAGAGGTGCGCGCCGCGGGCTAACCTTCGTTAGCCGCGGGCGCTTCGTTAGTCGCGGGCGTTAGCCTGTCAGACGCGTGTACTTCATGCGCCTTGGTTGATCGGCGTCGTCACCGAGTCGCTTCTTGTGGTCCTTCTCGTAGTCGCTGAAATTGCCGGCGAACCACTCCACGTGGCTGTCGCCTTCGAATGCCAGGATGTGCGTGGCGATCCGGTCGAGGAACCAGCGATCGTGCGAGATCACCAGCACGGTGCCCGGGAAGTTGAGAATCGCTTCTTCGAGCGCGCGCAGGGTTTCCACGTCCAGATCATTGGTCGGTTCATCCAGCAGCAGGATGTTGGCGCCGCGGCGCAACAACTTTGCCAGGTGCAGCCGGTTGCGCTCGCCGCCGGACAGATCACCGACGTGTTTCTGCTGGTCTGCGCCACGAAAGTTGAAGCGACCGACATATGCCCTCGACGGAATCTCGTATTGGCCCACGCGAATGATGTCCTGGCCATCTGAAACCTCTTCCCAGACGGTCTTGTTGCCGTCCAAGGCGTCGCGCGACTGGTCGACATAGGCGATCTCCACGGTATCGCCCAGCGTCAAACTGCCTTGGTCTGGCGTTTCCTGCCCGGTCAGCATCCGGAACAAGGTGGTTTTCCCGGCGCCGTTGCCACCGATGATGCCGACGATCGCACCGCGAGGTATCGAGCAGTCCAGGCTATCGATCAGCAGGCGTTCGTCGAATCCTTTGCTGAGCTGCGCGAGGTCGACGACCTGCTCGCCGAGCCGCGGTCCCGGCGGGATGTAGAGCTCGGCGGTTTCGTTTCGCGCCTGAGTTTCCTTTGACTGCAACTCCTCGAAGCGCGCGAGGCGTGCCTTGCTCTTCGCCTGCCGGCCTTGGGGTTGCTGCGCACCCATTCGAGCTCGGCGGCGATGGCGCGTCGCCGTCCCGTTCCTGGCTCGCTTCGGTCGCCAGCCGGGCATCCTTGGCTTCCAGCCAGGCACTGTAGTTGCCCTCGAAGGGGATGCCGCGGCCCGATCGAGCTCGAGAATCCAACCGGCCACGTTGTCCAGGAAGTAACGGTCGTGGGTCACCGCCACCACGGTGCCGGGGTATTCGTCGAGAAAGCGCTCCAGCCAGGCGACGCTCTCGGCATCGAGATGGTTGGTTGGTTCGTCCAGCAGCAGCATGTCAGGGCGCGATACCAGCAGTCGGCACAGCGCGACGCGTCGTCGCTCGCCGCCGGAGAGCTGACTGACGTCCGCTTCCCAGGGTGGCAGGCGCAGTGCGTCGGCCGCAATCTCCAGCGCTCGGTCGAGATCCCAGCCGTCGGCCGCGTCAATCGCGGTAGCCAATTCACCCTGGTGTTCGATCAGCGCGGTCATCGCGTCGTCGTCCATGGGCTCGGCGAACTTTTCCGACACCGCTTCGTACTCGTCGAGCAGCGCCTTCAGTTCGGCCACCCTTGTTCGACGTTGCCGCGAACATCCCTGTCGGGGTCGAGCTGAGGTTCCTGGGGCAGGAAGCCGACCTTGATGTCTTTCTGGGGACGTGCTTCGCCGTCATGGTCGGTATCGAGGCCCGCCATGATCTTCAGCAGGCTGGATTTTCCCGAGCCGTTCAGCCCGAGCACGCCGATTTTCGCGCCCGGGAAGAAGGACAGTGAGATGTCTTCCAGAATGGTGCGGCCGCCGGGCACCACCTTGCTGACACCTTGCATGGTATAGACGTATTGCGCCATGGCTGGTGCCCTCCGTGCTTCCGTGTTTCCGTGCCTGCTGATTCGCCGAGGCGCCACGCGATAGAAAAGGCTGGATTTGTACAATGCCTGACCGGATGCCTTGCACGGATGCACCGCTGGGGCCGCGTCTGGATTAGCGGAACTACCGCAGTGCGTGATGTAGTTTCACGTTGGATCGGCTGCCGCGGACGCCACTTGCGTTACAATAAGGCGCTTCTCCATACAATCCCGGAATGGCTCGAATGTTTGATGGTGATATGACGATTGCCGGCTTTGACGATGCTGTCTGGCAAGCGATACAAGGCGAAGAGCGCCGTCAGGAGCAGCACGTCGAACTGATTGCGTCGGAAAACTACGTCAGCCCCAGGGTGCTCGCCGCGCAGGGTAGCGTGCTCACCAACAAGTATGCCGAGGGCTATCCCGGTAAGCGCTACTACGGGGGCTGTGAGCACGTCGATGAGGTCGAGGTGTTGGCCATCGATCGCGTTAAGCAGCTGTTTGGCGCGGACTACGCCAACGTTCAGCCGCACTCCGGCTCCCAGGCCAACGCGGCTGTGTATCTGGCACTGCTGGAAGCCGGCGATACCGTGCTGGGCATGAGTCTGGCGGACGGCGGACACCTCACCCACGGTGCTCCGGTGAACTTTTCAGGTCTTCTTTACAACGCCGTGCAATACGGCCTGGATAACGCCACCGGTGAGGTCGATTACGATCAGATCGCAGCACTTGCCGAGGAACATCGACCGAAGATGCTGGTCGCAGGGTTCTCGGCGTACTCGCGGCAAATGGACTGGCAGCGGTTTCGTGACATTGCAGATTCAGTGGGTGCCTATCTGTTCGTCGACATGGCGCATGTGGCGGGCCTGGTCGCGGTGGGTCTCTACCCGAACCCGGTGGCGATTGCCGATGTCACCACGACCACCACCCACAAGACCCTGCGCGGGCCGCGTGGCGGCGTGATTCTGGCGCGGTCCAACGCCGAGATCGAAAAGAAGCTCAACTCTGCGCTGTTCCCCGGAACCCAGGGTGGACCGCTGATGCACGTCATCGCGGCCAAGGCCATTTGCTTCAAGGAGGCCATGGCGCCCGAGTTCCGCGACTATCAGGTCCAGGTGCTCGCCAATGCGCGGACCATGGCCGATGAATTTCAGGAGCGCGGCTACAAGGTGGTGTCCAACGGCACCGACAATCACCTGTTCCTACTCGATCTGATCGACAAGGACATCACCGGCAAGGCGGCCGATGCGGCACTCGATCGCGCCAACATCACGGTCAACAAGAACGCCGTGCCCAACGATCCGCGGTCGCCATTCGTGACCAGCGGGCTGCGCATCGGTACGCCGGCGGTGACCACTCGGGGGTTCAAAGAGGATGAGTGCCGGACCTTGACGCACTGGATGTGCGATATCCTCGACGACATCGAAAACGACAACATGATCGCGACGGTTGAGCACCATGCGATCGAATTGTGTGAGCGGTTCCCGGTCTATGGGGCCGCGCCTGCCTCTTAAGGTGACGAGTAGTTGAGGGCGTTGTGGCATGCATTGTCCGTTCTGTGGAGCTGACGACACCAAAGTAATCGACTCCCGGCTGGTCGCCGGCGGCGACCAGGTACGCCGACGGCGCCAGTGTCTGACCTGTGACGAGCGCTACACCACCTTCGAAACCGCGGAACTGGTCATGCCGCGCATCGTAAAAAGCGACGGCACCCGCGAACCGTTCAATGAGGAGAAGCTTCGTGCTGGATTGCAGCGCGCGCTGCAGAAACGTCCGGTGAGTACCGAGGACGTGGAGGCGGGCGTCAACCGGATCATGCATCAGCTGCGCTCGGCGGGTGAGCGGGAATTACCGTCGCGCACCGTCGGCGAAGAAGTGATGAAGGAACTGCGCGAAATGGACGATGTCGCCTATGTGCGTTTCGCTTCCGTGTATCGCGACTTCCAGGATGTCAGTGAGTTTCAGGACGAAATCCGCAAACTCACCGCCAAGTCCCGAGACCCGGAAAGCTGACCGCCGTGGGGCTGTCGGACAGCGATCGACTGTTCCTGAATGCCACGCTCGAGCTTGCCGCGCGTGGCCTGTACAGTGCGCCGCCGAACCCCAAGGTGGGTTGCCTGCTGGTGCGTGATGGCATCGTGCTGGGTCGCGGCTGGCACCAGGTGACCGGCGGACCTCATGCGGAGATCGAGGCGCTGAGCGATGCCGGAGGCATTGATCAGATCGCCGGCGCCACCTGCTACGTGAGCTTGGAGCCCTGCGCCCATCAGGGCCGCACGCCGCCCTGTGTGGAGGCGTTGATCGAGGGAAAGATTGCCCGGGTGGTCGCGGCGGGCACCGACCCGAACCCGCAGGTTTCGGGTGGAGGCTTCGAGTTGCTCCGAGCCGCCGGTATTACGGTGGATGTAGTGGAGTTGCCCGCGGCGCGGGACCTTAATCGCGGTTACCTGAAACAGATGGAGCACAACCTGCCGTGGGTGCGGCTCAAGGTGGCGGGCTCGCTGGATGGGCGCACTGCGATGGCCAGCGGTGAGAGCCAATGGATAACCAGCGAGGCGGCTCGGGCCGATGTACAACATTTCAGGGCGCTCAGCAGCGCGGTGGTAACGGGTATTGGCACGGTGCTGGCCGACGATCCGGCATTAACCGTGCGTATCACCGAAAATGCACGTCAACCGCTGCGCGTGGTGCTCGATTCCGCGCTGCGCACGCCTGAGAACGCGCGCATCCTCAAAGCGCCTGGCCAGGCGTTGCTGGTGACCACGCGTACTGTTGATCCTGACACTGTTGCGGCAGAGGTTCTGACCCTCGACGGGCAGCGGGTGCCGCTGGATGGATTGCTCGCCGCATTGGCGGCACGGGATTGCAACGAGGTACTGGTTGAAGCGGGGCCGGAACTGACCGGCGCGTTTTTGGCAGCCGGCCTGTGGGATGAGTTGATTCTTTATCAGGCGCCGAAGCTGCTCGGCGCCAGCGCGCGCGGCCTTGCCGGTTTCCAGATCGACGCCCTGGCGGACGCCGTCGAGGGCCACATTGTGGAGACTCGACGGTTCGGTGAGGACTTGCGCATTCGCATGCTGCGCGCAGTGTAGCGCGGCGCGCCAACTGGCTTGCGTTCGCAGGTGCAAGCCCTACACTACAGCGCCCTTCGGGCAACCGCCGGGTGCGTGAGGAGTGAACGATGAGTGACTCAAAACCGAAAGACGTACCGCTGGATGGAACCGGTAAGCGGTTTGCCATCGTCGCAGGTCGGTTCAACAGCTTCGTTGTCGACAATCTGGTAAGGGGGGCGGTCGAAACCTTTGAATCCAATGGCGTGGCGCCCAATGACGTCGCCTTGCGATACGTTCCGGGTTGCTTTGAATTACCGCTCACCGCGCAACGAATAGCGGCCAAGGGTGAGGTCGACGCGATCATCGCGCTGGGCGCGGTGATTCGCGGTGATACCCCACATTTCGAGTACGTTGCTGGTGAAACCGCACGCGGTTTGCAGGATGTAGCGTTGAAGTTCGACCTGCCCGTGGTGTTCGGGGTGCTGACCACCGACAACGATGAACAAGCACTGGTGCGAGCTAACCTGGACGGTGACAACAAAGGTGTCGATGCGGCCAATGCCGCGCTCGAAATGGTGGCCGTGCTGGCCGAGATCGGTTGACTGCGAACGCTTAGCAGAGAGCAACGGTAGCAGAGAGAAACGGCGGCAGAGAGAAACGGCTGAAACGTAGTGGCTGATAAGAAGTTCGATCCCTGGGCAAGACGTCGCGCACGTCGCCTGTTAGTGCAGGCGCTCTATCAGTGGCAGCTGACAGGTGCCTCCGTGGGCGATCTGGAAGACCAGTTTCGCGGCCGTAAGGAATATGGGCGTATCGAAAAATCGTTCTTCTCCCAGCTCCTGATGGGGGTGATTCGGCAAGTCGACGCCCTCGATGAGTTGCTCGAACCGCTTCTGGATCGAGCGTTGCAGCAACTGGACCAGGTTGAACGGGCAATATTGCGGGCAGGCGCTTTCGAGCTGAACGGCCGCATAGACGTGCCGTACAAGGTGGTTATTGACGAGTACGTCTCGCTCGCCAAGGTTTTTGGTGCCGAGGAAAGTCACCGGTACGTAAACGCCGTACTCGACAAGCTGGCACGTACCGAACGCGCCCTCGAGACCTCCGCCGAAGGCTGATCCCATGTCCGAGTTCGACCTGATCGCGGCGTTGCTCGAGGAGCTGGGAGACAACGTCGACAGCGCGGATACGGTACTTGGACCCTGGCGATGATTGCGCAATCACCCGTGTTCCGGATGAACATGAATTGGTCAGCAGCATCGATACCCTGGTAGCGGACGTGCACTTCCCGGCAGCGGCGCCTCCGGAATTAATTGGCTTTCGGGCGTTGTGCGTCAGTTTCTCCGATGTTGCCGCAATGGGCGCTCGACCGGCGTTCGCCACCGTTGCGGTCACGCTGCCCACAGAGGACGAAGCGTGGCTGCGCGGGTTTGCGCGCGGCCTCGCCAGAGCCTCCCAACGATTCGGTGCGGCGGTGATCGGTGGCAATCTGGCACGCGGGCCACTCAATATATCCGTCAGCGCACATGGTTATGTGCGCGCGGGTAATGCGCTGCGACGAAGTGGCGCGGCGCCAGGCGAGCGATTGTGTGTGGGTGGCGTCCTGGGCGCTGGCGCCGCGGCACTCGACCGTGAGGATCTGTTGTCGGTATCCCTGGGCACGATACTCGAGCTGGATGAGGGTGACGCGCGCTATCCATTGCGTCGTTATTACGCGCCCGAGCCGGACTTCGGTTTGGCAGCGCGGCTGAGCATGCTGGCGAGTGCGGCAATCGATCTTTCCGATGGGTTGCTTGCGGATCTTGGGCATCTGTGCAAAGCCAGCGGCGTGGGCGCGCGAGTCGATCTTGATGAAATCCCCTGCTATGGGAGCCTGGGCAGCGCGATGACAGCGGGCGACGACTATCTGTTGTGCTTCGCGTTGCCGGCGAAGGCGCTCGAGCCTTTGCAGGTCGACTTCCCCTGGGTCGCCGCGATTGGCGAGTTCACGGCCGATCCTGGTATCCGCGATGGCCAGGGCGCGGTCCTGGATAGCGTTGCCGGCTTCGATCACTTTCGGGAGGGTTGAGGGAGTCCAATGGCTGGCGAGAAGGGCCGATTAACCCGCGAGACGTTGACACATCCCGAAGTGTTGCTCGCCACCGGCTTTGGTGTGGGTCTGGTGCCCGTTGCGCCTGGAACGGTCGGTAGCCTTGTCGCGTTACCGGTGTGGTGGTGGTTGCTGGCGGACCTTAGCTTTGCGGTTAACTGCGGCGTGCTGGTGGTGTTGATCGGGCTCGGTAGTTGGATCATCGATCGCGCCTGCCGCAAGACCGGTGTCGGTGATGCCGGGTCGATTGTGCTGGATGAATTCGTCGGCGTCTGGATCGCGCTTGTCGCGGCGCCGAAAACGCTGATCGGTGTAGCGGCCGGTTTTGCGTTGTTCCGATTGTTCGACATCGCCAAGCCCTGGCCAGTGTCCTGGGCGGACCGGGAGATACGCGGCGGCTTCGGCGTGATGTTGGACGATGTCATTGCCGGAGTTCTCGCTGCGCTTGTGTTGTGGCTCGCAGTCCTTGCGCTTGGCCCGGATACCTTTGCCTGGCCGGGCGTATGATCGGAATCATGAAGATTCTGCTTTCTTCGATAGTAGTTGCGACCTTGCTGGCGCCGCTGTGCTGGGCGAACAGCCCGATCGAGGCTACGGGGCTGTTCAAAGACCGCGCCATGCTGCGCGTGCTGGGTCAGGACCGTTACGTTCGGGTTGGGGAAACGACGCCTGAAGGGGCGAAGCTACTCGAGGCGGACGCCGCGCACGCGTTGGTCAGTTTCAAGGGTGAAACCTACCGTCTCAGCCTCACCGACCGCGTTGCGGGACGTTTCGCTGCGCTGGAGGACACCAGCATTTCGATCTCTCCCGACAGCCTGGGCCAGTATCGGGTGGGTGGCTCGATCAATGGTGGCTACGTCGATTTCCTGGTCGATACCGGGGCTTCGGTGGTGGCGATCAGTGCGCGTCAGGCACGTGCGCTGGGTATCGATTTCGTCAACGCGGAGAACCGCAGCACGGTGGTCACCGCCCAGGGAGAAGTGCCGTCATACCTCGTCACCCTTGCCGAAGTGAACGTAGGCGGTATCACGGCTCACAACGTGCAGGCGGCGGTGATCGAAGGTAACTATCCGGTCGACGTACTATTGGGGATGTCGTATCTGCGCAACGTGCGGATGCGTGAAACCGCCGGCGTACTGCTGCTGGAACGCAAATACTGAACGAATTGCCGATCGCGTTTCAGTTGTCGCGTTCGATGATCCACCCGGCGATGTCCACCAACGGGCCCGAATCGATTCCGGCTTCAGCGAGGCTCGATAGCGCCTGCGCGTGCAGCGCTTTGACAGTGTTGCGGGCACCCTCCAGTCCGAGCAGCGCCGGAAACGTGGCTGCCGAGCGCGCTGTCTGCACCGGCAGCTTTGCCCAGCGAGTGTGTGCTGCCGGTGACATCCAACAGGTCGTCAACCACCTGAAATGCCAGCCCCAGCTGCTGGCCGAAAGCGTCGAGGCCCGCCGCCGTGTCCTCGTTGGCGATCAGCGCGCCCAGGCGTACTGACACGGAAATTAACGCGCCGGTCTTTGCCGCGTGCATGGCGCGCAGTTGATCGAGTTCCAACGTCTTGCCTGTGGCAGCCATGTCCAGCGCCTGGCCGCCGACCATTCCTGCGTGGCCCGCTGCTGACGCCAGCGCGGCGACCATTTCGATGCGGGTTGAGGCGGACAAGCCACGAGCATTGCCGACGCATTCAAACGCAAGCGCCTGCAGGGCATCGCCGGCCAGAATTGCGGTCGCTTCGTCGAACGCGCGGTGACAGCTGGGTCGTCCACGACGCAGATCATCATCGTCCATGGCAGGGAGGTCGTCGTGGATCAACGAATAGGCGTGCATGAATTCCACGGCGCAGCCAGGCATCAGGGCGTGATCCAGAGGCGCCCCGAGACTGGTGGCGGTTGCACAGGTTAGTAATGGCCGGATGTGTTTGCCGCCGCCGAGGACGGCGTAACGCATGGCTTCCACCAGGCGTGGAGCGAGTTCTGAAGATCCAGGCAGATGGCCGTTCAGTGCGGTGTCGATGGCGGTCTGCATTTCGCCGAGACCGGTCATCGTCAATCGTCTTCGTCCTCTACGGGGTCGACCTCCAGATCGTCGAGGCGTGGCCCGTTCTCGTCCTCGGTCAGCGCCTTGATGCGTAACTCCGCCGCCTGAAGGGCGCCCTGGCAATCGCGCGTCAGCTTGACGCCGCGCTCGAATGCTTTCAGTGACTGCTCCAGGGTCAGCTCACCGCTCTCCATCTGTTCTACCAGACCTTCCAGTTCCTCGAGGGCGCCTTCGAAATCGATGGGTTTGTCTTGCTTGGCCATGTCGCGACGTTACCGGGGGTTGGGGTGCCGGGTCAACGCGCCGGCGGGGACGTTCTAATTGACCCGCGCATCGGTGTAAGCTGTGGCGCTTTCGCACCTGAACGAAGAGGGACGGGTATGCGCGCTGGAGTATTGCTGGGGCTGTTGCTGACGGGTTGTCTGGTGCAGGGACAGGCCCAGGCGGACGAGAATGCGGCGGAGTATCGGGAGGAGGTCATGGAGGCGGTCGGCGGGCACATGCAAGCCATCGTCAAGATCGCCAAGGGCGAAGTAGCCTACAACGACCACCTCGGCGTGTTGGCGAGCAACATGGCGGGTCTGGCGACCATTGCGCAGGACATCTTTCCAGAGGATTCAGCGGGCGGCGACGCGCTCGAAGTGATCTGGGAAGAGCCGGAGGCGTTCGCAGAGCGGCTGCAGGCATTTCAGGATGCCGCAGGCAACTTCGACACGGTGGTCGCAAGCGGCGACATGAGTGGATTCGGAGAAGCGCTGCAGGGACTCGGGCAGGCTTGCAAGTCGTGCCACGATGAGTTCAAGGCTGATGATTAGAGGCTAGCGAGCAGCCCCAGTACCAGGGCTGCTGCGAGCCAGGCGCACACCGCGGCGGCTGGCTGGGTGGCCACTGCTTCCGCGGGAACTGATTTGCGCCCTGTGAACATGGAAAGCGCCAAGGGATCGCGCCGCACCAGGCCGTACCAGAGTATTGCCGTCAGGTGGATGCCGATCAATCCGATCAGCAGCCAGTAGGCTCGGGCGTGGATATAGCTGGCGATGTCGATCTGGGTGTCACTCGCGTAACGCGCCAGCGGCCCCTCGGTGAAAATGTCGTCGCTGGAGAACAATCCACAACCGGCCTGCACCACACAGGTCAACCAGACAGACCAGGCCATGACGACACCCGGGGCGGTGTGCACCTGCGCGCTCGTGGTCCCCTTGAGGTGTTCCAGTAGCGCCGCGGGCGAAGTTCGGTAGGCTGAAAAACGCGCGAACCGCGTGCCAAACAATCCCCAACACAATCGAAACGTCAGCAACGCGACCACGGTGTAACCGCTGCGCAGATGCCAGTCAATCAGCGTCAGATCGTCGGACAGACCGGTGGCCAGGGAGAAGGTAATTGTCGCGGCAAACAACCAGTGCCAGATGCGCAGCGAAAGGTCCCACACGCGTGGCGCGATCTTTGGCCTAGAGGGGTCCGAGGGGCTGGTTGGCTGGGCTGTGGTCATCGCAGGCAAGAGGCACCCGGGCGACGACGGTGGAGTCAGGCGGTGTCTTTCAGCGGGGCTTCAGTATCGGTGGGTTCGACAAGGAACCATGCGCCGGTGCGGGAATCCACAACGAGCGAACCGTTTGCCTCGAGATTGCTCAGCTCGCCACGGACCTGCCAGGTATCCATGGGCAGGCCAATTTCGCGAAGACGCGTACAGACATCACCGGCGCGCAGGCCGTCCGCGCCACCGCCGTCGGCGATCAACGATTTGAAGATGTCCAGCACCACATGGGTGCGTCGAAGCTCCTTGCTCACAGCAATTCTTCCGGGCACTGCCAAAAAACCCGCAATTTGTACCAGAAAATCACCCGTTACGCTATCTCGCCGTCGACTAGATTGTCTTTTCGTGCGCTGTGTCATACGCGAGAATGGAATGCTGAACGCCATACTCCTCACGTTAGGGTGCTGCCGGAATGCTTGATCCCAGAACACTGACAGGAATCATCGTGGTCATCGCGATGGCGGCGACGCACATGGCCTTCCCCTGGTTCGATCGCCGGGCGGTTGCGTATCGACACCTGTGGGTACATTTTTCGGGTGGGGTGGCCGTGGGTTACGTGACGCTGTACCTGCTGCCGAAGATGACCGATTACACGCTGAACGTCATACGCATCGAAGGGCCTCAATGGGAGGTGCTGCAGTATCGGCTGTACTTCGCGTTTCTCCTCGGACTGCTGGAACTGCCAGCGCTGGAG
>PVMK01125162.1_pt1 | contig 30932 bp, 25 predicted proteins | sample 1853481 | NCBI WGS metagenome assembly PVMK01 (sample SAMN08533507, study PRJNA380276) | Marine sediment metagenome, whole genome shotgun sequencing project.
AATTTAAATTGGGTAAATTTTGGATGTTTTTAAGGGGGGATGTTGGAGTAGGGTCATGTGGTTTTAGGTTTGGTGAAGCTATCCACAAAATTTTGAAATTAGAGATAGCCGATTTACACAATTCAGCCTAAGTGTGGGTTGCGTATGCCTAATATACAATCTTGGATAGAAACAGAATTGGCGGATTTTTACACTTGAGATATAAAAGTGATATCACAATGATAAATTATTACAGTAGGATACTGATTAGTTGGAGTAATCTGAAATTTTGAAGGCGCACTTTCATTGCCGATACATAGCAATAACCACAGGTCCACCCGGATGCTGTATAAGTTGGAGATTACAAGTTGTTTACAAATTACTATTTCTTAAATACAGATAAGAAAGCATTTTTTGCTGCTGAAAGAGCACGTTGATCTTTAATAATTTCTATTAGCTCCCCTGGATCCAAATGAATCGCACCGCAGTTTTCATTTACACATATGTCAATTTTGACATTGCCCTCGTCGATTTCAGCTAAGCTCTGTGAACCACACCGAAAACAATGATACTTATGTTCTTCGCAATATTTTTTGGTTGCTTCTTCACCTGCCTTTTCCCTGAGCTCCCTGAGTTTACGTTGATCTCGTTCTGCAAAAAATGCTTCTTCAGATCCCTTTTTCGGTTGAATCTTAACAGAAACTCGTTTTCCGATCATAACTTCCTCCTTTTAAGTCAAACTTGTTTTACCTCACAAATCAAAATATGTAATCCACTGCCGGATGAAAAATTCGTTGAAAAATTTTCACTTTTTTAGCATTACCTCTTGATCTCAATAAGATCAACTCCAAAATGGAGATAATAAGTGTTTTATCCATAGTCCAGAAACTGGTGATCACATGAAAATTGGACTCCTCAAAAGCTGAGATCACTTGCCAGAAAACCAAATATCGTTGAACTTGTGATTTATTGAGAGATGTCCAAATATCAATTTTTCCAAATTCATTTCAGATATCAAACTGATACATGCAGCCTATCGCATTTTTAAATCTGGTGTCAAACCGTAGGCCCGAAAAATGCGGCTTTGGGACAATAAAAAGGGCAAATCCATAGGCTCGGATTCACCCTCTAATATTGGGATATAAAACAGATATCACAGATTTTCTGGACAAGTGATAGTTGCTTTTTGTTGGAGAGATATCAAAGGTTTCATCTCTAAGCCCATCACCTCAATATCTTGTATAGCCCTAAAAATAAGATAAGCGTGGCCTATTACCAACAATCCACGCCTTTTATCTGAAGAGTCCGTGTCAACATTGATACATAGAGGATGCCCTGGCCATCAAGCAAATAAGCATATACCAGGGCGTCTCCTTCAGTCGTGGCTCTCTCCTTCAGGGATATAGGTCACGGTTTCTCCTTCCAACATTTTCAGCTTGAGCTGGCGTTTATCATCGTTGGCTAAATATATTGTACGGCTTGGAAAAGCAAAGCCGATGCCCTCATCATTAAATCTTCTTAATATCTCCAGACAGGTTCGCTGTAGCCATTCTTGCATATCCCAATAAACGGCCGGATGATACCAGGCAATTACTAAAATATTCAAACTCCAATCATTGAATCCATTAAAGTAAACCCGCGGTGGAAAGTCAGGATGCATGCCTTCGTGATTATCCAGTATTTCTTTAATGATTGATACGGCCTTTTCAACTTTGTCCGGCGGTGTGTCATAGGTTATTGTGATATTCGTCAGCCACCTGATATGCGGGCGCTTACCAATATTCTCTACACCCGAACTAACAGCTTTTTCATTTGGAATTGTTACCAAGTGTCCGGTCAACGTTCTGATGCGCGTGCTACGGAAGCCCACATCCTCTACAACACCGTCGTAATTATCTATCAAGATACGGTCACCGAGCTGGAAGGGTTTGTCAAAAAGAATTGTCAGGGTACCGAAAAAATTGGCAATTGAATCTTTAGCCGCCAATGCGACAGCTATTCCGCCGATGCCCAGAGAGGCGAGCAATGCGCCGAGTTTAACACCGGTAAGATTCTGTATGATTAAAATGCCGCCGATAATGACGATGAAAACCCGCAGTGTCCTTCCAGCCAGTGGAGCCAAAACATCATCTAAAGCATTATCGGTAGAGGCAGCCCACTTTTTAAGCTTAAAATCCACAATAGATACCAGCTTGAAAATGAACCAGACTAGCGCGACGGCAGCTCCTAAATCAGCAACTTGCTGAGCGACGGTATGAAGGAAGTTTGTTCCGTCAGGCTTTCGAAAATGCAAAAACAACGGTGTCAGAACAAGATATATTCCATAAACCCATATGAACAATGACAATGGTTTGGCAACTGATTTCAAGATAAGGTGTCTTATTGGTTTTGCTTCTTCTTTTTCCTCTATTCTTCTCCACCTGCGATCGATGTTCAAACGCACGATCCGTTCTATTAACAACACAACAAAAAGCAGTAAAAAACTTAGGATTAATTTGAGCCAGGTAATGCCATAAAATGCCTTTGTATTTATCCAAGCCCCAATCCGTGAAGATGCTTTTTGGGTGAAATCATCGATTTGGTGCCCGACTTTTTCACCGACCTGGTCAATCTTTTTTGGCTCTTTGGGTATCTCTTTTGCTGAGAGGTCAGATGGTGATTCGGTATTTGTTTTATTTTCTGTAGAAGTAGCTGTCTTGTCTTTCTGATAATTAGCCTCAACGTTTTGTGCCCAGGTTGGCCAATAAAAGTTGAGTATTAAACAAATTACCGAAATAGAAAGTAATATACTGCAAAGCCTTTTTACATTAGAACACATTTTCCCCTCCATATTTACTGCTGAACACAGAAAATATCGTAAAAACTGGTCTTTAAAAGAAAAGACACCGGATGGTCTAAACCATATGTGAACTCTAAATTATAAATGTGAACTGCTAAATCTTGAATCTATCTTTAATTTTACCAAGCGGATGATATATTGTGGTAAACAATAGATCATAAACTGTCAAATGCTAATTCGAAAATATCCCCTGGCGGAAAGGAGGCACTGAAGATGCGGGCTTGGCCAACTATATCCATTATAGCCCTTTGGGGCGTACTTAATACGCTCGGCCCAGCGATAGCCGACGAACTGCACCTGTCAAACGGAGACGTTATTACCGGTCAGTTAATCCGAATGGAGGAAAACAAAATATTCTTTAAAACCAGTTATGCTGGCGAGATCAAAGTCAACTGGCCAGAGGTCATAAACCTGATCACCGATGATCCCATCGAGGTGATTCTCATTGATGGAAAGGTTGTCGAGGGGTTTTCGCGAAAAGCGTCAGTTAAAATGATACGGCTGGAGACGGAAAAACTCGAAGCGCCCTCCGATTTCAAGCTGTCAGAAGTTGCAGCAATCAATCTAGGGAAAAAGCCTGTCGTCAAAATAACTGCCCGCATTAACGCAGGGCTCACCCAAGAGAGAGGCAACACCGATACTGATAAGCTTTGGCTGGACGGTAAATTTATCGCTCGCACGGAAAAAAACCGGTACACGTTTTTAGGCGAGTTAAATAAGGAAAAATCAAAAGGAGACACAACCGTCAGAAACTGGCTGGCTTTTGGCAATTATAGTTATTTTCTGACCCAGAAATGGTTTTTGTATGCCCAAGGGTTCTTTGAACATGACGAGTTTGCAGATTTGGATTTACGCTCAACTTTAGGACCCGGTGTCGGGTATCAATTCTTTGAGTCGGAAGCTTTGAACCTTTCGGCTGCGGTTGGTCCGGCGTGGGTAGACGAGGATTTTGATAAAGCTGAAGACGATGATTATGCGGCCGGGCAATGGCTCAGCAACTATGATCAATATTTTTTCAACAAGATTGTCCAATTGTTTCACCGACAGATAGGATGGATCAACTTGTTTGAATCCGACAAATGGATTTTTAAGACTCGGCAGGGGCTACGGTTTCCAATTTATGAAGGATTTACGGCCACCATTCAATACAATTACGATTACGACAATGATCCGTCCCCGGATGCAGATGAGAAGTGGGATTCAAAACTGATGTTTTTACTTGGTTGGAAATTTGGGAATTAATGGCTGCTCCTGACATTAAAAGACACATAAAACTGAAACGCTATCAATGCCAAAAGTGTCATGTTTGATGATTTAACATAACCTCACTTGAAGACCAATCGGCATAAAGGATTGAGTCCTGTATTCGGTTTAACCAAACTAGAAGGGAGAAGTTCAATTGCAACTGTATAATGGAAAACAGATCTGCTGAATTATTAATATGCAAAATTTCTTAGTTACCCGTCGATCAATAATAAATTTTCAGCCGTGGTGAATAAACAAACTCAGGGAAAAGTTGTGATATCATCTAAGACAGAATAAAATCTAGCTTACTTTGTTAGCCGCGTTTTACCACAAATTCAACTCGGTAAAAAGTACATGTTTCAAAGTGATATCGCAAGTGTTTTTGGACGATGCTAAAACATGGTCCGACACAGGGAAAAAACATGCGTCATTCATGGCTAATGAATTTGCAGATTAGACAGGGCAAATACACACTTTTTTTAGCTGTATTTTTTGTGACATTCCGTGCCTGAATCGAATTTTTAAAGGTATACGAAAAATTTGGGATTAGCGAAAGGAAGGTGAATTTTTACAACCGGATTTCTCACATAGAACACCCTCATCTTTCCCATTGACTTCGGCCAAAGTAAGTGTCAAAAGCCTGAAGCTAAAATTTGGCGGGACCAGAAATTTGTTAGATGTGCTGATGCAATATGAAATTTGGGGAATTTGTAGATTGAGTTTAAATCGGCTGAAATTTTACCGAACCAGAACTTAGGATATCATGTCAAAAAACCAAATATCAGCCGATCGCGATATTGGGACAACATAATTAGTCTACAACATAGTTTGGAGCGACAACCGTTACAGTTGTCGTTGTCGATCCTTATTGTCTTTATTTTCTTCACTTATAGTATCCACGCTGTTCAAGGTCTTGCCTGACATCATGGAGACCCAGCCTTTCCAATTCTTTCCTCCCCGGGATTCCTTTATAGTTCCAGCCCCTTAATTTATAGTAGCTTGAAATCATTGTATTAAACTTTTTGTGGTCAAGTTTGACGTCCGGCGGCGCCGGCGTTTCACGAAAGAATCTCTTCGGGATCTTGATGTCAGCTTTCCGACTAATGCCTCTTCTTACATTGTAGGCCCGGGTAAGCGCATTTATTCTCCTGGCAATCATTATTGCTTTGGCTTCATCAAGGTCCATGCCGGTGGCATAAGAGATAAGATTGATCTGATCATCCACGCTGATGGGAGGGTAAAGCCAGAACCCCGTCCAAAAGATGCAAACGCCGGACGAATCCGCGATCGCGTTCGTGTCCACGTCGCGGGACGTGAACGGGACAATCTTTTCATAGTCACGACCCAGGCCCACATACTTTTCAACAAATGGCTTTTCAAACTCTTTCGGATAGTGGAAGTAACCTGCCTTTATATATTCATGCTTCCATTTCGGGGTATTCTCCATTGCCCATAACACGGCACTACTTTCGGCTCTGGTCATATCCAGCCTGTCGGTAACGGCCGTCCTAAGGGCACGATATGGATTGGAAGGCTGAAACGCGATCATTTCCAGTTTCTTAATGTGGTAGGCGTATTTTATCGCACCCCTCCCGATCTGTCTGGCGGCTTCATACACCCCATCGGCCAGGATGTCTCCGATTCCTTCTCTCCGGGCGATCTTGCCGATAAGCGAAAGCGCCAGATCTTGGTTTTCCCATTCCAGATCTTCCCCTTGGGTATCCACTTTGGTCAAAATGCCTCTTTCAAAGAGGTCTATTGCAAAAGCAATGTTGCATGCGGTTGAAATCGTGTCTAATCCGTATTTCTCACACAGGTTGGTACATCTCGCATTGAAAAGAAGATCACGTGCCTTCACGGCAAACATGAACGAAAACCACGACTGGCATTTCACGGAACAATATTCGCCTTCAGGCAGTAAAATGTTCACCTTGCAGGCGAGGGCACAATTGTAACAGCCTTCTGTTCGCGTACTGAATTCCTTTACGAAATCCTCATGATACTTCCCCGCATTGTCGAACGGGCGCCTCTGACCCAAATTGCCCCAGGCCCAGTTGTTCATGAACCATTCATGGGTTTCATAAGATATTCTGTCAAAATACGCCCTTATCCCGTCCGTCTTTTTGAGGATATGTTCACACAGTTCATGAAACTCAGTTGGCCGGGCAATATGGATATCTTTTGTCCCGTAGACGGCAATGGCTTTTAGTTTCTTGTCTCCCATAACGGCGCCCACACCGGCTCGACTCGCACCGGTGCCGGAGCCATGTTCGATTGTTGCCGCGAGGACCCGGTTCTCCCCTGCCTGGCCGATACTCAGAACTTGAACTCTGTTCTGCTTTAGCTCGTCGCGAATGATTTTCGTAGTTTCCCTGACATCTTTTCCCCAGAGATGGTCGGCGTCACGGATCTCTGCTTTGTCATCGTTAATCCAGAGGTATACCGGTTTTGAAGACTTCCCCGAGATGATAAGGTTATCGTACCCGGCGTGTTTTAACTCCGCTCCCCAGAATCCTCCCAAACTGGAATAGGTTTGAAGATTCGTCTGGGGAGAAAGGGTGGTGAGTATCGTGCGGTTCGCGCCGGGAGCGGAGCTGCCGGTAAGGACGCCGACACCGAATATCAGGAGATTGTCGCAGGAATAAGGAACTGTCTCCGGCGGGACCCTATCCCAGAATAATTTGGTATTGGTTCCTCGCCCGCCGAGATACATTTCCCTGGCAGTCGTATCGACCTCTGTCTTGTCGCTTTTCCCTGTGGACAAATTGATTTCCAGATTCTTGCCTACCGAGCCGTAATGCACTTTCCTTTACTCCCATTCCTTTGTTTTTGCTCTTTTATAAATAGGTAATCGGCTCAAGCCCTTTGCGCCTTCGCAGGGCTTCCAGAAGACCGACGGTTCCGGTCATCATATTGTCTCCCCACGGTGCGCCAAACTGAATCGGCAGGCGCGACCCCTCAAGCAGCTTACGTTTGGGACCGGTTGCGACAATGGTTTCGATGGCGCTGAATCCAACGGTCCGGCGCACAAAGGCTCCATGGCCGCCTTCGGAAAGGATCTGCTGATGACTTAATTTCCCATCTGCCAGATCGCGCAAAAGATCTTCCAGCTTCTCAAGCGTAATATCCTGGGTGTGGTATTCAAAAAAGCCCGCAAGTTCTTCACCGGCCATAGCCGCGCCAACCGTATGGGATGTGGCGATATCCAGGAGCAAAACCGGTTTCTTTCCCTGGGCCAAGCTATCCATCGAGGCTCCCAGAATGGCCGCCATGCCGCTGTCCATGACATAAATTTCTGCGGCAGACAATTCTGCGGCACTGCGGGCAATCGATTTTAAGCGATTCATGCTGCCGGGCACCTGGTCGGATTTATAAAGCAGGGTATGAGGATAGGGATTTTTTTCCAGGCGGGCCTCAAACATATTATGACGATAATCCAGATGCGATACCCCCGGCGGGGGCACTCCGTGGTCCTGGGCACAGATGACAACTGCATCAAATTCATAGGGAACCCCAAAGCTTTTAACGATATCCGCCAACCGGCGGGGTTCAATATCACTTAAAGTGATTACGCTGTAGTTTTGATTTCCGCGCATATCTTCCGCGCGGTCATCTTCCACCAGCTTGATACCCCAGGATTTGACTTTTGCCGGATCATGGTTGAGCGTTGATGCCGCTGAAACCGACATGATCACTTCAGCCTGCCTGGCGCGCTCCAGCAAGACTTGCGTAATCGGTCCCCCGCCCATCTCATTGCCCACCACCAGCAGGTTTCCGGAAACCGCCATGGCTTTTTCGGCCAAATACCTGATCGGTGATTTGACCACCGCCTTGTAATGCAGATCGGTTTGGGTATCATAATACAAAATATCCATCGTTCCCGGCCCCGATATCGATCATTAAAAACCTGCTCATTGATTCTCCTCTGATAGCTAACGCTTTTATTCCCTGAATCTTGCATGAAGTTCACAAAGGTGTATGAGTACTGAAAAGCTCTTCAAAATAATTAATCCGCCGAACCTTCGATCTAACAACTTACTTCAGTTTTCAAAGAACAATTTGCAACCCTAAATATGCTATTTTTCAGGGGCGGATTAATTAGAAGTAATATTTCCTTTAACCCGGCTGATAAGCAACAAAGCCAGGGCAGCCATGATTGTCCAAATGATGAAGCTTTGATTGTATGCACCGGTTGTGTCCCTCAGGAAGCCCGTAATCCAATTGGCGAAAATAGCCCCTCCTCCATAAAAAGGTGTCCATGCGCCGATAACCGTTCCCATGACCTCCCGCGGGAAGTAATCTCCAGCACAGGCCCCATAAATAGGAAAGGTCACTCCATAGAAAACGGCCAAAAACCAGATAAGGATACACATCGGTATCCAGGAATCTCTAACAATAAGAATCCCGAACAAGGCAACGGTTATACAAGCGTTGGAAATGATAATCGTTTTTTTCCTCCCCAAGTGATCCGATAAAGGCAAAACAGTTAACACGCCGACGATCTGACCGATCCCGTGAATGGTGGCCAGCAAACTGGCTTTTTCCAACGGCAACCCGAGCTGGTATTGAGCGTAATCCACCATAAACGTTGTAAACCCATAAAGGCTAAAGGATATTGCAAAATATGAAAGGCCGATAATCCAAAAGAGACGGTTTTCAAGAAGGGTCCCCAGGCGAATTCGTTCTTTGGGTATTTCCGCCCCGGCCATTTGCTCATGCCCGGCTTCCTTTTGGCCCCAGGGTTGAAATCCGGCACTTTCGGGATTGCTTCTCAGCAAAACACCATTGATCACCACCATGAACAGCGCCAGCCCGCCCAGGAAAAACCAGGCATAATGCCAGCTGAAGTGTTCAACAATCCATGGAAAAACCGCGCCCATCGTGGCAAATCCCAGACCTAACCCCGTCGAGAGAATCCCCAAAGCCAGGCCGCGACGTTGAAAAGCAAACCAGCGCTGCACCAACGTAATGACCGGGGTCCATAAACCTGCTGCGCCCAAACCGGTTATTCCAAAGAAAAAGCAGGCCGACCCTACCGTCTGAACAGTACCCATCATACCAACACCGACACCGAGGATCAGCAAACAGGCGGTAATCACCCGGCGCGCACCAAGGCGATCTGTCAAGTATCCGGTGAGCGGCGCAATGGCAATATAGGTAAACAAATAGGCGTTGAAAATGGATCCTCCGGCGGCCCTCCCAAAACCAAGTGTGCGGATCATCTCCGGCAACACGACACCATAGCCAAGCCGTACAGAGTAATTGGTAAACAGGTCAAGAAAGCCGATCCCCAGAATCACCCAGGCCCAGTGTAATCTTTGACTTTTTTTCACCCGTTCTCTCCTTTGTTTGGCAATTTATCTGAGGTAAAATCTGAATTTTAAACAAGGAACGGATTGCCGGAATGGATATTGTCGGTAACAAAATGGAAAATGAAGCGCTGGCCAAAACTTCAATCCAGTAAAGCGTGCTTAATTATTTCACTCTATAAAATGTTGTGTTCTCAGGATCCACAACGTAAGCTTTCAGCCCTTTCGCTCGGATATTAGACTCACCGGCAGGGGTTGTAATGATGCGGGAGGCCTTGCCACACACATGTCCTTTTCTCATTATAACTTCACCGTCAGCTAAACTCATGACGGGTTTATGGGTCTCCACATCCAGAACAGAAATGTCAGCATCTGCCCCGATGCTTAAATGACCTTTATTTTTGAGCCCGAGAATTTCAGCGGGGTTTCTGCTGGTTTTTATGGCAAACTCCTGCATGCTTAAAACCTGAAGTTTTACCAGCGCCAGACCCATTTCGACCGTGACGTTTCGGGGGATGCCCCCGCCATCGGTGCTGATGCAATCGACCACAAATTCACCGGTGTCTTTTTTGGCTGAGGCCAGGCGCAGCCTGGGGATTTCCGGATTCACGCGGAAACTAACCGTTGTGTCGGTTTCTTTGCGCCGCCAACACTTCAACGCTTTTTCCCCCGAAGCCAAAACGACTCTTCCACCGGACTCCATGTTAATTTGAGCCCAGCCCCCCATGATGGCCGCCTCCAATCCCTTCTCTGTTTCTGGATAGCCCCCCGCGACCAGACACATGGCGGTAACCTGACTTTCAGGAACACCTTTCAAGCATTTGGCAGAGGTCCCATTGATTGGAGAAAGATAAGATTCCGAGCAAATGATAGCGTGCTGCTTTAGGGCCTCGATGGCTTCTTCGGTTTCAACCATATACGGTCGAACCTCGCCCCGGCAGTAACTGTTGATATGCGCTAAATGCAGGGGGAAGTTCCGGGTCAATTCGATGGCTTCGTGGAATCCATCGATGTTTGATTTTGTTTCCAGGGTTCCGGCGTGAAACGCCAGGTAGGCATTATTTTGATGTGCGACTTCAATCGTCTCGGCGGTTGCCTCCGGCGTCAGCGGATAGTGCCCCCCTAAGATTTTTAGCCCGTAAGCGCCCTCCGCTAAGGATTCACGGAGCAATTTCTCCAGCTCTGTTTTATTCGGATTCGTATCTTTCAGCGTATGACCCGGGCGAACATACTGCAGGCAGGCTAAGTTCAACCCTGCGCCGTAGTCCCTAGCAATGTCTAGCACGCTGTCGACCGGACCCGACATATCCAGTGCAGTGGTAACCCCGGCGAGGGCCATCATCTTATGACCGAACTTGCCGCCCAGCCAAGCGGACGCATGGACATGCAAATCAATGATGCCGGGCAAAACAAATTTTCCCGTTACATCATAGCAATCCCTGGCAAGCGTCGCATCAATTTCCTCGGCGACACCCGCTATTTTATTATCAGCAACTGCAATATCCATTACAGCGTTGCACTGATTGACCGGATCGACAACGGTTCCGTTCTTTAAAATACAGCTATATTTGTAAGACATTGACGCTATCCTCAGGCGCGCTGAAATTTTTAATTTTTAGATGGTTTCTGGCGGCACTCTGGTTCCGGGGAGAAATTTCCCCTGCCCGGGTTTACCCATCAGCTCACCATTCTCCATAAGAATATTGCCTCTTTGCAGCACCATAATCACAGCGCCCAGGCAGCTCTGTTTTGCATACATGCTGTAATCGACCTTCAGCAGTGGATTACGAGCCGGGATGACAGATCGCACAGCAGGATCAAATATGACGATATCGGCATCCGCTCCCTCCACAATAATCCCTTTGCGAGGATAAAGACCGAAAATTTTCGCCGGTTTCTCACACATTACTTCCACCAGACGGTTCAGCGTCACTTTGCCTGAATTGACACCGTCGTTATAAACAACCTTAAACAATGTATCGATGCCGGGTATTCCGTTCGGGGCGCTGAATATGTTATCCCACAAAGGCTCGTTGGCCTTTATTGTGTGGCCAGCGGTATCGGATGCAATGACATCGATGAGCCCTTCTCGGACCGCTTGCCACATTTCCTCGATATCTGCCTGTTTTCGCAGCGGTGGAGACATTTTGGCGATAGATCCGCGTTTGGACATTTCCTGGTCGGTAAGGGTTAAATAGTGAGGGCAGGTTTCAACATAAAATTCCGGTTCCCCCCATTTTTTAAACAACTCAACGACCGCCAACGATTCTTTTGCGCTAATGTGGGGGATATAGATGGGACATTTCGTTAGTTTGCCGAAAGTAAGTAAACGAAAGATGGCTTCGGCTTCCGACAAACCCGGATGGGAAGGCGGATAATCATCGGGTGTCACCTCTCCAGCAGAGATAAATACACTTTCAAAATAATCGATAACTGCACCGTTTTCGGCATGAGCGGCTAATATGGCGTTTTGCCTCGATATAATGCTCATGATGTGCAGAAGCTCATCATCCTCTAATTTCATCCCGCGCTTCTTGTAAGCCATAAAGGTCTTAAACGACATAATCCCTTTTTCGACAAGCACGGGTATCGTCTCGGCAGAATCCCTGACATCATTCTGTAAAAGCGTACCGTGAATACTGAAATCAACCAGCGAGGTCTTTTCTCCTTCGGTAATAAAATCATCAATCGCATCCAGTAAACCGCGGGATTCACCCCAGGCCTTTACGGCTCCGATGTACGGTATGATTGTCGTAATCCCTTCATAGGCGGCAGCTTGCGAGAGCGTGTCGATCCGGTCGGCGTATACCGGATGAATGTGGGCGTCGATAATTCCTGGAAGAACCCATTTCCCCGAGGCATCTATGATATGGGAGGCGGGTCGAGCCTTACCGTCGCTTTCGATGCTGTCCACCCGACCGTCTTTAATATAAATGTCAGCACGTTTACTCTTCCGGCCGCTGACCAGGATGCCTCCTTTTATCGCGGTTGTCTTTGTGGATGCTGTCATGCTGAATTCTCTTTTGTGGTTATCTGGAAATCTCCAGTTGAATACGTCCGATAGTTATCTCACCACGAAAAACACGAAGATCACGAAGGCAGGATAGAATAAAATTAAAATCCCTCTTCGTGTCCTTCGTGCTCTTCGTGGTTGAAAGAGCTTAACTCGGGCTTTCTGCATAGCCGTATTCTCTTTTTATTCGAGCAGTTCTCCGATGGTGCGGGCAACAATGGCGCTGGAAACAATCACCGGTTTTGCGGTGATTTCTCTGATTGGCCGGGTCAATTGCCGGTTAAACCCCATGCAATACATGACGATCAAGTCACAGGCGGCTTCATTAAGAATCGCCGCCGCCGCAGGCAGGTCATTTTGTCCGGCGTAAGGAGAAGCAACGGTTACCGTGATGGAGGTGGTCAGTTCTGAAAAGGTTTCGCGCACCCAGTCCTCCTGCTCGGCGATCGGGAATCACGATGCCCAGCCGATGGGAGGCGCCGATCAGGCCTTCGATACAATGGTCCACGATTTTCTGGGGTTCGACAATCAGGCAGGCAGACTCAAATTGCGGGAAATTTCCAACGCAAAGAAGCAAAATAAGAGAAACGCTTTTCCTGTTGAGATCGATAATCGCAGTTTCAATTCTGGGAATAAGTTTTTCTTTGGCAACGATTATCTCAGTGCCGTCACGCATCCGGCTGACAAGATGCGTCATTCCGTTTTCCGGATAATAGGTCTTTACCTGATCCGGGGTCAGCCCATCGAGGGCTCCGGCTTCCAGTACTTCGACGTTATTGCCGAAGAACGGTGTCATCTCCGGTACGACATCTTTTCTTGGCGACTGGCCGATGGTGATGATGCCGATCTTTTTCCCCATGCAGTTAAATCCTTTAAATTTTCCCCAAGGCCTTTAATATTTTTTCAGGTGTTACCGGCAGATCATAAATCCGGACACCGGTGGCATCACTGACCGCATTGGCAAAAGCCGGCGCAACAGAGACGCATGAAGGCTCGCCTAATCCTTTAGCCCCAAACGGTCCGACACCGCCGCCGGATTCGATCATAATGGTTTTAACATCGGGGGCGTCAAGGGAGGTCGGAATGAGATATTCGGCAAGCGAGGGGGTCAGTGTATTCCCTTTATCCAATATGACTTCCTCGATCATCCCATACCCCAGACCGTATAAAGCACCGCCTTCGAGTTGGCCCTCGGCACTCAGGGGGTTGATCGCCTGTCCCACATCATAGCAGGCAACGATTTTGAGTACATTCACTTTGCCCGTATCCACATCCACCGCGACCTCCATCGCATGGGTCCCGAAGGTGAAATCCGCAAAGACCTGTCCCTGTCCGGTTTGGAAATCTATCAGCTCTCTTGCCGGGGCATTAAACTGCGCTACATTATAGAGCTGCACGCCATCGGCGGCGCAGGCCTTGACAACCGCATCTAATGCCAGAACACGGTCCGGGTCATCGTCGACACATGTTTCCGTCTCGATAATTTCTTCTCTGGTTCCGCTAAAACGAACATCGCATTCGGGGTCTTTTTTCTCCAGCCCCAGGTCATGCTTTAGCTCCGGTTTAATAAATATTTTTCTGTCTTTAATATCGAGGTTTTCCGGGGCGGTGTCCAGAATATCGGCGGCTTTGTTAAACAAATTGTCGCGCACCGCCATAGCGGCCTTGTATGTGGCGTTACCCGACATGTAGAGCTGCCGTGTGGCCGTGGTGGTTCCGGCCAGAGGTGTCAATGCGGAATCCCCTATATAAACGGTGACATCCTCCATGGTCACACCGAGAACTTCCGCAGCTATTTGGGCCAGTGAGGATGCCTGCCCGCCACCGATATCCTGGACACCGCATTTAACGGTGACGCTTCCATCCATTTCGAGACTGACATACGATCGGGAGGTATCATGCAGAAAGGTCATTCTGCCGTAGCTCATCATGCCCGACGCCATTCCCTGTCCAATTTTTTCACTGGGTGATGCGGGCTGCGAGGGCGAGCCCAGCGCTTCCATGGCCTTCTCAGCCGTTTGTTCGGTTTCAACACTGTGTTCCAGCACGCGGCCCGTTGCCAGGGAATCCCCGGTGTGAAGATAATTTTTTTTGCGGATCTCCAGCGGCGATAAATTTAATTGCTTGGCAATCTCATCCAATTGGCTCTCATAGGCAAAACAGGGTTGGGGTGCACCAAAGCCACGGTTGGCGCTGCTGAATGTATTATTGGTTAATACGGCATGGCAGTCGACTCGGACATGTGTAATGTCATAGGGGCCGGTGGCTTTTACGGTGGAGTACAGGAGCACCCAGGGGCTCAAGAAGACATAACCACCGGCATCTGATATCATTTCAGCCTCCATGGCGACGAGTTTCCCATCTTTTGTGGCCCCGGTCTTGTATTTCATGACGTATGGATGACGCTTGCTGTGGGCAATTATTGATTCTTCCCGGGTATAGGTTAAGGACACCGGTTTCCCGGTCTTCCAGACCAGCAAGGCAAGGTATGTTTCCACGGTAATATCTTCTTTGCCGCCGAATCCACCGCCCACCATGGGGGCAATTACCCTCACCTTATTGTGGGGAAGGCCCAGCACATCGGCAATGCCGCGGAAGTGTTCGATAACCTGCGTCGCAGCCCGAATCGTAATCACACCGCCATCATCCAGCCAGGCGACACCGGATTCCGGTTCCAGGTAGGCATGATCCACCATGGGAACCCGGTAGGTGTTTTCAACAATAACATCCGCCAGATCGAAACCTTTTGCGATATCCCCTTTTCTGACTTTATAACTGCAGATAACGTTACTTTCATCTTCCCCGACCGGGTAGGCTCCCGGCTTCATGGCCTCCACCGGATCAAAAACACCTTCGAGAGGTTCATATTTAACCTTGATCAGACCCAGCGCCATCTCAGCGATGGCCAGGCTTTTGGCGGCAACCAGGGCAACTGCATCACCCCGAAATCGAACCTTTTTTTCAGCCAGAACCCGGTAGAGACCTTCAAATCCGCCCACTTTATGGGTTTGCCCGAATCGCGTAACCGTCTCGTTATGCGGTACGTCCTTGGCAGTCATAACCGCTGCAACTCCGGACAATTTTGCAGCCTCACGGGTATCGATGGACAGCAACTTTGCGGCCGGGTATCGACTCCGTAGCACCTTGGCATAAAGCATGCCCGGCAATTTATAGTCATTGGCGTATTTTGTTTCAGCAAAAACTTTACCCCAGGCATCATGCCGGGGAAGGGGTTTCCCGATGATGCGGTAATCAGGCCGGGTAACTGTTTTTTTCTTTATTTTTTCAAGCATCTTGTTCTCTCCGATGTTATTTTTCGCGCCTCAGGGATGCATTCTCAATCGCTTCGACGATTTTTGTATAACCGGTACAGCGGCATAGATTCCCGGATATTCCCTCGCGGATTTCATTTCTGTTCGGTTCAGGATTTTTATCGAGCAGCGCCTTTGCTGATACCACCATCCCCGGTGTACAGAAGCCGCACTGAATCGCACCGTGTTCGACAAAACTTTGCTGAAGCGGGTGCGGATTATCCGGAGTGCCGACTCCTTTTAAGGTCGTTACGTTTTTACCGTCGGCCTGTAATGCGAGTGTCAGACAGGCATTGACCGCTTTATCGTTCAGGATGACCGTGCAGGCGCCACAATCGCCTTGAGCACAACCGTTTTTCACCTCAAAGGCTCCAAAACTGTCCCGTAAAGCATCCAGCAGGGTATCGTGCGCAGTGACTTCTGCTTTTCGCCATTCTCCGTTGACATTGATTTCGACTGGATAGGTTTTCATGCTTCAAATCTCCTATTTCAGAGCACGCTTTATACACCGTTTGAGAATCATCGATGTCACATAGGACCGATATTCCAGCGAACCTCGAATGTCGCTGATCGGTGATATTTCCTCCTTCACGACTGCCATACATTCTTCTAAAATCGTCGCATTAATTTCTTTGCCTTCCAGAAACTTTTCTACCCGGTAGGCTCGCATCGGTATGGGGGCAACCGATCCGGCGGCGACCCGGGCCTTGCGGCAGGTTTTGCCATCCATATCCAACATCACGGCAATGCTGGCAACACAGATGGAAGCGGCGTTTCTCAGACCAATTTTGGTGTGACTGCCTTTCGTGGAATCATTCGGCTTGGGAAAAGTGATGCCGGTAAGAACCTCTCCCTTAACCAAGTCCGTAAATTTATATCCACGGAAAAATTTGCTCAGGGGGACTTGTCTCGTTTTTCCTGCCGGGCTCAAAATTTCAACCGCGGCATCCAGTGCCAGAAGCGGTGGTGCCGTGTCCGCACAGGGGGAAGCATTGGCAAGGTTTCCGCCCAGCGTCGCCCGGTTCCGGGTTAACGGGTTTCCCAGCTCTTTAGCGGCAGAGGCAAGTATGGGGCTGTTATCCAACAAGACCGGGCTTGCGGCTACTTCAGCGATGGTTGTTGCCGCGCCAATGGCGATGCTACCATTGTTTTCACGGATAAAAGATAACTCCGTCATATCGCTAATATCAATGAGAAGTTCAGGCAATTTTTCGCCGTTTCTCATTTCAGGAATCAAATTTGTACCACCGGCGATCACCGTGGCGCGTGCTTTATATTCCGCCATGACCTGCCGGAGATCACTTAGATCGCCGGGTTTGACATACTCTGTAAACGTCATTGTTTCCCTCACATTTTCATAAAATTTACCTGCTTATCTGGAAAGTCCAAGTTGCCATTAGATAAACTCTCTGTGGGAGCGGCTTGCAGCCGCGAATTCAACTGATCTCCCGCCGCCGGGATCCCACATTCAATACCACTTGTTCTTTCTGGATAACCAGAAAAATTTATTCCCGGCAACTCTTGATGGCTTTAACAATGCGATGATAACCCGTACAGCGGCAGAGGTTTCCCTTGATATGTTCTCGAATTTGGTCCTCCGATGGTGACGGATTTTTATTTAAAAGATCTTTGGCCATAAGAATCATTCCGGGAGTACAATAACCGCATTGAATGGCGGCATTATCTAAAAATGCTTCCTGGATCGGGTCAAGGGTTCCATCCGGTTCTGCTATCCCTTCGATGGTCAGTATTTGAGCTCCATCGACTGCGACGGCCAGTGTCAAGCAGCTCAGGATGGGCTCCCCGTTTACCAGGACTGTACATCCGCCGCATTGTCCTGTGCCGCAACAGTATTTCGCTCCGGTCAAATATAATTCATCTCTTAGTACATTGATCAAAAGCGCATTGGGTTCCACCAGAAGCTCAGTAACTTCGCCGTTTACCGTATAGCTGACGCTTCGTTTTTCCATCATTTTTCTCCTCCGGTTCGATCCCATGCCTTGGCGAAGGTATCTTTAAACAATATTTCAGAAACGCGTCTTCGATAAGATTCGGTTGATCGGAGATCGGTCAGCGGCTTGATATCCGCTGAAAGCACTTTGGCGGCCTCCTCAAAAAGTCCGTCATCGATACGTTGTCCGGAAAGCTGCCTTTCAGCCGCCGGTATTCTAATGGGTACCGCTGCGACGGCTCCCATGGCAATCCGACAGGAGGTACAAATATCTCCATTTCTTTCGATCGCCACCGCACAACTGATTTTGGAAATATCCGCTGCCACCCGTGCGATTTTTATAAATGCATCACCGGAATTTCTTTTGGGTTTCGGAATTTGTATTTCCAGCATCATCTCATTCGGTTGCATAGCAGTCATATTGGGACCTTGGAAAAAATCTCCTAAAGAAACCGTCCGCTCCCCCCTTTCACTTATGAGTTTGACACGGCCTTCTAAAACTAAAAGAGGCGGTGCGGAATCTGCTGCCGGTGAGGCCGTACAGAGATTTCCGCCCAGTGTGCCCATATTCATCACCTGGACTTTGCCAATCGAGCAAAGGGCGTCATGAAGACTTTGATATCGTTGTTTATCCTCGCAATACATTTTGACGTCACGTAATTTCGTTCCCGCCCCGATTCGCAAGGTTTTATCTTCCTGGATGTAGTTCAAATCGGATATTCTTGCGACCGTGATCAGGTGCGTGGGAGAAATCTTCTCATACTTCAGCTGGGGGATGACATCGGTTCCACCGGCGATTATTTTAGCATTCTGACCATATTGGCTCAGCAGTTGAAGTGCTTCCGAAATCGTTTGCGGAGTAAGATATTCAAATTCTTGGGTTAAGATTCTAGTGTTTCCCATTGTCACCGCCTTTTTTTTCACTATTTTGCTTTATACCGCTTTCCATCATAATGTACCGAAATACGGAATAGGGGCATAAGTGGTTGTAGAAAAAAACGTTTGAATACCGAAACGTTTTTTTGACAACCACTATAAGGCGTCAAGAACTTTTTCTGGAGTAATCGGTGCTTCTTTAAAACGAATACCGACCGCATCGTAAATTGCATTGGCTATGGCCCCGGCCGTAGCATTGTTGGCTGCCTCACCGATTCCTTTGGCACCGAAAGGTCCTGACGGCTCGTAGGTGCTGGCAAAAAAGGTTGAAATATCATCCAACGACGGCATATCCTGAGCCGTGAAAATCTTATAATCCGTTAAATACCCCCCGCAGGTCAGTTCTCCGGTTTCGGTGTTGTAGTCGGTATCTTCCAGGAGCGCCAGGCCGATCCCCCGACAAAGACCCCCCTCAAGCTGACCCGATGCAAGGTCGGGGTTTATTACCGTTCCGGCGTCAACAGCGGCAACAGCTCTAGTGAGCCTGATTCGGCCGGTCAGCGTATCGACTTCGACTTCGATGAAATTGGTCACAAAACACGGCGGACAGTTTACCTGTCGATGACTGACGACCCCGATGATCGAACCCCAGCCTTTAAATTGAGCCGTTTTGGCCACTTCACCAATCGAAATGTTTTTAGCCAGGGTGCCGGGCAAATAAATGACGCCCTGACCGCTGCCTTCCTCCGGATGGATTCGCAGCGCTGCCGGATTGACATCAATCAGGCGTGAGGCAAATTCAAACAACGTCCGCTTTGCCTTTTGGGCAGCTCTCTGAAGGCTGGCGCCTCCGCAGTATACTCCCCGGGTCGCATGGGTACACACATCATAAGCGGTCGAGCGGGTGTCCGAAGGCGATATACCGACGTTTTCCAGAGGCACACCCAGTTCTTCGGCAACGATTTTGGCACCGGCCTCAAGGGTTCCACCGCCATGGCACATTAAAGCAGTTGAGCAATCAACCGATCCGTCCTCGTTGATTTTGACCATAGCGCTAGAGTAGTCGATGACCTCCCCGGGCGTGGGCGCACCGGTTCCGGAGGTGTGAAAACCTCGACCCACACCGATGCCCCGTCGAAATCTTTGGGTCTTAAGTTGGGGGCTTATACGACTTTCCCAGCCGATTATTTCTTTTCCCCGCAGCAGCATTTCCTCCACTCCGCAACTGCGAATAACAGAGCGGACTGTAGGCCCCTGCCCCCAGAATGTTTCGCCGAGCCCCACGTAATTTTTTAAGCGTATCTCAATGGGATCGATCCCCAATTCTTCGGCCATTATATCCATCTGCGATTCAACTGCAAAAGAAACCTGCGGGTTCCCATAGCCTTGCATGGCGCAGGCAGGCGTCTTGTTTGTATATACGGCGGTGCCTTCGAATTTTAAATGCGGCATTCGGTAAAGGGACACAAACCACCCCGCCATGCAGCCGAGCAACGGGTATGCCTGTATATTGTGTCCGCCAATATCAACGATCGTTTTCAAATAGCCCGCCGTGAGGGTGCCATTGCGCTTGACACCATATTTAAGACGCATAATGGTTGGATATTTGCAATGATCATACATATCCTCTTCGCGGGTCAGCACCAGTTTCACCGGCTTTTGCGCCTTACGGGCCAGCGCCACACAGATCGCAATTGGTGTGTTCATCTGGATACTGGATCCGAATGTACCGCCGATGGGGACTCTGTGAACATTGACTTTGCTGAGAGGAATGTTAAATATTCGACCTAAAAGCTGGCGGGTATTGTGAATGGACTGCGTCGTGGGCCAAACCGTAATACCGCCATCTGCCTCCGGTCGGCAGACAACCGCCTTGTTTTCCATCTGGCTGTGATACACTCTGCCGGTTTTAAACTCATTTTCAACGATTAAATCCGCCTCCTTAAATCCCCGCTCGACATCGCCTTCGCCAACCTCTCTGAAACAGGCGATATTTTGTCGAATGGGAAGGACCTTATCTCCCAGCATGATGTCTTCATACAGCACCGGTGCACTTTCTTGCATCGCCTCATAAGGGTCGAAGACAGCGGGCAATGGTTCGAATTTTACGACAATACGCTTAAGCGCCTTTTCGGCCAGGGCTTCTGTTTTGGCGGCAACGGCAACAACTCCCTCCCCGACATGTCGGACCTTATCAGGCAACACCGTGCGATCGCGATAGGTCTTTTGCGGGATACTCACTTGCCGTTCGTTGTATTTTATTTTGGGGATCTCGTTATGGCTAATACAAACGGCACCTAGTTTTTCGGCTTCGCGGGTATCGATAGAGATAATTTTAGCATGGGGATAGGGACTCCTCAGAACTCTGGCATAAAGCATATGGGGCAGGCTTACATCTGATGAGTATATTTCTCTGCCGGTAACCCTGGCATAACCTTCTTTGCGCCGGAAAATCCGTCCAATTGCATGAAATTTATTGTCATCCATAACAAACTCTCTCCATTGTGCTTTTCTACCAAACTGGAGGCGTCCAAACAAACAGTACTTCCGCGGTTTCTTTCCCGATGTTCACCCAACGATGAGGAATGTCCCCATTAAAATAGAGGGTGTCACCTTCCTGGAGGAGAAGACGTTCTGAACCGATTTCAAATTCGACCTCCCCTTTTAGCACCAGCACAAACTCCTCTGCTCCTTTAGGGTGCACCATGGTCCCGGATTTATTTAGCATCCCTCCCGGTTTGATCACAGTTAGCAGCGGCTGCATCTTTTTCTGGAATACGCCTTTTGTTAAGAGCTGACTAACCACTTCCCCATCGGGGTAATGAATGGTTCTACGATCTGTTTTTCTCAAATGCCAGTTGCCCTGATCACCCCTGTTATTTCCCCGAAACAAATCAACAACATGCACTTCCAATGCATCGGCAAGGCGTCCGAGCATCGATACGGATGGGGCACCGGTCCCTTTCTCAAGTTGCGATATATAGGATTTCGTGCATCCGGCTCTGCGGGCAAGTTGCTCCAGGGTAAACCGTTTTTGTTGTCTCAGATCCTTGAGCCTTTTGGGAAATCCGTCTTCCATTAAATTACAGCACCTATTCAGAAAGCAATGTCAGCAGGTAGGATGATCAAGCGTAGAGCAGATAGCTAATCCCCAATTGAGTTAAAACCCAATTGGGCGTTATCTGTTATTCGTTATTTGTTAAAAGTGTATTGAAAGTACACTTGTTTAATATAGGTTTATCTACACGATCGGGTTCAATTCTGTCAATAAAAATTTTAAAATCGTATTCACATCTGCCACTTATTATTAAATTATATGTAAAATCAAATATTTAAAAAATTATGGAAACTTATATCATGATTCCTGCAAGCGTTTTTCAGCTTTAATCAGCAAAGCGGTTTATTAATTACCCGGATTTGGGTTAAATATATGTTGACTCCCGAATGTTGTATTGTTAGGTTTTTTCAGCCATTGCAGAATATCGTGTGTCCATTAGAGCGGTTGTCATGTTTGTAATAATTTTAAGCTGTTACACATTACATTTTCCCTTGTTAGCGAATCCGGCAAACGGAATATATTTATGACAACCGCTATAACGCTTGCGAAAAAGAGGTGTAAGATTTGCAGTATATCCCATGGGCGAATTGCCACTTCGGTCCCTGTCAATCCGCAATCCGCATTCTAAAATCCAAAATCGAAGAGGGAGGCAAAAATGTCAGATTGGTTTCCTCTGGAAAGGATATGATGAGCGAAAATACCCTTACCGATATAAACGCCTATGAAATTATTGATAACCGTGGAATGCCGACCATTCGGGTGGCTGTTTGTATTGACAACCAAATTTGGGGCAAGGCCGATGTGCCCAGTGGATCCTCTACCGGTTCTTATGAGGCCGTAGAAATTAGAGACGGGGATGCCCGCTACCGTGGGAAAGGGGTCCGAAAGGCGATTCAGAACATCCATGACATTATCCTACCCGAACTTCGCGGTAAGGATGCCGGCAATCAACACGCCATCGACACCCTGATGCTTGAGCTGGATGGAACTGAAACTAAATCCAAATTGGGCGGAAACGCCATCCTGGGTGTTTCTCTCGCCGTTGCCCGAGCAGCAGCAAATGCCAGCGGGAAGACTCTTTATAAATATCTAAATACGGATGCCAATATTTTGCCGGTGCCGCAAGCCTGCTTGTTAAATGGCGGTGTGCACGCCGGCAATGACCTCGACATTCAGGAATTCTGCGTGATGCCGACCGGTGCCCGAACGTTTGCAGAGTCCGTTCAGATTCTTTGCGAAACCTTTTATAGCTTAAAAGACATTTTACTTGATACGTTAGGAAAATCCGCCACCAACAGCGGTGAGGACGGCGGATTTGCCCCACCGATATCCTCTACCCGCCAGGCAATGGACTTTTTATGTGAGGCGATACAGCGTGCCGGATATTCGGACAAAGTCGTCTATGGTCTGGATTTCGCAGCCAGCGGATACTACAATCCTGAAAAGGGCACCTATGCGTTTGAAGGCTCTCAAAAAACACAGGATGAAATGATTCGGTTTATAAAAGAACTTCTAGCCGAATACCCATCCATCGTATCGATCGAAGACCCCCTGCATGAAAATGATTTAAACGGCATGCAGATATTAACCGATGCGTTCAGCAAACACCTCATCATTGGCGATGACATGTTCGCCACCAACATAAGGCGCATTCAAAAAGGTCTTGAGCAAGGGGCTGCCAATGCCACGCTTTGCAAGGTCAATCAAATTGGAACATTGACGGAAGCTTCAGAAACAGTTGATTTTGCCCGCCAGAACAACTTCGCGGTGGTCATGTCCGAGCGATCCGGCGAAACCGAGGACAGCATCCTTTCTGATATCAGCGTTGCGTTTAATGCGGGTCTGTTTAAAACCGGCGGTATCCGGGGCTCAGACAGAGGAACGAACTACAATCGCTTTATAGAAATTGAACACGAGCTGGGGTCTTCCGCTGATTATGCCGGGACCCGATATGGAGAGGTTACGATTTCCGGGTGAAACCTGTATGGATTTATTTACAAAATACGGATCGCTATTTTTGTAACATTTTTAGGGGACATAACACTTGCTTAACGGAGACATACAGTTGATTAAAAATCGTGCTGAATTAATTTCCCATGGATTTGTGGAAGGCCGCAAGACCGTATTGGATATTGCCGAATATACCCTGAACCATGTCGATCCTCGAGCTGCGGTAAAGAACTATGTAAAAGTAGAGGGCAGCAGACTTCAGGTCGGCGAAGATGTTTTTGATCTGAATACGGTGAATAAGATTTATGCGATTGGGGGCGGCAAAGCAACCTATCCCCTGGCCGTTGCGCTAGAAGAAATTTTAGGCGATCGCATCACCGACGGGTTTATTGCCATCAAAAAAGGGCAGAAAAAGCCTTTTTTTGAAACGATGGGGACCCTGACAAAAATACGGGTGGCCGAATCCGCACACCCCATCCCGGACGAAACCAGCCTGGAAGCCGGTAAAGCAATATGGCAGGTTGCTGAAAAGGCCGGCCGGGGGGATATGGTTTTTTGTTTGATGTCCGGCGGGGTTTCGGCCCAGTGCGTCTATCCCGTTGAGGGCATCTCTTTAAATGACAAGGTCACCATTAATCAATTGCTGGTGCACAGCGGCGCGGATGTGACTGAAATCATGACGGTCCGGGGACATCTTTCGCGCATCAAGGGGGGCCGGTTGGCACCGCAGATGCTCCCGGCGACGGTCATCAGCCTGACGGTTTCGGATGAAAAGACCGATTCCATGGAATGGAATACCGATTGGACCAGCCCGGATTCCACCACCCTGGCAGATGCTGAAAGGGTCTTAAAAAAATATGGTTTGTGGCAAAACGTATCCGAGCAGGTACGTGATTATCTTTCTCATCCCACGCCGGACAAAGAGACGCCCAAATCATTTTCGAATGAACCTTTATATTACTGTATGGTGGTAAAGACACGCGCGCTCTGGGAAGCGGCCGCGCAAAGGGCAAAAGCGCTCGGCTTAACCCCGGTGTTACTGACGACCCTGCTCAGTGGCGAAAGCCGGGAAGTAGGACGTACGATCGCTTCAATTGCAAACGAAATTAAATTGTCCGGCAATCCGGCCCGCCCACCGTGCGCGCTGGTCGCCACCGGTGAAACCGCCGTACGAATCCAAGGACCCGTCCGTGGGCAAGGTGGCGCCAACCAGGAGCTGGCAGTTGGCGCCTGTCTGGATTTAGACGAAAAAAATCCCATCGCGATCTGTGCGCTGGATACGGACGGCACCGATGGTCCGACGGCCCTGGCAGGTGCGCTCACGGATGGATCAACGCTAACAAGGGCGGCGCAAAAGGGACATGATTTGTTTCAAAAGCTCATGGAACACGATGTCGCAACGGTGCTAAAGGCCACCGGTGATGTCGTCATCACCGGACCGACAGGCACAAATGTAAATGATCTGGTGATTTGTGTGATTTTATAGTGGTCTAAATCGAAAAGGAAAACAACCATGATGGATTTTCCGCTCATGCTGCGTATCAAGCAAACTTTTGATGATACCGCTTTGGACAATATTCCCGGGGAAATTACAATGCAATTGGCGAACTTAAAGCTGGAACCTTCTGTCAAAAAAGGACAGACGGTTGCGGTGGCCTGCAGCAGTCGCGGGATTGCCAATTATGGCATTATCGTAAAGACGGTGGTCTCTTTTCTCAAACAATTAAAACTGGATCCCTTTCTCATTCCGGCAATGGGAAGTCATGGCGCTGCGACGGCAGCCGGACAAAAGCGCGTGTTGAAGCATCTGGGAATTGTTGAAGAAGACGTCGCTGCGCCCATCCGATCTTCCCTTGAAATCGTGCCGATTGGCGAGACCGAGGACCGCATCCCGGTCTATCTCGACAAACTGGCGTCTGAAGCAGATCATATCGTTCTGATTAACCGCATTAAGAAGCACACCGAGTTCGAACACGAATTTGAAAGCGGCTTACTTAAAATGATGGCCATCGGTCTGGGCAAACAAGAAGGCGCCGCCACCTATCACGAGGCCATGCTGACGTATGGCTACCCCAAAGTAATCCTAACCGTCGCCCGTAAAGTGATGCAATATGCAAATCTGTTATTTGGCGTGGGAACGGTTGAAAACGGCTATGGACAAACCGCCCATATCGGTGTCGCTCCAAAGGAAAACATTGCAGAAATGGAAAAAGCATTACTCACATCCGCCAAAGCCTATGCACCGGCCCTGCCTTTTGATGAAGCCGACATTATTCTTATCGATGAAATGGGAAAAGAAATCAGTGGTACCGGCTTTGACACGAAGGTGGTCGGACGGATCGGCCTGCCGCTGGTGACCGCAGAACCGGAACGCCCCAAAATAAAGCGCATTGTGGTCAGTGATTTAACGGAAGACTCGGAGGGAAATGCCGTGGGGGTCGGTATCGCCGATATAATTACCCAGCGCCTGCTCGACAAAATTGACATGGATGCACTCAACATGAACACCATTACCGGTGTTTGCCCGGAAATGGGCAAAATCCCGCTCACATTGAGAAATGATTATGAGGCCATTGAGATCGCGATCAAATGCGTTGGCTTGATTCCCAGGGAAAAATTGAAGATCATGCGTATAAAAAATACATCGCTATTGAGTGAAGTTGAAATCTCGCAAGCCTATGAAGATGAAATCTCAAAGCGCGATGACCTTGAGATTGTGATCCCAAAAAGAGAGATGGATTTTGATGCGGCCGGTAATCTAAGACCCTTTATTGCGTAAAGTATATGATCCTTTTTTGTGCTTTTGTGAATTTTTTGACTTTCCGTTCAAATGACCGAGATTGCAAGACTTTCATAAGAACCTATCCAAATTTGTATTCTGAAGATTCTCCGTGTTCCAATTCGGCAAGACCAATTAAAATTTCCTTAATTAAACTATAGGTTAGTTCCGGGTTTTCTTCAGCACATTTTCCGATATTTGCCCAGTGTTCAATTTGTCCGGTTACAGATCGTTTATCAATCTTACTGTATATTTTGGCTTCTCGAACCAATTTATCAGATACTCTAACTGCTGAAGTCATATTAGACGGCCACTGGTTTGAGTGTATAAAGACGGGCTAAACGGCTGGCTGTACCCAGATCACCTTTACGGAGTGCCTCACGAACATCATCAAGCTTGTAGGCATCTTCGAGGGCTAAATATGGTGACCACCCCTCAGAAGTATCAATCAATTCAATATCAACTTCAGCAATATATTTCCCTTCGTGAACAAGTTTTGTGTACTTTCTTTTTTTCATTATTTTCTCCTCATGAAATCCTTAGACCATACATCGGGATCTGGTCTATAGGCCGTTACCAGTACAGCTGGTGAGGATGCACCTTTTGGGATACCCCATACAACATGAATTGGTTCTCCATGGGAATCTTTTTGCAACAGTAAAACGCACGGCCCCTTTGGATATTCCGGATAATTTTCAACCACAATTGCCTCCTTGATGCCGGCTAAAATATCCCGGACAAATATAAGATCATCGGCCAATTCATCATAGCCGTGATTTGAAATGACAATTTCTTTACGCGCAATAAGCTCAAGGATGGCTATAAATGTGTCGCTCATGGGTAAAATTAACGCATTTGTCAGAAATAATCAATCATCTGCCGAATTGTTTTGAATTATATGGATAACGCTGAGCTGAGCCGACACAGCCAGAGCGAGGAACGAGCGGCGGTTGTGTTCGGTCTCAAGCGACATGTTAGGCAAAGTTTAGTAAGAACCAAAAAACACTACCAAATGATTCGTCCATTGTTATCAACATTGTTTTTGTTTACCATTTCATTTAGGATTTTTTCCTGATCTATTGTGACTTTCAAAGGTGAAAAACTAAATTCCGCATTATTGCCGTCATCATTAGAACAATACCCAGTATAAAACCAAACTTCTTGAAAAGGTGTTGAATCTATGAAAGTTTCTAATTTCTTAGCTGCATCAAAAAACTCAGGAACACCGAATGCGCTAGTTCTATTGTCAATAATGAGAACCGTTTGTTCTTTTTCTGAGTGGTTTTTATTAATTTTCTTTGTAATAACCGAACGAATTTGCTCGTCTAGCTTTTCAATTGGTTTAAAAAGGTTGCTTAGAAGAATCCGAGTTTGAGTTTCATGGAATGGATTCTTTACACTTTCACTGTTCGAGATACCTTCGATTTCATATTCTTCAATAATTTTCGCAAAGCGAGGTTCAGGAAACAGGCTATTTAATTTTTTCAATTCTAAACCATCGTTTGTAATTGTGTTTATCACTTAATGATTTCACAGGATAAAAACTATTTTTTTTAATCTGAAGCATATTTATTTTTAGCCTAACGGTCGCGGATAACCAGCGGGCCTGAGGCCTTTCAAGCTGGAACTGCCTCTAACGATAAACCCCGCAAGTTTCTCCCGGCTGGTTTATCCGCCTTGTTATAACCTAAACGATCGCTTAAACTGCATTTGAACTGAGTACCTGTACCTCTTTTTCAAGGCGCTCTGCCAGCAAATCTTCGGTTACTTCAAGATCAAAACGGGTTTGGAGATTTAACCAAAATTGAGGCGATATTCCAAAAAACCGCCCTAAACGCAAGGCTGTATCAGCTGAGATTGATCGTTTCCCATGAACAATTTCGTTAATCCGTCTTGGAGGTACGCTTATGTCTTTGGCAAGTCGATATTGACTGAGTCCCATTGGCTTCAGAAATTCCTCAATAAGAATTTCGCCAGGATGAATGGGAGGAAGTTTTTTATTTTTCACTATTGCCTCCTAATGATAATCTGTAATTTCAACATCATATGCATCACCGGTTTTCCATTTGAAACAAATTCGCCACTGATCGTTAATGCGGATGCTATGTTGTCCTTTTCGGTCACTTTTTAAAGCTTCTAATCTGTTACCAGGTGGAACGCGTAAAGAATTTAATTCGGTAGCCGCATCCAAAATAACCAATTTTCTGCGTGCAAGATACTGAATATTTTGAGGTAATTTTCTGGAAAGAAGTCTATTGAATATTTTTTCAGTTTCTTTATCCCGGAAAGTTTTTATCATGAGGATATATTAACGCAATTCGTTATTAACGTCAAGCGTTATGTTTGAAGGCTGAGATTTTTATGAATATGCCAATGGTTGGTGTTTAGATTGAGTCTGAGGTTTTTGTAGCGTTATAACGTGGAGGTGAGCTGCGGCCCTGTTGAGTGCCGAGTCTGCACGGCCTTTTGCGTGAAACCCGCGGTCTTCACGCCGTCAGCTCCACTTGTTAGGTTTTATAGATATATGAAAATTATCTAACACAGAACACTAGCGATATTTGCAATGGTGCTTTGCCGGCGGTTTGGGATAATTATTTCTCTGTGTGCTCTGTGCTCTCTGTGGTAAATTATTCTTATTTGACTTCAACCGACTCACCAAGTTTGGGTACAATCACTGTAAAGCCCTCTTTTTTCAAAGACTCGGCAAATGACAGGATCTGATCTTCTTCCCCGTGCACGAGGGCGATCTTTTTTATTTTTAAATTGGACTTTTTAAGAAAATGCAGCATTTCCTTTTTGTCGGCATGCGCGCTGAATCCACCCAGTCTGACAACATGCGCTTTCAACGGGTACTCTTTGTTAAAAAACTTCACGACCGGCGGGGCACCTTTACGACCGGATTTTTCATATTTAAGGCCCAGGTCAAGAATTCGCCGGCCCAGGGTATTCTGAGCCTGGTAGCCGACCATCAGAACCGTATTTTTGGCATTGTGAATTTTGTACCGCAGGTGATGCAGGATGCGCCCGGCCTCACACATTCCAGATGCCGAAAGCACAATGTGGGATTTCGTTTCGTGGTTGAGTGCAATGGATTCTTCAACCGATCCGACAAAGTGGATCTTGTCCATTGAAAACGGGTTCTTGCCCTGCTCCAGAAATGCGCTGTGGGTTTCCTCATCAAAAACTTCCGGATGCTCCCCAAAAACCCGGGTAATTTTGGTTGCCAGCGGACTGTCGACGTAAATCGGCATGCGCGGTACCTCACGGGCATCGTAAAGCTCATGCAGCGTGTACAGCAGCTCCTGGGTGCGGCCGTATGCAAATGCCGGAATGATAACCGAACCACCGCGTTCATGGGTTTCGATGAGAATCTTTTTTAACTGCGGTTTTAGATCTTGAACCGGCTCATGCAATCGATCCCCGTAAGTGCTTTCCATAATCAGCAAATCAATCTGCTGATCTTCTTCGCCAAAATCCATTGTCGGATCTTTAATGATCGGCTTATCAAAGCGCCCGATATCACCGGTGTAACATACTCTCAAATCACGGCCGTTTTCACGGGCGCGAATCAGGGCAAAGGCCGATCCGAGAATATGGCCGGCATCGTAAAAGGTACAGGTCAGGTTCTTACCGATGGATATGGGGTGCCGGTAAGGATACCCGTCAAACACCTCAAGGGCTTCATCGGCATCCACCATTCTGTACAACGGTTCGACTTTTTCCAGATGATGCCTTTCGATGACCTCTTCAATGGCATCAAGATTTAGCCCGTGGCGGTTTTTCTTTAAAACTTTCCTTATTTCTTTGTCTTTACGATTCCCGCTTTTTTTACCGCCCTTAGATGAATGCATCTTTCTCAAAGTTTTCCGCGCGGTTTTATAGTTCAGGTAGTTTGCATCGGATTCCTGAATGTGGGCGGAGTCGCGCAAAAGATATTCACTGGCCGCAGCGGTGGCGCGCGTGCAGATAATCCGACCGGTAAAATCGTGCTTGGCCAGCAAAGGTATTCGGCCGGAGTGATCGATGTGAGCATGCGACAGCACAATATTGGTAAGCATTCGCGGGTCAAAGGGGATGACTCTGTTTTTTTCGGCAGTTTCTTTACGGCGGCCCTGGAATAATCCGCAGTCCAGGATAACCCGGTCTTCATCTGTTGCCAAAAGGTGCATCGAGCCGGTTACTTCCCGTACAGCACCATAAAAAGTTACATACATTTTTCACTCCTTTCCTCGTTACTGGTTGCTGGTCACTGGCTGCTTGTCGCTGGCTGCTGGCTACTGGTTTAAGGCAGCCACGGTGGGCTGCCCTATGGTTATCAATTAAATCTAAAAAATGTAGAGGCGGGGTTTACCCCTATAAGCGCTAAGTTGTTTTGTAAACATTCACAGGTTACATTTCTGCCATACAGGGTTGTTTTGAAAGATGAACGTCCAACATTGAACAAATTAAACATCGAACATCGAACGTCCAACGTCCAACTTCGAATGAAAAACAAACTTCCAATAACGAAAATTCAACGACTATTTCCGTTTCTTTTCAGCCCTTCGACTCCGCTCAGGGCCGTGAGCCTGTCGAACGGCAGTTTTGATACTCGTAACGAATATTTTAATTAATTCTTCGGT
>PVMK01126411.1_pt1 | contig 30930 bp, 32 predicted proteins | sample 1853481 | NCBI WGS metagenome assembly PVMK01 (sample SAMN08533507, study PRJNA380276) | Marine sediment metagenome, whole genome shotgun sequencing project.
GCGTTATGAGATGCTGACCAAACGGATGGCATTTCTGTCACTGACAACTATTATATTCGGGATGCTATGTATCGTCATGCATCTGGGCCATCCGGAAAGAATGCCCATCTACAATGCCATTTCACCCAACTTCCGCTCGGCCATCTCCTGGATGGGCCTGCTGTATAGCATTTATATGGGCGTGGTTGTTGTTGAGTTGTGGCTGTTAAACCGCGAAGATCTGGCCAGGCGTGCCCAAAGCAGCGCAGGTTGGGTGAAAAAGATACTGGAGCTGTTAACCCTCGAAAAACTGCGGGGCACCCGCTTCGGCGCTGTGCTGGAGGATCCGAGACTGCCCCGCCTTATCGCCCTGCTGGCATTTGTATCCGGCGCCTCGGCTCTGTCCATGCTGGGCTCAGTGTTTGCCCACATGGAGTCCCGCCTGCTGTGGTACGGCCCCTATTACCCGGTCTATTTTCTGGTGTCGGCGATATTCAGCGGTTTTGCATTTCTTCTGGCAGTTACCATCATCACCTACCGCGTCAAAAATGACGAAATATTTCCCGGCTTGAAAGCAGTCATTTTTGAAATGGCACAGGCGCTGGCCGTGGTCTTGGCGGTGGGGTTTCTTTTGATGATTTTTCGATTGGCGTCCGGTCTACTGGACCCGGCCAGCCGCGCACCGTCGATGCTGCTTCTCAACGGACCTTTTAGTGTGGGGTTCTGGGGATTTGAAGTGGGCCTGATGACCGTAATACCTATTTTTATACTCGTCTGGGCCGCTGAAGCAAAAAGTCTTAACGGCGTCTTGACGGGCTCACTGATTTGCCTGATCGGGACATTTGTCATGCGATATGAATTTGTCGTCGCCGGCCAGGTCTACCCGAATATCCCGCAGGGTCTGTCCTCCTACTGGCCGACGATAATGGAATTGTTTCTCATCGGTGGGGTCATCGCCGCCTTATTGCTGGTTTACACCCTGGGAGATTTGTTTCTGTCGTTGAAGGAAGAGAAATCTCACCATGTAACTTAACAGGAAAACCGCCGGCTCCTGATTATGGGGACTCGAAAGGGGGGAATAATGAAAACAGGTCTTGGGTTCAAATTCGTGTTGATACTATTGCTGGCTATTGCTGTGGCTAACTGCGGCCCCGGTTCCGGCGAGGTTAAAGTCGATATCGAAGAAATATTATCCAAACCCAAGACCTATGTCGGCTCCGAACAATGTCAATTCTGCCATCTGGAGCATTACGACTCCTGGAAGACGACGCTTCACAGCCGCACCATTCAAGATGTTACGCAAAATCTGGACGCCCTTATCGCGGAGATCGATCCCGAGGTCATCCTGACTGATCTTAAAAAACGGCAAAAAGATCTGAAGATACCGGCGGATCAGATTTATATCCCCAAACCCGAGGAAATAAAATATACCATCGGTATGCAGTGGAAGCAGGGCTTTCTGGTTGAAACAAACGGAAAACTCTATGTCGCCCCTGTGCAATACGAAGCCAGGACCAACCAGTGGATTAATTATCACGAAGCCGACTGGGACAAGCGGCCCTGGGACAAATATTGCGGCGGGTGTCACGCCACGGGCGTCGATCTGGAAAAAGACACCTTCGTTGAACCGCGAGTCGGCTGCGAGGCCTGCCACGGTCCCGGCTCTCACCATGTAGCACTGCCGGAAACGGCTGTCTTCGACAAACGCTTGACCATCGTCAACCCTTCGCATCTCCCCGCGGCCTTCCGAACTCAAATCTGCGGCTCCTGCCACAGCCGCGGTGAATCGACTAAAGTTGAGGGCGCCAAATGGCCGGTGGGCTACCGGCCCGGCCGTGCCCTTGGGACGGTACTTTGATACCAACAACTACGACCAGAAGGACATTAAAAACACTTATGCTGAAGAGTTTGCCAAAGGGCACGGCCAGCAGTACATCGAATGGCTGTACTCATCACATTCCAATGAAGGCGTTACCTGTACCTCCTGCCACTACGTCCATCAGCTCGGTGTACCCCCGACTCAATTCCAGACCAAAGGAGCCGGCTCCCAGCAGTGTATGATATGCCACGACAGTGATTAACAAAAACCTGTCCCATTCCATACATACTTTTCCCAACTGCATCGGTTGCCACATGCCTCGAATTGCCAGAAGCGAAGAATCCGGTGACACTCATTCCCATGTGTTTGTGACCTTGCTGCCCAAAGACACGATGCAAAATCCACAGGTTCCCAACTCGTGCCAGACCTGCCACAAACACAAAGACACGGATCTGAAGACGCTGCAAGACTTATACGATGGTATCGTTAAAAAGAGCCTGTTGCGGGTTCACCAAAATCCGCAGAGGTGGTAGATGGAAATATCTTCTTTGGGAAAGATACGACTTTTAAAAGATCATACCTGTGATGTCGTGTTTTCTTGTAAACAGGATCAGTGTCATAAAGATACGGATCGGTTGTGGTGCGGTATCCGGCTTATGATTGGCCTCGTTTGGCTCGCACTGTTTTTGCCGGGTCCGGGCTGGTCTCAGACGGAGGCCACTTCGAAGATTATTCGATACCGTGGACGTGAGGCAAGCTCCCGCTACTATGAAACCTACGAAGCCAAACCCCGCCCCTATCCCGTTTTTGTGAGAGGGGGTATTCCCCAAAGAGAAACAATTACACTGTCACCGATTGCCGAGAAAGTCCGGCGCAGGAAATACCTGGCTGACTCGCACTGGGGGCTTAAGTTTTATGAACGCCTGACCTGTATTAGGTGCCATCCACGCCAGGCCCGCAACCTGCATAAGAGGAGAGCCAAGATCACCTGTCGCCAGTGCCACGGACCGGAACCCATTGCCGGCCTCAAGCACTACTACTCAAAGATGAAATCCAGAAGGCGGCATGCCTTTGTTTGTGCCAAGTGCCACGAAGGCGCCAACCGTTCATTCGCTTCCTATGTCAACCACGAACCCAACCCGGCCGCTATGAGTACCCGGCAAAGTTTCCCCTTGCTCTTCTACGTGTTCTGGATGATGGCAGCTATTGCCGTGGGTACGTTTGCCGCCCTTTTGCCGCACGCGTTCATGTGGGGTTTAAGAGAATTCTTACCGGACACCTATATGTCAGGATTGAAGAAGCATTTTGTCAAAAGAAGGAAACAGGATGGCCAGGATTAAGCGCTTCACGCAGGCCCAGCGGGTGTTTCACCTGCTGCTGATGCTATCTTTTCTCACTCAGGCAACTACGGGTTTGGCACGATTGTATATTGAGACAAACTGGGGACGTTTTTTGGCATCCCTTTTCGGCGGCTATAATAAGACCCTTACGATTCATTGGTGGGTGGGCCTTTTCATGCTTGCCTTGCTTGGTATTCACGTGCTATACGTCCTTATCCGTATCGATTGGCGGCGTTTCCCGAAAAGTGTTTATGGCCCGGATTCGTTGCTCCCTCGAAAAGAAGATCTCGGTCAGGCGCTTCAACATGTGGGCTGGCTTTTAGGAATAAGACAACTACCACGTTTCGACCGCTGGGGGTATTGGGAAAAGTTAGATTATTTCGCTGTATTTTGGGGTATATGTGTTCTGGGCGGAACCGGACTGATATTGTATAACCCTGTTTTTTCAAGCCGTTACATGCCCGGTTGGGTGCTCAATGTCTTATTGTGGGTCCATCGCATCGAGGCTGTCCTGGCGATTATTCACGTATCCACTATCCACTTTTTCATCGGACATCTGAGGCGACATAACTTTCCCATGGATCTGGTCATGTTCGAGGGCAGTGTCGATCTGGAAAAGGTCCGCCATGAACGACCGGCCTGGGTGGAACGGTTGGAACAAAATGGAAACTTACACGGCACTCTGGCAGGTAGCACGCCCATCGCTTTGCGTGTCGTTTACTATGTTTTCGGTTTTTCCGTAATCGCCTGCTTTATCTACCTTCTTGTCAACGGCCTAGCGAATGTGAGAGGGTTACTCGGATAAAACGATATAAAACAAGTCTCATCAATCGTCTGCCACTTTTTGAATATTATTATTGCCGGAGGAAATATGTATTTACCCAAAATTTACGAAAAATTTACCAGCCAGTATCCGGATGTTCTTAAAGATTTTCAACAGTTAGGGAAGACCTGCCGGGAATCCGGGCCATTGGAGAAAAAATACCAGGATCTCACGAATCTGGGTATTGCTATTGGCGCGAATTCCAAGGGTGCCGTTATGTCGCAAACCCGCAAGGCGCTGGAATCCGGCGCCAACAAAGAAGAAATTGCCCATGTCGTTTTATTATCATTGACAACCATCGGTTTTCCGAAAATGATCGCGGCCATGGGCTGGGTTGATGAAGTACTTAACAAAGCTTAATCCTAAAAACATTTGGCAAGTTTACCGCAGTTATTTTTTTATTGACTTGGATCAAAGACTCCGGTAACCGTTTTGGGTGTAAAAATATACATTGATTAATAATGTATATTTTTTTAACCACCGTTATGTTAATTTTAACATATGCCACTATGTGGGTTATTTGTTCAGAGGACAGAGGTCAGTCAACAGAAAACAGAGGACAAACAAGGTGTTTCATCTTCCAGTTTTTCAATCTTTCATCTGTCTTCTGGCCTCTGTAATCTGTCTTCTGTCTTCTGACATCTGACATCTGTAATCCGACATCTGTTATCTGTTTACTGACACCTGGATAAGAAAGGTCAACACCGACCATGCATGCTTTTGAAGTGCTGTTGGAAAATTCAGCGGCGGCCCACGGGCATCTTTGCCCGGGACAGGTGGTGGGCGTCCGTATGGCCATGCTGGGATGCCGCCTGATCGGTCTTGATGAACCCACACGTCACGATCAGATCAAAAAGCTGATCATCTATGTGGAGATGGACCGCTGTACTGCCGATGCGGTGGCCCATGTGACCGGCGTTAAACTGGGGCGGCGCTCATTGAAATTTATGGATTACGGTATTATGGCAGCCACCTTTGTAAACCTGGAAACCGGCAAGGCCTTTCGGGTGGTCTCCACCGAAGAGGCGCGCAGCCTGGCAAGCGCCTATGCGCCGGAAATTGCCGATAAATACCCGCAGCAGTTGGAAGCTTACAAACGCATGCCGGACAGTGTGCTTTTTCGGGTACAGCAGGTCAGGGTAAAAATTGATGAATGCGACCTGCCCGGGCCCACCCGCTACAAGGCCCCCTGCAGCCGCTGCGGTCAGGTGGTGCGCGACCAAAGGGAAGTCATTAAAAACGGACAGGTTCTCTGCAAACCCTGTGCGCAGGAGGCCTATTTTTCCGATGCCAAGGAAGTGACCTGGGCGGATATGAACTGGAAACCGGAAAGCAGCCTCACGCAAAGCCGCAAAGACGCTAAGATTATTGAAACGAATTGTTATTAATGCAGCCCATCGACTTGGAAAGTTCGGCACGGACTTCGGCGAGTTCAGTCGAGCCGTGGCCGACCCTACTCGTCCTCGTCGTCGTACTCGTCCTCGTAGCGGGGAATCACAATTGCGTTAAGCCCCGTTTGTAACAGGTCGAGGACGAGGAAGAGTACGAGCACGAAACTCTGCTTTGATCGAAGGGCAGTACCCGTGCTGCTCTATAAAACTTTTGCTACGTTATGGTTAATAGTGGATTTTGTGCTAAAGCAACATTTCATGTAATCAGGAGAAGGGAAATGCTGAAAAAAATTAAACTAGAAGAAGCGGTGGGAACTAAGCTGGCCCATGATCTAACCGAAATTCGTCCCGGTGAATTCAAAGGCGCGGCCTTTCACAAAGGACATGCCGTCTGCAATGAAGATCTCTGCCGTCTTCAGAAAATGGGCAAAAACCATCTCTATGTCATCGACCTCGATGAAGATGAAATCCATGAAGACCAGGCGGCCGCCATTTTAGCCGATGCTTTGGCCGGTGACGGCATTGTCTGGAAAGACGAACCGCGGGAGGGCAAGATCAAGCTGCTCGCTGGAGAAAACGGGCTGTTCGCCGTTAACACCGCTGCACTGGCTGCCTTTAACATGGTCGATGAGGTTATGTGCGCCACCCTTCACAATCACACCATTGTCAAAAAAGGGGAACTGGTCGCCGCCACCCGCGCCATTCCGCTGATAATGAAACGCGCACCCATCGAACGGGCCGCAGCCATTGCCCGTCAAAATGGTGCGGTGCTTGCGATTAGGCCCATCCGGAAAGCAAAAGTGGGTCTGGTGATTACCGGCAACGAAGTTTACCACGACCTGATAGAGGACCGTTTTGCGCCGATCCTGACCGAAAAGGTTAAGGCCCTGGATTCGGAAGTGGCCGGTGTGGCCTTTGCCCCGGATGATGCCGAGCTGATCAGCAAGGCCATCCGTTCCCATCTTGACAGGGGCTGTGATTTGCTTTTGCTCAGCGGCGGCATGAGCGTGGATCCCGATGATGTCACCCGTCAGGGAATTCGCTCAGCCGGTGCCGGCGAGATGCACTACGGCGCGGCGGTGCTGCCCGGCGCCATGTTTCTGGTGGCTTATGTGGGTGACGTCCCGCTGCTGGGGATACCGGCCTGCGGCCTGTTTCACCGCATTACCGTGCTGGACCTGGTGCTGCCGCGGATTTTGGCCGGAGAAAAAATCGGCAAAGCCGAACTGGCTTTTTTAGGCCACGGGGGGACTGTGCAGGGATTGTCAAGAATGCGTTTACCCTCATTGCCCATTCGGCAAAACCCCATAATCCCGCATTTTTATGAAAAATGCGGGATTCGTTAATCGTTATTGGTTATTCGTTATTTGTATTCCGACCTCTGCATTTTTAATTCCTTTCCAATAACTAATAACAAATAACGTATAACCTGCTAATGGAATTGGAGCCTGAAATAATATGAAACTGGTTGATACTTACGGACGGAAAATCGATTACCTGCGCATATCAATAACCGATCATTGCAACCTGAAATGCTATTATTGCACGCCGTTTTCAGGCCGCAGCCATCTTGAACGCTCAGAAATCCTAACTTACGAGGAGTTGCTCAACGTCTGCCCGGGCGGCGGCAACTGTCGGCATAACCAAAATACGGATCACCGGCGGCGAGCCGCTGGTCAGAAAAGGCGTGGTTGAGTTCTGTCGGATGCTTTCAGAGATAGACGGTTTAAAAAGCCTGGCCCTGACGACCAACGGGATATATCTGGAGGAAATGGCTGAGCCGTTATTTAAGGCCGGTGTCCGCAGAATCAATATCAGCCTGGACACGTTAAGGCCGGAACGGTTTGAAAAGATCACCGGGTACAATTGGCTGCCCCGCGTGCTGGCCGGCATCAAACGCGCCGAGCAGATCGGAATGCATCCTATCAAGATCAACACCGTGGTGATGCGCGGCATCAATGATGATGAAATCGAAGACCTGGCCCGTTTAACCCTGGATAAGCCCTACCACGTGCGCTTTATCGAGCTCATGCCCACAAACAGCTCGGCCTATGGCGATTATGAATCGCTTTATATGCCGGTCGAAGAAATTATGAAAAAGATCAGTCAAATTGACAGGGTTCAAATCGAACCGGCAACAGATTCCTACGGGCCGGCAAGGCTCTGCAAGCTTCCGGGTGCGGTCGGTAAAGTCGGGTTCATTGCCCCCATCAGCTGGCATTTTTGTGGTTCCTGCAATCGCCTGCGGCTGACGGCTGACGGCAAAATCAAAACCTGTCTGTTTTCCCGGGAAGAAATCGATATCAAAACCCTGCTGAGAACCGGGGCAACCCAAAACGATATTATCAACATTTTCAGGCAGGCGGTGGCTGAAAAGCCCTCCGGCCACCATTTAAATGCAAAAAACCATCAAAATGCCTGTCAAAGGACCATGCGCACCATCGGCGGTTGAAGCCCTTATCCTTGTTTGATGAAATAGCGTTTATTTTTTAATAGTATTGAGATCAGGGCTTTTGCCGCGACCATGGAATAATGGAATGGTGGAATATTGGAAGGTTGGGTTCGTAAAGGATGGTGTCCACTTAATGACATCGTTTCCTTTGGCAATTTTAGCGATAATGCATTGAGTCATTTTTTCTTTACCCAATTTTCCAGCATTCCAGTATTCCAACATTCCAATTGCGAGGGAAGCGAAATAGGCTCTTCTATATGGTTTTATTCCATCTTTGGAAACACATCACGAGGGTTGGAATCATGGCAAAACTCAAATTAAAATCAAGCCAATGGATAGTGGATAAAGACAACAACATCATCATCGGCAAAGGCCGCGCGGAAATTCTGGAGAATATCGAAAAAACCGGATCCATTAATCAAACTGCTAAAATGATGAAGATGTCGTACAAGGCGGTTTGGAGCAAGATCAAAGCGACTGAAAAACACATGAATGCCTGTATCGTGCATACGGACCGAAAAGAGGGGTCGCGCCTGTCTCAAGACGGCAAGGAGCTCCTTAAAAAATACAAGCTCTTAAAAGCGCAATGTATGTCCGCTGACGATAAAATTTTTGGCGGACTATTTAGATGACACAGGAGTGTATGCCATGAGCAGAAAACTTTTCGCCATAGCGGTCGTCATTTTACTACTGGTAAACTGGCTGCCCTTATCCCTGGCGCAATCATCACTACCGAAACAAAAGCAGACCGTCTTAGGGCTTTATGTGACGGCTAAAGAAGCCTATGAAATGTGGCTGGCTGACAAAAACAAAATCAAAATTTTAGACGTCCGGACGCCGGAAGAATACATTTTTGTCGGCCATGCCCCCATGGCCCGTAATATTCCCATTAAATTGTTCAACTATAAAATGGCGGTCAGAAATAAAGAGCCTTTGATGAAGGCGAATCCAAACTTTATCGCTGAAGTCGGCCGGAAATTCAAAACGTCCGATACCCTTCTGGTGATCTGCCGCTCCGGTAACCGCAGCGCTGCCGCAGTAAATGCAATGGCATCGGCCGGTTTTAAGATCGCCTATTCGGTTACCGACGGCTTCGAAGGTGATCGGGTTAAAGATCCTTCCAGTTCTTTTTACGGCAAGCGTTTTAAAAACGGCTGGAGAAATTCAGGCATCCCCTGGACCGATAAGCTGAACCCGGAACTTATGTGGATTCCCGGTGGTCCTTAAATCAGCCCATCTAGTGTAGTGTCCCACAAATATATTGCAAAAGTCGGGCGGCATAATTTAGTCCAGTTGAGTTCTTTAAACAACACAATGTCTATGGTGTCAGGTGTCAGTGTTCAGGTGTCAGTAAACAGATGACGGAGGACAGAAAACAGAAGTCAGAAAGGGTGCGTCATCTTCCAGTTTTTATCATCTGTCTTCTGTCCTCTGACATCTGATCTCTGTAATCCGACACCTGACACCTGCTTATTCCTGACACCTAAAATAACCGGAAGCCAAACTATACTTAAGTTATAACCATGGAGTTTTTAAAATTTGCATTTCCGATTTCCGGGGTTGAGACCTTTATTTTATTGCCGCCTCTGGTGGCTTTCGGTATTTCCTTTTTCACCTCCATGGGGGGCATCTCAGGCGCATTTTTACTTTTGCCGTTTCAAATGAGTGTCCTGGGGTTCACCAGTCCTTCGGTATCGGCCACCAACTTTCTGTTCAATGTAACCGGTACGCCCGGCGGTGTGTACCGCTATGCCAGAGAGGGCCGCTTCGTGTGGGCGGTGGCGATTTTGATTGTGAGCGGCATTATCCCCGGTGTCCTTATCGGTTATTATCTTCGCATCACCTATTTGCCGGATCCGAAAACGTTCAAGTTTTTTGTCGGTTGTGTCTTATTGCTGATTGCTTTCAAGCTTTTAAAAGAAGCATTAAACGCTAAAGCTGCCGTATCCCAAACCCAAGACAGCTGCACCCTCACCGACAAGGTGGAACACACCTCGATCGGGATGAACAGCACCCGCTTTAATTTCAAAGGCGCCACCTATTCTTTTGCAACCGCAAAATTGCTCGGACTGGCCCTGGCGGTGGGTATCATCGGCGGTGTCTACGGAATCGGCGGCGGTTCTATTATTGCGCCGTTTTTAATCACATTTTTCAGACTGCCGGTGTATGCCATTGCCGGTGCGGTGTTACTGGGGACCTTTGTTTCATCGTTGGCGGGTGTACCTTTTACAGCCTCATCCCGATCAACGGGGCGGTGGCAGGCCCGGACTGGCTGCTGGGCATCTTGTTCGGAGCAGGGGGACTGATGGGAATGTACCTCGGCGCCAGGGTGCAAAAATACGCATCTGAACGCTGGATCAAGCTGATGCTGGGAGCCGTTATTGCCATCGTGGCTGTAAAATATATTCTAAGATTTTTTCGTATATAAAAATCTGTGGGCCTGGTCAGTGAGATAAAGCCGCTCAAAGGCATCAGGGCTGCTGGGTTTTCATTGCCAACTTTACTTCATTAAAAAACTTGTTATTCAGGTAGTAATGAATTTTATAATCTTTGGTTCCAATGTCCTTGGCGACCAATTCTTCAACGAGCTGTGCTTTGTGCCGTTTAAGGAAATCAGCCTTTAAATTATGCTTGGCCGCTTCCCGTCGTATATTTCCCAGCTTTGAATCACGCATCGAACCTTTCGATTCACATCTCGAAATACATTCATCAATGAAGGCCCCATAAAATGTTGTTAGCTTGTTAGTACTCGTCGATTGACTCACGGTCGGAGAGGCCCAGAGCAACGCCAAAAAAGAAATTATTAAAAAAATGATGATTTTGGGTGCACCCATAGCTTTTGTCTCCTTTCCTCAATCTGAGATTGAGAGATTGCCTGTAACTAAATTTCTGATAACGCTTACTTTAATTTTAGGCTATTGACCGGTGGAATCAACCCCAAAAAACTGGGTATTTTTTAGGTATATTCGTTACTTACTAATTATTGAAAGGATAACAGGTGGGTCCTGAGATTTGCTTTTTTGTTTTTGATACCGAGCTTTTTCCTGATATTTTTGCGGTGAACCTCGATGGTTTTCTCTGATAAATTTAATAACAATGCGATTTCTTTTGTCCGTTTGCCGTCCATTACAAGATTTGCGACTTGCATCTCCGAGGCCGTCAGATTTAAATATTTTGAGCTCAATTTTCGCAAAAATGGGGAGATAATGTCTTTTATGTGAGCTTCCACTATATTTAAATAGGACTGTTGCCTTTCATTTAGACCGCTGTCGTTTAATTTTTGCAAAAAAGGCTGGACAAATTCTTTTACATTGAGCAATACTTTTTCTTCAAGTTCCCGCTTATCGTCTTCCCTTTGTTTTAACAAAACCCTTAAGGCGGTATTCACTTCTTCAAGTTCACGGCTTTTGATTTCTAGTTCTCTTCCTCTTTTTCTCAGTTTTTGCTGAGTCTTTCTTAGACTGATAATGCCTGACAACGTATTGGCAACTGAGGTCAAAAATTTCTCTTCAATTTGATTGCGATCATGCCCTTCCGCCAGGTAAAGCGTGATGACGCCGAAAACTTTCTTGTCGCCGGAGATAATCGGGATACAGTAATGGCCGTGGGGAGAGATACCTTCATATTCGATTTCGTGACGCTCATCGATGCAGTCTGCAAATTGAAGCTCGCCTGTCAATGCCGCTCGGCCGCACAGGCATTTGCCGAAAGGAACGCGGGCACACTTGGCAAGCAGGGAAGCATTTAAGGCCCGGTGGGCTTTCATTTCCAAAACCAGAGGGTCTTCCCCAACCAGAAATATGGCCCCCTTAGACTTCAGGGCCAGCCATGCAAGCGAGGTGATCTTTTCTATAAATTGCTCTAATATTTCGCGTTGGGAGATGTTTTCCAATGCGATGTAGAGCAGCTTATTGAGAACGGTCAGGGTCTGGTGGCTTCGACTCACCTTTTGCATGGAGGATTTCCTTTCACCTGAGAAATCCTTAATAATATTCCAGGCAGTGAAGCAATAAAGAGATTCTAAAAAGGCGGGGCGACCCCATGGCACTGGGTTTTTTGAGCCAAATCCATAAGAACCTGATCTAAGGCTGGATAAAGGGAAACCCGGAGCCGCCCCATCTTTAGGAGAGGATTGATACAGATGGCTGACTGGCAAGGACAATCCATCTTCGTATCAGGTGGAATACGATTGCGGAAAAGATTCCAATCGCATACCTAAAAGTAAATTTAGCTTGATGATGAATGATTGTCAAGGAAAATATAACACGTTGTGGTATAAAAAATTGCTTTGAAATCGGCTCGTGCGGGCTAGGCAGTTGACAGTTTATTTTCAAAGTCCTCGATGGCTTTGGCCAGCGCGTCGGCACCCAGGTTGGAGCAATGCATTTTTTCTTTGGGTAGGCCGTCCAATGATTCGGCCACCGATTTCTTTGTAATTTTTTTGGCCTCATCCAGGGTTTTTCCCAAGGCCATCTCGGTCACCATGCTGGATACCGCAATGGCGGCCACACATCCAAAGGTCTTAAATTTTATCTCGGCAATTTTATTATCCTTGACATTGATGTAAAATGACATCATATCGCCGCATACCGGATTGCCGATCTCACCCACCCCATCGGCATTTTCGATTTCCCCGATATTTCTGGGATTGGAAAAATGATCCATCACCTTTTCAGTGTACATATACCCTCCTCGATTGAGTCGGAAATCCGAAGCACGCCTAATCTTATAAAATTGGCCGAAACTCGAAACAAATTCAAAATTTTAAATCCAAATGTTCTAAACTAGTTTTGAATTTTGGTCATTTAATATTCGGATTTGTTTCGAATTTCGAAATTCGGATTTCGAATTTAAATAATTTAATCTAAAAATCAACCCGATTTAAAATTGTAACTAGTTAGGTACAAGCATCTTCCTGATATTCGGGAATTTCCTTGCCCCAGATGGGCGAAAGCGAGCGCAGCCGATCCACAACCGGTGGCAGTTTTTCGAGCACATAGTCGATTTCTTTTTCGGTGTTGCCGGCATCAATCGTAAACACGGTCGACCCCTGAGCCAGATCCGCCCGCAGTCCGATGGCTACGAGCACCGGCGAAGTTTTCAAGGCCTTGGATGCGCAAGCAGATCCCGTATTGGTATAAATTCCATTCTGAACCAGCATAAAAATTAGAGCTTCACCCTCAATAGCCTCAAAACAAAAGCTGGCATGGCCGGGCAGTCGTTTTTGCGGATGACCGGTATAGGTGACTTTCTCAACTTTTTTAAGGATACCATCCACCAGGCGGTCTCTTAATTTGCGGACGTGGTCTATTTTTTCAGGGAGCTCCTTTTTTGCCAGCGCTGCAGCCTTGCCAAATCCGATAATTCCGGGAACGTTTTCGGTACCGGCTCTGCGACCGTTTTCCTGGATACCGCCGTGGATCAGGGGCATCAATCTGACCTTTTTATTAAAGTAAAGTGCGCCGATCCCTTTGGGGGCACCTAAAGACGCACCGCAAAGACTGAGCAAATCGACATTGAGCGCATTGACATCCACGTGGGTATTGCCGACCGATGCCACCGCATCGGTGTGGAAAGCGACGTCTTTTTCTCTGCAGATCGCCGCCAGCTCGGAAATGGGCTCGATGGTTCCGATTTCGGTATTGGCATGCATGACCGAAACCAGAATCGTCTCCGGCCGGATGGCCTTGGCGAGGCGCTCGGGATCAATCAGACCGTTTTTATCGACAGGCAAAAAGGAGGCCTCAAAGTCCAGGCGTTCTAAAAAGCGGGCCGAGTTCAAAACCGAATGGTGCTCGATGGAAGAAACGATAACATGCTTTCCTTTTTTCTGGCGGGCAAAGGCGACCCCTTTGATGGCAAGGTTGTTGGCTTCAGCACCGGATGATGTAAAGACGATTTCCGCAGGATCGGCACTGATCAGGCTGGCGACGTGGGTACGGGCCTCTTCCAGGGCTGCTTTGACTTTAGAGCCCAGATCATAAACAGTTGAGGGGTTGGCAAACTGTTCACTAAAGTAGGGAAGCATGGCTTCGAGAACTTTTTTTCTGACAGGCGTTGCCGAGGCATGATCCAGATAAGCCGTACACATAAGATGCTCCTTCAATAAAAATATGTTCGCTTAACTTTTTTACAGTTCTACCATTAAATAAATGGTTCCGTGTTACGAGTTTCGGGTTGCGGGTTACGAGTTGCGGGTTACGAGTTGCGAGTTACGAGATGATGCGGGTTGCGGGGTATAAATTTAAGAAGGTAATTTTCGCACAGACAACTCAAAACGCGCAACACGGAACACGTAACACGATTGAATTTCAATATTTCCCGGTACATGAGGTAAAGCGCTCAGGTTTCGTCTCTTTTTTTCTTTATATAGAACTTATAGTAGTCGTCATCTTCTTCCATGCCGATGAACTCATGGCCGCACTTTTTGCACCAATCCGGAATATCCTCCAGGGCGCCGTCGTAATCGGTCATCACTTCCAGCACCTGCCCCTTTTTCATGCATTTCAGCTTATCCCCCGGTTCCAGCAGATGCATGGGACACATGCGACACACCAGATCCAAGGATTCATCGGGTTCCTGATCCTTTAAAAATTTCATTTATGCTCCTCAATCATTTCCTAAAATGGACACCTAGATTACGTTCTTCCTCCGAAGACTGGTGTATATTAATGCTACTTTGTGGTAATGTCAAGTGCCGGGAGACAGGCGGGCTAACGCATAATTTCTAATATTATCATACTATTATAATTTTAAATGCAGGGATGCCGGCGCTATTCTTGCGATAATGGATTGACACAAAGTGTCATCTATGGCATGAACAACAATCAAACTGGAGAAGATTATGCGTTCATCTGTGTTTGCCGGGCGAATTGGCAGGCGAACAATTTTAGCGGTCTTGTTGGCCCTTTCTTATGGTTGCTCATCCGAACCCGAGGCCACGCTTGTTAATTTTTCCCAGCGAATGACCGTCGAAAGACCGGGTGATCAATTTAAGGACAGTTCATATTTTAGAGTGGCAGTGGCGTCTATGTTTTCGGCCCGGGAAACCGCAAGGCATTATCATCACCTTCTGGATTATATCGCCGGAAAATTAGGACGGGAAATCCAGCTTGTTCAACGCAAGACTTACGGGGAAATAAATGAACTTATCGGTTTGGGGCAGATTGATTTAGCCTTCATTTGTTCAGGACCCTATGCAATCGGGAAAGAAAAATACCGCTTCGAAGCGCTAGCCATGCCTCAGGTGCGTGGTTCCTATCTTTATCAATCCTATTTAATCGTCAACAAAGACAGTCCTTTCCAAAGACTGGATGACCTTACGAGCAAAATTTTTGCATTTACGGATCCGGAATCAAATACCGGAAAGCTGGTTCCCACTTACTGGCTGAGGCAGCAAGGAGAAACACCGGAGACATTTTTCCAAAAGACCATTTATACATACAGCCACGATAACTCTATTATGGCAGTAGCGAAGTCGCTGGTGGACGGTGCTGCGGTTCACGGACAAATCTGGGAATATTACAACCACAGGAACCCGACGTTTACATCCAGGACCCGGATTATAAAAAAATCAAAGGCCTTCGGAAATCCACCGGTTGTGGCTTCAGCGCACCTGCCGAATCAAATGAAAGACCGTATTCGCAAGTTACTTTATAATATGCACCTGGAGCCGGACGGAAAAGGGATTCTCGATGAATTGATGATTGATCGCTTTATAGCGCCAAAAGAGAACTGTTACCATCCTATTTTAGATATGAATCCGGATTCGAAATCATAGAAAATCTAATCCATGCGACTGAAAAGTTTAAAAAGCAAATTAGTGATTTCAGTTTTCGCGTTTGTTATCGGCAGCGGATTGATCATATCACTGATGGAAACCCATCGCTTCAGCAAAAGCCTGCATGACGACGCAATCGTTCAGGGAGAATATCTGGCCCAGGCAGTGGCCCTTGAAGCCACCAACAAAATCCTGATCAACGATCTGATCGCGTTGCAAAACCTTCTCAACCATCAACTCAAAAGCAACCCTTCAGTCGCTTATCTTTTTGTGATTAAAGACGGCCAGATCCTGGCCCATACCTTTTCGGACGGCATCCCCATAAACCTGCTTGATATCAATACAACCCAAAGACAATGAACAGGGCAATTTCAAACGAATTGCGACAGACCAAGGGGGAATACTATCACGATATCGCCTGGCCCATTTTTTCCGGCAAAGCCGGCGTCCTACGAATTGGGTTTTCCGAAAAACCTCACCAATCCAAGGTCGCAAAATTATGGCTCCAGATGATCGCCTTTACCCTGGGGATTCTTATTCTGGCCATTATTACCAGCTTTCTTTTTATTAAACGGATTACAAAGCCGCTTTCAGCTCTGGCCGAAGCGGCTGAAAAAATAGATGAAAAAAATTTAGAGCTGAGGGTGGAACCGGTGGGACCGGACGAAGTCGGCCGGTTGACCACGGCATTCAACAAAATGATCGGGCGCATCAGGGACTACACCCAGCGGATTGAAAAAAATGCGCTGGATCTGGAACGCGCCCAAAGTCAAACTATAAGTTCATTTGAAATTATTCAGAAAATCTGGACCCAGGATAATTTGAAGGATGTTTGCTCCTATTTAATTTATAAATTGCAGGAGATCGTCGCCTGCAGTGAGCTGGCACTTTTCATTTTCAGCAGCAACAAAGAGGCGCTTTTCGTTTTTTCAGAGGGCGCGATCAAAACGCTTAAAAAGGAATCTTTTGAATCGGCCCTGTCCCGTATTGACCCAACTGAAGGGTTTTACCTACCTGAATAAGGATGCATTCAACCCTGCCCTGGTGCCGGGTTCTTTTCATTCCGCAGTCCAAATTGCGACGTTCCCGATTAATCATGAGAACCAATTTTTCGGTGCGCTTTTGGTTGCCTGTCCCGGCGGCTGTATGTGTGAAACCAAGGAACAGGATGTGATCGGTTTAATACTGAATCATTCATCCGGCGCAATTAAGCGGGCGGCTTCGCAGGAAGAAGAGATGCTCAATATTGCCCGGCGCGTCGATGTCGCCACCGAATACTGCGGAATTGTCGGTAAAGATTCCAAAATGCAGGGCATTTATAAACTGATCGAGGATATTGCCCCCACCGACACAACGGTGCTGATACAGGGTGAAAGCGGCACCGGAAAGGAATTGGTGGCCAGTGCCATCCATCAAAAAAGCCTTCGCCATAATAAACCGTTTATTGTCATAAATTGTTCGGCCTATCCGGCCACACTCCTGGAAAGCGAGCTGTTCGGTCATCAAAAAGGCGCGTTTACCGGCGCCGTCAGACAAAAAATAGGCCGTTTCGAGCAAGCCCACGGCGGAACGGTTTTTTTAGACGAAATCGGCGAAATCCCGCCTTCAGCCCAGATTAAACTGCTGCGCGTAATTCAGACCCAAAAATTTGAACGCATCGGCGGCGAACAAACATTATCAGTAGACATACGTATCATCGCCGCCACCAACAAGGACTTGCTCCAGGAAGTCAAAGACGGCAATTTCCGTGAGGATCTATACTATCGACTAAATGTCATTCCCATTAATCTGCCACCGTTAAGGGAGAGGCGCAACGATATCCCCTTGCAGGCCCGATATTTCATGCGCCGATTCGCAGCTGAGCAAGGAAAAGATATCGATGAGTTTAGCTCCGAGACCATGCGGCTGCTTCTCAACTACGCATGGCCCGGCAATGTTCGCGAGCTTGAAAACTGCATCGAACATGCGGTGGGGCTGGCGCCCGGCAAACGGATTGAAGCCTCGGATTTGCCCAGCGTGCTTCACCTATCGGCTGATGCTGAAGTAACTGATACGATGGAAACCGGAACCATCAAAGATAACGAGGCCAAGCTTCTCAAAGAGGTTCTGGCTGACTGCGACTGGAACAAAAAGGAGGCCGCCAGGCGCCTGGGTATCAGCCGCAATACGCTATACCGCAAACTAAAGAAATATCAGATCAGTCCACCAACCATTCATTAACCATTGCCTTGTTTACACATTTTTATTCGAGGAATTCATAGAGCAAATTCCTAAAAATGGGCGTGCCGGCCATAGGTGTATTCACCTGTTCCGATGCGCCATCCTAAAAAAAGTGTGTCATTGTGGCACACATATATCATATTAAATTTATTGCTAATTCAAAATTCACGCTTTTTTGTGTGCCATATCGCCGCACAAGTCATTAATATTATCCCGCCTGTTACCTAACCTGTCTGCTGAAAATTCTAAAATTCGGTGTTTGTGACACATTAAATGAAGTAATAATTGATTTAAATTCAATATCTTATGCGGTGGTTGCTTGGGCAGCCTTGATTTTTACAAGAATTAATCGTCACTGCCCACATATGGCACGGCATTTGCCTATATCGTATTGACCCCAAATGTCCCCAAACCATGGTGCCGTTCAAAATTTAGGTCAAGGGGGGAGCCCGCTAACCGATGAAAAAAGAGGTTGTAGTGCTCGATACAGATCAAAAGCAAGGCAATAACCTCTGTCGCTTGTTGACAGATTACCAATATGAGACCGCCCCTTTAAATTCACTGAAAGCTTTGGATGATTATTTAGAGCAAAGCGAATGCCGGGCCCTCATTATGAATCTGGATAACATATCGGTGACCAATAAAATTCTGAAACAATTAAAGGCAAAAAATCCTCTGATCAATATTATTGCCGTCTCAGAACGCCAATTTCATCCCGAATTAGAGGAAGCCTTAAGAGAATACATCTCGGTTTGTCTGGCAAAGCCGGTTGATACGGATGAATTAATGTACTGGCTGAAAACAATTTTCCAAAACGATAATAAGCCTGAAGGTTAATCTACTTACCTCATCCGTTTTAGCAGAATTATTTAAAATAATTTAGCTCGTGTAACACCTATTAAATTTTGAGCAGTTTCACCAACCAAGGAGGGAAACATGAAGGGAAAAATTCTTGCAACCATTTTACTCTTGAGCCTCATAGCGCTGCTTTTGTCAGCTTGCGGCGGGGAGCAGGCGGTAGACGTTGCGGCGGTTACTTCGCAGCCCAAGACCTTTGTCGGCTCAGACACGTGCAAAATGTGCCACCTGGAGCACTACGATTCCTGGAAAATGACCATGCACAGCCGCATGCTGCAGGATGCCAAAAAGAACGAGGACGCCATTATTGTCCCGATCGATGAAAAGCGAATCCGCGAAGACCTGGCCAAATTAAGTAAAAAGCTCAAGGTGCCGGCGGATAAAATTTACGTCCCCAAGCAAGATGAGATCCTGTACACCATCGGCAGCCAGTGGAAACAGCGTTTTCTGGTAAAAAAAGACGACACGCTTTTCATCTCACCGATTCAATACAACGCCGATACGGATCGCTGGGTCAATTATCATGAGAAAGACTGGGACAAACGGCCCTGGGCGCTCAAGTGCGGTGGTTGCCATTCCACCGGTCTCGATGTTGAGACACAGACTTTCATTGAACCGGGGGTCGCCTGTGAAGCCTGCCACGGAAAAGGCTCCTGGCATGCCGCATTGCCCAAGACGGCGGTTTTTGAAAAGCGCCAGACCATCGTCAATCCCGCCAAACTCACCATGGGAGTGGCGGCTCAGATCTGCGGTTCCTGCCACAACCGCGGCAAGTCCACAATGGTCAAGGGGGGTGGCTGGCCCATAGGCTACGCACCCGGAAAAGCACTTGCAAGATACTACAAATCGACTTCCTTTGCCGCCGGTGATGTCAAGCATGTGTATGCCAATGAGTTTTCCAAGGGCCACCACCAGCAATACATCGACTGGCAACAATCAAAACATAAGGTAGAGGGGGTTACCTGCACGTCCTGCCATTTCGTGCATCAGATCGGTGTGCCGCCAACGCGCTCACAGACCTTTGCAGCAGGTTCCGCGCAGTGCTTTCAATGCCACGTGCAGATCAACCAGAACTTGGGTCATTCGATCCATTCGTTTGCCAACTGTATCGGCTGCCACATGCCGCGGATTGCCAAGAGCGCTGAATCCGGTGATATCCACAGCCATGTGTTCGTGACCCTTTTACCTGAGGATACGCTTAAGAACCCGAAGGTTCCCAACTCCTGTCAGACCTGTCACAAGCACAAATATGAGTCGCTTGAAAGACTGCAGCGTGAGTGGGAAAGCCTGGCCAAAATTCCCAGTCCTGTGGGCCCGGTAATCGACCCACTTCCATATCACCGGAGTCCGAAACCGGAGTAGCTAGTAGACAGGGGGTCTTCTTATGGTAAGTGTAAATCAAATCCGACTGGCTTCCCGTTGGCTGGCAATATCCATGCTGGGTGTGCTGCTGCTTCTACCCGGAGCCAACGCCTGCCCAGGAGGAAGTTACCTCAGCCATCAGGCGTTACAAGGAATACGAGGTCAGCACCGGTTATTATGAAGAAATGGAAGCCCTACCGCGCCGCCAACGTCCCCTGGTAGAAATCCCGGGGGTCAGACGCGGTATTTTCCCTTACAGCCCGGCGGCTGCCACGGTGCGTATTCGCACGCGCCTGGCAGACTCCCACCTGGGCATTAAATTCTATTGGGGCCGGCGCTGCGAGAACTGCCATATCAATGAAACCCACGACATTCACACCACCCGGGCCAACCTCACCTGTCGGCAGTGCCACGGTGGAGAACCCATCGCCAGCATCAATCATTATTATTCGCCCATGAACCCCATTCGAAAACATGCTTATGTGTGCGCCAAGTGCCATGAGGGCGCCAGTGCCTCCTATGCCAGTTATGTGGTTCATGAGCCTTCGGCAGGTACATTTGCAGCTAAACAGGGATTCCCTATTTTGTATTATGCTTATTGGTTTATGCTTATCCTGCTGGTGGGGACGCTGGCCTTCTTTATCCCGCATAGTTTTTTGGTGGGCTTAAGAGAATTGTTAAGCAAAAAGAGGAAGGCTGAAAAATGACGCAAATTAGCCGCATTAAACGATTTAGTATAACAGACCGGGTGTTTCATCTTTTCCTCATGCTGACTTTTATTATTCAGACAGCGACCGGCTTCAGCCGTCTGTTTATCACCACCGGATGGGGGAAGAAGCTCAGTTATGTTTTCGGTGGTTATGAAAATGCGCTTTTGATCCATAAATTGGTGGGTGTACTGATGATTGTGGGTTTCGTGATCCACACCCTACATCTATTAAAACGGATTGACTGGCGAAATCTGGGAGAGAGCATTTTCGGACCCGACTCCCTGGTGCCCAATCATCATGATATCAAGCATCTTTGGCAGCGAATTCTATGGTTTTTCGGTTTAGGGGCACCCCCAAAGTTGAACCGCTGGTCTTACTGGGAAAAATTTGACTACTGGGCCGTCTTTTGGGGTTTGCCGCTGCTGGCGATAACCGGTCTGATGGTCATGTATCCTTTTATGACCAGCCGCGTCCTTCCCGGGTGGTCTCTGAATGTTGCCGTCCTGCTTCACAGAGCGGAGGCAATTTTAGCGATTTCTTACATCTTTATCGTTCATTTTTTTATCGGACATCTCAGGCCCAGCAGTTTCCCGATGAATGAGGCGATGTTTACAGGCAGTGTGCCATTGGAAGAGGCCATGGAGGAAAAACCTGCCTGGGTGGAACGATTAAAGGCGCAAGGCGAGTTAGAAAAGTCGGCAGCAGCACCTCCGGTAGCTTGGTACAGGATTATTTATTATGTTTTTGGATACGCAGTTTTGATTTCCGGTGTCTACTTGCTGATAAACGCAATCATTTACAGCAGGCACATAGTCCTGCATTAGTTCCTTTCTGAGGCATTTATTCGCCAAAGTTTCACTCCTTGGTAATAAAAAGGCAGGTCAGTCATGGCCTGCTTTTTTTATACAGTTTTGCAAACCGGGTTCTAATTTGATTTAAGTCAATGCCCAGGCTTTGAAATGCTGTAAGGATACCAGCCATGAAGGAAATTTTATGCAAATCGACTCCAAAAAACAGGATCTTTTTTTTCTACTGTTGCTGATTCTGATAATCGTTGGCCTGCCTTTCGGTATCCGGGCCTATGACCGTTCCTTGCAGCCCAAAGAGTTAGCTCCCGGCACCAAAGAATTTATCCTGACCGGACACGCCCAAAAAGGCTGGCTATTAGGAGAAGTCCGGGCCAATGATATTTTTTCCCTCTGGCAGGAAAAAGGTCCGGCGCAAAAACCGGTGATTGAGGTATCCGAAGGTGATCAGGTCGTGCTCAAGCTGCGCAGTGCGGATGTCACCCACGGGTTCAGCCTGAAGGCTTTCGGTATATACATTGCGAAGGGCATTCAGCCGGGCAAAACCGTCTATGTATCCTTTAAAGCCGACAGAGTTGGCACGTTTATCTTTAGGTGCACTGTCTACTGCGGTGACAACCATCAGCACATGACGGGTTCGCTGGTGGTCAGGGATAAACCCTCTCACCCAGAGACATAATGACTGGTCTCTTCCTGCCTCTTATTAAAAACAGCATCAATAGAATTATATTATAACCTTTGTGGCTTAGTGCCTTAGTGGCTGAACTATTACTATCCGGTGAATATGAGCAAAAAAAGAGCGCTTTTTCTGATTCTCTTAAGTCTTGAACTGGCAATCCTGGTTCCACTTGGAATTGCGCTGTTGCCAAAAGCAGCCGCGATGCGACACATCTCGATCGACGCCAGAAGGTTCGGTTATACCCCTGCGCGCATTGTTGTCAATAAGGGCGATACGATAATTTTACGGTTTTCCACCTCGGACGTCACTCACGGGTTACAGCTCGACGGCTACCCCATAGAACTCATCGCCAGAAAAGGGGTCACCTTTCAGAGAAATCCCTGGCAGGAGGAAAAGGGCCACCTCAAAACTGACTGGAACCGGATATCCACGGTCAAATTTACGGCCTACCGATCCGGTAAATTTATTTTCCGTTGCACCGAAACCTGCGGCAATTTGCATCCTTTCATGACCGGAGAGTTGATCGTCAAACCCAATATTCCTTATCATTTTTTTGTTTCCTTCTCGGTCTGGCTCGTATTTTCCATGTTCGTATGGTTTCGGTTCAAGGGAAGTGCTGCCTTTTCCAGATCCAGGCGCAGCAATGTCTTTGAAATCGTCCCGTGGTTGAAGCGAATCGTCAAACTGCGCAGTTTTCAATTTTTGATTATATTGCCGAATTTTATCGTATTTTATTTGTTTATCCTCAGCAGCCTGTGGGGCAGCCCGGTGGGTAATCGTAATATTGCCATCGTCTTTGTCTGGATTTTGTGGTGGTTCGTATTAAAGGCGATTTTGGTGCCTCTGGGGGGCAGGCTGTGGTGTTTTATGTGTCCGTTGCCAGCCCCTGCCGAATGGCTGTCCCGTAAGAGTCTGACGGCGGTCCGATATCTGAAAGAACCTTTCCGCAAGCTGCACCATCGCTACCTCGGCCTTCAAAAAGACTGGCCCAACAAATTACGAAATGTCTGGCTGCAGAATATTCTTTTTCTGACCCTAATTTCATTTGGAATGATTCTGATCACGCGCCCGTTGGCTACCGCACTTATGTTTTTACTGATTTTAGCCGGCACGCTGCTGTTGACGTTTATCTTCCGGCATCGGGTGTTTTGTCTGTACCTCTGTCCGGTGGGTGGTTTTTTGGGCACCTATTCGATGGCATCCATGACTGAAGTGCGCGCCATCGATCCCGACATCTGCAAAAAACACAAAGACAAGTCCTGTTTGGCGGGCGGGCCCGGGGGCTGGGCCTGTCCCTGGAACCAGTATGTCGGAAACATGGCCCGCAATAACTACTGCGGGCTGTGCACCGAGTGCATCAAAAGCTGCCCGAAAGATAATGTCGGTATTTTCCTGAGACCGTTTGGCTCCGACAAAAACCTCAAAGGCTATGATGAAATGTTCAACGTGATCATCATGCTGGTGGTCGCCATTGCCTTCAGCATTGTCATGCTGGGTCCCTGGGGATTTATCAAGGATGCCGCCAATGTGACCGAAAGCAAACAGGTCATTCCCTTTCTAATCTACCTGGCCGCAATCTGGGGTTCTGCCCTGCTGATCGTTCCGGGCTTCTTTCTGCTGGTTGCCAAAGGAGCTCGCCGCCTTGCGGGGGTCAAAATAAACAGTCGCTTATTGACCCTGCGTCTCGCCTATATTCTGATACCCATTGGTATCTTTGCCTGGATAGCCTTCAGCCTGCCGGCCATAATGGTTAACTACGGCTATATTATCTCGGTATTTTCCGATCCGCTGGGTTTGGGGTGGGACCTTTTGGGAACCGCCGATGCGCATTTTAAGGCGCTCATACCGGATTGGATACCCGTAATTCAAGGCGTTGTGCTGCTGGCAGGGCTATATCTGGGCATAAGCCGCGGCTTTCTGGCTCTAAAAGATTTACTGCCCGATACAGGCTCACAAATCCGGGCCATGCTTCTTCCTTCCGTATTTGCCCTTTTGGCAGTGAATCTGCTGCTGAAATTGTACATGGGTTGATGCAGGGTATGCGTCCCTTATGATTAGACCCGCCCGAAGCCGGAAAAAAGCGTCAGCTATGCGATATCGACAATACTTCGAACCGGGGAGTAAAAACCGGCTTCTATCATTTTGCGAAGACTTTCGTCTGCCTGAGCCAAACTGATATACCCGTCCAACGCAGATGCTTTCAGAATACCCACAGTCCCTGTGACCGGAATTTTCATCACTGAACACTGCTTTCTTGCGCTGCGGTCATCTGTTACAACAATGGCAGTTTGTTCTTTAGCAAACGCAACGCAGGATGCTTCGCCTTTTCCGAGATGCCCGATCAGTTGAAGAAAATGTGGGTACTCCTTTCTGGATAAAGAAACCAGTTTAAAGGTTTTATCCTCGATGAGTTTATCAACTTGCTTCAATTCCGGATATTCCGCAATTCCGGCAGATATCTCGTCATAGACTTGCCAAGTAATAACGCCGCGTTTGCGATAGCGTTCTGCAAGGATGAAAATTGAATCAGATAGCAGAAAATTACTGAGCGCAACGGTATCGAAGACCCATTTCTTTTCAGGCATTATTTACATCATCCTCAAGAAATGAGTTGTTCTGAGCAATATCATGTTCAGCCAGCCATTTACGGGTGCTCCAGACATTCATCCCCATTTCCTCAGCCAGCTTACCAAGGCTGATATATCCTCCTTGAAACGCTTCGACAGCTCGCCTTTGCTTTTCATTCAAATTGAGTAAATCAAGCTGATAACAGGAAAGTACCGCCTGCCTGACCAGTTCCCCAACGGAAGTTTCCCGCTTTCTTGATAGCGCTTTCAGGCCTTTTGCCAGCTCCGGTTTAACCTTAATATGTATCGTCGAACTTTGCATCATATTCACCTGTATGTATATATATGTACATAAATTGGTATACATATACTAAATCAGGTCGAAATAAATGTCAAGGGGGGGGATTAGTACCTTAGTTGTTATTTTTGTGCATTTTGTGGCAAAAAAATTGTATTGGAATATTTTCACTGTCTTGTAAAGATTGAATATTGTCGATTGACGATTGAATATTTATGGAATTGCGTCTAATTTCTTTTCTTTGCATTCTGTATTTCTGCAGGAGGTAACAATGCCGGTCAATTCTTCACTTTACATTTTCACAAACCTAAGAATTGAATGTTTAAATGAAAACCTGATAATAAAACGATAGAATGCCTCCAATATTCAATCGTCAATCGACAATAGTCAATCCAAACGATCTTCAATTTTCAATTCCCCGATAAACCGGGATTTCCGCTTCGCTCCAACCGGCTCGTCCGGGTTAGGATGGCTGGCCCAATTCTATGGTCAAAATACAGTATTCACCCCTATTGACTATTTCATAGTTCCTTAGTATGAAATATTTGACTTAAGTCAAATATTTAGTTTTCACTTTGCTGTTAGAAATCCGTGAACCTCATAAAGTATCTTCATCAACACAACCACCAGCCTTTAACCGGGTCCTATCGAGATAGACCCACGACCTACAAAATCAAAAGGAAAATTGATGCCGGTCTTCAGCTATCTGGCATACCCCATACAGGGGGCAAAAGAGCAGCTGCTCAATGATCTTGCCGCCCTGGATTTCTGCGAGGTCACACCGGCTGAAAATAAAGAGGTCTTGATCCTTGTGACCGACACGCCGGATGAAGAAACCGAGAAAAAATTACAGGAAAAACTTAAGGGCTTTAAAATCATTGGAGTCCCTTGGGCATGACGTTTGGCCATACAGATGAATAGAAGCTATCTCATAACTCCCGTCTCAGGCCCGATGGCGGCGTTGTCCCGCCAAAGCGGGATTTCACATCTATTTTTATGAATATTAAGGAGTTCATCAGACCAACGCAAAATGCTCACATAATATCGTGTATGCTGAGCTTTCGCGACGCTCTGTGCCTGGCCCTCGAACCTGATCCAGAATTCTGAGACAGCTTCTAACAAGAGAAACACAAAAGGAGCAAAGCAAATGGACATTACCAGAAGAAAATTCATCAAATCCGCAGCCATGCAAAGCGCAGTCGCTTCTGCTGCGGTACTGTTTCCGGGAATCACTTTCGGCGCCTGGAAAAATGTAGCTTCGGGGGGGATTGAATGGAAAAAGACGCCCTGCCGTTTTTGCGGCACCGGATGCGGCCTTCTGGTCGGTGTTTCCGGCGATCGCGCCGTCGCTGTAAAGGGCGACCCCAATTGTTCGGTCAACAAGGGGCTGTGCTGCGTCAAAGGGCTACCATTCCATCCAGATCCTGTATGGCAAGGACAGAGTCACCAAGGCGCTGGTTCGCAAAAACGGCAAGATGGTGGAAACGCCCCTTAAAGAAGCCCTCGACCTGGTGGCCGGCAAAATGCAGGAAACCATCAAAAGCCACGGAAAGACGCCGTGGCCATGTACGGGTCCGGGCAATGGTCGATTACCGACGGCTACGTCTCCTCCAAACTGTTTAAAGGCTGTATCGGCACCAACAATCTGGAAGCCAACGCGCGTCTGTGCATGGCCAGTGCCGTAACCGGGTTTTTGACCAGTTTCGGATTGGACGAGCCCATGGGCAGCTATGACGACATCGATCAGGCCGATGTTTTCATTACCTGGGGTAATAATATGGCCGAGATGCATCCCGGTTCTCTTTTCCAGAATGCTCGCCAATCGCAAAGCCAAAAATCATGTCAAGATCATCGATTTTGCCACCCGCACCACCCGCACCAGCCAGGCATCAGACAAATCGATCATTTTCAAACCGCAGACCGATCTGGCCCGTGGCCAACGCCATCTGTTATGAAATCATTCGCAATGACTGGGTCAACTGGGATTTTGTCAAAAAGCACGTCTCCTTTCATAAAGGCAAAACCAACATCGGCTATGGCACCCAGGACCATTTCAAGTTCAAGGACAAAGCCGAAACCGTTGACTTTGAAGCCTATAAAGCGTTTCTGGCAGATTACACACCGGAAAAAGTTGAAAAACTGTCCGGCGTGCCGGCCAAAGACATTAAATATCTGGCGGCGCTTTACGGTGACCCTGACAAGAAGGTCGTCTCTTACTGGTGCATGGGTATGAACCAGCATACCCGGGGAACCTGGATCAACAACCTGGTTTACAACTGTCATTTGCTGGTGGGCAAGATCTCCGAACCGGGCAACGGCCCCTTTTCATTGACCGGGCAACCGAGCGCCTGCGGGACGGTGCGCGAAGTCGGCACCCTGACCCATAAGCTGCCGAAGGGCGTGGTCATGAAGGAAGGCGCCCGCAAGCTGGCTGCCAAGATCTGGGACGTGCCGGTGGAAAATATCGATCCCAAACCCACCTATCATACGGTTGAAATGTTCCGGGCGCTGGATCGCGGCGATATCCGTTTCATGTGGATTCAGGTGACCAACCCCATGGTCACTATGCCCAACTTGAACCGCTATCGAGACGGTGCCAAAAAAGACGATCGCTTCATAGTGGTATCCGAGATATATCCGACCCCCACCTATGATGTGGCCGATGTGGTGCTGCCGGCCGCCCTGTGGATCGAGCGCGAAGGATTTTTCGGCAACTCCGAGCGGCGCACCCAGCACAATGAGCAAATCGTACCCATGCCGGGAGATTGCATGAGCAATACCTGGCAGATCATCGAAGTCGCCCGGCGAATGGGTTTTGAGAAGCAGTTCCCCTGGTCCGAAAAAACCTATATCGAAGACATCTGGAATGAATACATCCAGTTTCACGACAACCCCAAACACCGCATGGCGCCGTATAAAGACCTTCAAGCAAAATCCGGGATCGTATGGCCGTACGTCAACGGGCTTGAGACGAAATGGCGCTACAACGCCAAATATGACCCGGCGGCCGAGGGCGATTCCTTTGATTTTTACGGCAAGCCGGACCGCAGGGCCTGGATATGGCTGAGGCCTTACGAACCGGCGGCAGAGTCGCCTGACAGTGAATACCCCTTCTGGCTCAATACGGGCCGGGTCCTGGAACACTGGCATACCGGCTCCATGACCCGGCGCGTGCCGGTCCTGCACCGGGCGGTCCCTGAGGCCTATGTGGAAATCAACCCCGATGATGCCGCTCGTATGGGGATTACCAACGGCGGTAAAGTCAAGATCTCTTCCCGCCGGGGATCGGTGACCATGAAAGCCAGTATCAACGGCCGGGGACGTCCTGTCCCCGGGGCATGGTTTTCGTTCCTTTCTTTGATGAAAGTTATTTAATCAACGAGGTCACTTTGGATGCCTTTTGCCCCATATCCAAACAGCCGGATTATAAAAAGTGCGCGGTAAAACTGGAGAGAGTATAATGGAAAAACCAAAGCATAAAGCGGATCAGAAAGTGGGAAAGGTTTTTCTGGTTTTTGCCGGAGTCTGCATCTTGGCGTTACCGTTGGTCGTGTTTTCGGCCTTTTCATCCGAGCCGCAAGAGATGGAAATGGGAACGACCGTTGCGGAAACCCAAAACATGGACTTTGATGATAACGGCAAAGCCATATTTACAAATTATGACCAGATTTCCAAAGACTATCTGGAAGGCACCTCCACCGCGCGGACACTCAGTGAATACTACTCCCGCAGACAGTATCCCGGGTCACCGCCGTTTATCCCTCATAAGGTCGAAGAGCCGGATTTGGCCCGGATCGAGTGTCTGGCCTGTCACGCCCGGGGCGGCTGGACGGAAGAACTTAAAAAGAATACGCCCATTACGCCGCACCCCGAGCAGGTCGCCTGCCGGCAATGTCATATCACCGTGACCCTGGCCAAACTGTTTGTCGAAATCGACTGGATGAGCGTGGCACCGCCGCGTCTGGGGCGGACCTCCTTGCCAGGGGCGCCGCCGCCCGTTCCCCATGATACTTCAGATGAGAGGCAACTGCATCGCCTGTCATGTGGGACCGGGAACCGTTGCCGCCATTCGGGTGGAGCATCCGTCACGGGGCAATTGCAGGCAGTGTCATGTGCCGGTAACCAATGCACAGCCGTGGCAAAGACAACCCAAACCAGGTTAAACAGGAGCTCGCTGGATTTTAATTCTTTGTGCTTTGGCTTGTAAGTTAAATTCGAAATCCGAAGCACGAAACCCGAAACAAATTCTAAACCCGAATGTATTAATGACAAAAACCCATAAACCCTACTAAACCATAACACTATTTCGGAAATTTGGATTTTGGTAATTTAATATTGTTTCGCATTTCGATATTCGAATTTCGGATTTAATTATTCCACGCGGTTATAATAATAAAAATATGGCTACAGAGAGCACAATATTCATTCTTAAAGGATTTATATTTCAGGGTTGATATGAAGATACCAACGTTAAAAAATCATCTTTGGAAGATTTTACCGGCGTTGCTTCTCCTTTTTTCAGGGGGCCACTTATATTCAGATCAGGGCGGCGTTGTTCAAATCTACAAAAATGCAACGGCTCCCTTTTGATGATGAAAAGCAGGTCGATGCGTCCCTGGCGCTTACGGTAAAATCCGTTCGGGTGACCGAAAAATACCAGGGGGGGCGTTTCCGGGCCGAGACCCGCAAGGACAAGATACAACGCTTTAAATGCAGTCAATGTCATAATAACAAACCGGTCAGGGATCCGCGTTGGCCGCTGAAATGGCCCATGGTGAAATTGTCCTGAATCATGGCAGCGAGGCGCGGCCCCTGTCCTGTTATACCTGTCACAAAAAAGACGAGCGTGATTTTTTAGTAACCGAACAGGGCACGAAAATCGATATGGATCACAGTTACCAGATGTGCGGCCAGTGTCACTTCAGGCAGAAAAAAGACTGGGTGGGTGGTGCCCACGGCAAGCGCATCTCCTACTGGGCCGGCCAGCGGGTGGTTAAAAACTGCACCGGTTGTCACGATCCTCACTCGCCGCGCTTTAAAAAACGGTGGCCGGCAACATACTCACCCCCTTTAAGCAAAAGCAAATAGGGAAATCGCATGGACCCTCGGAAAAACAAAATCGATCAGAAGCCGGAAGAAAACGACGGCCGGCAGGCCAAACCGTGCGGGCGCCGGGAATTCCTGAAAGGAGCCGCCAGAGTCGCTGCGTTCGGTGGTGCTGCGATGCTCTCCGGTTGCGGCGGCGGCATGCTGGGCTCCAAAGAGGAGCTTTCGTTGCGCTGGAAGGAATATTTCAAGAAAAATTACCGCCTCATGACCCAGGAGGAAAAGGCTGAGACGGTCCAACGCCTGGAGCAACTGGCTAAAATCAAAAATAACGTCAATATCCAGATGGGCTCCGCACCTCCGATCGACGGCGTCTTGTTCGGCTATGCCTTTAACGTCACGCGCTGTGAAGGTTACATGGAATGCGTGGCCGCCTGTGTGAAGGAGAACAACCTCGACCGCAAATCCAGCATGCAATATATCCGTATTTTCGAGATGGAACACGGTCAAATGAGCCCGGAGGTCGGCAACGGCAAATTTTATCATAAAGTGCCGGTCGAGGATCATTTCTACATGGGGGTGCAGTGTTTCCACTGTCAAAACGCACCCTGTGTAAAGGCCTGCCCCACAAAAGCCACCTGGCAGGAACCGGACGGAATCGTGGTGGTGGACTATGACTGGTGCATCGGCTGCCGCTACTGTATCGCCGCATGTCCTTACTACGGCCGCCGATATAATTGGAACGACCCGGTTGTCCCGAAAGACGAAATGACCAAAAAGCAGCACTACCTGGGCAACCG
>PVMK01119356.1_pt1 | contig 30923 bp, 27 predicted proteins | sample 1853481 | NCBI WGS metagenome assembly PVMK01 (sample SAMN08533507, study PRJNA380276) | Marine sediment metagenome, whole genome shotgun sequencing project.
ATCATTGGTGCGGCAAAGGCCAACTGCATGAATCAATATTTTGTCTCGGTCTCCAAAAAATAGGTTTCACACAGCCTGGACCCATTGCGGACACCGGTGGCGCTGAAAGGTTATCCCGACGGCCCGTCTATCACGGGACCACGATGGTATGGCTCCTCGTCGTCGCTATCTCCATGTAAGCGCGGCAGATTGTCGGCGACATCAGCAATAAAGTCGACACGCAGGCCCGCTGCCGAGGCGGCGTCCATGAACCTGGCTAGCCAGCCTCCGGGGGGCAAGGCCTCTCCCTTCGAGGGTGCGGGCGAACCGAGCCGTTTCCGTGTGCCCATTAGTGGCGGCCAAAGCGCCGCGGCGTCCTGAACAGTCATGTCTGCCTGGCCCGCTCGGTCGGGCTCGTTGAACCCAAGAAGCACCGTCGCTTCCGATGCGGATATATCGGTCAGCGCCTTTCGGTTGTCTCGCAATTGCAGGGGATCGCGAATCATCGGTACGAATTCGGATTGGGGTTCTTGCTCGTCGGAAGTAAGGGGTTTCGGCCCCCAAACATAGTGCCAGGCAACACCGAGGGCGCGGACACGATTGGCCGCCCAGCCGGGCGGTCCTTCTTCCCAGGCGCCGACGCCGATCTTGCCGGGCGGTCGATCCCCATTTCCAATCCCTGCGGACAGGTGTCAGCTCCGGGGGTGTCGCGGCGGCCCTGTAGAACATCCGCACAGCCGATCATTAGGGTCTGGGTTATGCCCAGCATCACCAGCAACAGAGACCGTCGCGCAAATTTTCGAGAAGCCGTCATGGCCTTGGTATGATCCTGAGTCGTGTCCAGTCTTCCGTCAGCCATTGAACATCCACCAGGGAAAAATCTCACGAAAAATGCTGCTGAAAGCCATCCGTTGCCTACCCCGACCCATATCGGCTTCTGATGCAGCTGACGGCTCCCGCCACCGGCATCGTAATGCCGCAAAAATTCGGATGGTACTCAGGGACCACTCATGTCGCCTTGTGGCTGAGTTTGTTGAGAAAGCCCTTTGAAAGGCGCGGGCTGGCGCCGATCAACACCAATCTATTTTAAGTCCGCCGCCGGCCATGCTTGTAGATCACGCCGTCCTTCATCACGAAGTCGACCTGGCTGAGGGCCGTGATGTCCGCCAAGGGGTCGCGCGAGACGGCGATCACGTCTGCCAGTTTGCCCTTGTCCAGGCTGCCCAGCTCGTCGGCCCGGCCGAGTAGCTTTGCCGGGTTCATGGTCGAGGCATAGATGGCCGCGGCCGGCGAGAGGCCGGCGCCGGTCACCATCTCGACGATCTCTTGGGCATTGTCGCCGTGGTGGTTGCCCGGCGTGCCGGCATCGGTGCCCATGGCGATCGGCACCTTGAGCCGGTGCGCCAGGCGGATGGCCTTGCGGTGCTGGGCATCGTAGTCCGTGAGGCGCGCCCGCTCGTGTTCGGGGATCGTCTCGCGGATGTGGCGCTCGCGTAGCATGGCCGGCGTGACGCAGAGCGTCGGCACCAGGAAGGTGCCCTTCTTGGCCATCAACTGGAGCACGGCCCGGTCGGCGAAGGTGCCGTGCTCGATGGAGCTGGCGCCGGCCTCAACGGCGTTGCGGATGCCGCCCAGGGCGTGGGCGTGCGCGGCGACATGCTTGAAATTGTCGCGGGCGATGGCGACGGCGGCCTCCAGTTCGGCCTTGGTGAACTGGACGGCGCGGGAATCCTCGCTCTCGGGCGACAGCATTGCGCCGGTCGCCATCACCTTGATCAGGTCGGCGCCGTTGGCGATTTGCCTGCGGGCGCCGGCGATCACCTGGTCGACCCCATCGCAGATCTCGTACATGCCGGGATAGTAATCGGCGCCGCCGGTGGTGATGGAGAGCAGCTTGCCGGCCAGAAACATGCGCGGAGTGATGAAGCCGCCTTGCTTGGCGGCCTCGCGCACGGCCATCTCGGTATAGTTCCAGCCGCCGACGTCGCGCACCGTGGTGAAGCCGGCGAGCAGCGTGCGCCGGGCGGCCTCGGCGCAGTTGAGGGCCGTGAGCGCATCGCTGCGGCGCGCCGGCTCGTAGGGATCGGCGGTGTCGGTCGGCAAGGTCAGATGCACGTGGCAGTCCATCAGGCCGGGTAGCAGGTAACGGCCGGCGAGATCGATCACCTTGGCGCCTTTTGGCGCCACGGATTTGCGGGTGATCTCCAGGATCCGCGCACCGTCGATGACCAGCGCGCCGCTACGGTATCGCCCGCGCTGGACATCGAGGATCTTTGCGTTCGTCAGCCAAAGCACGGGAAGCGCCCCCTTTATGATTGGTACTGCCGGCCCGAGCAGAAGGCTCCGCTCTCATTGGCCGGAACCAGACTAGCGGGTCGCTCACGGATTGCGGAGCGGTAAATCGATACATTCTGGGAGGCCGACGGGATGCCGGCGTCGTGGGCCGGCGGCTGCCTGGCCAAAGTGGCTTTACTTGGTCGTAAAATATTGAATCAAATAAAAATCTATTTTTAATCAAATTAATCTAAGAATAACTTATGTGAACACAAAACTAAACTTGACAAAAGATTAAGATATGTTAGTAATTCATTAGGCATTAGGGAGTGGCGCACATGTTCCGGACGGTGATTGATTTCTTGGCGGACGAGAGCGGGGCGACCGCGCTCGAATATGCGATGATCGCAGCTTTGGTCTCGGTCGGCGTGGTCGGCGCCATCGATATATTGGGGAAGGCCGTAAATGGCAGCATGAACTCCGTCGCCTCCGATCTGGAAACGGTGGCGAGAGAGGTTCGGTAAGGTCCGATTGCGGTCTGGTCGGGGGGCCAGAGCGCATCAAGAAGTGGGTTCTTGGTTGACGGTGTTTTGTAGGTAGTTTTGCTCTCTGGGGGAGCTTGGTGACGACGGGGCGGTCTCGGGACCGCCCCGTCGCGTTTTTCGTGGCCTGCCGATTGCCCGGCTTGGCAGAGAGAGGATACGGGCACCTGGCCGAGACCGGGCGCCCGTAACGCGGTCTATTCGGCGGCGGCGCGCCCCGACATCTCGCGCAGCATGTCCGCCGTCACTGGGTTTCCGCCGACACCCCAGGCGCCGGTGTCGACGTCCTCGATGGTAACCCAGGTGACGTCGCGCAGGCCTTCGCCCTCGACGGAAAGCACAGCATCCGTAACCCGGCTGATCAAGGTTTGCTTCTCCTCGAGCGTCAGATACCCACCGACACCCTTGATTTGAACGAGTGGCATTGTTCAAGTCTCCGCTGACTGTTAAATGAACATGCCTTGTAAAGGGTATTGGCATTATAGGTAAGTACGCACTAATAATGCATATAGTGCACTAAAGTATACCGACGCTTGAATGGCTGGAGGGCCGACCGTGCGCAAACAACGCCACACCGATTATACGGATTGCCCTGTCGAAGCCGCATTGGACATGATCGGCGGCAAGTGGAAGGCGGTGATTCTGTTCCGGTTGTTCGAGGGCACCAAGCGCTTCAACGAGCTTCGGCGCCTGCATCCGAACATCACGCAGCGTATGCTCACCAACCAATTGCGGGAGTTGGAACGGGATGGTCTGGTGCATCGGGAGGTCTATCCGCAAGTACCCCCTAAGGTCGAGTATTCCCTAACCCCCGACGGACGTACTCTGAAGCCGGTCCTGCTGGCGCTCAAGCGTTGGGGTGAGGGCCATGCGCTGCCGAGGAGGGTCAGGGGCGCCGCCTGAAGTCGTCCCGATCCAGCCAGGACGGTCCCTAAGTGTCCGACACGATCGGCCGATTGAACGGCGCTGAAGATAACGGCGCTGAAGATCAAGATGATGATGTCCGTTGCAAGCCCGAACAAAAAGCCAGCGTCTCGGCGATCCACCCGAACAAGTGATCCTCGCCTTGGATGATCGCCAGGGTCGCCTCGTGCAGCTTCCGATCGAAGGCGGCGCAGCCGTCCGCCAGGGTGAGACAGGCGAACCCGCGGTCGACGGCATCCCTCAGGGTCGAGTGGACGCAGCACTGGGAGGTCACGCCGCTCAGCACGAGATGGGTGATCCCGGCGGCTTCGAGGCGCGCCTGAAGATCGGTCCGGTAGAAGCTGCTGAACCCCGGTTTGTCGATCACCTCTTCGCCGCCGGCCGGCCGCAGCTCGGCGATGAAATCCTGCCCGGCTTCGCCACGAATCAAGAAGCGGCCGAGCGGCCCCTCTTGGCCGATCCCGCCACGCTCGGCCTTGGCCACATGCACATCCGAAAGGTCGGCGGCGTAGCCCTCGCGGGTGTGGATGATCTCGAGACCGGCCCGCCGGCCGGCCTCCAAGGTTCGCTGGAGCGCCGGTACGATCGCCCGCAGCTCGGCGACATCGTCGCCCAGGACACCGCACATGCCGCGTGGGTCGAGGAAGTCCCGCTGCATGTCGATGACCAGAAGGGCGGTTCGTCCGGCCGGCAGGGTTAGCGAGCGCCCGCCCCAACAGTCGATACGCCAAGCGGAGGAATCCACGGCCCTTAGTCCCATAGTCCCCTAGTCACCTAGTCCAGCAGCGCGGCGATCTGACGCGGCAAAACGAAAGAGGCGCGATGGAAGGCCGGCGTATAGAACCGCATTTCAATGCCGGATACCTCGAGGCGGCTGGCCAGGGTCTCCATGGGCAACTCGCGCAGGCCGCGGTTGTCGCTGGCCCAACCGAAGGCCATGTAGCCGCCGGCGAAGACCGGCACGGCGACGATATAGAAGGTGGCGTCCTCGAAGCAGCGCGCCAGCCGGCGGCGCGCGTCCCGCACGGTCTCGGGATAGAGGAACGGCATGCCGAATTGGCTGATCAAAATGCCGCCCGGCGTCAGGATGCGCTTGCAGTCGCGGTAGAAGGCTTCACTGAACAAGACCTCGCCGGGGCCGGGCAGGGGGTCGGTCGAATCGATCAGGATGACGTCGAACTGGCGCTCGCATTGGGCGACATAGCTGACGCCGTCCTCGAAACGCAGCTCGAGACGCGAATCCTCGAAGGCGCCGCCATTCACCGACGGCAGATGCTCCCGGCAGGCCTCGACCACCTGGCGGTCGAGCTCCACCATGACCACCTCGTCCACCTGATGCTTCAGTACTTCTCGAACGGCGCCGCCGTCACCGCCGCCGATCACCAGGATCCGACGCGCTTGGCCGTGGGCCAGCAGCGGCACATGGGCGATCATCTCGTGATAAACGCACTCGTCGGATTCCGTCAGTTGCACGATGCCGTCCAGCGCCAGCACGCGGCCGAAGCGCGGGCTGTCGAAGATCACCAGATCCTGAAAGGCGGTGCGGTCACGCGCGACAACGCCGTCGATCGCGAAGCGGATGATGAGGTCCTCGGCGTCGGTTTCGTCGAACCAGTCCGGCATGCGGGAGGGGGCTCCTTGGCGCGGCGTGGCAGATGGCGCGTTGGCGCATGATCGACATTTTCCGGAAGCTGGCAAGACGAGAATGGCGGTCCAGGCTGGCCGCGGTCGAAGGCCCCTCTTGGATGCGGGCTGTTATTCGCCGATGCGCAGCAAGTATTCCTCGTAAGCCTTGGTGAAACCGAGCAGGGAAATGTGCTTTTCGACCGAAGGTTTCGTCGCGCCGTTGAACAGCCGGACGTTCATGCGGGTTTCCGACTTGAACCTTTCAACGAGGCTCTCGGCATGCACGAACACACAGTAGGAGCCGTAGCAGTAGTCGGTATAGATCGTGGTATCCAATTCGGCATCGATCTCGGCGCTGTGGTAGGCGCTGCCGCTGCTAGTCACCTGGATTTCGTGCATGCCGTTCAAGATCTGCACGGCGATGCCCAACCAGGAGCCGTTGGCCTTGTCCTGGGCGAAAATCGCGATATGGCACAATGGTTCCTGGGCGGTGGCGTCGTTATCGCAAACGACCCGCCACGACGACCCCGGGCGATCCGCCTCGGCGGACGTCGATATCAGCAACGCAAGACCGGCAATGAGTAGCGCCAGGCGGGTCATGGGGTAAGACTTCCAATCTCTCTCGTTCGCGTCCGACGGGGCACTCAATTGCCCCGGCCCTTGGCCGCAACCTGTGTAGGACGCTAGCAGATCATCCTTTTGAGCCGGTTAATGCGCTGGCTGGAGCTGGAACAGCAAAACCGCCGCCGCGGTCGCAAGCCCCGAGCTTGAAGTCGAAAGCCAGAAAAGCGCCGATAAATTCATATATAACTTTGTGAAATCACGAGAAGACTTTGAAATTTAAGAAATTTATGGCGTTCGTGTTTCAGTGGCGGTGGTGGGCTGGGTTCAAAGGCACGGTGAATATGTTACCGAGCTTGCGGCCCGCCGAGGCACGAATTCACGGCGCGGCTGCGTAGAGTTGGGCACGCACGCAGGACTTCGATGCCTTCGGGTTCGGGCCTGGTGGGCGCCGGACACTGAGGCCGCGACAGGACCGCATGCAGTGATACAATCCAACGCGATGGTCAAAGCGATGGTTCCTTATTCAATCGACGCCGCCGGGCCAATCGCGCCCGGACTCAGGGCATTTCGGGACTGGGCACCCAAGAGACAGGAGGCGCGGGCATGATCGCAGTCACGAACGCAGGCACGAACGCAGGCACGAACGCTGGCGTGGGCCGCAAAGCTGTCGCTGGGCCGGCCGTCCTGATCATTTGCCTGGTCAGCCTGATGTGGTGCACGGCGGAGGCTGCGTCCCCGTTCGATCTCGACAGCGCCGCGGTCGCCTGGAGCCGCCTGGAGTTTCGCGCCGCGAGCCGGCCCGACGACCTCAGTGTCGAGGTGAAACTGTCCGACGTCTCCCCGGAACAGGTCGCCGCGCTCCTTCAATCCAGCCCGGGCGATGAGCCGGCGCCGGCGCCGGACGCCCCGGTCCTGCAGATGACCTCGACCATCGATGTTTTCGTTACCGGCCGGGCCTACCAAACCGATATTTGGTTCTATTCCGCCGAAGCGACTCCCCTGCAAAGACGCCGCGACAAGACGGGCGAGGACGCGAACAGGAAGATCTTCCGCTATTTCGCCGACGGCGTCCGCCGGCTGCGCCTCGAGCCGAACGGGAGCGCCGAGGCCAAGCTGGCGCCCGAGAACTGGACCCGCGTCAAGGAGCACTTTTACCCATATGGGGCCACACGGACCGGCTGCTCGGTCTTGTCGGATCCCAACCTTCTCTTCTTCATCGCCTCTGCCGTGACCGTGACGGGGGGCGCCGAGCCGCTGGCGCTCTGTGTCTTCAACAAGCAGAGCATTCATCGCGTGCAGCTTTCGGCGGACGCGGGCGGGACCCTTCAGGCGGAGTACTTGGAAATCAAAGGCGCCGCTCAGAACCAAGTACGCCGCGAGACGGCGGTCCGGAAGGTTCGCATCCAGGCCTTTCCACCGGAGGCCGATGGGGTCAGCCCAGAGCCCTTCGAGTTCTTCGAGATGGGCGGCGAAATCGAGATCGATCTGGATGCCGAAAACGGGCTGCCGCTGCGCATTTCCGGCGAGATCAGCGGCCTTGGCCGGGTCGAATTCCTGCTCAGCGAGGTCACCTGGCAGCCCTAGTGGATAGAATCTAACATAGGGTACCCCTACGATCCCCGTATCCGGGTTTCTGGGTAGGAGAGGGCCCGCTGGCGATGCCGCTGGCGCCACTGGGCATCGTCGAGGGTCTTCGACGCCCGGAGAAACCGGGATACGGGGATCCGAAGGGCGGCTTTGCGAGACCACCGGCCGCGTTGCGCGACACTTTGCGATGCGGAAGACATCACGGGCGCATCCCGCGCGCCAGATCATAGTGGGCCGGGTGAGCTCGGGAAGCCGTCGAATGGGCATCATATGTTAGATTTTATCCACTAGGCGGCAGGCGCCGGTCCTGAACCGGCGCGGCGCGGATCGGCCGTTGGGCCTGCAGGGCTCAAAGGCACGCCGGAAAATCGCGATTTCTCATTAAACATTATTAAGCATCGGGCCGTATGGTGGACTTCAAATCATGAGATCCATTCGCGGAAGGAGTGTCCAGCTCATGTTCGGAAAGAACGAGCCCCGCCATCAGATCGACGCAAGTGGGAACGGCGCGACCCATGACGACAGGCACGAAATTAGCACCGGCAGTCCAACCGGCCGTGTTCAGCACTCGATCCTCAGCGCGGACACGAAGCTCACCGGCGATCTGGTCAGCAGTGGCGATGTCACGGTCGAAGGCACCATTGACGGCAGCATCAAATGCCGCTCTCTCACCCTGTGCGGCCAGCCCACCATCAAAGGTTCCGTCGAAGCGGAAACGGCGCATGTGAGCGGCGTTTTTACCGGTGAGCTCCGGGCCAACAAGGTCATCCTCAACAAGACGGCGAAGATGCGCGGCGACATCTATCAGGAAATCCTGGAGATTCACACCGGCGCCGAGTTTGAAGGAAAGGTCGCCCGCCTGCCGGCATCGCAATCGAAACCCGCGGCCAAGTCCACGGCTAAGTCGAAGGCCCAGGCAACGAACGGCCGAGACCGCTCGGAAGAGGCCGAGTCAAACGTACTAATACTGACCTAAGGCCGTGCCGCTTAGCTGAGTCCCGGCGCCCGCTCCGCGCCAAGCGCCCGCATTGGGCGCTCCGCTCGACCGATCCGAATTGCCCCTCCGATTGCCCGCGCCGATTGCCCCGTTCAGGCGGGGCTTTTCTTTTGCCGGGGACCGCGCTTTGATCGCGGCGTCGCTGGATTGCCCAAGCGAATCACAAGCGAATCTGTGGAGATGACCGCCGTGCCCGCACGACGGAAACGACGGCCGGCGATGCGGCCTTTGCGATGCCTTTTCCCGGCGTCGCTGCTGTATGGCCTCGGCGCCTGCGGGGGGGTCGAATTTGGCGATGCCTGACGCGGGACCTTACGCCCGCGCAAGCCGCGGCCTGTCGCCAGGTCGTGGACGAGGAGGTGGCGGGGCAGGGCATCGGCACCGAACAAGTCCGGCGCATCCACTATCAGAGGCGGTCCATCTCCCAGCGCGGCGCCACGCGCCAAGGCGCGGGCTATGAAGCCTGGGTCTACCCAAAGAAAGAGGGATCGGGCGCCATGATCATCGAGCTCTCCGAAAGTTGCCAGGTGCGCGATGTTCGGTTTCATCGGGCGTCGCGCAGCACGGCGAAAGAGCGGCGATAGGGGCTCCGGCCGCGCATTCTGTCGCCCCGGACCTCGACCGCCCCAGACTTCAGCCACCCCAGACTTCAGTCACCCCAGACCTCCACCACTATGGGCGACGATCCCGGAAAGTTTGGGTAATCTAAGGCCGGTGACGACCAGGGGAGGAATTCGACCATGAGTGCAAGCGTCCTGATCATCGGCGCCGGCGACGCCGGGCTCAAGATGGCCGCCGGTTTGGTGCAGTCCGGCCGCTTGCGCCGGCTGACCTTGGCGGACCTGGGTCAAGGCCGGGGTCCCGCCGCGGCCGGGCTGCTCGCATCGCTGGGAGAATGCCCGGTGGACTTTATCGAGCTCGACGGCACCTGCCAGGGCGATGTCGAGGCCGTATTGCGCCGGGTAAAGCCCGACCTGCTGGTTCAATCCGCCAGCTTGCTGAGCCCCTGGTTGACGATCGGGCGGCAGGAACCCGTGCCCCTGGCGCTTGCCGCGGCCGGGCTTGGCGTCCAGCTTCCCGCCCAGCTTCCGGTTCTCACCAGCGTCATGCGGGCGGTCAGAACGATCGCCTTTTCCGGACCGGTCGCCAACCTGTCCCTGCCGGATATCACCCACCCGATACTTCGAGGCCGGGGCCTGGCACCGACCATTGGCCTGGGCAACGTCTCCATGCAGATGTTGCGGGTCCGCTCGGCGCTCAAGGCCAAGGCGGCGGAGGATACGGGCGCGCCGTCAAGCCTGCCGCTGATCCGCCTGGTCGGCCACCACAAGCAGGTCTATGGCGTGATGTCGGCTGAGTGCCCGGAAGACCCGGAGGCGCGGGTGCGCGTTTATCTCGGCGAGGAAGGCACACGGGCCGATGACCTCGCCTACCAGGGCTATCCCCTGCCGGCCGGCATCGAATACAACGTGGTGACGGCAGCCTCGGCCATTCCCGTGCTGCTCGCCCTGCTTCCAGGCGCAGCGCCGCTCCGTTTTTCCGCGCCCGCACCCAAGGGCTTGGCCGGAGGCTACCCGGTCCGGATTGCCGATGGCGAGGTCGAACTCGACCTGCCGCCCGGCGCCGATCTGGCGGAAATCGTCGCTTTCCACCAGCGGATTGGCCGCGGCGACGGCGTGGAGGAGATCGCCGAGGACGGCACCGTTTTCTTCACCGAAGCAGCCAAGACCGCCGTGGCGGTGGTCGATCCGGCCTTGGCGGAGCCGCTGTCGCCGGACGACGTCGCGGAGCGATACCAGCTCTTGGCCCGCCATTTAAAGTCCTAGGCTGGCAGAAACGCTGCCGTCGTTGATCGCCGACACCGAGCAATGGGTGGTGCTGCTCCGACCGCGACAAGTCACGCTGGCGGCGCCGAACCTGCGAGCGGTCAACGAGGTCACGACCGTCCAGCGCGCCGAGCTCATCGGGCATTTGCGGGATCGCTGGCCAGGTTAGGGGCGGGGACCTTTTCCCCTCAGTAGGTCGCCAGAATAAAGCCGATCAAGACGGCGATGATGGCGAGCAAGGCCCAGTTGAGCCGGCGCAGGTGTGCCGTATTGGCGTCGTCGGCTGCTGCTGGTCGCGCCATCGGCGCGACGGCCCGCGGGGGCGCTGCTCCTTCGGCGGCTCCCTCTACGGTAAGCGCCTCGATCGGCGCCGCACCCGTCACGATTTCGCCGAAGCGGGCGAAGAAATCGGCGGCGTATTTGTTGGCGGTCGATTGCACCAGGCGCGAGCCGATCTGCGCCAGTTTGCCGCCGACATCGGCCTTGACCACGTAGTTGAGGACCGTGCCGTCGCCGTCCTCGACCAGTGAGACGTTGGCGCTGCCCTTGGCCACGCCGGCGGGTCCGGCCTTGCCCTCGCCAGAGATGCGATAGCTCTCGGGCGGGCGAATGTCGGATAGCTCGACCCGGCCTGAGAACTTGGCGCGCACCGGCCCGACCTTGGCCTGGACGATGGCTTCGAAGGCGTTGTCGCCGTCCTGGGTCAGGGACTCACAGCCTGGAATACAGGCTTTCAGGACTCGGGGGTCGTTCAGTGCGTCCCAGACCTTCTGCCGGGTCGCGGCGATCCGCTGTTGGCCGTTCAGTTCCATTCTTCCGGTCCTCCTTGCCCGCCACCCTCGCGGGCCTGTGACTTAATCGCCCTCCGATGCGCCGGCGGCCAATTCCCACAGCCGGTTCGGGCTGAGCGGGATCTCGAGAATGTCGACGCCTTTGGCCGGCAGCTCGAGGGCATCCTCTAGCGCCTGGGCGAACAAGGGGCCGACCGGCAAAGCGCCGGCTTCCCCCACGCCCTTGATGCCAAGCTCGTTGCGGGCCGAGGGGGTGACCGTGTGGTCGAGCACCATCCGGGGAACGTCGAGCGAGGTCGGGATCAGGTAATCGGCCAGGGTCGCGTTGAGCATTTGGCCATCGTCGTCGAACACGAGCTGTTCGTAGAAGGCGTTGCCGATACCCTGGGCGACGCCGCCATGGATCTGGCCCTCGACCAGCAGCGGGTTGATCGCGGTGCCGCAGTCATGCACCACGACGTACTTCTTGATCTCGATCATCATCGTTTCCGGATCGACCTCGACGATCATCGCATGGGCGCCGCTGGCCGTGGTGCCGCTTTCGGGCCCGAAATAGCGGGTGGCTTCCAGGCCCGGTTCCGTGCCGGGCTTGACGGCGCCGCGCATCGGGTTGGCGAGCCGCGCGAGTTCGCCCAGAGGGATTTCTTGTCCGATTTCTTCGCCCGGCGCGCCGGCGCGCCGCGCCGCGCCGTCCTCGAGGACGACCTCCGCCACCTCGCAACCGAAATGCTCGGCCGCCAGCGCGACCGCCTTTTCGTGCACCGCGGCCGCCGCCTGGTTCACCGCGTTGCCGGCGACCACCGCGCCGCGGCTGGCGAAGGTGCCGGCGCCCCAGTAAAACTGATCGGTATCGCCCGTTGTCACGTCGACGTCGCGCGCGCTGACGCCCAGCCAATCCGCGGCGATCTGGGCGAAACTGGTGAAATGCCCCTGGCCCTGCGTGCCGATACCGGTGGCAACGGTAACGCGGCCGTTGGCCTGGATCTGCACCCGCGCGCCCTCGTAAGGTCCGATGCCGGTGCCCTCGATGTAATTGACGACACCGAGCCCAACCCGGCGGCCCTCGGCGCGTAGGGCCGGCTGTTCTTCGGCAACGAACCTGTCGTAACCGATCAGCTCCAGCGCCCGCTCCAGAATGGGCTGGTAGTTGCCGCTGTCGTAGGCCAGCTCGGTGAAGTCCTGGAACATAATCTCGTGCTTCACCGGGAAGGCGTCGGCCGCGATCAGGTTGCGTCGGCGGATCTCCGCCCGGTCCAGGCCCAGTTCTCTCGCGGCGATATCCATCAGCCGCTCGATGACGAATACCCCGTGCTGGCGTCCGGCCCCGCGATAGGGTGCGACGATCGGCTTGTTTGTGAACACGGCGGTGAAGGTGCTGTCGTAGGCCGGCACGTCGTAGGGCCCGAGGATCGAGCACTGACTGTTGATCGGCACCGTCAGCCCATAGGGGTTGTAGGCGCCGTTGTCGTGCAGGAAGACATCCTTGATGCCGAGAATGCGGCCGTCCTGGTCCAGGGCCATCTCGGCGTCATGGATCTGACCGCGTTCCTGGGTGGTGGCGAGGAAATGCTCGCCGCGGTCCTCGATCCATTTGACCGCGCTGCCGAGTTGCAAGGCTGCCCAAGGCATCAGTAGTTCCTCGGGGTAGTACATGAGTAGCTTGGACCCGAAGCCGCCGCCGACGAAGGGCGCCACCACGCGCACGTCGCGCTCGCCAAGGCCGAGCAGGGCGGCGAGCCCGCCGCGCAGCGAGGCCGGCGCCTGGGTCGTCGCCCAGACCGTCAGTCGGTGCGTCTTGCGATCGAACTGGGCGGCGATGCCGCGGGTCTCCATCGGCTGCGCCATGCCGTGTTCGTAGGTGAAACGGCGGCGGATCACCGTCGCGGCGTTGGCCACAGCCGCGTCGTAGTCGCCCTTGGCCTGGTGGACGTGGGCCGCCAGGTTTCCGGCCAAACCGTCATGCACCTCGGGCGCGCCATCGGCGGCTGATTTCTCCAAATCCGCGGCGACGGGCAGGGTGGCGTAGTCGACGAGAATGTCGGCAAGCGCGTCCTCGGCGACGTAGCGGCTCTCGGCCACGACCAGGGCGACCGGCTCCCCGGCATAGCGCACCTTGTCCTTGGCCAGCGGCACTTGGGTGCGCTTGTTGAACACCAGGCCTGGGATCGGCGGCGGCGGCACCACCAGGGGCGCGGACTGCCAGAAGTCGCCCAGATCCTCGGCCGTATAGACGGCGATCACCCCGTCGCGGGCCCTGGCCGCCGTCACGTCGATGGTCTCGATCCGGGCATGGGCGTGTGGGCTGCGCAGCAGGGCGGCGTGCCACATCTCGGCGAGAACCAGATCGTCGACGAACAAGGCCTGGCCGGTCAGCAGCGCCGGGTCCTCGTTGCGCGTCACCGGGGCGCCGAAATAGCGGTTGACCGCAGGGGTTGAGGGGTTCGCCGTCATGTCAGTCCTGCTCCGCGCCTTCACAAGTCTGGTCGCGGGCGGCATTGCTCGCCCCGGTGGCGGCCCCGATGACGATCAAGACGGCATCGACGATGTGTTGATAGCCTGTACAGCGGCAGAGATTGCCCGACAGCGCCTCGCGGATCTCGCCCTCGTCAGGCGTCGGATGGGCGTCCAGGAAGGCGGTCAGGGTCATCAGGATACCGGGCGTGCAAAAACCGCATTGCAGACCGTGGGCGTCGCGGAACGCCTGTTGCAATGGGTGCAGGTTGTCTCCGTCTGCCAAGCCCTCGACCGTCTTGACCTCCCGGCCTTCGACCTGCGGCGCGAACATCAAGCAGCTTCGCATGGGCAGACCGTCGACCAGAACGGTGCAGGCGCCGCAGACCCCGTGCTCGCAGCCGACATGGGTGCCGGTCAATCCAAGCTCATGGCGCAGGAAGTCGCTCAACAGCAGGCGCGGCTCGACCACCCGCTTGTAGGCCTTGCCGTTGACCCGCGTTGAAACAGTGAGCAGCGCTTTCATCATGGCGCGGACTCCATTTGGGCCTCCCGCCCAGCCGCCGCCGCTCGCTCGACCGCCTGATGAAGCGCCCGGCGGGTCAACACGGCGGCCAGATGGCGCTGGAAATCGATGCTGGCATGGACGCTGCCGACCGGCGCGATCTCCTGCCTGGCCTGTTCGGCCGCTGCCGCGATATCCTCGGCCGCGGTCCGGCCGCCGATCAGCGCCGCCGCCGCGCCCTTCGCCGCCACCGGGGTCTCGCCGGCGCTGCAATAGGTCAGGCGCGCGTCTCGGCAGGTGCCACCCTCGTCCAGCACCACCACCGCTGCGACACCCATTAGCGCGTAGTCGCCGCGCCGGCGCGCCACTTCCAGGAAACAGGTGCCGGTGCCCGCCGCCGCCGCCGGCAGGGCGACCTCGACCAGCATCTCGTCGTCGTCACGCGCCGTCGTGAAAACGCTGACGAAGAAGTCCTCCGCCGCCACCCAGCGTTCGCCGGCAGTCGATTGCAGCCGCAGCCGGGCCTTCAGCGCGAGCATCACGGCCGGGAATTCCGAAGCGGGATCGGCATGGGCCAGGTTGCCGCAGAGGGTTCCTCGGTTGCGAATCTGCGGGTGCGCCACGTTGGGCGCCGTCTCATGCAGCAAGGGCTGGGCGGCGGCGATCACCGGGTCGAATTGCAGGTCGCGGTGGCGTGTCAGCCCGCCAAGACGCAGATCGCCGCTCTCTTCATCGGTCCGGATAAAGGCGAGTTCCTCGATCGCGTTGATATCGATCAGCACCTCTGGCTGCGCCAGGCGGAAGTTCATCGCCGGAATCAGGCTTTGCCCGCCGGCCAAAAACGTCGCGTCGTCCCCGTGTTCCGTCTTCAAGGCCAGGGCCTCGTCCAGCGTTCGCGGCAGCGCGTATTTGAAGGCAGCGGGTTTCATGGGCCTTTTCGTCACTCGCTTTTGAACAGGTCTTGATAGCGCTCGCGCAGGGCCTTCTTCTCGGTCTTGCCCATCTTGTTGCGCGGCAACTCGTCGACGAACAGCACTCGCTTCGGCACCTTGTACTTGGCCAGCTCACTAGTGAGCGCGGAGCGGATCTCCTGCTCGGTCTTCCGAGGCCCGCCGCCAGCCACCACGACGGCCGTGACCGCCTCGCCGAAATCAGGATGCGGCGCGCCGATCACGGCACTGTCGGCCACGCCATCCAGCGCGTTCAGCGCGTTCTCGACCTCGGCCGGATAGACGTTGTAGCCGCCGCTGATAATCAGGTCCTTGTCGCGGCCGACGATGTTCAGATAACCCTCGGCGTCGACCAGCCCCAGGTCGCCCGAGATGAAGAAGCCGTCGTCGCGGAATTCGACCGCAGTTTTCTCGGGCATGCGCCAGTAACCCTTGAAGACGTTGGGACCGCGGACCTCGATCATGCCGACTTGGCCCGGGGCCAGCGTCGCGCCGCTCTGGCGATCGGCGATGCGGATCTCGACACCCGGCAAGGGAAATCCGACCGTGCCCGCCCGACGCGCGCGGTCATAGGGGTTCGAGGTGTTCATGTTGGTCTCGGTCATGCCGTAGCGTTCCAGGATCGCGTGGCCGGTGCGGGCCTCGAAGTCCTTGTGGGTTTCGGCCGACAAGGGGGCCGAGCCGGAGACGAAAAGCCGCATGTGCGCGACCCGGTCCCGGTCGAAGTCCGGCCGCGTCAGCAGCCGGGTATAGAAGGTCGGCACGCCCATCATGGTCGTTGCTTGCGGCAGCAGGCGGATCACTTCGTCCAAATCGAAGCCGGGCAGCAGGATCATCGAGGCGCCCGACAGCAGTGTGACGTTGGTGGCGACGAACAGGCCGTGGGTATGGAAGATCGGCAGCGCGTGCAGCAACACGTCGTCCCGGGTGAAGTGCCAAGTGGCCGCCAGCGCCTCGGCGTTGGATGCGAGATTGCCGTGGGTCAGCATCGCGCCTTTCGAGCGCCCGGTGGTGCCGGAGGTATAGAGGATGGCGGCAAGATCGTCGGCGCCGCGCGCCACGTCGGCGAAGCGCTTGTCGGCCCCGTTGGCTGCCTCGGCCAGCGAACCGGCCCCGTCGGGGGCCAGGGTCGCGAGATGGGCGACACCGGCGTCGCGCCGGAGTCCGTCGGCGGTCGCCTCGGCGGCCGGGTCCACGACGAACACACGGGGTTCCGCGTCGCCCAGGAAATAGGCGAGCTCCGGCCCGGTATAGCCGGTGTTCAACGGCAGAAATACGGCGCCGGCCCGGAGACAGCCGAGGTAGAGCAGCAGAGCGTCCGCCGACTTTTCGACCTGGACCGCCACCCGGTCGCCGGGTTCGACGCCGAGTTGCACGAGCACGTTGGCGAACTGGGCCGCGCGGGCGAAGGCCTGGCCGTAGGTCAGTGTCGCGCCGCCGGGATGGCGGATGAAAACCGCGTCCGCATCGGCGAGCCGTGCCGCAAGTCTGCTGAACAGGTTCTCGCTCATGCCTTCACCCGTTCCTCGCTCGCCGACGGAACTTTCAGGTGGCGCGACACCGCGACCGCCGCCGCGATCTCGCCGTGATTGGCGTAGGCCTCATGGTTTCGTTCGACGTGCTTCTGTTCGTAGCGGTAGTTGACCATCAGGCCGGCGCCCTGGGCGATGCCTTTTTCCGATGTGTCGGCGGGCCAGTTGAGCCGATCCAGCCGTGCGCCGTTGCCGAGATGGAACCGTGCCACCGGATCGAGCGGTTCGCCGCGCGCGTTCTTGGCGATGAGGAAATAATAGGCGGCAAGCCGCAGCAGACGCGGCTGCAAGGCCTCCACCGTTGCCGGATCGCGGAGCGATCCCGGTTCATCCAGGCGCTCGAGCAGACTCCGCCGGTCGGCGTCCAACAGTCCCTCGGTGCCGTCGTCCGCCGGGCTGCGCAGCCAGGCGGCAAAGCCCGGCGCAGGCGACAGGGTGACGAAGGTCTCGATTTCGGGCAGGTCGCGCGCCAGATCGTCGACCACCTGCTTGATCAGGAAGTTGCCGAACGAGACCCCCTGCAGGCCATGCTGGCAGTTCGAGATCGAATAGAACACGGCGGTGGTTGCCTCCGCCGCCCTCAGCGGCGTCCGGTCGCCGGCCAGGATCGGGCCGATGGCATGGGATACATCGCGGGTGAGCGCCACCTCGACGAAGATCAGCGGCTCGTTGGCGAGCGCCGGATGGAAGAAGGGATAGCAGCGCCGGTCGGGCGGGTCGGTGCGGCTGCGCAGATCGTCCCAATCGTGGATCTCGTGCACGGCCTCGTAGCGGATGATCTTGTCCAGGATGATGGCCGGCGTCGACCAGTCGATCCGCCGCAGCACCAGGAACCCGCGATTGAACCAGGACGAAAACAGATGGTGGAAATCCCGGTCGGTGCTCTCGAGTTCGGGCCGGTCGCGCAGCAGGCCGAGGATGTCGGCGCGCATGCCGACCAGCGCCTCCATGCCGCCGGGCGCGCGATTGAGGCGGCGGAACACCTCCTGGCGGCGCGGCTCGGAGGCGAAATGCAAGGCCGCCGCCCGGTCGTCCGACGGATCGGACTGCCACGCGGCCAGCGCCTCCTGAAAGCGCTGCGTATCGGCGCCGAAGCGGGTTGCCAGGGCCTGGAAGAAGTTGAGCCGCTCCGCTTGGTCGAGTTCGGTATAGCGCCCCAGGATGTCCCGGGCGATCGCCAAACCGGTCGCCTCGCCGCGGCCGCTGAGCAGCGCTTCGCAGAGGTCGATCAGGGCATCGGGCCCGCCCGGCCCCGATGGGTCGTTCGGGTCGTCGCGCCCCAGCAGAGTGCGCCCGCGGTCGCTGACGGACTGCAGCAGATCGGCCAGGAACGAGGAGCCGCTCATCTCGCGCTCTCCTCAATCCGCCGTGCAGATCGGCGGCCGGCCGATCGGGTTGGCCGCCTGAATGTGCTTGGCGAGGGCGAGGACTCGCGGTTCGGAAAACCGCGGGCCGACGATCTGCAGCCCGACCGGCAGGCCGTTGCGGCTCAAGCCGGCGGGCACGGAGCCGCCGACCAGGCTGACCAGCGTGATCAGGAAGGCGGGCGCGATCCAGTCGATGTAATTTTCCAGTTTGCGATCACCGATCTGCGAAGGGTAGTTCTGGTCAACCGGGAAGGGCTCGACCGGCGACATCGGCGTCAGGATGAAATCGTAGGCGGCGAAGAGATCCCGGAAACTTCGCCAGACCGCTTCCCGCGCGTCCTGTGCGGCCGCCGTATCGGTTACCGTCAGGGCCAACCCGTCGCGGACGTTGCCGGCCAGGTTGCGGTCGAACTGGTCGAGCATGGAGAGGCGCTGGTATTGCTGGCCGACCATCCATTCGGCGCGCAGCGTGAGGTAGGCGGCGTTGCCGGCCGAGGCGTCGAAATCCACTTCCTCGACCCGTGCTCCGTCGGCCTCGAGTGTGGCGATCGCCGCACGGCAGACCCGGTCGACCTCCGGGTCGACGCCGATGCGGGCGATGTCCGGGACATAGGCGATCCGCAGGCCGGCGACGCCGTCGCTCGCCTGGACCTCTGCCAGCGCGCTCTCCCAGGTGGGCGGCACGGAGATCGGCCACAAGGGGTCCAATCCCGTCATGGCATCGAGCATCAGGGCCGCATCCTCCGCGCCGCGGGCGAGGGGGCCGTGGACCTGACCCGGATCCCAGGGCAGCGGCATGGGATCGTTCGGGACCAGGCCCGGTGTCGTGCGCAGGCCGACGATGCCGCAGAACGCCGCCGGCATGCGCAGCGAGCAGCCGAAGTCGGTGCCCTGTCCCAGCGGCGCCATGCCGGTGGCGACCGCGACCGCCGAGCCGCCGGAAGACCCCGACGGGCTGAGATCGGTGTTCCAGGGATTGCGGGTCGCGCCGAAGACCGCGTTCACCGTGTTGGCGCCGGCGGCGAACTCCGGGGTATTGGTCTTGGCCAGGATGATCGCCCCGGCCCGCTTGAGGCGCGCCACGACCTCCGCATCGGCCTCCGGGACATTGTCGCGGTAAAGCGGCGAGGCGTAGGTGGTGCGAATGCCGGCGGTCTCGGTGATGTCCTTGATGACCAGCGGAAGGCCGTGCAGCGGGCCGAGTTCGTCGCCCCGCATCACGGCCTGCTCCGCTGCCGCGGCCGCGTCCCGTGCCTGGTCGGCCGCCAGGGTGATGATCGCGTTCAGGGGTGGGTTGAGGCGCTCGATCTCGCTCAAATGCGCTTCGAGCACCTCCACGGGGCTGGTGGCCTTGGTCGCGATCAGATCGCGCAACGCCAGCGCCGTTTGGTCTACGAGCCCGCGATCACCGGACATCGGTTCTACTCGCCGAGATCGACGATTGCGATCACCGGTCCGCCGCCATGCGGACCCTGGTGCATGGCATCGACCGAGACGAAGACGGCCGGATCGCCGATTGCCGCGGCCGCGACGCCGCCAACCGCCGCCTTCGAATGGCGATGGTGATGCACGTCGGAATCGTCCAGCATGATCTGGCGCCGACCGCGCAGCAGCCCGCGTCGGTCGGCCTCGCACTTCATGAAGCAATTGACCAGCTTGCCGTTCAGGTCGGAGGCGCGCGCCCGCTCCGGTAGATCGAGCCCGGCATCGCGGATCGCATCGTAGATACCGTCGATGTGAAGAGCGTCCTCCATGACGCTGTGGCCGATGCGGTAGCGCCCCCCGGCCCCATCGCGATTGCCGAGCAGAACGATCTGCGCGCAGTCGAGTTCGACGCCCGAGGAGCAGGAGGCGACCGATGAATAGAGGTCGAAGTTACGGCAAATGTCCTCGGCCTTGGGCATATCGATCTCGCCGAGGGCGACCGCGATGCCAAGACCGGTGGTGCCGTTCGATACGCCCATGGAATCGTGCACCTCGCAGAACGCGGTTTGGCCGCGGCTCTCCGCCGCCTGGATCGACTCTATGGTGAGCAGCGGCGTCTTGGTCTGGACGTAGTGGACGTCCTTGGGGTCGGTGATGCCGGCGTCCGCCATGGCGGCGCGCACGCCGACCGCGACCTTCTCCACCATCGCCGGCCGGCCGATATCTTCGGGCAGGATCTCCGGACTCATGGCCTGACCGATCGTTAGCCTCGCCTTGCCGGGTGTGCCGGTCTTGTCGTTGCGGGCGAAGACCGTCGCGTGCGGCGTTATGATGCCGTCGCAGCCGCCCGACCAGACCATCGGGATCTGCTTCACCTCATCCTCCGACCGGCTGCCGTGCTTCATCAGCACGGCGCGAAAGGCCTGGTCGGCCAGAATGCGGGTGAAGTCGTTCACCCCGCCGTTGCCCTCGGTCTTGCCGATGACCGCGACGACCTCGTCGGCGGTCATTTGAGCGTTGACGATGCACGCCTCCAGACCCGACGCGTCCGAGACGTTCTTGATTTCGATCTTTGCGACTTCGACCGCCATGTCCTCATCCTCCTAATTGCCCGACCGCGCCGGCGTGCCGGCTTGGTGGGTTGGTCCTGACGCTTTCGCCTGGGCTCGGCGACAGCCTTGTCTCGAGCTCAGTATTTCCTTGCCCCGCGTCCAAGTCCAATAGCGTTTCCCAATCCCGATATCGGCAATTCCGGTATCTCGTGGTTTGGACACGTCGAGTGTCGCAGGAGCGTCCAACCGCCCCACAAATTGATCCGACGCATTCTTTCCGATAAGATCAAGGGTCGCGTTATCGACTGGTACACATGCAAGCGCGGCCGACCGGATATTCGTGCAATCCGACCTCTGGCCTAAATATCGGCCGCGCCGATGGCTTGGCGGAATCGCGGCCGTCTCAAACGACAGGGGGACAGGATGGAACTGCGGCAGATCCGATACGTTCTCGCGGTCGCCAAGGAGGGCAGCTTCACCCGCGCCTCCCAGCGTCTCAACGTCTCGCAATCGGCGATCAGCGAGCAAGTCAAGCTGCTCGAGGGCCGGCTCGGCTTCCCCTTGCTGGTGCGCACCGGGCGCGGCGCCGAGATGACGGAGAAGGGCCGCGTTTTCCTGCATGAGGCCGAGCGCATCGCGACCGACATCATGCACCTGGAGGAGATCGGTCGGAACCTTCGGTCGGTCGCCGTCGACAAGGTGAACATCGGCATGATATCCGGCTTGGCGAACGCGCTGGTGCCGCGCATTTTTCCCCGATGGCGATTGGCCTCGCAACATGCAGGTCGAAATCCGCACCGCGCCGACCCGGGTGGTTTTCGACGAGCTGTTCAAGGGGCGCCTGGACCTCGGCTTCGCGGTCGCGATGGACCCGGATCTGATTCCCTCCGGCCTCACGGCCCGCACCCTGTTCGACGTCGACCTGGTGCTGATCTCCACGCCCGGCAGCGACGTCGCCCAGAGCGACGGTCCGCTCGACATCACCAGCATCGCCAAGGAACCGATCATCATGAGCGAACTGTCGGTCGGCTACGGGCTGGCGGTCATGACGATGTTCGGCGAGCTCGGCATCAGCCCGAGCATCCAGGCCGTCGTCGACAATATCGAAACCATCAAGGTCATGGTGCAGTCGGGGATCGGCCATGCCCTGGTGCCGGCCGGCGCGGCGGACCAGGAAGCCGAACTGGGTCTGATCAAGATCCTGCCGATTGCGCCGGCTCATGCCATCACCATCGAATGCTATCGCCCACGGGTCGGGCTGTCGCGGCACAAGGAACTGCTCTACGAGCGGAGCATTGCCGGCCCCGATCAAGAGCCCGATCAAGACAGGTCGTAATCGACCCGCGCGCCCCGGCCGGGCAGGTCGAGCTCCGTGGCCAGCGGTGCTGTCTTCGCGATCACCCGCCCGCGGCGCAGCACCTGAAGCCGCCGGGCGCGCCGCCGGATCGCGTCGACCGGGTCCCGCGCCTGCAACACGACGAGGTCGGCGTAGCAGCCGGGCGCGATGCCGTAACCGTCGAGGCCGAGAATGGTCGCCGGGTTTTCCGTGACGGCCATGAAGCAGCGCCGCATGGCGTCCTGTCCGGTCATCTGAGCGACATGGAGGCCCATGGACGCCGCATCCAGCATGTCGGCGGTACCGAGCGGGTACCACGGGTCCATGACGCAATCCTGGCCGAAGGCGACGACCAGGCCGGCGGCCATCAGCTCGGGCACTCGGGTCATGCCTCGGCGTTTCGGGTAACTGTCGTGGCGGCCCTGTAGGGTGATGTTGATCAAGGGATTGGCGACCACCCGCAGCTCCGCCTCGGCCAGCAGGGGGATCAGCTTGCTGACATAATAGTTATCCATCGAATGCATCGAGGTCAGGTGCGAGCCGGTGACCCGGCCGTTGAGCCCGAGCCGTTGAGTCTCATAGGCCAGGGTCTCGACGTGGCGCGACATGGCATCGTCGGACTCGTCGCAGTGCATGTCGACCATCAGCCCGCGCTCCGCGGCGATCCCGCAGAGCGCCCGGATCGAGGCCGCGCCATCGGCTATGGTGCGCTCGAGATGCGGAATGCCACCGATCACGTCGACACCCTTGTCCAACGCGCGCTCGAGATTGGCGGCGGCATTGGGCGCGCGCAGATAGCCGTCCTGAGGGAAGGCCACGAGCTGAAGGTCGAGGTAGGACTTCACCCGCTCGCGCACGTCGAGCAGCGCGTCGACCGCCAGCAGGCGATCGTCGCAGATGTCGACATGGGAGCGGATCGCCAGCAAACCCTGGCCAACCGCCCAGTCGCAATACCGAAGTGCCCGCTCGACGATCTCCTCCTGGGTCAGGAGCGGCTTCAACTCGCCCCACAACGCGATGCCTTCCAGCAGCGTGCCCGACTGGTTGGTCCGCGGCTTGCCGTAGGACAGGTTGGAGTCCATGTGGAAATGGGCGTCGACGAAGGGCGGCGTCACCAGGCAGCCAGTGGCGTCGATCTCGCTTCCCGCTTCGCCCGCCAGGCCGGGGCCGAGATCGGCGATGCGATCGCCCCGGATGGCGATGTCGATGCCTTCCCGGCCGTCGGGCAGGGTGGCGCCGCGAATCACTAGATCGAACATCAGCGCTCTTCCTTGCGGAACGGCACCAGCAACGACGCCGGTGCCCGCGCGTTGCGCGAGAGCAAGGCCATGGCGAGGATGGTCAGCACGAAGGGCATCATCAGGAAGATCTGATAGGGTACGTCGATCACGGCGCTGGCCTGCAGGCGGAGCTGCAGGGCGTCGATGAAGGCGAAGAGGAGAGCCGCGCCCGCCGAACGCCACGGGCTCCATTGTCCAAACACCACCAGGGCGATGCAAATCCAGCCGCGGCCGGAAATAACCCCGAAGGTGAAGGCGTTGAATTGGGCCATCGACAAGAAGGCCCCGCCGACCGCCATCAGCGCGCCCGACAGCATGAGCGCCTGATAACGCACCTTGGCGACGCTGACCCCGGCCGAGTCGGCGGCATGGGGCGATTCGCCGACGGTGCGCAGATGCAATCCCCAGGGTGTGCGGTACAAGATGAAGGCGGTGACCGGCACCAGCAGCAGCGCGATGTAGACCAGGGCGTATTGATTGAACAAGACCGGCCCGATGAACGGGATATCCGACAACAGCGGGATGGGCGCCGTCTTGAAGGCCGTGATGTTGGGCGGCATCTCCGGCTGGCCGAAGATCACGCGAAAGAAGAAGAAGGCGAGACCGGACGCGAGCAGCGTCAACCCCAATCCCGAAACGTGCTGGCTCAAGCCGAAGGTCACGGTCAAGAGGCCCATGAGCGCGCCGCACGCGACGCCGGTAAGTATCGCCGCCGAGACGCCGAGCCACAGCGATCCGGTAAAATAGGCGGCGCTGAAGCCGGTCATGGCCGACAGCAGCATGATGCCCTCGATGCCAAGATTGAGGACCCCGGCGCGCTCGGCAAAGAGCTCACCGATGGTGGCGAACAAGAGCGGCGTCGCGATGCGGAGCATCGCGGCAAAGAAGCCGACTTGCAGGACTTGTGCGAGAATTTCATCCATCGCTAGTCAAGCTCACTCGCAGTCTGTAGCTGGTGAAGAGGATGGCGATCAGCATGGTCATCAGGGCCGTGCCCTGGATCACGTCGGCCAGGAAGACCGGCACCCCGGTGGCGCGCGACATGGCCTCGGCGCCGGTGATGATGATCGAGAAGAAAATCGCCGACGGCACCACGCCGAGCGGATTGAGCCGCGCCAGCATGGCGATGACGATGCCGGTATAGCCATAGCCGGTCGAGATGCCCGCCATGACCTGGAAGTGCAGGCCGGCGGCTTCGCCGACCCCTGCCAAACCGGCAAGCCCGCCCGAGATCAGCGCCGTCAGGATAACCACGCGTGTGATGTTGTGCCCGGCGTAGGCTGCCGCGCGCGGGTTCTCGCCGACCGCGCGGATCGCGAAGCCGAGCGTGGTAAAACGCATCATCCACCACACGAAGACCGCCGCCACCGCCGCCAGCAGCACGCCCAGATGCAGGCGCGTCGCGCGCAGCAGGATCGGGTACTCCGCGTCCATCAGGATATCGGGCGAGTCCGGATAGCCGCTCAAGGGGTCCTTCCAGGGGCCGTCCAACAAGGCCATCATGGCGTAGAAGATGATGAAGTTGAGCAGCAGCGTGGTGACCACGTCGTCGACCTTGAAGCGGGTCTTCAAGATCGCCGGCAAGACGGCCCAGAGGCCGCCCGCCAAGATGCCGCAGATGATCATCAAGGGGACCAGCGACCAAGTCGGCAGAGCTTCCTGGGTGCCGACGAAGACAGCCGCCATGGCGCCCAGCAGGAACTGGCCCTCGGCGCCGATGTTCCAGAACTTGGCCCGGAAGGCAACGGCCACGGCCAGGCCGGTCAGCACCAGGGGCGCTGCCTTGACGAGGGTCTCGACGAGGTTGAACTTGCTGTCCAGCGCACTGGCGAACAGCACCGTGTAAGCCTCGATGACGTTGGCTCCGGCCAGCGCGATAAGGCCGCCGCAAAGCACCAGGGTCGCGGCGATGGCGGCCAGCGGCAGGGTCAGGTTCAGCCAGGGCGAAGATTTCTCGCGTTGTTCCAGGCGCATTTTCATGCCGCGTCCTCCCGGAAACCGGCCATCAGCAGACCGATGTTCTGAGCCGTCGCCTCGGCGACCGGGATGACGTCCATGATGCGGCCCTCGTAGATCACCGCGATGCGGTCGGAGAGGGTAAACAACTCCTCCAGGTCCTCGCTGATCACCAGCAGCCCGCGGCCGCGCGCGCGCAGGTCGAGAAATTCGCGGTGGACGAACTCGCCCGCGCCGACGTCGATGCCGCGGGTCGGTTGGGCGACCAGCAGCACCAGGGGATCAAAGGCCAGCTCGCGCGCCAGCAGCGCCTTCTGCAGATTGCCGCCGGACAGGGTGCCGGTGCGCACGTCGACGCCCGCCGTCTTGATCCCGAAGCGTTCGACCTGTTCGGCGACGAAGTCGCGGATAGCGCCGCGGTTGAGCACGCCGAAGCGGCTGAAGGGTGGCTGGTCGACGCGCGCCAGCACCATGCTGTCGCTGAGCGGCAGGGTGGTGATCAAGCCGGTTCCCATGCGGTCCTCCGGCACCCGGCCGATGCCGCGTGCCTTGACCTGCTTCACCGTAGGCCGGGTGAGGACGTCGCCGTCGATCTCGACCTCGCCGCTAAAGGGCGGCAATACACCGGCAATAACCTCGGCAAGCTGGCTCTGCCCATTGCCGGAAACGCCGGCCAGGCCGAGGATCTCGCCGGCCCGGACCTCAAGCGAGACGTCCTTCAACACCGGCCGATCGGGCGTGCCGCCTGCCGTGATGTTGGTGAGCTTCAGCAGTACTCGGCCGACCTTAGTCGCCGGTTTTTCCGGCGGCGTCAGTTCGTGACCGCACATCAGTTCGCCGAGCTTGCGGTCGGTGAGATCCGGTGTGTTGTCGAGCGTCGCCGTCACGACGCCGTGGCGCATGATCATCATGTGGTTGGTGATCTCGCGCACCTCGTAAAGCTTGTGCGAGATGAAGATGACGCCCATGCCCCGGTCCACCAGGGCCCGCATGGCCTTGAACAGACCCTCGGCCTCCTGTGGGGTCAGCACGGCGGTCGGTTCGTCCAGGATCAGGATACGGGCGCCGCGAAACAGCGCCTTGATGATCTCCAGCCGCTGTTGCTCGCCGATGGTCAGGTTGCTGACCAGGGTGTCGGGCGCCAGTTTGAGATCGTACTCCTCGCCGATCTTGGCGAGCCGCGCCTCGGCGCCGGCCCGGTCGAGCATCCCGCCCTTGCTCTTCTGGCCGACCATCAGATTTTCGATCACGCTGTGGCTGGCGACCAGGTGGAAGTGCTGGTGCACCATGCCGACGCCGTGGGCGATGGCGGCGGCCGAATCGTTGATGGTGACGGGCTTGCCGTCGATCTCGATACGACCGGCATCGGCCGTGTAGGTGCCGAACAGGACATTCATCAGGGTCGTCTTGCCGGCGCCATTTTCGCCCAGAAGGCCCAGGATATCGCCCTTCTGGAGGGTCAGGTCGATATCTTTATTGGCTTGCACGGGGCCGAAGCTTTTGCAGATGCCGCGCAGGGCGAGGATCGGGGTGTTCTCGTTCATCACAAGACTCCCGGGTCTGAGGTGACCGGCCCGGGACGACCCGAGGAAGAGGTCATCCCGGGCGCGATCGTCACGCGTCAGTCGGAACGCGGGGTACTCTCGTCGAGGTTCACGCGAAACGTGCCGTCGAGGATCTCCTGCCGACGCTCGTCGACCATCTGCTTCACGTCGTCGGGCAGCTTGTCTTCGAAGGCGTGGAGAGGCGCCAGGTAGGAACCGCCCTTGCCCATATAGGAGAAGCCGCCGAAGTCTTGCGCCGTGAACACGCCGGCCCGCACCAGGGTCACCACATGCTTCACGGTCGGCCACATGTCCCAGACCGGACCGGTGACGACCGTGTCCGGGCCGAGCGAGGACTGATCCGACATGTTGGAGATCGCCAGGATGCCTTTTTCCTTGGCTGCCTCGACGACGCCGAAGCGCTCGGCATAGATCACGTCGACGCCGGCCTCGATCTGCGCGATCGCGGCCTCCTTGGCCTTCGGCGGGTCGAAGAACGAACCGATGAAGGCGAACTTGCACTTGACCTCGCCGTTGACCTCCTTGGCGCCGGCGCAAAACGCGTTCGACAGGCGGTTGATCTCGGGGATCGCCATGCCGCCAACCACGCCAACCGTGTTGGTTTTGGTCATCCGGCCCGCGATCATGCCCGATAGATAAGCCGGCTCGTGGATCCAGTTGTCGAAGACACCGAAGTTGGGATCGGCGGGACCGATACCTGACCCGAAGACGAAAGCCGTATCCGGATAGTCCCGGGCGACCCTGCGGGCGATCCGCTCGGCGCCGAAGGCGTCGCCCATGATGAGCTCGTAATCCTTCTCGGCGAATTCACGCATCACCCGCGCGAAATCCGCCGCCTTGACGCTTTCCGACCAAGTGTACTCGATCCCGAGTTCCTCTTGGGCTTTGAGCAGCGCCTGATGGATCTGCTTGACCCAGGGCTCCTCGATTGGCGTTTCGAAGATGCCGGCGACCTTCATGGCCTCGGCTTGGGCGGTGACCGGCGCGGCGCTGGCCAGGCCGAATAACACTGCGGCGGCTAGAATCGGCGCGACGGCTCTAGAGACAACTCCCTTAGTCATTTTAGCCTCCCAGGCAGGTTTGCTTGTCCCGCCATTTACCGTGCTTGGGAGGTGTGAAGTCAAACGGGATTTCAAGATGCGGATATCGGAGTTTCAGATAGGGCTTCGTCTCAGGGAGCGGGTGGGCTCTGGCCGGGACCGATGCCGTGGGACGGCGCGCGACCGGGTAGCGGTTAAATGAGGGCGCTCCGCCGCCCAGTGCGGCGCTTAAGTCTGCTGAAGTTCCGCTTCGACGGAGGTGCGTTCCGTGGGCGTCGATGAGAACCGCAGCAGGAGGTAACCCCCGACGGCCGACAGGAGAGACCCGAGCAGCACGCCCAGACGGACGCCGGTCGCATGATCCAAGCCGTCGAACGCCAGGGTGCCGATGAACAGGCTCATGGTGAAGCCGATGCCCGTCAGCAACGACAGGCCATAGATCTGCAGCCAGGATACGCCCTGCGGCAGGCGCACCAGTCCCAAGCGCACGGCGCCATAGGTGAAGCCGAAGACGCCGATTTGCTTGCCGATGAAAAGCCCCGCCGCGATGCCGAGCGGGACCGGCGCCAACAAAGATGCAAACTTCAGGCCCTCGAGGGAGATCCCGGCGTTGGCAAACGCGAAGAAGGGAAGGATGGCGAAGGCGACCCAGGGATGGAGCATGTGCTCCAAATGCTCCAAGGGGGACTCTCCCCCCTCGGTCTTCGCCCTGAGCGGGATGAAGAAGGCTACCGCGACGCCGGCCAGCGTCGCATGAACGCCCGATTTCAAGACGCAGACCCAGACCGCCAGCCCCACCAGGACGTAGGCTCCCAGGCGAACGACACCGAAGATATTGAAGCACGCCAGGATAACCATGCCGACGGCCGCCAGGCCGAGCGAAATCAAAGACATGTCGGCCGTGTAAAATACGGCAATGATCACGATCGCGCCCAGATCGTCCATGATGGCGAGCGCCAAGAGGAAGAGTTTCAGCGCCGCCGGCACACGAGACCCCAGCAAGGCGAGCACGCCCAAGGCGAAGGCGATGTCCGTGGCCGCCGGAATGGCCCAGCCGCGCAAGGTCTCCGGGTCGCCGAGATTGATCAGGACATAGACCAGGGCCGGCACCGCCATGCCGCCCAGGGCCGCGAAGCCGGGCAGGGACGCCTGCGACCAGGACGATAGCTCGCCCTGCAGGACCTCGCGCTTGATCTCGAGCCCGACGAGGAAGAAGAAGATCGCCATCAGGCCGTCGTTGACCCAGAGCAGCAGCGGCTTCGCCAGTTTCAGGGCGCCCACTTGGACGACCACCGGAACATCGAGGAAGACTTGATAGAAGGGCGCTAGGAAGGTGTTGGCCATCACCAAGGCTAAGACCGCCGATATCACCAGGACAATTCCGGCGGCGGCCTCGAGTTTGAGAAACTCCCTTATGGTCGCGATCGGCATTGGCTCAGTTTCTCCGTTTCGATGGTCCGAGGCTCGAAGGCCGTCTCCTTGCCATTGTTAGAACCGGAACAGAGTCAAGCTCGGCGCGGCATTGTACTCGGAGCGCCCGAGCGTGGTGCTCCGGTCGAAATCCGCCCGTTCGTAAACCTCTCGCCTGGCGTTTCCGAACTCCTCGCGGCTGACGCGCCCATCCCTGTTGGCATCGATCGATTCCCGCGTCCAATCGAGGGAGTCGAACTCGTCGCGACTCACCCGGCCGTCCCCGTCGTCGTCGCCCAGAATGATGATAAGCGGGGCCTCATTTCCGTCGATCACGCCGTCCTTATTGTAATCGAAGGTCTCGAAGGCCTGGCCCAACTCCTCCGGGCTTCCCTCGCCGTCGCCGTCCTTGTCGATGCCGTCGAACAGCCGGGAACTGAACTGGTCCCACTCCTCGAGGTTGATCACGCCGTCGTGGTTCGCATCGGCCTCGTCGAACCCCGTCGCGCCGGCGTCTTGGGCCAGCGCCGTCAGCCCCGCGGCACTGCCGCTCAGCAGGGCCAACAGGGTGCACAGACCTATCATGAGTGTATATCGGTGCTTAGCCAATTGATTTACTTGGTTTTTATGTGTCATCATTGGATCCGTGTCAACAGTGTGTCAACAATCTTTGCAGACTTCGAACTTCTTTGGTCTTCAGACCAGGACGCAAAGCGGGTCGATAAGGTGGACCAATCACCTTACCAACCCTGGACCACAACCCGCCCGTCTAGGGGGCCAGCCGTGGCTAGAACTTTTCTAACATACGATTTGTGGTCACGTCACCCAAGGGCGGGCGTTACTTGGAGTGATCGAGCATGGACACTGTAGCGTTTTTGAAAACGCCCGACCTGATAACGAACCACTGGCCCGGAAAGCCGAGATCGCGCTCCTGGAGCGCCTGAGGCAGCTGGACGGGGCAAAATAACGCCTGCGCGCAGGGCTGCCACGACCTCAGACAGTCATTCCAGTGACCGCAGGCACATGAACTGCGTGATATCTACCGCGTCCTTGCCTACGAATGGCGTACCATCAGACCTCTGACCTGTAAGCTCGCTACGGGCACCCCACCAGCATCAATCGGATCGGCTTCGTTGCCGTGTTCTCGGATTAAGATCGAGGCGGTGCGGTATATGTCGAGGTCGGAGGTCATTGGCGCCGCACCAACTCCACCGCCGCCAGGGCATCTGATGCCGTCATGTCGGGTCGGGCCTGGCATACGGCGTGGACAGCCATTGTAGTCTGTGTCAGGTAAACGCGCTCCCAAGTCTTGCGGTCGTCGCCCCTAGAGGTCTTGTCCCTGCACCCGGATGTACTCCAGGGCTCGCTGGGCGGGCAGCGGCCTCCTGTCCCGCTCAGCCATCTGGTATGGAATCTTTCCCGGGGTCTGGACCACGGCACCACGGTCATGCTCGTCGTGATCGATTCCAAATCCATTCACCACCGCTCCGTTGAAGTGGTCCACGGGCCGGATGTAGCGATGCAGCATCGCTTCTGACTTGTGGCCCGTCAGCCTCCTGATGGCCCATTCCGGCACGCCAGCAGCGGCCGCACTGGTGACGAGCCCTGCTCTCAGGGAGTGGCCGGAGAAGCGAGCGGGATCGAGTCCGACCGCGGCAGCACGCTTCTTGATGATCCGGGCCACCGAATCCGGTGAGAGGCCATCGCCATAGACCTTGCCATGGCAATCGATGGCCCTAAACAGGGCTCCCTCCTCGATCCCAGCGGATCGCAGCCAGGTACCCAGCGCCGCCAGAGGGCAGAGAACCGGCGACCCTCGCGGGATCGCCACGAGACGCCCTTTTCCTTCCTGGTCGGTCTTGCTCCGGGGCAGCGTGACGATCAGGCCATCCTCCATCCACTCCAGATCCGTGCAATTAATTGCAACGAGTTCGGATCGCCGGA
>PVMK01126154.1_pt1 | contig 30922 bp, 30 predicted proteins | sample 1853481 | NCBI WGS metagenome assembly PVMK01 (sample SAMN08533507, study PRJNA380276) | Marine sediment metagenome, whole genome shotgun sequencing project.
CTTTTGATTTCCTCCTCAAGCTTTTTGAAGCTGATGTTGGGATCGTTCACAACAGGCTTCATGTCCGAATAATCTTGCATCGTCTTATAGATATCGACAGCATCAAAAATCCGGAACACTTCTTTATTGATTTCGTCGCATAGACGCGTCGCCCGACCCAGCATTTGCTCGTAAAGAATGCGACTATTGACTTTGCGGATAAAAACAAGGTTGCAAATGGGAAGCACATCGATGCCGGTGGTTAACAAATCCACCGTAACCGCCACATTGGGGAGTCGTTCGTTTTTGTAACGCCTAATCAATTGCAAGGGCTGGTCGGCTGCACCGGTAATTTTCAGTACGGCATCATCTTCCACAGACTCGTATTGATTTTTAAAAGCGTCCTTGAGGAGTTTGACCACCAAATCGGCATGACGGTCGTTAGCACAAAAAACCAGTGTTTTTTCAGAAAGACTTGGGTCAATTTCTTCTGCTAACCACTCGCATACAGCCTGGTTGAAGGGTTCCGTTAATACTTTCTTGTTGAACTCTGCCACCTCAAAACCAAGTTCATCCGGCGTGTTGAAAAGCTCCAGTTGCGTGGTAGAGGTATTATATACCTTCACCTGATCGCCTTTTTTCCAGTGAATACCCTCCTTAGACAGCTTGGTAACAATGCGGTAGGGGGGTTCGTGATCCACAAGATAGCCATCAATAACGGCTTCTCTATAACTGTAAGTGTAAACCGGCTTTCCGAAAATATCCGACGTATGCAATGCAGGCGTGGCCGTAAGGCCGACTTTTAGGGCGTCAAAATAATCTATCACTCTTCGGTATTTTGAAATGTAATCCTCATAGCTGCGGAAACTCAGTTCATCCTCACTCATTTCACGATCAAGCAAATACCCTCGATGACACTCATCTACAATAAGGCAATCAAATTGATCCACCTTCGGTTTTTCAGCCTCATCACTGGCATAAAGAATCCGCCTAACCATCCCTTGAATGGTTGCGATTTGAACCGATGTTTCGCGTTCGGGGTTTTTGTCCTTTAATTCTTTGATAGCAAATATATCGGCAAACTTTTGCAGACCGGTAATTTCTGTATCTTTAAAGGCATTGGCGGCTTGTTCACCAAGAGCGGAACGATCAACCAAAAACAGAATCCGTCTGAAGCGCTGGGCTTTAAGCAGCCGATAAATTAGGGCAATGCTGGTTTTGGTTTTCCCGGTGCCGGTGGCCATGGCCAGCAAAGCCGTGTGTTTACCCCCTTGAGCACTTTTTCCACGGCTAGGATGGCGTCTTTTTGATAGTACCTCAGCGGAAAATCAAAGCTGAAGCCGATTTCGTCTAATTTCTGCTCGGCCTTATCGATGTCGATTCGGCTAAGTTCCTTTAAACCTTCGGGGGTGTACCAGGATTCAAGCGGTTTTCTGAGGTTTTGAGACCGGCGGACATCGCAAAACCAGATGCCGCTTTGGTTTTCCATCTGCCGCAGGAAAGGACGGCCATTGGTGGCAAATACAAATGGTATTTTTAATTTTCCCCAGGGTCCGCCCACAAGTTCACAAGACGAATCCGGCTGAAAGCCTTTACTGTAGCGCTTGGCCTGATCGATTGCGCCATACACGTCGATATTTTTACGCTTGGCTTCAATGACGGCGATGGCCCTCAACCCATTAAATAGAACATAATCCGCTGGCCCTCGTTGGGTCGGCCATTCGGCAATGGCTTTGTTTTTCCCTTTTTCAGGCCTGACTCCCTTTGAATATCGGATCTCAGCCGTGTCCGCTTCCCAGCCTGTCGCCCGAAGCTGCTGATCAATCAGCTTGCGGGTATCGGCTTCGGTAAGATCCACCTGGCTGGCTGCTGACTTTGAAAATGCCAGGGTCTGCTGGAATTCTTTCTCGGTCTTTTGAGCCCCTTCAGTCTGGAGGGTTTGAAGCTCCTCTTCGTATAGAGCGATCTCTTGCTGGGCCTGTTCCTCGGTTAATTGTGCCAATTCCAAAGCATCGTTGAATTCAGCCCATGCTTTGGCAGCTTCCGCTTCGGCTTTTTTGCTCTTTTTGGCTTCGGCCTTTGTCAGATTTTCCGCATCCTTTATTTGGCCCTGCAATTCAAGAATCTGATTGCGAGCGTTTTCCAACTCATTTTGAAGGGTTTCGGTCACATCGGCAGGATTGGGGGGAACCTGGAAAGGACCTGATTTGAAATTGGGGTCTTTGAATACACGGTAAAAATATACCGCCAGCTGTTGAGCAAACCTTAAATTCTGCAGCGCATCCCGTACCGTGCCCTTTCCTTCGTGCACCGCAGCATTTCCGGCAATACGGATGCTATGGAACATATCCGCAAGTTTGCTGTCCAGAACATCCCGAAATTTGAGCTCTTTAAGGATTTCATGTTGTTGGGACTGCGCATCGGTGTAATCACCAAACCTGGCTGCAATATTTCTAGCCAGCAGTTCACCGAAAAGTCGAAGCTTCGTAAGGGAGGAACTGGGATCATCAATGCAATAGCGCTCCGCGAACGCTGCTTGATGCATCAAAGGAGGGTCGAGATCCGCAAGAAAAGCAAAATTCGGAGAGTGGAATTCCGTCATTGAGGATCTCCTACACGGTTTAATCCACAGATTTCGCAGATTACACGGATTACTCAAATCACTTTAAGAGCGATGCGAAATCTACAGGGTTTAATTCCCCGCGGCATGCCGCGGGGAGGTTCATTGCAGTTTTCTATCGCATTTATAATATTCCATGGAATTTTTTTGGGATCGGAGCGCACCCAAACATTTTTAACTATCACTAACTAATTGATATGTCAATAAAAATATTAGTGAACCCAGATGCTTGTAAAAGGATGCAGGCAGGACCAGCCTGGACGTCCGGGTTGAATACAGCAGCAGAACGTAGGGTTTTCGTCAGCCTGTCAATAACCGTGATCAACCGGTCACCTCCCAGTATCCGGTCTTTTTGGAACCGATTCGTTTCAGCGCACCTATATTTTTCAATTTTTGAATATTTCGCATCACCGTTGTCCGGTTTTTGTCCAGCTTTTCGGCCAGCACGTCATAGGAGATAGATGGATTTTCCTCGATTCTGGTCACAAGTTGCACCTGAAAGCTGGTTAAAGGTGCTTTATTAGATGCATTTCGGCCTGACTTATGCGCTTTTGGGGCACCCGAAACCGGCGGTTTTTCTTTTAAAGATGCATTTGAAGGTGCATCATCCCCATTAAGATGTCTCTGTGCTTTCCTTAAAAGCGTTTTCAAAAAATCCTCGGTGGCTTCAAATATCGGCTCAGTTTGGTTGTGATGCTTCATCAAGGGAATGACCTTGGTACGGATGCCCATGCCGCGGGCATCCACATACCCATAGTCCCGCAAAATCTCTACCACCAACGGATTGCGCGGAGAACGCTGGCCCGCTTTCATCTTTGCTACGGTCATGGTATTTGGAAGGGCACCGGGGCTGACGATTTCAATACGGTCGGAATAGATCCCCACCTCGATATCTACAAAGCGTGTCCAGTCACGGTGAGCCAATGCATTGATGACTGTCTCCCGGATGGCCTCGAAAGGGTATAACCAGTTGCGCGTGCGACGCATATTTCTGTCGATATGATCGGCTTCCTGAGAAACAAAAGGGCCGATCAGGGCAGAAAATTTTTCGATAAGCCCCTCGTCAACAAGGATTTTTTCACCTTTACCCTCCTGGTTCCAGCGACCAACCAGGGGAGCGTCTATGATTTCATCAAGAAGGGAACGGTATTCCTTATCCTCACCGGCAAAAGCCAATAACCTGAGTCCGGTTTGCCGCAAGTAACGGCGTGGGGAAATACCAAATAGTACCAATCCCGCGATGGTACAGACAGGTTGGCCGCCCGGGTCTTCAACTAGAAAACCCAATCCCAATAAGCGCTGTATCCAAGCCCCATCAGTTTGGGGCACTTCGGGGTCCTGAATGATATCTCGGAGATAGTTTTCCAATCGAGCTTTATCCAAGGATGCCACAGAAGACCCGGCCACCGGCATCAATTCCGTATGGAACATGCCGCCAACAGCAAACAAACGCGCTTGTTGTTCTCTTGTGGCTAACCGGGAGGTGCTGCCGACTCGGACATAAATATCCTCGCGATCGTTATGGCGGACCACATAAGGTTTTGAAATACCGGGAGGAAAAGAGATAACGGCAATCCTCCTGTCGCTTTCCATCTGAATTTCCTGATAGAACGGCAAGATCATCGGGTGGACATACCGTCCAAACACAGTATCCATGACCCACGATTCGAGATTTTTACGCTGAACTCCGTGGATCGACCCATCGTCGGCAACACCGATTAGAATTTTGCCTCCTTGAAAATTGGCCATGGCCACGACTTCCTTGGCCAATTGTTCAGGACGAATACCATCCAACTTGAACTCCACGCCGGAGTTTTCGCCGTTAGATATGAATTCAATAAGTTCCGACCGTATCATGCTTTCCCTGCTATCGGCTGCATCAAGGATTCTAACTTAAAAGTATAGGAAATTCCATTTTGGGGACACGGATGAACACGGATTACCAGGATATTAAAAGCTACAAAAAACCAAATCTCTGCGGAAATCTGTGAAAATCTGTGTCCTAATTTAAAGCGCTTATCTTTTGGTGCGGCAATATAAGGATTGTTTGTCTTTTTTTCACAAGCCCCTCATTTTGATGATTTTTACATTTAAATCAATTTGGATGGGAGGATTTTAGTGAATTTTAAGATAGTTATAACAGAAGGGTCAAAATGTCAATAAAGATATTTGCAAATCCAGATGCTTGTAAAAGGATTGAATTGGCGAAAATGACAAGTGAAGGTTATTTTAAGCGGAAGCTGTTCATCTGCAATTGATTACCTCAGGCCCTGAAGCTGCATGATTCTCTTCTAGGGCCGTTCTTTTTGCATTGAGCGCAGCAAGTTCCGGCTCTGCATCCCAGACCTGCTTATTGATTGCTTTTGATCCTTCAAAGTGGCCTCTCATATATTTCCGATTATTGGGATTCATTCTTAAAATTTATATAATTTCAAGTACTTAAAGTCAATCATGAACTTCATGAAACTTTTTTGGTACAAATATGTCGGCAGGCTTGACAAATTGCCTGCGATTTTGTACCATTTGCATCATGCATTCTGCAAGGAAAAAAGCACTGGATATTATCAGACATCGAGGGGGTATCATCCGAACCCGAGAAGCTCTTGCTTTGGGGATTCACAGGAGGACTCTCTACGGTCTGCGGGACGAAGGAGAAATCGTGCCTGTAACTCGTGGACTGTATAGAATCGAAGAAATGGAAATACCGGCACAGGTACATTTTGTGGACGTGGCTAAAAGGGTTCCGAAGGGTGTGATATGTCTGCTGTCAGCGTTGAGCTTTCATGAGCTAACCACCCAAATGCCGAATCAAATATGGCTAGCTATCGATAGGAAAGCTCGAAAGCCCAAAATAGATTATCCCCCTGTAAGAGTATTTCATTTTAGCGGCGCTTCATTTACCCGGGGAATAGAAACCCACAGCATTATGGAACAAAAGGTGCAAATATACAACAGTGCAAAAACCGTGATAGATTGTTTTCGATGGAAGAATGCTGTGGGACTTGACGTCGCCATCGAGGCCGCAAAAGATTATTTAAGGCGGCGAGATTCAAGTCCATCAAAATTGATGAAATATGCAAAAGCCTGCAAGGTTGAAAAATTTGTGCGGCCTTATCTCGAGGCTCTAATCGCATGAAAGAACAATGGGAGGCGTTTGTCCGGAAAGGTATGTTTGAGCAGGCACCGGAGACTTTCACATATTTGATGAGAGAGATTCGATCGTTTCTTTTTCCGTTAACTGAATCTTTTGAAAAAAGCCAATCCTTCAATTCGAAGTGGATGCCGGGTGGTACATGGGTTGGCAAAGTTAATTACTAATAAAGACAAATGGGTCAGGGCTTGATCTGTGATTTAATAGCATGGGTGGAACTTCCGGGACATCCAGAAATTTATAAATAACTGCCAAAAACAACCAAACAAGATTTCTATGATATCTTAGCGTTCAAATTATGCACTTTCAACCCCATTAAATAGAACATAATCCGCCGGCCCTCGTTGGGTCGGCCATTCAGCAATAGCTTTGTTTTTCCCTTTTTCAGGTCTGATTCCCTTTGAATATCGAATCTCAGCCGTGTCCGATTCCCAGCCTGCCGCCCGAAGCTGCTGATCAATCATTTTGCGGGTATCGGCAAGTTTTTGATCCAGAATATCTCGGTATTTGAGCTCTTTTAATATCTCGTTTTGCTGGGATTGATACTTAGTGTAAACTCCGAATCTGGCCGCAATATTTTTGGCCAGAAGTTCACCAAAAAGACGCAGCCTCATCAGTGCCTTTTCCCATTGGCGATCACGATCCGGCCAAAGGGTGCAGGCAGGAGCAGCCTGGACGTCTGGGTTGAATACAGCAGCAGCGCGTACGGTTTGCGTCAGCCTGTCAATAACCTTGATCAACCGGTCACTTCCCAGTATCCGGTTTTTTTGGAACCGATGCGTTTCAGCGCACCTATATTTTTCAATTTTTGAATATTTCGTTTAACGGTAGCTGGGCTGACATCTAAAATTGTTGCCAACGTAGCATAATCCGCCTTAGGTTTCGTTTTTAGTGCACTCAAAAGATGCACTTGTATCTTGTTTAAAGGATTGCTTGTCTTTTTTTAACAAGCCCCTCATTTGGATGTTTTCTGATGATTTTTTACATTTAAATCATTCCAGAACTACAACAAACCTGGAATCTCGGATTACAGGATCATTGGTTATAAACAGATAGAGCACCTCCATTAAAACGATAGCCGGAATGATGATGATGGATTCTCCTCTATCAGAGGATTGAAAGGCCTGATGGGATCTATCATTAATTACCCTTTTGCCCATCATAAACTTGACCAATGCCTGGGTGTCGGTCACAAAACTATCCATTGCTAAATTCCTGATCAACGTGTTGCCAGGTTTTCTGTTTGAACTCTTTTAAGGCATTAAGATCAATATCCTTGTCTTTCAAAATGCCTTCAAGCTTGATTACCTTTTTTGCTTCAAGCTTTTTCTTATGCCTCATAAAGTCAATAAAATGGGCAATGGCGTCTAAGTCCTGTTCGGAAAAACCGATTAGTTTATTGTAGATCTCATGTTTGGTTATAGCAGCCTTGTTCATTTTTTTTCCCCATTGTTCCCCATCGTTTTCGGTTTTAACAAAAGACGGAGCCAAGCTGAAAAATTTAATGTTTGTATTTCTGATTATATACATTCCCATCTAAAAATCAAAGAAAGTTTGCTGCGGTACATTTTTTAATTGTAACGGACAATAGCATATTTCGGAATAATAGGGAATGGGGGTTGGGCCGAAAGCTAACTGATAAGAATCACATTAAATACGCTTCAATTTCCCCCTTTGAAGTGTGCCATATCGCACTTTTTGGGGTTAAAAACAGCCTTATAGCCATGGCGAGAGCAAAGCGGCATTACATACCCCTGCCGTTCTGCCCCGTAGAAAAAGATTCCTGACCTCTTGACTCAAATTAGTTACACGTGTATTATACGTGTAAAGTCTGAGGAGGTGTTTGTGATGCAAAAAAAACTCACAGTGACCATAGACGAAGAGGTCTATAACGGTTTACGGGCAGTCATTGGACCACGAAAAATCAGTCGTTTTATCGAAGAGTTAGTCCGCCCGCATGTTGTCAAGAAGAATATGTATGCTGCCTATAAAGAGATGGCAGCTGATCAGGTCAGGGAATCCGAAGCCCTTGAGTGGGCCGAAGGCACATTTGGAGACGTAAATGATGAAGAGAGGTGAAGTGTGGTGGATTAATTTCGATCCATCCGTCGGTTGTGAAATCCGCAAGCAGCGACCGGCTGTCATTGTAAGCAATGATGCTGCCAACCAGTTCCTCAATAGAGTCCACGTTGTGCCCCTGACAAGTAGTGTTAGTAAACTCTACCCAAGCGAATCATATGTAACATTTCGAGGGAAAAAGGCCAAGGCTATGGCCGATCAGCTTACCACAGTGAGCAAAAAGCGGCTAATCAATCCGGCAGGATCGATTTCCTCCACTGAGATGGAGGGTATCGGCCGGGCTATAACGATCCAACTGGATCTTTAAGGCATAAAGATCAATATCTCTTTTTTCCCCCATTGTTCCCCATCGTTTTCATTTATTCTCAGACAATTAGCTTGGTCCCACCCCAAAGCAACCCATTAGGCATCCAAGACATTACCAGTATTGAATAAGTAGCGCCCGGCTTTTCGGCTTTATGCGCTTCCCGGTTCGTGGTTGGGATACTAATTGATGCGCCTTTATCGTCATTAATTACGAATTATCTGCAATTAATCCATCATATCGTCATATGTGGCGATTAAATAAAAAACTTGCATATCGTCAATTATGGCGATATATATACAATATATCAATATAAACCGCCATGAGTGACGACTACAGATATTCTTTATTGGTTAAGTGGTTGCAAATCTGGATTTATGCCATGTTTAAACTTAAAACAATGACAGATGATGCTGTTCTTGAAGAGCTCGGCAGGCGACTTGAGCGTCGGAGGCTTGATCTTCAGCTAACACAAGCGAAGTTAGCCGAGGAGGCCGGTGTATCCAAGAGAACAGTTGAACGGATAGAAGCCGGGGCCGCGGCGCAAACACTGAGCCTCATCCGTATCCTTCGGGTGCTCGACATCCTGCAGGGTCTTGATCAACTGATTCCTGAAACCGGACCAAGACCCATGGATCTTCTCAAACTTAAAGGGAAGGAGCGAAAGCGCGCCTCGTCGAGCAGCGCCGCGAACCAGTCCGGCGAAGTCTGGTCCTGGGGTGATGACTCATGAGTCCGGTTGCCGAAGTTAAACTCTGGGGGCGCACGATAGGTGCGGTCTCCCTTGAGGAAGGCAAGGAGGTAGCCGATTTTGAGTATGATCCAGTCTTTGCTGGAAGCGGGATTGAGATCGCGCCTCTGACAATGCCGCTTTCTGATAGAATTTACTCCTTCCCTGAATTATCCCGCATGACTTTTCGCGGGCTGCCGGGACTGCTGGCGGATTCGTTGCCGGACAGATTCGGAAATGCCCTCATTGATGCCTGGCTGGCCACTCGCGGCCAAACACCGGAATCGTTCAATGCCGTTGAACGTCTCTGCTATACTGGAAGGAGGGGAATGGGCGCCCTGGAGTTTGAGCCCGTCATAGGACCGAAAGCCCGAAAGGCCACCCGCCTTCAAATCGATAAACTCGTTGAGCTCGCATCGGAAATCCTGACGCATCGCAAAAATCTGAAGGAGTCGTTTGCTGTCCAAAAAAAAGAACAGGCGCTGAAAGAAATTCTGAAGGTCGGCACCTCGGCGGGCGGCGCAAGGGCAAAGGCGGTAATTGCCTGGAATCCATCAACCAATGAAGTGCGATCCGGTCAGATCCTGGCGGGTGAAGGATTTGAGTATTGGTTGCTTAAATTTGATGGTGTTAAGGGCAACAAGGATAAAGAACTCGAGGACCCAAAAGGGTACGGGGTAATTGAATATGCCTATTACAACATGGCAACCGACGCCGGAATCACCATGAGTGAATGCCGGCTATTCGAAGAGAACGACAGGCGGCATTTCATGACCCGGCGTTTTGATCGACTCGACAACGGGCGAAAAGTTACATATGCAGTCTCTATGTGCGCTGGCGCATTACGACTTCAACATGGCCGGGGCCTATGCCTACGAGCAGGCGCTATTCGCCATCAGGCAACTCGGTCTGTCGATGAGTGCGATTGAGGAACAGTTTCGTCGGATGGCCTTCAACATCATTTCACGGAATCAGGACGATCATGTGAAAAACATAGCCTTCCTGATGGATAAATTCGGCAAATGGTCGCTTGCGCCGGCCTTTGACATGACTTACAGCTTCAGTCCATCCGGCAAATGGACAGCCAGCCACCAGATGACGATAAACGGTAAGCGCGATAACTTTACGATGGAAGATTTCAAAGCATGCGCCAAGGTTGCCTCGATGAAGCAGGGACGCGCCGGGACGATTGTCAACGAGGTGCTTAAAACAGTATCGCGCTGGAGAGATTATGGAGATGAAGCGGGTGTTTCCCCTTCATGGCGCGATCGGATTCAACATACACTTCGCCTGAAAGACTTTTGAATGGGTGATAGGCATGACAATCCCAATTTCGTAAAAAATAAATAGCCTTTTGAATTCAGGTAACAAATTGCTTTTTCTTTGTGATTTTTTCAAGGGAGTAAAACGATAATTTTTCCATTACGGTTTAATCCACAGATTTCGCAGATTACACGGATTACTCTAATTACTTTAAGAGCGATGCGAAATCCATAGGGCTTAATTCCCCGCAGCTTGTCGCGGAGAGGTTCATTCACTGATCAATATCTCGATACATATAAAGATCACCATAGATTATTGTAACTTTTTTGATCGCTTTGCGTTATATTGATAGGGTGAGAAAATTCAGAGCCTTTTATAATAAGCACAAAGATATGTTTTTTGCGTATCTCATGCGAAGTACAGGAGATTATTACCTCGCAGGCGATATCATGCAGGAAAGCTTTACCCGCTGTTTGGAGCGCTATGGCAAGGACTCTCAGAGCGCATCTCTGCTTTACACCATCGGGCGTAATTTAATCTATGACAACGCCCGGAAACAGAAGCGAAATGCTCAACTTGAAACGGTCCAGAATAATCTCATCGATGATCACGAACACTATCTCATGGTGCGTGAACAATACCGGCAGGTGCTCTCAGCCATGCAGACACTCAAAACCGATGAACGCGATATTCTGGCGCTTACCGTGAGCAGTCAATTGTCATATCGTGAAATTTCATCAGTTACAGGAATCAGCGAGGCAAATGTCAAAGTGAAAGTCCACCGGGCAAGGGCAAAGCTTAGAAAAATTATCCAGGCAGGTGAATGATGCAAGACTATTTAATCAGTATGTTTATTGATGATGAGTTGGATCTGGACAATAAGATCGAATTTGTTGAAACTGTGCATGAAGACCGGAACTTTAAGGATGAAACAGTCGGTTTTCTCAGGCAGGAGAAAATGATCCGCTCGGAGGTGGTCGATCATCTCCCGAATGTAAACGTTCAACTGAAAGAAAAGAAAGGTTTCCCACTCTGGCGGCCGATGGCCATTTTTGCATCAGGGCTTGCAGCCGCGTTGATATTATTTTTCTTTACCCAGCCGCCAAAAGAACAATTGTTTACGGCACACAGATTTGTTATCTATCAACCGGGGGTCGAACAGGTCGAAATTACCGGCAGCTTTACCGATTGGCGTACGCTGCCGATGAATAGAGCCGGCACCGGCGATTACTGGGAGATAACCATCGATGTCCCGGTGGGAGAACATCGATTCAGCTACATTCTTGAAGGTGATCAACGGCTTGCTGACCCGACCATCCTGACCCGTGAGAAAGATGATTTCGGCGGAGAGAATTCTATTCTTGAGGTGAATTTACAGACGTGAAACAATATTTTCGGTTTATGATTGCCGTTTCCCTCCTGGGTGCCGGATGTGCGACTCATTATTATAAAATTAACGCGGATCGGGTAAATTTATATCTCAGGATGCCCGAGGCTAAAATTGTTTATTTTTCAGCTTCATTGGATGAATTCGCACTTTATCGAACGAAAAAACTTGGGTCGGGGATCTGGCAGGTTGCGGTGCCGGCAACCCGGGAATTTACATATTTTTACAAGGTAGATGGTGTTATTTTTCTGCCTGACTGCAAGCTGAGAGAAAAAGATGATTTCGGTGATGAAAATTGCTTATTCATCCCGGACATGTAACCTTTTTCGTTGACAGACGTTTATACAGATATCGTTGATTAGTTGATTGGTTAAGTGGTTGTAAATATGGATTTATGCCATATTTGCAAAATAAAAAGAGCTGTTTTCAGAGTAAATTATGAGGTCTCATATAAATTAAAACACCAGGTAATGCTACGATGAAGAAGATATTAATAACAATTTTTCCCCTCTTATTTTGTGCGTCCATCGCCTTTGCTGATGCCGTAGATGACGGCCTGCCTCCCGAGGCGCCGGAAAAGTTAAAAGCGAGTACCCGGCAAATGATGCAGGCAGGGCTAAAGGGTGAGAACGCCATCAAGCTGACCCGCTCCATGCTGGAAAACGACTTTACGATTGATAACACCCTAAAAGCACAACAGATCATAATGAAGGCCCATAACAAAGGGTTGCCGATAGAACCTCTGGAAAACAAAGCATTCGAGGGAATGACCAAAAACGTGAAGGCGGACAGGATTGTCCGGGCCATGGAGACAGTCCTGTCGCGATACGCCTTTGCTTACGAGCGAGCGGCTGTGCTTTCAAAGGAAAAAGTGCAAATAAGCCGCTTGGGAAACACCCTGGCAGCAGGTCTTGCTGCCGGGCTGAATAATCAAGATGCGGCCAAAATTTGCAGCATGGTCCAAAACAGGGCACGAAACATGAACAACCTTGCGCACAACAGCCTTGCGTTTGAGACGCTTAAAACGGCAAGGGATATGGCACGCCTCAGTGTTGCCTCAAAGGCCGTCACGGGTGTTTTAACTCAGGCCCTGCAGAAAGGCTATAACGCAAAAGACATGAAAAGCATGCGAACTTCCTTCATGAGTCATTCCCGAACCACCTCTCCGCAAAAACTCGCCAAAAGTTATTCCAAGGCCATCCAGCAAGGAAAAAGCGTTCACGGCCTTGCAGGCTCCGCCGGCAAGGGCGGTTCCGGCGGTTCCGGAGGATCGGGTGGCTTGGGCGGATCAGGCGACTCAGGTGGCTCGGGAGGGTCAGGGTCTGGAGGATCGGGTGGATCGGGCGGTTCGGGAGGATCAGGCGGCTCGGGCGCGTCGGGAGGGTCTGGAGGATCAGGCGGTTCGGGTGGTTCCGGGGGACCCGGAGGAGGATCGGGTGGATCCGGCGGGAACAAATGATCCGGCAGTGAGTGCTGGAGGATTACTGCGCAGGCGCTAGCGGGGTAATTGACCATAGCCGTCAGGCTAAGCATATATTGTCAATCCATTTGATGTTTTGTACACGGCAAATGCACAAATCTCATAACAGGGTCTCACCCGGATAAACCGGCTTCCGGCTCGTAGATTCCACCTACGGCTCGGACAGAAATGACCAAATTACAAGCTCCGCTGTCTGATATTGGGCTAAATAAATTCGCAAATTCTGTCAGATCTCTAATTTGCTCTCGTCAATTGTATTGGGATTTGTATTTTGTTATTGTGATATTTGCTCTCATGTACCATCGCAAATTCTTAGCCTGACGGCTATGCGGGTAGTCACTGCTTGACATCGACACCTGAAACCCGTGTACTCTATCAACTGTTACGCCCCTGACATGAAAACCTTCCATTATGAGTCAGTCATTGCAGACTGAGATGTTTAACTATTGGGCTTGTTTGACTTCCGGCGTAATGATGACGTCAATGCGCCGGTTCATTGCCCGCCCGCCCGCGGTTTCATTGGATGCTATCGGCCGCATAGAGCCATAACCGACCGCGATTATTTTTTCGTAAGGAAGCGTTTCGTTGGCCACAAAATATTGTCTCACCGCATCTGCCCGCTGTTGCGACAGGTGTTCATTTAATCCTTCGGAGCCGGTGCTGTCCGTATGGCCTCCGATGATGACGTCCGGTTCACCGAAAGTACGGATGGCGCGCTGCACCTTGCTGAGCAGGCCGTAATCGTCCGGCATGATCACACTTTGTCCCACCGGAAAATGCATGGTTTTTAATCGGATGATGACCTGATTTTGCTTTTTATAAACTTCTGCTTCGTGGGGCTTAAAATAGTGCTGGATACTGCTTAATTTATCACTGAGGCGTGTTGCGGCCAGCAGGCGCTCTTTTTCCTGATGCTCCTCAAGTGTTTTTCCCTCCAGGCTGGTAATTCGCTGCTGCAGTTTTTTGGAGTTTTCAATCATGAAATTGAGATCGGCGCGTTGGGCGGAAATAGTCGCTATAATATTTTCGCGCTGCCTATCGAAGGGCTGATTTCGCATATCCGGAGCACCCAGTGTTTTGGAGGCCTGGAAAAGAAATCCTTCAGCCCGCAAGGTGATTTGCTCGGGTTCCATGGCTTCGAACTTCTCGCTTTGCTCTGCGATCACGTGCAATCGCCGGGCCATGAAAAGTGCCTCGGCCGCCAATTGGTGCATTTTTTCTTTTTGATAAGGGTTCCGGGTAATAAAGGCATCTGCTTCCGCCAGCTTTTTTTCAGCGACTGAAAATGATTGGGGCGCGATTTTGTGCATGTCTTTGTTTTCCGCATCCTTGATGAGCCTGCGGACCTCGCCGATGGTTTGAACCTTGATTGCCCGCAACTCAAGTTCACGAAAACGCTCCGCAACGCCGGCCTGATTTCTTTGGGCGTAATTTAAATCGTTGTCTTCTATTGCCTTGGTAAGATTGAGGAATCGTTCTTCGGCCTCTGTGTACTCTTTTCCCAGGGCTGTCGCTCCCGCATCCCGCGCCAGATCGCGCGCCTTGATGGCATTGGGCAATGTTGTTTTCGATACCTTTGCAATTTCTTCCGCACGAACAAGCTGGGCCCGGCCTGTGGCAATATCGTCGAGAATTTTTGATAGCTGATCTCCCCCTTCCAGGCCTTTTTTGGCGGCCTTGAGGGAAGAATTAGCTTTTCCAAACCAGGTCGGAGACAGCACATTGAAATGGTTTTTGTAAGCCAGGGCGATATCATTGTTCAGCTGATTGATAAGTTCTTGAGGATTTTCCGATTTGGAAATTGGTTTCACCTCCAACTGTTGTCCGGCACATGCGAGCAGCATCAAAATGACAGCCGGCAGGAACATTGAGACAAAATTGGCTTTGTTTCCCAGTATTTTATTCATCTTTTATTATCCTCCTGTAGGCGTTCACTAATCTTTTTTCAATCAAAAGATCCAGTATTTTCTGCCTGGTTCCAATAAATCCGGATTATAAGACATAATATTTTTTGTTTCTCAATTTGGCAAGCTTAAAAAATCGATATGTTTTAAAAAACAGGTTCAAGGTTCAACGTTCAGGGTTAAAGTTAAAGACAAAGAAGGCATTAAAGACCCGAAGTCCTCGTTAAAAATGCTTATTTTGCCTAATAATTGCCCATTTGGTTCCAAATTTTGGATTATGCCTGACGAAGCTGACGCTTTTTTCGTAAATAAGTATCCCATATGCAGCTCAGGGACTAAAATGGAACCTTGAACCCTGGAACTTTGAACCCGTGAACGCCTCTGAGCCGACTTTGACGATGTCCTGAGCAAGTGCGAATGCCCTTTGACCCGATGAACCTGACCATGATATGGTCTCATATGAAACTCCATGGAATGACGAATGACGATTGACGAATTGTGGATGTCGCTTCGCTCTGCTCTTTTTAACAAATAAAATAGAAAGAATTCCTTAATTCGATATTCTTGGAGTTTCTTTTTCGATTTGACCGGCCGTTTTTTTGGCTGGCGGCTGGGCTGATCCCGGAACTCTGAACCAGGAACCGATCATTTTAGTACCTATTTATTGAAATCACATCATGTTTGCGAAGGATTTATCTAACAAAATATTATCGCTATTTTGTAACTATTGAATATTTAAGGTATTCTTTCGATTTTAAAAAGGACGGAGCGAAGCGACATCAACAAATCTTCAATCGTCAATTCCGGCTTTGCCGGGTTGGGTACAAATGCATAACATTAAGGATGATCACAGTCAATTTTCTGAAGGCGCCGGCAGGAACCGCTGTTTATCCTGTGGTACGTCTGAAAATATGGGGCACCGCAAATACTGTTCCATCGAGTGCCGGCAGCGGCTTCGTTATCATTTAAACCTCAGAACCGGTCTGCTAAGAGCCTTAAACACAAGATATGCGACGTTTTATTTTACCGACTCCATAATTGTCTTAGATGTCTTGCCCTATGGTTCGGAGGAGTTGTTCAGTTACATATTTCCGCGAACCTCGGGCCGCAAGCCGGTTGAAGATTTTTGTACCATGTCCAATATTTTAGGGAATGCGTGGTGGGCTGAAAAAAATCGTACCAATAAACGCTACCTGGCTACCCGACTCGTACTCGAAAAAGCGGAAGGCAAAGAGGCAGGTACCGCGGCCATCAGACCTGTTGAGGTAAAGGAGCCGGCCAGCGTGGCCAAATCCTTGACTTTTTTGAGGCTTAAAAAGGCAGACTTGAATTCACCCGGGCTTCAAAGGAAAATAAAATCCGCCTACCGCAAGCAGGCCATGAGATACCACCCCGACCTGGGCGGGGATACAGCCGGTTTTAGAAAACTGCATGACGCTTACGAACAAATAATCAAATGGTCCGAAAACCCGGTTTTTATCAGGCGACGCGGCTTTCCGGATAAATGGTTTTACGAAGGCAGTACGATCCGATGGGTGCAGCCGGCTCCCCACTGGGTAAAATTTTAGAAACCGGTAAGATTGAATATTGTCGAATGAATATTGAATATTTAAGGTATTCTTCCAATTTTAAAAGGCCGGAGCGGAGCGACATCCATCAATATTCAATTTGACCCTCCATTCCCTGAGGTGTCATTTTATAAATTTTGAACGTTCGATGTTCGGCGTTCATCTTTTAAAAAAAAGGGCACCATTCGGTGCCCCCTGTTGTCTTCTGTGCCTGCCTAGTTGATTTTATGGACCGGCTTGGGTGTCATCCTGGCCATAGGTATTGGCATTTTGAACCATGGATTGGGTCTGGGTCTGAGATTGGGTTTTAGCCTCGTTTTGCTGCTGGGTCTGGGTTTGAGATTGGGTCGCGGTTTTGGCCTGAGTTTGGGTCTGAGTCCGAGATTGAATCTGCTCCTGGGACTGCAGCTGGGACTGGGTTTGAGTGTGGGCCTGAGTTTGCTCCTGATTTTGTGACTGCGTCCCGCTGCCCGAGCCACCACCGGTACCGTTGCCGCCCTGGCCGCCATTACCATTCCCGTTTCCGCCATCGTCACCACCGCCGTTTCCGTCACCGTCACCGGAACCACTACCGGCTCCACTGCCACCGCCGTTTCCGTCACCGTCACCGGAACCACTACCGGCTCCACTGCCACCGCCGTTTCCGTCACCGCCACCGTCACCACCTGCGCCGCCTCCGCCTCCGCTGCCGCCACCAGAACCACCTTTGGCCAGAATCATGTCACCTTGGAACAGAGGATTCTCGACATCGGCGATCGCCGGCGTTTGATTCCAGTTGCCGCCATCCGGCAGCAGGTTCGATGGGACCGCACTCCAGGCCGGAAAAGTCATGAACAACAACCCTGAAACACACACTAATTTTTTCAACATTTTTCTCTTCATATCATCCTCCTTTATCCATTTTAGTTAACGATAAAATCCGACGCTCTGCGCCCCGCCGGGACGTGCTGCTGAAACGATTCCCAAACTCTTTGGCCGGGCGTGACCCTCAGAACGTTTTGCTTATTAAACGCAAAGGAAGGGAAAAGGTTACACTTTTTTACATTTTTTGAGATTGGTAAAAAATGAGGGGGGCGTAAATAGATGGATATATTCGGGATAAGGATGATTTCAGGTTTAAAAATCAGAATGGATGTGGACAATTATATACTTAAAATTATATTTTTATTGGTTGCCTCCGTCGCATCACCCAAAGAACCATTATGTTTTAGTGATTTGAAAAATATTTCAAATAAACTGTAACCTTTCTGGCAGGGATTCGTTGTATTGGTAGGAATGAACTTCCCCGCGGCAAGCTGCGGGGAATTAAACCTTATAGATTTCGCATCGCTCTTAAAGTGATAAGAGTAATCTGTGCAATCTGCGAAATCTGTGGATTAAAAATGGAGAATGACTTTGAACACGGCGAGCCTCACTAAATGGACACCGGATGGGCGCGAAGGAGAAGAGACGTGCCCGGTTCTGGATAACCCCGAGTCCGACTGCTACTGCCTGAACATGACCAGCCTGAACATTCCGAAGGCGGTTCAATTCTGTCTGCGGGACTTCAGAGAGTGCCCTATCTACAAAAGGTACATGGGGTACCCGGAATTCTGAAGAAAATACGTAAGCGTTCACAGGTTCAAAAGTTCAGGGTTCAAAGTTCGCCGTTTCCTCCGGTCATGTTGTCAGATTCAGAAGTTTTCAGGCGCCTTGGCGTGGAGGTTTTAAATACTGAAATCCAATGTCATCCACTTAATCTCAACTGCTCGTGGGAGTGGCTTTTGTTCGGCTGAGCTCGTCGCAGGCCACCCGCGAAAGGAAGTCGCGGTAAAGCCATAATCGTAATCGCGGCTGGAAAGCCGCTCCCACAGCGATAACATCAAGCGTTAAAAGCAATTACTTAGTGAGAATCGTAACCAATATCTCATGATTCGCCCAAACGACTGATTGTTATTAAATTTTTGCGTCGATTCTCTCCACCCGATTCACCGTCAGAGTGATCGCGCCCCAGTCTTCTTCGACTTTGCCGGTTAAAAGATAGGGCCGCTGACGGTCGATCATGTGGCAAAAGCGGTGGTAAGTTTCCGGGAAAAAGGTGGTTTCCACAATACCGGTTTCATCCTCGAAGGTTAAAAATTCCATGGGGTCGCCGTGTTTGGTGGTGACCACCTTGCCGGTGATCAGCCAGCCGGCCAGGCACACCTGTTTTCCGAGGTGACGCGGCAGATCGACCGCTTTGACGGTCCGTAATTTATGTAAAATGGGGCCAAATAACTCCATCGGATGCCGGTCGCACAAAAACCCGAGCACGGCAAATTCACGCCGCAGCCGTTCGCGTTCGTCGTCCGGAGGCAGGGACGGGGGCCGGCAGGCGCGCGCTTTGTCAGCGCTGCTAAAGAGGGATTGCGTATGCGGGCGTGGTTTGGCCGATCCGGATTTAAGCCCGCAGCCCAACTGCCACATCAGCGTCGCGCGGTTGCCGCCGGGGTTTAATTCATCCAGGGCCCCGCAATGGATCAGCGCCCGGGCTTCGTCTTCAGCAGGGCTTTACGCGCTCGAGGACCTCGCGCATGCTGCGATATAGACCCTGCCGGCGTTCAGTGACGATACGCGCCTGGATTTTAGCGGACAGTCCTTTGATTGACAGCAGGCCCGTCCGGATAGCGTTGTCCTCGCCCGTCCAGCGAACTTCACTGCGGTTGATGTTCGGCGGCAAAATGGTAAGCCCCATGCGCCGGGCTTCGGAGACATAGGCAAAGGTGTCGTAGAAACCGCCCTGGTTGCTGATCACCGCGGCGATGAATTCAGCCGGGTGATGGACCTTGAGGTAGGCCGCCTGAAATGAGACCCGGGCATAGGAGGCACTGTGGGGTTTGCAAAAAGAATACCCGCTAAAGCTCATCATCATGTCCCAGATGGCCGCTACCTGATCCCCGGAAACTCCCTGGGCCTTTGCGCCGGAATAAAAGCGTTTTTGAAAATCCCGCAGCTGATGCTGCCGGTCTTTTTTGGACATGACCTTGCGCAGGGCGTCGGCTTCGGCATGGGAGAAACCGGCCAGGACAACCGCGGCCCGGGACACGTCTTCCTGATAGACCATAATGCCGAAGGTTTCGTCCAGCACCTCGGCTAACAGCGGATGAATCGGGTCCCATGGGCCCCCGTGTAAACGGCGGATGTATTCGCGGATAAACTCATTGGCGGCCGGGCGAATGATGCTGCTGTGAATCACCAGGTGTTCAAAGTCCCCCACCCTCGATTTTTGCTGCAAAAGCCGCATGGCAGGGCTTTCAATGTAAAAACAGCCCATGGTGCGGCCCTGGGCCAGGGCCTGCTGGGTGGCAAGGTCGTCTTCCGGCTCCCAACCGGGTTCGTCAAAGGCCACGCCGTTGGCTCGCAGGTTGCCCACCGCATCCCGGATCACTCCCAGACTGCGGTTTCCCAGCAGGTCGATCTTGACCAGACCGGCATCTTCAGCGGCGTCCTTTTCCCATTGGATGATGGGCACGCCCTTGGGGGCGCGTTCCAGCGGCACATACTCGTCAATGGGGCGGGGCGTGATAACGATGCCGCCGGGGTGGACGGACAAATAGCGCGGCGTGCCGATGATTCGCTGGGCAAAGGCCAGGATCTCCGGCCAGGGATGTGGAAATTCCAGGGCTTTTGATTCCGGGCGTTGTTTGAGCCCGGTCAGCAATTCGGGCTCGGATTCTTTGGCGCGCCAGAACCGCGGCAGCCGTTTGGAAACCCGGCCGATCTCACCGTCCGTCAGCCCATATACCTTGGCTACTTCCCGGATGGCCATGCGCGGCTGAAACAGCACGTGATTGGACACCATGGCCGCGTGGCCCCGGTGCCGGTGCAACACTGCCGCCAGAACGTCATCGCGTTCGTCCCAGGCAAAATCGACATCAATGTCGGGCGGGTCCGTGCGACCGGGATTTAAAAAGCGTTCGAAATACAGATTGTGTTTGAGCGGGCACACATTGGTGATTCCGAGGCAATAAGCCACCAGGGATGCGGCTCCGGAACCACGGCCACAGGTGCGCGGGCTGTGTTGGATGATATCCTGGACGATTAAAAAATAGGCGGCAAATCCCATACCCGTAATGATGTGCAATTCGTGTTCAAGCCGCTCCACCACTGCTTCGCAAAGTTCTTCCCCGTAACGCTTGTGGGCACCGGTATAAGCGGCCTGACGCAGGCGTCGGGCCGGATCGGCACCGTTTCCGCCCGCCAGAGGCGGCATGACAATGCCGAATTGCGGACCTGTAAACGTCAGGCGCTCGGCAATTTCATGGGTTGCCCGGATGGCTTCCGGACAGATGTCAAACCGACGGCTGTATTCTTCAGGTGAGGCCAGCCAGGCATCTGCCGGCGCAACATCGCCGGCGGCCAGACGCGAAAATGAGGTGTTGCGGTCGATGGCTCGCAGCAGGCGGTGAACGGCCGCATCCCGGGGGTGCAGAAAAAAACTTCCCGGTGTTGCCGCCAGGGATACCCCCAGATGTTTTGCGGCGCAGCGCAGCGCATGGGTGGCAGGCAGGGGTTTGCGCGGCATGGCGGCGGCCACCGTCACACCGGCCGAATGCCAGGCGCACAAAAAATCGGCGTCTTGGGTCAATACCGTCAGACCGGTTGCATAATTCGGCAGGACCTCTTCCAGATCGAAGTCCGCCTCCATGTGACGGCGGGTGAGCAGACGGCAGAGGTTGCGATAGCCGGTGTCATCTTCCACCAGGCACACGGCGCGCTGTTTGCGATGAGGGTCGGTGATTTCCGCTCCGACGATGGGTGTGAGACCTTCGCGCTTGCAGGTTCGCAAAAACGGCCACAATCCATAGAGATTGTCGGTGTCGGTCAGTGCCAGGCGATCATAGCCCAGGCGCTTGGCAGCGCGGCAGACCTGCTTGACGTGGGCCGTCCCCCACATCAGGGAGTAGCTGGAGCGGACGGTCAGACGGAATCATAGCAAAAATTGTTCACCGCGGAGGCGCAGAGGACGCAGAGAGGATTTTTTATTTTGCTTTCCGTTGAGAGGAGAGAGGACGGAAAGCAAAAAACAATCTGCAGTTTGTTCCTTTTGTTTTTGCCCGTAGGGCTTGGGTTTATTTCTTTTCGGCCTCTCACCGAAAAGAAATAAGAAAAATACCTCCGCGCTCTCTGCGTCTCTGCGGTGAATCCATCTATGACTAGGCCGCTAAGGATCGGCCGAACCGAACGGCCTCATTGCCGAAGCGGTTGCGGATATCGTCGATGGCGATGATAAGATTGTCACGATCTTTTTTTTTCTTTCGCTCGGCGGCAAAAAGCTCCAGCTGGGCCGGCGGGAATATCAACCGGTCGCAAATCAAACGCAGATGGCGGATGCGCACCCGTCGGGTCCAGGCCAGAAGCAGCGTGCGCCGGGCCGGGGCGAAAAGTGTAAGGTCGTTGGCGGTGGCCGGTTTGACTGCCAGCTGGCGGGTGCGGCGCATGCCGTCGGAATAGTCAAGAATGACGGCGACACGCCGCGCGGCCCGTCGACACCGGCGCAGCCTGTCACCGATCTGCTCGACAAGGCCGTAGAGGACACGTTCCAGGACGGAGATATCGTTGGTGTCGTTGCCGAATTCGTGGTCGGCGATCATTTTGGGCGGCTTTTGCCCCACCGGCAGGACGGGAGAGGGGTCAATGCCGCGGGCGGCTTCGTACAAAAACAGGGCGCGGGCCCCGAAAGGAATCTGCAGCTGTTCCAGGCTCAGCGCGGTGAACTGGAACACCCGGGTGAGGTTAAATTCCCGCAGTCGGCGCAAATCGTCGCGTTCGATGCCCGGCACCAGGCTGATCGGCAGCGGCGCCAAAAGCGATTTTTCTTCGCCGGCGCCGACAATGTACTCCCCGTCGGGTTTGACCAGGCGTGTGGCCACCTTGGCCACCAATTTGTTGGGGCCCACCGACCAGATCGGATCCAGGCCGAGATCTCTTTTGACCTGCCGGCGCAACCGCCAGGCGACATCCACGGCGGGACCGAAAAGGCGGGCGGTGCCGGAAACATCCATAAACAGGTGCCCGTCGGCTTCGCCGGTTTCGATGAGTGGGGAGTATGGCAACGCCTGTTTGAGCAAAACCCGCATGGCGTGTTCATAACGGTCAGGGTGGGGCGGCAGGATTTTGACATTTTTACACAGACGCACGGCCCGGCGCAATGCCATGCCCTTGCGGATGCCGTTTAGATACGCCTCTTCGCTCATATCGTAAACAGCCGCCCGGGCCGCTCCCTCGGGCGCAATAATGACCGGTCTGTCCTTCAGCCGGCAATCCACCGCCCGTTCCACGGCCACAGCAAAGTCGGCGACGTTTAGATGTATAATTGATCGCTCATAAGCGTTCACAGGTTCAGCCCGCCTTGGTGCGACTTATAAGATCATATTACGGCCCGTGTCAGGTTCCCAATTATGAATCTAAATAATTGAGCAACGTAAATTCAGGTCTGGGCCAGGGAGTTCACCGTTCCGGGTTTCCCTTATTCCGACTTCCAAAAGGTTTCAGGCGTCAGCGCCACCGCTGGCCGCCGAAGCGGCCAGTTTAATCGAAAAAGAAAACTTATTTCTGACAGGATCAACAGGATGGACGGGATAAATATACTAAACCAAAAAAATCCAGACAATCCTGTAAATCCTGTCCAATTAAAAAAAAATTAAAATAGAATCCATTCATCTTCCCTTCTCGGGCGTTTCCATCAATCCTCTTTCTATCAGCAAGTTAATGAGTCTTACCGCATTCCTGGGGGCCTGGGCGCGTACATGGTTGTTGAAAAAAATGACGCCGCTGCCTGCCTGCCGGGCCATTTTTGCGATGCGGCTATCCGCCCATCGGCGCAATTCATCATCCCCATAGTCATAGTCGAATTGTTTTTGCATGTTGCCCGAGCGCCAACCCTTCGCGTTGCGGCCGTGAAAGCGGATATAGAAAAGCCCGGGATTGGTGACGATATCGAGTCTCGGAAACAGTCCCGGCAAATCCGGTTCATCCACCGCCACCAGGGTGGTGCGGCGGCGCTCCAGTTCGGCAAAGACCCGGTCTGTGGCCCAGGATGCATGGCGAAACTCCACCGCCAGGGGCAGGCCGTCCAGTTCGTCTAAAAGGGCGGCCAGATACCGGCGGTTTTGGGGAGCGCGTACAAAAGATGGCGGAAATTGCAGCAAAACGGCTGCCAGCTTTCGGGCCTGTATCAGCGGAGCGATGCCGTCCCGGTACTGAGCCGCCTGTCCCCGCCACTGGCCGGGGTCGATTTCGTGAGTCAGGGTGCGGGTCAGTTTGGCGGCAAAGCGAAAATCGGCCGGTGCCTGCCGGTGCATTCTTTCGAGTGCACGTGCTTTGGGCATCTGATACCAGGTGAAGTTCAGCTCGGTGATCGGAAAATTTTGGGCGTAGAAGGGCAGCATATTGCCCGATTTCGTCCCCGGCGGATAAAACCCGGCATCGGCCCACTCCGCATACGAGTAGCCGCTCGTGCCGACCCACAGTCGGCAAGGTATATGAGATGTCTGGGTATGCATTCAATCAATTTAAACTTCAGAAGCTGTAGCTGAAAGCTATCGTGATTATGATATTTCACCGCAGAGGCGCAAAGTGCGCAAAGATATTTCTTTCTTTCTCTGCGCTCTCAGCGTCTCTGCGGTGAGACTTGATTTTGTATCGTACACGTCAATATCTGTAGGCGTTCACGAGTTACATTTATGCCGACAAGGTTGTTTTGAAAGATGTTCGACATTCATTTATTTTATCCCCTCCGGTCCGCGCTGAATGCCGATGACCCTGCCCTGAACCAGGATCTCGCCGAAGCCGTAACGCATGGACGAGTAGTCGGTATTTTCCGGACGCAATTCGACATAGTTTTTGCGCAGAAAGAAACGTTTGACGGTGGCCTCCTCGTTGTTGATGAGCGCCACGACGATCTCACCGTTCTGGGCGTACTGCCGGGGTTCACAAATCGCCAGATCGCCGTCCAGGATTCCGATATTTTTCATCGATTCGCCTTTAACACGCAGCGCAAAGAGATTTTGGCCGCGAAAGACGGCGGTGTCCAGCACCGTGCTGCCCTCCCATTCCGTCTGAGCGTACATCGGCAGACCGGCCGTGACACGGCCGATGACCGGGACCTCCCGCCAGCGTTGCGATGCCGACGTTTCACGGGCCCGATTTAAAAGATGGACGGTACGACTGTAGCGTCCCTCCCGTTTCAGGTAACCTTTCTCCTCCAGCGCTTTGATAATTTGAGCGATAGCGGCATGGCTGACTCCCAGCTCCGCGGCCGCCTGACGCAGGCTGGGAACCTGTCCGCTGGTTGTGATTTCATGCCGTAGATAGTCCAAAACGCGCTGTTGCTTCGTCGTTAGTGTCGGTTGCATGGAAACCTCCAGTTGATTGCGGATTTCGGAATGTGAGTTTGTAAAAAAGGAACAAATCCAAATTTAATCCACAGATTTCGCAGATTACTCTAATCATTTTAAGAGTGATGCGAAATCTACAGGGTTTATTTCTCAATATAATCGTTCAGAATGTAAATGTCAATGTAAAATTTAATGTAAAATTTTTACGGGAGTGTAAAGCTTTAAAGCGGGCAAGCCTTGCCGAAGTCCCCGGTGGCACCGGGGGACGACCTGGCAACTATTTATTTAGCCCTCCGTCCCTCCGACTCCGGCCACCGTTTTATTCCGCCATGGCGGGCTTAACAAATTTTTCCGCTTGTGCTAGTATAAAAATAGCACTATAAATCACAAAAATTAAATTATACAGGGTCTACCCAATTGTGCACGCAGTGCGTGCACAATTAAGCTGGACCCATCATCGCAGCTTAATCGAGATCGATAACGAAGAAGCCCGGACCTTTTACGAAAACCAAACTATTATTCATTCTTGGAGCTACCGAGAATTACAAAAACAGACTTTATCGACATGGTGTTATACCACCGCGGCATTCCCTGCGTCGTCCTGGTGGACTTGAAAATCGGCAGGCTGGCAGCCCAGGATATCGGCCAGATGAATAAGTACATCGGTTACTGGCGCCGCCATAATCAGTATGAGCATGAACAGCCCACCATCGGCTTGATCATCTGCCGCGAAGCCGGCAGGGAAGAGGTTATCTACGCCCTGGACGGCCTCGAGGAAAAAATTTTCATTGCCAGATACAAGGTTAAACTGCCAAGCGAGGCCAAAATTAAGAAAGCCCTCAAAAACCTTTAAACCCTTGAAATTCCATAGCTACCTTACTCGGCCTAAAAGTAACGTAGCTACCGTTTAGTGCCACTCAATTTTAACTACCCGATATTAAAAGAAAATCGGTCATTTTAGTCCAAAGTGCATCGGTTGACCATCAGGCCACCTCCCGGACAGCGGATTCGATGGGAATTCGGCTATCCATATCCAGCTGAAAAATTCCATAGGGGGTTGATGTGGTTGAAAATCAGAGGGGTGAGCCCCCGGAAGTCCTCCTTTGTCATGGCTTTCATGAGATGGAGACTGGTGAGTCTGGGGTCGGGCCACAGTAACATATTGAAAATATAATAAAAGATACCTAAAAACGCCTGTATTCAGAGACGTTTTTAAGGCATTTTAATGGCAATGTCCATTACTTAGCGTGGCCCGACCCCAGGCCAACCCATATGGGCTCACAGGGCCTACGCCCCGGTGGGAAGTTAGACCCGTCGTCGTCCGACAGGACGGAACTATGCCGCGGCTAAAGATGCGGAATGCGGAAAATAAGAAAAAATGCAGGAGGCACACCACAAATTTTTAAATAGACATATCATCCCGCGCTAGCGGAGGGGGTGCATGCGATCTAATCTGATTTTTTTCGTCCTCGTGCTCGTCCTCGAGAAACGGAAGCTCTTGACGAGAATGTTCGATACACATTCGACGACGAGGACGAGAAGGAGAATGACGACGAAGGAGTCAACCGCCACGCCGTCTTGTCGCGTGAAGTGGAAGTGTCGAGGGGTAGTTATAACCAAGCCTGAAGTACTGCGAAGGCGGCTCATCCGACCTCAGACCTCTGTACTCCGATTTTTATTTACCTGGCAAAAGGTATCCAGTACTGAGTCATTTTTTTTAGCATTTCTTCATTGTCGGGATTTTGCAGAAAACTATTTGCTGAATTTAACAGGTCGGTATTATCTTTTCTGACACCCCAGGCCAAATCTTCTATAGTTAAAAGGGCAAACAGCGCCGTCAAGCCTTTGTTTTCATTTTCAGAGGCTAAGTAGATAATCATGGGGGCGTCATAGATGAACATGTCAATCTTCTTGTCGATCACGGCCTTGGCGGCAGCTTGCGGCGTTGAAAATGTTTTCTTCTTAACACTGCTATAGGTTGTTTCTACAAAATATTCGCCGGTGGTATCTTTAATTACACCTATGGCTGAACTTGTGCTTAAAGCAAAGAAGCCCGCACTGAAACGGGCGGCATCCTTCCGGCGGATTAAGGCCATCTGTCCGCTTTCCAAATACCTTCTGGTGAATGCAATTCTTACTTCTCTCAGGGCGGTACGAGTCATACCGGACATGATGATATCAATTCTGTTTTCCAGCAACGCCGCTATCTGATCCTCCCATTTAAGCTCAACGAATCGCAGGGATTTGCCTAAATATTTAGCAAATTCTCTTGCAAAATCAGCCTCCAGGCCGACGGTCTTATTTCCCTGTTTGAAGATGAGTGGCGGTGCATTTGGCGTAACCCCGACGCGCAAAACATTTGTGTCAGGTGCAATTGCGATGGATTCTGCCGCCTTCTGATCGGTTGAAACACATCCCGTAATCAAAAATAAGCCTGGGATAAAGAAAATCAGAACCCATAGTTGTTTGATGCTCAGTTTCTTTGGCATTTTTTTTGTCCCCCCGTTTCAATCTGTTTTCCATATCACGTCTTGATACCCCAATTGAGTTAAAAACAAATTGGGAGTTATTCGTTATTAGTTATTGGTTAATAGTTTCAGAGGAATAAAATCTATTCTTATATTTCATCTATAATAGAATTATAAAATGAAGGGATCACCATACTCTAATAACTATTAACAAATAACCATTAACGCCTAATTGAGCTTTTTCGCTCATTTAGGGTGATGCTATTGCGTATATAATTTGCAAACCGCCTTTTTACTTCTCCAGCAACTCCCGGGCATGATCCAGTGTCGTCTGGGTGATTTTCTCACCGCCCAGCATCCTGGCGATCTCCCGGTAACGATCTTTTTTGCTTAGCGGTTGAATGGCGGTTTGTGTTCTGCCTGCGGTAACATGCTTGGTAATGCTGAAATGATGCTCACCGAATTTTGCGATCTGAGGCAGATGGGTAATACAAATAATCTGGTGATGGCGTGCCAGTTCGTACAGTTTACGGCCCACCACTTCGGCAGTAATGCCTCCGATACCGGCATCCACTTCATCAAATACAATGGTTTCCACCGCCCCGGTCTCAGCCAGGATGGCTTTTAATGCCAGCACCACCCTGGAAAGCTCGCCACCTGAAGCAATGCCGGCCAATGGTTTTAATTCTTCCCCCGGATTTGGTGCGATCATAAAAGTGGCACGGTCAACGCCGCTTTCAGTGATGGTATGATGGTCGGATTTCAGATAAAGGCTTGTTTTCTCTTTCGTTGTAATGGGTCGCAGGATCACCTCAAAATCGGTATGAGGCATATTAAGGGAGTCTAATTCATCGACCACCTTCTGTGCGAAAATTTCGGCCGCCTTTTTCCTTTTTTTCGAAAGCTGCATTGATCTGCGCTTCAATTGGGCGTGTAATTTAAAAAGTTTATCCTCTACTTCCTTGATTTGTCCGCTTATGTTTTCTACCTCGGAAAGCTCCCGCTCGATGGTCTCCAACTGGGAAAAAACAGCTTCAATCGAACCGCCGTATTTACGTTTGAGTTTGTTGAGGGTGTCCAGCCGTTCTTCAACAGTTTCAAGCCGCTGTTCATCCATCTCTAACAGATGCAGATAGGAGCGCAGTTCTTCAACGAGGTCTTCGATTTGATAAGCAGCCGTGCCCAGGGAATCAGCCTTTGTCGCCAGCTGCGAATCAATCCGGCCGGCATTTGCGAGATTTTTCTTTACTTCTAAGATTCGTTCGATGACAGATCCCGACGATCCGTAAAGTTCTTCAATGCTGCTGTAAACTGTCTGATAAAGAGTTTCCGCATTTTTCAGACGCAATCGTTCGTCTTCCAGTTCGGGTGTCTTCTTCCAGGATCGGGTTGCCTGCGATGATTTCTTTTTTCTGAAATGTAAGCAGTTTGATGTGTTCGGCCCGGCGCCGCCTGATGGTATTCAGGCTGTTGAGTTTTTCAACTAACGGCAGGATCTGATGGTAGTTGTCATAGGTTTGCCGGCGCAACGCCATCAATCTTCCGAACTGATCCAGTATCAGCAAGTGCTGCTCTTCTTTCAAAAGACCCTGGTGGGCATGCTGGCCGGAAATACTGGCCAGATTTTCGGTGATGGCATTTAGCAGCCCGATGGTTGCCAGGCGGCCGTTAACATATACCCTGTTGCCGTCGGAGCGTGAGATAATTCTTCTGACCAAAAGCCCTTCCCCCGGATCATAGCCGTGTACGGACAGGGATTCGGCAATACTTCCGGTTTGTGAAATTTGAAATAGTCCTTCCAACTCGGCAGTCTCGGCACCGGTGCGCACAAGATCGGCCGAGGCCCTGCTTCCGAGCAGCAGATTGACGGCATTGAGGATAATCGATTTGCCGGCACCGGTTTCCCCGCTTAAAATGGTGAGGCCGGCGGAGAAATTGATTTTAAGATCGTCGATGATGGCAAAATTGCGAATGGAAAGTTCTTTAAGCATTATAGGTATGGCCGCAAAAAGGCACAAAAAACACAAAAATAAAATGCTATACTTAATAATTTCAATAGGTTATAAGATTTAAATTCGAGAATTTTGATTTTTTACAAAATTGTCATTTTAGGTAGTTAACACTGGTTTTTGTAACATCTCAATAACCCCGGTATTTAGTAGGTTGGGTTAAGCGGGGTGTAGGCACAATTTATGTTGGGTTCGCCTATCTTAATGCACCTCAAAAGTTTGAAATAGCAACAAAATTAGCGAACCCAACAAAATTGGTTGCAGACCGTCGGCTTAACCCAACCTACGATTTATCGTTTAGGCCCATGAAGTGGATACCCCCTTAGCATAATTTATTGAGAACTTGCTGATTTTTTTTTCAACCCGGGAACGTTGAACCCTGAACCGCCCAACCCAGGTCACCCAACAGGTGCCTTTATCCCTTTTTATCCGCCAGCCTGTCCAGCGCCTCACCGCTTAAACGATATAGGATCCATTCTTTCATGGGGGCGGCGTCAAGCCTTTCGTAGGTCCTGATCGCCGGCGTATTCCAGTTTAAAACCGACCATTCGAAGCGGCCGCAGTTGCGTTCTTTGGCCAAGGCGGCGATATGGGCCAGCATCTTGCTGCCGAAGCCTTTGCCCCGGTGTTCCGGCTGTACATAGAGATCTTCGAGATATATTCCCGGTTTGCCAAGAAAAGTAGAAAAATTATAGAAAAACAGCGCGAAGCTGATCGGAAGCCTCTCATACTCTCCTATCAGGGTTTCTGCGAACGGGTGTTTACCAAAGAGGGTTTGGCGCAGATCGTTCACCGACGCGACAACTTCGTGGGAAAGATGTTCATATTCAGCCAGCTCCTTTATCAAAGAGAAAATGACCGGTGCGTCTTCCTCTATCGCCGGTCTAATTATAAAATTCAATGTTGCCGACAAATCCACCTCCTGAGTTCAGACCTCGTTGAATAGTTTACTGGTTGAATAGTTGATTAGAATCTGGTTCTGAAATTGTTGTTTTTTAGAGGCAAGAAATTTTTTACCAGCAACGCAGCTTGCTCAGAAAATTGCCTAAAATTCAAAGATGTCTAAAGTGCCTAAAATTGAGGTATTCTGTCGATTTTATTTGAACTTCGCTGTTAAGTTATTTTTGACTCAACTGATCGTATACCTACCAGGTTCCAAAATGCGTGCGTGCTTATAAACAGACAGAGCAAAGCGACACCACAATTTTACGTCATTTCAAATTTTAGCTCTGTTTAGCTCATGTCCGGTTTATCCGGGTTAGGTAAATTCTAATCATAATTTCGTATTACAATTCGGCTATGATTTTACGGATCGCACTCACAAAGCTTTGGTCTGATCCGCAGCAACTTCCGATAAAATTGGCACCCGCCTCAATCAGGTCCGGGACAAATTTCACGAATTCATCGGCCGTGGTGTAAAATATCGTTTCTTCATCAATAATTTCCGGCAGTCCGGCATTGGGCTTAATCCAGACCGGCAGGTCGGTGACCTCACGCATACGTCTGCAAATCGGTATGTAACCTTCGATTCCCAGACCGCAGTTTGCCCCAACGCCATCGACACCGATTTTGGCAAACTCTTCCACTGCTGCTTCCGGGGTCACTCCCATCAGGGTGGTATCT
>PVMK01117750.1_pt1 | contig 30915 bp, 28 predicted proteins | sample 1853481 | NCBI WGS metagenome assembly PVMK01 (sample SAMN08533507, study PRJNA380276) | Marine sediment metagenome, whole genome shotgun sequencing project.
AATCGCGCGGAAACGACGTATCCTGCATTGTCGTGTTGGGTAGCAGGTCTGTGAGCGTCGTCACGTGATTTTGTACACGCATTGGCGCCTGCCCTGCAGCAAGCCGCATCGATCGCTCGCTCTCTTGAGGGCCGCGTTTCCAATCATCCCAAGGCCGACGAATCGACGGATGCGAAGGCCGCTCTCACGGTCGCTGACACGGCGGCTCAGGAGGCGCTTCTCGCCCCACTGCTAGAGCACTTCCCGCAGATGAGGCTGGAAGCGGAAGAAGACACACCTACGGTTTCACGCTTTTCACAAACCGACGACGCGCTGGTCGTCATCGACCCGATCGACGGCACCCTGCGTTTCTATCTCGAAGCGAGGGGCCCATACGCGGTGATGATCGGCGTGGCGATCCGCGATCGATACGAAGCGAGCCTCGTCGCCCTACCGCGCGAGCAGCTTTATTTCGATGCCGTAAGGGGCGGTGGAGCCCGGATGTGCAGCGGGGATGCAACGGCTGAAACCGCCACGCTCAGCGAGCCGGACGGAAAGCGGATTCTGGTTTCCCACAACCTTCCGAGCAGCGCTGTCGAGAAGCTGCAGGACCACGGCTACGAAGTCGCCGCCGCATCGGGCGGCGCGATTTCCGTCGCTCCGTTGATCCCAGGCGTATGCGCGGGCCTGCGACTGGTGAGAGAAAATCCAGAGGGAGTGAGCATCCGCGGCCGCATCGGCGCCCTGATCTCGGCGGAAGCAGGAGCCCTCGTGATGGGCGCAACCGCCCCCTTCACCCCCGAAATCCGAACTCCCGCCCCAGCCCTGCTGATCGCCACGAACGAAAACACCCTGGCTCACCTTCAAGACGCCCTCTCCACCATCCACGACTAACATCCGATTCTCAGTCCTTGCCGCGGAGGTTGGATTGCGGCTTGGTTGCCTGAGTTCGGGGGTGGCGGAAGTCCCTCCGCGAATGGCTCGCCCGCCAAGGGAATCAGTCATTTCACTACGCGATTTCTCAATCAGTGAAGCGCGTGGAATGCGAGGATCCGAGGCGGGCTGCGCTGATTTCGCTACGCGACCTCCGCCACCCCCGAACTCGCGACGCGGCTGCAAATATCGGGGGCGTTGAGATGTTCATGCACTTCCCGCGGTACACACGAGAGACCGTACGCGGTGTGGTTCCGGGGGGCGGGGAGGTCTCGTAGCGAAATCAGCGCAGCCCGCCTCGGATCCCAGCATCACGAAGTGTTCACTTGTTGAAATGGACTCGGCAAAAGACCCGTCCCCTTGGCGGGCGAGCCATTCGCGAAGAGACCTCCCCGCCCCCCGGAACCACACCAGGCAGAGAATGCCCGCGATATCAAAACAACCCGGTCAACTGGGCCCCGCCAGTGCGACGCAGCGCGCCACCCGGCAGGCCTGCGCGGGCAGGCAGCGGCGTAGCGCGCAACCACCCGCGGATCTGCGCGGGCTACATCTGTTCGTAGTCGGGCCCTTCTCCTCCCTCGGGTGGAGTCCAGGTGATGACCTGGTAGGGGTCGGCAACGTCGCAGGTCTTGCAGTGGACGCAGTTCTCGTGGTGGATGAAGAGTTTCTTGGTGCCGGGCTGTTCGACGTCGGGAACCATTTCGTAGACCGCGGCGGGGCAGAAATTCTCGCACGGGTTTCCGAATTCTTCAGCGCAGGTCGTGCTGCACAGATCGGTGTCTGCCACCACCAGATGGGAGGGCTGGTCGGCTTCGTGCTGGGTTCCGCTGTATTGCACGAGGTGCTCCTTGCTGAAGGTGAGCACACCGTCGAATTCGAACGCCTCCTTTTCGCGCTTCGATTTCGGGAGTTCGTCCAATCGCTTCATGTGCAGGTGACCCGCGCCGGACTCCATGTTGTCGATCAGACCGCGTCCCCCCGTCAGCTGCCGGAAGGGTTCGTTCAACAGGAAGAACGGAACTCCGCGATCCGTCGACTGGTGGAAGTGACGAGTGCGCCAATGCTCTTTGAACGCCCAGCTCTCTCGGTAACGCTCGGTATAACCACCGAGGGTCGTCGTGGAGAAATCGTCCTGCGCCAATGCATCGACGATCGTATCTGCCGCCATCATGCCCGATTTGATTGCCAGATGGATGCCCGAAAGTTTCTCGGCGTTGCAGAAGCTGGCTGCATCTCCGATCAGGAGCACGCCGTTCGCATAGAGCCTGGGCATTGAATAGAGCCCGCCCGTCGGGATGCACTTCGCGCCGTATTTCACCAGCTCGCCACCCTCGAGCAGCCACTTCATATAGGGATTGGTCTTGAATTTCTGCGCCGCCAGGTGGGGATCGCAATTCGGATTCTCCGAATCCAACATCGTGACGAATCCGAACGACACGAGGTTGTCCTGCATGTCGTAGAGCCACATCCCATGAAAGCCGTCGAAGAGCTGCGGAATTCCCAATCCGTGAACGACACGACCCGGCCGGTGTTTCTTCGGATCGATTCGCCACAATTCCTTGACGCCCGCCTCGAACGTCTGCGGGTTCATGCCGTCGAGTTCGAAGTCCGCAATCAGCCGCTTCGAAAGAGAGCCTCGAACTCCCTCTCCGAGTACCGTGACCTTGGCGAAGATGTCCATCCCGGGTTGGAACGTACCCTTGGGTTTTCCGTCCTTGTCGACACCCATGTCGCCGGTGCGAACACCAATTACCCGGTTGCCATCGGTGAGGATCTTGTCTCCGGCAAATCCGGGGTAGATATCCACACCCGCTTCTTCGCAGCGCTCCGCCATCCACTTCGCAATGCTGTTCAATGAGGTGACGTGATAACCCTTCTTGCGGAAATTCGGCGGGATGAGTGGGCCGGGGATGCTGATCTTCCCCTTCGGGTGGAAGATCCAGAAGCCCGCGTAGTCGCAGACGTACTCGGTTGGAAAGCCCTTTTCCTCGAAATCCGGCACGAGCTCGCGAATTCCCTGCGGATTCATCACGGCACCCGAAAGCATGTGATCGCCAACGGCCGCCCCCTTCTCGAGAATCAGCACCGAAGGTGGCTCGATGGGCGTCTTGCCTTCAGCCTCGGCGCGCTGGTTGAACGCCTCGACCTGCTTCATCAGGTGCAGCGACGAGGCCAGCGAAGCCGGTCCAGCGCCGATGTAGAGGACGTCGACCTCCATGCTCTCGCGTTCGACAGGATTCATCTGAACCTCCAAAGTTCGTTGGCGCGCGCAACCTGAACGCCGGGTGAATCGGACCCGCAGGCGACGAGCCTACCGGGAAGACAAAAATAGGCGAACCCCGGTACTGGCCGCCAGAAACAATCCGATCAGAGCCTGTGCCGCAAGGCAGGCGCCGAGGAGCGACGCGAAGATCCGGGACACGTATAATCCCGGGATGACGAGCGCCCGGGCCAGCCTGGTCGACATCCTGCGAGAATTCCTCACGGCCCACGAGCTGTTGGGTCAGCTCGCCGAGAAATACAAGCGGGACGAGCTCACTTTTTCCAATCTTCAGGAGTTTGTTGGAGACAGCGATTTCAGCGTTCTCTTCCGCTTGAAGGAAAAGTGTCACTCGCTGTTTCGGCCCGAGGCGGGGGGTTCGAAGGTCGCGCGGCCTCGAGAAGCGCTCTTCGACCTCGCCGTCGGATCGCTCTTTCACGAAGCGATGAAATTTCGCGAAGATTTCTACCAGCGCGAGGTATACGGCCCGCGCGTGAGATCTTTGCGCGCCGAAGCCGGCGCCGAGGCCAACGGACTGTTTCACGAATTCGAGCGAATCTTGTCAGAGGTCTCCACTCGCCTGGATAAAGGCCTCACCGAAACGCATTCCCTGATGGCTCAGTCATGGGGCCAACTTCGGGTACTTCTATCCGAGCAGCCCGCCGAGGGTGTCGTCACGCGCTTTCTCATCGAGCAAAGTGAGGTCCTCGAAAAGCTGGGCCCTCCCGGTTTGGAAGAACTACTGGCGGACATTCACGGCGATGCGGTGTCTGGCTACGTGGTTGCCGGGAAGTCCTACCTCGCCAGTGGCCATTACGAAGCGGCTCACCGCGTACTCGACAAAGCCCTGGAGCGCGGCGGCGATAGAGACCAGGTTTCGCAGTTTTCCGCCTTCGCGCGGGGGATGTCCGCATACCTTGCTGGGGATTACCCGGAAAGTCTGGTGGGTTTGAACGAATGGGCGGAGTCGGGAAGCGCCGGCGATGATTCCCTCAGGGATCTCGCCCATTCCGCGATATCGAGTCTCACTCGATTGGTGGAAGGCGACGACCGCGACCGCACCCTCGAATCAGCGGCGACCCTGCTCGAAAAGCTTCACCCGCCGAATTGACGAGACGCCCGATCAGCCAGCGGCCGTTCGCTCTCGAGCCGAGAAATAGAACCAGCCGCCGAGACCGAGCACGATCAGGCCCACTCCGATCCACTGCGGCTCCGTCATCCCCAGAGCCACGACGGGATTGACCCGCCAGTTCTCGATCACGATCCGACCCAGGCCATTGAGCGCCAGATACTCACCGAAAAGAAACGGGCTGCTCTTTCTACGCCACCAGAGAAAGCCGGCCACCGGAAGCAACCAGGCGACCTCGTAGAGCTGCGTGGGGTGAACGGGAAGGTCGGTGGGTGGTGCGCCGTCGGGAAACCGGATGCCCCACGGCACGTCTGTGACCCGACCGTAATCGTCACCCACCAGAAAACAACCGATCCTGCCGATCGCCTGTCCAATTGCGACCGCCACTGCCGCGCAATTCGCAAAGATCTTCACGGGAATTCCGTGGATCCGGCAACCGATCGCGCCGGTGATCGTCGCGAGGATCAATCCGCCGTACCACGTGATTCCATCGCGGGCAAAGAACAACTCAGAAAACGGTCGGCCGTCGCGGATCGAAACGTCCACCGCAAAATAGAGCTTGGAGCCGAGAATCCCGCCGACGATGACGTAGATGAGGAGTGTGCTGGCGTGCTCGCGATCGAGGCCTTCCTCCTCCATTCGCACGCCGGTAATCCAGGACCCGACCAGGAATGCGACTGCGAGCATCAATCCGAAGGTGCTGATCGTGTAGCCAAAAATGGAGAAGAGTTCGGGGTACATAGGACGGCTCAGGCTACGCGATGTACGAAACCCGAGCAAGGAGGAGGTCGCCTTCCTCACCACGAGAAGGTGGCCGGCTTAACAATGTGGAATTTTGCTGTGGAGTGCGGGGGCAGAATGCGTGGCGGGTGATAGGTCCGGGGGCGACGGGTGGGGGCACTCGGCGAATGGCTCGCCCGCCAAGGGGGTTGGTCGTTTGGTGGGGATGATTTTCGATTAGTGAAGTGTGTGGAATGCGGGGATCGGAGGCGGGCTGCGCTGATTTCGCCGAGTGCCCCCACCCGTCGCCCCCGGACGCGTTACGCGGCGGTCTTCGTGACGGTTCTTCGATCGGAGCTGCGCGGCTATTTGTGGCGGAGGAAGGTGACGTGGAAGGTGGTGCCGTATCCGGTGCGGCTGTCGATCCATACCCGACCGCCATGGGTTTCGGCGATCTTCTTGACGATGGCGAGGCCGATCCCGCTGCCTGTTCGTCCGTCGCTCGATGGCCCGAGGCTCTGGAATGCCTCGAATACCTGCTCGTGATGCTTGGAGTCGATTCCGCGGCCGGAGTCGCTGACGGAGATGTGACACTCCTCTCCATGCTCGACGATCGAAACTGCGATGCGCGGCTGTTGGCAGGCCCCCATGTGATCGATCGCGTTTCCGATCAGATTCGAGAAGACCTGGTAGAGCCGGATGCGATCGCAGAATACGAGCGGGGGGTCATGCGGAAGCTCCAGCTCGATGCCGGCGGCGTCGAGCCGCGGCTTGAGTTCCGCCTGCAACTGATGGAGTACGCTCGTCGGATTGACCAGCGCCTTCCGCTCACCCTGCTGGCCGATTCGCGAAAGCTCCAACAGGTCGTGGATCAAATCCTCCATCGTTCGGCCGGCCTGCTCGATCCGATCGACGAAATGCGTGCCCGTGTCGTCGAGCAGCGTAGTCCTGGCGCAGTAGCCGGGAAAACCCAGCAGGGCCACCAGGGGAGAGCGGAGATCGTGCGCGAGCGCGTGTACGCAGTGCTCGAGTTCGGCGTTCTTCCTGGAGAGTTCAACCGCCGCGCAATGTCGCTCGGTGACATCGCGCATGCAGAGCACCGTGCCAGCGAAGGTTCCATCGTCGAGCCGCCGGGTCCGGGCCGATGCTGCGATTCGCGCCGCGCGACCATCGCTGCGCGTGAGTGTCAGCTCCCATTCCTCGACCTCGCGCTCCACGCCGATCGAGGAAACCAGGCGCTCGAGGTCCGCGGCGTCGTTCAAGAGTGCTGCAACCGGCCGATCGACGATCTGGCTGCCGCCGTGGCCGAGCAGCCTCTCGACCGCGGCGTTTGCATAGACGACGAATCCCCGCTCATCGACAACCAACATCGCGTCCGGCGCGTCATCGAGAATCGACTCCAGGCTGTCACGCTTCGATGCCGGGGCGAGCTCGACCACCGGCTTTTCGAATTCTACGGGACGCGCGATGACGACGTAGAACGGGCGCTGCTCGGGCGGGTTCGAGACCGGAACGACATTGACTTCGACCGGAATCGACTCGCCTTCTTCGTTGGAAAACTCGACCACCGCGTTCGTCAGAAAGCCATCCCGGCGCAATCGGGAGCGCAATTCAAAAGCCTGTTCGGGCCTCGTGAATCCGGGGAGGAAGGGGAGCAACGTCTTGACTTCGCAACCCACGCAAAACCGCTCGCCGCCACAGAGGTCGACCAGGCCGTCACTTCGCCACAGCACGCAGCCGTTGGAATCGGTGACGAGCACGAACTCGTAGATTTTCGCGAGCGCTTCCACCAGCGTTCGGGCCGGGATGCGATCGACTGTTTGCGTGTCGTCCGCCTCACGGCAAACGGGGAGTTGGGGGAGCGGGCTCTGGGGATTCATTCGACTCCAAGTACCACTGCAGCTGCCAAAATTCGCGTGGAGCGGTCAAATTCGGTTGAGCGACCGCCGAGTAGGCACGCACGCGCGTCCAAGACTGCTAATGCCCATCCCTACTCTTTGAGATGGATCATGTTATCACCCGAGAAATCATGAGGTCAACGAAAGCTTTGGAGAGGGTGTCGGGTTTTCGAGCTCTCGACGCAGCAGCGCGCACGAGAGGTCGCTGGTCGGCAGCTCCGTGGAAGCTGCGCCTCAGCTTCCCTATGCTCCGGCTCGCATCCGGAAGAGGGGGGTAGACGCGCCCCCGCGGGAATCGGCTCCGTGGAGGCGAGCGCCGAATCCGACCCGAGCCGATCTCGAAGTGTTCGACAGCGCGATCGAGATAGGGTCCGAATCCAACGCAACCAGCTACCGCGAAACCGGGGAACTGATGGGTCGCACCCAAGTCGCAGCGCTGATCGTGCTCGCCGCCCTGCTGGTCTCGGGTGCGCGCGATGAGCGGGCCGAGCTGCCGGTCGTAGCCGCGGGCCCGGTGGCGGCACCCGCCCCGGCCGACTTCGACGAAATCCAGCTGATGCGATTTCTCGAACGGGTGAACGCCCCGCTCTCACCAAACCAGATCCGGCAAGTCGCAGCCGCAGTGATTCGCTACAGCGCCAAGTACGAACTCGATCCCGTCCTGGTCACGCAAGTGCTCTGGGTCGAGAGCGGAGCCCGCCCCTGGGTACGCAGCCCACTCGGAGCCGTCGGATTGATGCAGGTCATGCCGCATATGGCGGAACCGCTGGAACTCGGCGGAAACCTCGCGACGATCGACGCCAATATCGAAGCTGGCTGCTGGATCCTCGCAGACAACATCCGGCGCCTCGGCGAAGAAGACGGAATTTCGGCCTACTTCTGGGGATTCAACATCCGCAGCGTCGTTTATCTCGACAGGGTCAAGAAAGCGCGTGCGGCCGTCCGCGGCGCATCCGAGTCTTGAACTCCCTGGCGGACCCAACCAGCGGCTACGCCCAGGCTTTGGAATCGAAGCACACTGAAATTCGCCGCACGGAATCACATCTCACAGGATCGACGGGACACCTCTTGTTTCGGCGATCCTGGCTGCCGAAGACTTCGACGAAAACCATCATTCTCGTTCACGGCTACGGTGAGCACAGTGGGCGCTACGAACGAACCGCGTCGGATCTGGCCCGCGCCGGCTTCGAGGTCCACGCCTACGACCATCAGGGTCACGGGCGGTCCGGCGGCACCCGCTGTTACGTGCGCCGCTTCGATCATCTGCTCGACGACCTGGAGGGTTTCGTCGCCGCGGTGCGCGCCGAGCGGCCGCCGCTACCGGTCGTCGTCGTCGGTCACAGCATGGGAGGGTTGGTGGTCGCCGCGTACGCGAGCCAGCGAGACCCGAAGGTCGCGGGCGTGGCCACTTCGGGCGCAGCCCTCGCGATTTCGGAAGACTTCTCTCGGGTGCGCGTAATCGCCGCCCACGTGTTGAAGTGGCTCGCGCCGCGCCTCTCACTAGAGAGTAAACTCGACCCGGACACCCTGTCGCGCGATCCGGAAATCGTCCGCGCTTATCTCGAGGACCCACTCGTGCAACGGAAGATCACCGCCTCGCTGGCGTCGGAGATGCTCTCTGCAATGAAGCGGACCGCTGCTTCGGCTGCAGAGGTGAAGGTTCCCATGCTCCTTCAACACGGGGAAGACGATCACATCTGTCCGGTTGCGGGGAGTCGGGATTTCTTCGAACAGCTGAATGTGACCCAGCGGGGGCTCCGCACGTACCCTGGGTTGCGGCATGAGATTTTCAACGAACCAGAGCGAGCGGCAGTTCTCGGCGACCTCGTCGGCTGGATCCGCGAACTCGAGTAGATTCTGGAAAACCCGGGGATTCGATGTCAGCAAAACTTTCACACGTCGACGAGAGCGGCCGCGCCCAGATGGTGGGTGTCGGCGACAAACCAGTGACACACCGCGTCTGTGTTGCGCGCGGAGAAGTGCGAATGGCCGCGGAGACACTCGCCTGTATCGCAGAGGGGCGGATCCCGAAGGGCGATGTGCTGCTCACCGCCCGACTGGCAGGCATCCAGGCCGCGAAGCGAACCGACGAGTGGATCCCGCTTTGCCACACTCTTCCGCTCGACGGAGTCGAGATCGAACTGACTCCGGACCCCTCTGGGCCCCGGGTGCGAATCGAAGCCCGCGTGGACGCGCACGCGCGGACCGGGGTAGAAATGGAAGCGCTGGTGGCCGTCTCGGCCGCGAGCCTCACCGTCTACGACATGTGCAAGGCGATCGATCGCGCGATCTCGATCGGCGGAATCGAGCTCGTGAGCAAGAGCGGTGGCAAAACCGGTGTCTGGACGCGCCCCGGTGAAGCAGCGGCGCCAGCGGACCCCTCCGGGGGCTGAGGGTCATTGGGCGATAAAGATCAGAATTCTGCAGAACCGGGCTCGGCGGATCGGTGTCAGAGTCCGCAGATGACTGCCGCCGGCTGTGGAACGATCGACACGACTGCAACAAGGCCCCGAACTGTGCTGAAAAGCGGGGAATATCTGGACGTCGATCCCGACGGCGATCTGGTCACCCGATGGAAAGCAGGCGACGAGAGCGCGTTCGAGAGCTTGATCCGGCGCCACGAAGGACGGGTTTTCGGCCTTCTGATGCGGATGCTCGGCAACCGCGAAGACGCCGAAGATGTCGCGCAGGAGACTTTCATCAGCCTGCACCGCCACGGCCACCGCTTTCGACACGACGCGCGCTTTTCCACCTTCGTCTACCGCGTCGCCGCCAACGCGGCATTGAATCGACGGCGCACCCTCGGGCGCAAGAATGCCCGACTCCGCAAGCTTCAGGTACGCCAGGCCGCGGGTGACGATCTGCCGATCACTCCGCGCAACCCCGAGTCCGCTGCGTTCGGCACGCAGGTACAGGCCCAGGTCCAGGATGCGCTGCTCCAACTTCCCAACGATCTCCGAATCGCGACAGTCCTCTACGACATCGAAGGGCTGTCCTACCGAGAGATCGCTACCGCACTCGAGATCCCCGAAGGCACCGTCAAGTCGCGAATTCACCGCGCTCGAAGCGCGCTTCGCGAAGGCCTGAGGGATCTCATGTCGAACGAAAACAAAGGAGAATGACCGTGAACTGCGCGAGGGTCCGCTCCCACCTCGGCGATCACCAGGAAGGAGATCTCGAGCTCCAATTTCGCGCCCGGGTCGACGAGCACCTGGGTCGCTGCGCGAGCTGTGCACAAGAACTCAGCGAGCTCAGGTCTACCGTGGCGCTACTCCGATCACTGCCAGCCCCTCAACCACCCGCCGAATTGGCAGGCGATGTCATGCAGCGAATCGACGCCGGAGAAGGGAGAATGCGGCGAACTCCGGCTGTGATTCGACACTTGTTCACCCCACAGGTCGCGGCCGCATTGGCGGTCTGCCTGGCCGGATTCGCAATTTTTACGAGCGTCGAAACCAGTTGGGTTGAACCTCCCGAAGCCGTCGCTGACGTGCCGACCGAGGTGGTCACCGCATATCAAGAAGCGATCGACATGTGGGTGAACGCGCCCATCACGATCGCCACGACCAAAGCCATCGAACCGCGTCTCGCGGCGATCGAGAGAACAGCCGCCAATCGGTTCTATCGACCGGACCCCCGGCACATGGTCGTCGGCTTCTACGGGCGCGTCGATCCCGATTCGCAGCAGCTGGATCTCGACGGGCAACTCGACCGCGCCAAGCGCGATCCCAGGGGCTTCCTCAGCCAACTGGACGAAGTCGCAGAGTCAGAGCGGCGCTCGCGGGTCGCGCCGCTCGTGGTCCGGGCGGGCCGTCGCGGCGATGCGCAGGCCGTCGCTCGTCGCCTGCGAGACACCTCCCATCCATTGGCGAACACATTGGCCGCCGAATTCGATCGAAAACGCTCCAATCCGGCAGCAAACCCCATGGTCCGCCCAGCGTCGTACTGATCCAAGGAGCGCGGCCCAACGGGCCGCGTGACGCCGCAAGCGAAGCCGTAGGATTCGCCCGCAAGGAGCGCGGCCCAACGGGCCGCGTGACGCCACAAGCGAAGCCGTAGGATTCGCCCGCAAGGAGCGCGGCCCATCAGGGCCGCGTGACGCTGCAAGCACGGCGATTCCGGACCTCTCCGCACGATTGACCCGAAACGGCTGTCGCCGAGATTCCCCGATCGGTACGCTGACGCCCGATCGACCCCGACATCATGACGAAGACGCGATTCATCCGACTCTTGTTGCTTGCGTTCATCGCGCTGCCCGCGACTGCGGCAGAGCGTGAAATCGTCGAGTTGATCCCCGCCCAGCGTTCGGGTTGGACGATCGGAAGACTCTTTGCACCGATTACCGGGCTGTTCATGGGTGGACCCAGCTACTGGTACGGCGAGCGGACACTCGAAATTGATACGCGTCCGCCGGGCGCGAACCTCGATTTATTCTACGTGCGAAAGAACATCCAGCAGCGATTCGAGCGCGCCGAATCACCCGCCCTGCTCCAGCTTCCCACTCGCATCGAAGCCGGCCGCGGGGATTCGATTTCGATCCGGGCCATTCTAGATGGATACCTACACCAAGAGGTGCAGGTCGAGGTTCGTTCTCGCAAAACGCAGCTGACCATCGAACTCGATCCACTACCAAACCACCTCGAGGCGATGACCCATACCTACCTTTCGCGTCGGGGATCGTTGAAATTCCTGACGACCGAAGCTGCTCAATTTCGCGTGAATGAAATGTCGGATGGTTTCTCGATCGTCATGACAAAGACAGGGACACTCCCAAAACACTGCCGAAATCATGCGAGGTGTTTCGAGCGAAAACATCCAACTGCTCCGGGCTGAACAGCTCGGGGAAGATCTCGTCGTGCGAGTTCAGCTCCACGACTCCGATCCGAGCAAGCTGGACCTTCGATCGACACAAGGTTACGACGCTGCTCGAGAGCTGCACCACTTTACGGTCGAGCTCGTTCCCACCGAGGGAAATGCGGCAGTTCTGGCCCGATCGGAAGATGCGTTGAATCGTGTCCAACGTCCGAACGTGTTCGGATGTGCACTCGACTTCGATCACTCGATGCGTTCACAACTCGACCCCGCAGCGCTCTCCAGAGCGCTTGCGCCTTCGTCGGGATTTCTCGATCTCCACCTCCGATTGGCGCTGCAGCGCCTCGGCGAGCTTTCGCCGGACGGCCTGATCACGCTCATCGACGGCTCGAAGTTTCACGCTTCGATCCCTCTGGATCTCGCAGCGGCCAGCACCCAGAGCGCCGAGGCCATCGGATTTCTCTCCCTGCTGAGAGCGTTCATCGCCGAGCTGGAACCACCCGAACATCGACGCAGTGCACTGCGAGGCACAATCGCGCCGGAACTGGATCGCGAGCGCTTCGACGCCAGCGTCGAGATCGCAGAAGATCTCGAGCGGCGCTGCGGCGCACAGTCGCCGGCGGCGGGCTCGTAGAACCATCTCGACGGTCGCACGAGTCGTTGCCAGATCGTCCGTCGCAAAATTTGCGAGGCGCTATAGTTCGCATCCCCGGTCCTGGGAGTCGCGATGCACGACTGTCAATTGGACCGCGAAACCACCACCCTGGATCGCCCCCGTGAACGCCTCGACGCACTGGGCCCGTCGGCCCTGAGTGATGCAGAGTTGGTCGCGCTCATGCTTCGCACGGGCAATCGCGGCAGTAGCGCGCTGGCCGTGGCAACGGATCTGCTCGGTCGCCACGGTGGACTTCAGGGTTTGTCGAGGGTGAGCGGCCGCGAACTCGGTCGCTCTCAGGGAATCGGGCCCGCCAAGAGCGCGAGCCTACGAGCGGCGCTGGAGGTAGGGCGCAGGCTCGCCGGCCGCCGGCTTCGCGCCGGCGCCGTCATTCGCAGCCCATCCGACGTCTACCACCACTTCCACCCCAGCTTGCGAGACGCAAGACAGGAGCACTTCCTCGTGATTCTGCTCGACGCCCGGCATCGCGTGCTGCGCTCGGAGATGATCTCTCAAGGAACCCTCACCGCCAGCCTCGTCCACCCCCGGGAGGTATTTCGACCCGCCCTGCGGGACGCCGCGGCCGCACTCGTACTGGTCCACAACCACCCGAGCGGCGACCCGACGCCGAGCGCAGAAGATCGGGAAGTCACGGCTCGGCTCGCGAGCGCCGGAGAGATTCTCGGCGTGCGGGTCCTGGATCACATCGTGGTTGCCGAGCGGGGCTTCTGCAGCCTGCGGGAACAGGGCGAGCTTTGAGCCCAGATCGGACTAAGGAGGCGGGCCGAATCGGTCGATGAGGGGGTTTGCGGAATGGAGTCCGCAAACAGGCGCCCCCGGGATCGAGACCGATGGCCAGATCGCATCTACAGGAAGCCGTGTCCTCTGACTTCATCGATGGCATCGAGCGGCGCAGCTCGCCGCGCGCAGAACTCGTGGTCCGGGTCAACTACCAGACCGTCGATTCGCTCTTTTCCGAGTTCGCGCGCAACATCAATGACGGCGGGATCTTCGTCGAAACCGATACCCCACAGCCCATCGGAACCAGCGTCGAACTCGAGTTCAAGCTGCCGGGAGCCGACCGACCGATCGAGGTCATCGGCAACGTCGTCCGCTCGATCGAGTCCGATCAGGCCACTCCCGATGGAGTCGCCGGCATGGGGATCGAATTCGAGAACCTAGACTCGGACGTCCGCGAACAGATCAACGAGATCATCCAGCGGCTCCGCTCCACGGGCGGAACCGAACCGGACGCTTCGGTCTAGCCGGCCAATACCTCAGATTCGATCGCAGCGCGGTGCAACCCTTGACGGGCCGCGTTCCGGCTTAGAACGGAACATCGCTCGGAGGCGGCCCTGACGATCCGCCGCCACCGGAACCCGCGCCAAATGAACCCGAATCTCCACTGGGTCCACCACCCGAATCTCCACTGGGTCCACCACCCGATTCGCCGCCGGCACCGCCGGCACCGCCGGCACCGCCGCGCCCGCCCAGAAACTGCACGGTCTGGGCAACGATTTCGGTCGTCTTGCGCTTGATGCCCTCTTTGTCTTCCCACTCCTGGGTCTGGAGCCTTCCTTCGACGTAAACGCTTCGCCCCTTCTGTAGATATTGGGCGCAGTTCTCAGCGCTCTTTCCCCACACGACGATGCGGTGCCACTCGGTCCGCTCCTGATTGTTTCCCTCTTTGTCGCGCCATCGATCGCTGGTCGCGAGTGAGAAATTCGCAACCGCTTGACCACTTTGGATGTATCGAAGTTCCGGATCGCGTCCGAGATTGCCCACCAGAATGACTTTGTTTACGCTCGCCATGAATGACTTCTCCGTCGTTGCGAAGGGTGATGACCCATCATCCCGCCGACAGAGGACAGAGTCAACCGCTCACTCGCAAAACTCTGCAAGAGATCACAAAACAAACCTCGTTCGCCGTGAACCCCCGTCCTCATCAACTCCCGAATGACCTCTCCTGCAGCTCCATCCCCCCGACCCCAAACCCAAAAAAACCAGTCAGCTGGGCCCCCGCCGGTGGGACGCAGCGCACCACCCAGAAGGTGTGCGCGGGCAGCCCGTGGGACGCAGCGCACCACCCAGAAGGTGTGCGCGGGCAGCCCGTGGGACGCAGCGCACCACCCAGCCGGTGTGCGCGGGCAGCCCGTGGGACGCAGCGCGTAACCACCAATGGACTGCGCGGGCAGCGCGGGCGCGCGGGCTTGATGGTGCGACAGACGCCGCCTACCCTGGGAGGAACTTCGTCCCAGGGGGTGAGGGGCGTGATTCGACAGCGAGTTCGACGTGGCTAGGGCCGCCGCCAAGAAGGGGCGGTCCGCGAGCCGATCCGGCGCGCCGATTTCCAGGCGAATCGTCGACGAATGTCTCGGGTTCATTCTGCTGGGCGGGTCACTGCTCGCATTGCTTGCCCTCGCGACGTATTCGCCCGCCGATCCGATCTTCGAGCGGGCCGAGGTGGCCAACCGCGCGGGCGTATTCGGGGCAGCGGTGGCGGCGATCCTCTTCCGCACCCTCGGCTACGCGTCCGCAATCCTGGTGATCGCTGCGGGCGTCATTGGAGCCCGATTGATCCTAGGTCGGGGAGTGCCGGGGCCGACGTCGCGCTTCTGGATAGCGACCGTCGCGCTCCTGCTGTCGATCTCGACGCTGTCTCCGATCGTCCAACAAGCCTCTCCCTTCCCGTACTCGGGAAATGAAGGCGGCTTCGTCGGCGCCTTTCTCGCCGAGCACCAAACCTGGCTCGTCGGTTCGTGGGGGGCCGTGATCGGCAATATCGTCCTGGCCGTGATCGGCATCCTGGGTGCGACGGGCGTCTCGGCCGGTGCGGTACTCGGCGGAATCGGAACCGGGCTCGGCTGGCTCGGAGCCGCCGTCGGATCCGTGTTCCTCGCGCTGGCTCATTGGTTGAAGAGAGGGATTGCGGCGTTGCAGCAGGGCGGCGCGGAGATGATCGGCGGCCTCGATCGGGGCTCGCGCTCGATTCGGGTCTGGAGAGAACGACGCGCCCGGCGGCGGCAGGCTGCAGCGGCGGAGCAACTCGCCAACGCGGAATTCGAAGAAGCCGACTCCGTCGAATCACCCGCGGAGCCCATCGCCGAGAAGGTGCGCGCCGGCAAACGAGGTGGTGCGGGGCCGACGATCGTGGATCACATCGCCGAGCGCCCTGTTGGCGAAGGTGTGCAGGAAGCCTTCCCGTTCAATGAAGGCCGCAGCGGGCCCTACCAGTTGCCCGACATCAGCGTGTTCCAACGCCCGCCCGAAGGCACTCACAAATACGACCGCGACAGCCTGATCATGAACTCGCGAATCCTCGAAAAGAAACTCCAGGATTTCGGCATCGGTGGCCGCTGCGTGACCGTGCACCCGGGCCCGGTGATCACGATGTACGAGTTCGAACCCGCGTCGGGCGTCAAGGTCAACCGGATCGTCACCCTCGCCGACGATCTCGCCCTCGCGCTTCGCGCCCTGTCGGTTCGGATCATCGCCCCGCTGCCGGGCAAGTCCGTCGTCGGAATCGAAGTCGCGAATCCCGATCGCGAGACCGTCTACCTGCGGGAGATTCTCGAGTCGGAAGGGCTGCGCGCAGAAAAGTCGATGCTTACGATCGCACTGGGCAAGGACATCTTCGGCAATCCGAGCCACGCCGACCTCTCGAAGATGCCGCATCTGCTCGTGGCGGGATCCACCGGAACGGGCAAGAGCGTGTTCCTCAATTCGCTCTTGTGTTCGCTTCTCTGCCGCACGACGCCCGACGAACTCAAGCTTCTACTGGTCGACCCCAAGTTGTTGGAGCTCTCCGTCTACGGCGGGATTCCACATTTGATTGCAGACGTCGTCACGAATCCAAAGCGCGCTGCGGCCGCACTTGGCGGCGTCGTTCGCAAGATGGAGGAGCGCTACCAGATGATGGCCGCGCTCGGGGTGCGCAGCATCGCCCAATTCAACGAGCGCGTGGACGAAGAACTCGACGCCGGGAACAAGACGTTCCGACTCAAGCCGAAGCCCGGAGAAGAGGAAGGCGAGGAGCGCGAGTATCGGCGCCTGCCCTACATCGTCGTGGTCATCGACGAACTCGCGGACCTGATGGTCGTTTCTGCGCGGGAGGTCGAAGAGTCGCTTCAACGCCTCGCGCAGATGGCGCGGGCGGCCGGCATCCACCTCGTGTTGGCGACACAAAGGCCGAGCGTCGACGTCCTTACGGGAATCATCAAAGCAAATTTCCCGGCGCGGATCTCGTTCCAGGTTTCGTCGCGCACAGACTCTCGTACGATTCTCGACCAGAACGGAGCGGACCACCTGCTGGGACAGGGCGACATGCTCTATCTGCCACCGGGAACCTCGAAGTTGCAGCGATTTCACGGCGCATTCGTCGACGAGAAAGAAGTCGAGAGCCTGACGAAGCAACTCCGAGCCCAGGGCAGCCCGAAATTCGACCAGGAGTTGATCCAGGCCACCGAAGAATCAGCGGCCGCGGAAGAGCGGGATCCGGACGTGGACGAGATGTTCGACCGTGCCGTCGCGATCGTCGCCGACAGCCGCAACGCCTCGATCTCGTATCTCCAACGCAGACTCAAGGTCGGCTACAACCGCGCGGCCCGAATGATCGAGCACATGGAGAACGAGGGCATCGTGGGGCCTCAAGTGGGAACCAAACCCCGCGAGGTTTTCGTAAGCTCGATCCAGCCGTGAATGCGAATCAACTTTCGAGCGTCTGACTCAATCATGCGAATTGCAACCGCTAGCGCTCTGGCGCTTTGGCTGATCGCCTCGGGGCCAGCGTTGCCCGCTCGGGCCGACGAAGAGTCAAAACCCTCCTGTCGCGATGCGGCCGTGACGGCGCTCCAACAACGCTACGAATCCGCAAAGGATCTTCGGGCCGACATCGTCCAGACCACCCGCTCGGTGGCCCTTGGCACCGCCGCCTCGGAGCAGATGACCTCCAAAGGGACGGTCGTCTTCGCGAAACCCGGCAAGATGCGCTGGTCGTACGAGGAACCGGAACCGAGCCTGGTCGTCAGCGACGGAAAGACGTTGTGGATCTACGATCCGACATTTCGCGAAGCCCAGAAATTCCCCGCGACGGAGGGGTATCTGTCCGGCGCGGCGATTCAATTCTTGCTGGGCGAGGGAGCGATCGAGCGGGATTTCGAAATTTCGGCGCTCCGCTGCGAAGCAGCCATCGCCGAATTGAGGCTGCAACCTCGAAAACCGAGCTCCTACGAGAAGCTGCATATCGTCGTGAATCCCCAGACCGGAGACCTGCTCAAGACAACGGTCTTTTTCGTACTCGGCAACGTGACCGAGGTCGCGTTTTTCAACATGGAACTCAACACCGATCCCGCGGAGAGCCTGTTTCGCTTCGACCCGCCCGCAGACGTCCGGGTGATCAAACTCGACGAGCAGCTGCGATGAAGTGGGGCCGCAAGGCCCCCTCCGACCCGCAGATTCGAGCCCAAATTCGGCGTCGAAACGACGATTTTCGTCACCTCCAGACCTGCAGAAGTACCACCGCAATTGCCCAATTGAGGAACAATGGTGCTCCCGCGAGTAGCATGCCGCAAAAAGAGGCGACGGGATTTGCCCTCAAAGAAATTGCCGGTGTACCGACGAAGTCGTCAAGGAGCCGGCAGTTCAGGCGCAACTTCGCATCAAACGGCGGCACCTCGAGTGCGATTCGTTCACTTCAATCAAAAATAAATTGAACGTGCAGCAGCCGGGCCCGCACGCGGTATCCCGCCGCCTGGGCGAGCCCCACCCGCCAATCCCGCTGACGTGCAAGAGCGCTTTGGACTCGCGGAGTTGCAGTCTTTTCTGCCCAACTGTTGCGGTTGACACCGCAGAGCTGCATGATAAAATCGGAAAAGCGCAAAAGATGCACAAATTCAATGAGTTCGGCGTTTTCTCCCCTCCCAGCAAGCGCGACGGCACGCGCGCGGAGCCACCGCAGAGTTCCTGCGGAGCACACGCAAGAGAGCGAACGCGAACGGCACAGCAGGGCGATCTACGAGGTCTCGGGGCGGACTCGTACCCACTTGGACGGTTTTTGTATGCGGCAATTGCCCCGACTCCGTGCAGCAAGTCTATCTTCGAGCGGCAATAAGCTCGCCAACCCCTCGTCGGGAGTCCGGTCTGAAGCGGTACAGCAGCATCGTGTCCAACTTTCTCCGCGGTATGGCATGGGCGTTGCAGTGTTCTTCGCCATGCGAGTCGACGACCCGTCGGCACAGCTGGGGCAGAAGGAGGCGGAATGAGCGAGTTTGATCAGGGATCCGGTCGTAAGGGCTTCGTGCGCGACGTCATGCGCCGCATCGCACCCGGTGATGAGCCGAGCAGCGACGCGCCGGAAGACGAGCGCGAGAGGGGCCCGGTGCGCCAGATTCACGACGAAATCGAAGACCTGCACGACTCGATGAGACTCTTCGGCCCGGAATCCCCGGAATTTCGCAGGCAGCTCGATCGGCTGCTGGCCGATTTCGAAACCCTGCGCCGCCGCTATCAGCTGACGCGCGACCAGTCTGCCGACTCGGAGCGACAGAACGAGCGGCTCGTAAACGCGCTTCACGAGGCCAAGCAGCAGATCGAACTCCTCAAAGAGGAAGTCGACAAACTCTGCGCGCCGCCCAACAACTACGGCATCTTCAATCGCCCGAACAAGGACGGCACGGCCGAGATCGTCGTCGACGGCCGGGCGATGCGGGTGAACGTGCACCCGGACGTGGATCCCTTCCAATTCGAAGAGGGTCAACTCGTCGTTCTCAACGAGGCGTTCAACATCATCGAAGCCTCGGGCTACATCTCGCGCGGCGAGATTGCCTCCATCGTGGACTTCATCGCCGACAACCGCGCGATCGTTCTGGGACACACCGATGACGAGCGGGTGATCACCCTGGCCGAGCCGCTGCGGCATGAGAAGCTCAAAGTCGGTGACCACATCCTCTTCGACCCGCGCACCAACTACGGATTCGAGAAGCTGCCGAAATCTTCCGTCGAGGAAGTCGTGCTCGAGGAGATTCCGGACATCACCTACGACAACATCGGCGGGCTCGGCGAGCAGATCGAAACCCTCCGGGATTCGGTCGAGCTCCCGTACATCTACCCGGATGTCTTCGCGGACTACAAGCTCTCGCCGCCCAAGGGGATCCTGCTTTACGGACCTCCGGGCTGCGGCAAGACACTCATCGCGAAGGCCGTGGCAAACAGCCTTGCAAAGAGCATCGAGCAACGTACCGGCAAAGACACGACTCCGTACTTCCTCAACGTGAAGGGACCGGAGCTGCTGAACAAGTACGTCGGCGAGACCGAGCACAAGCTGCGAGAGGTCTTCAAGAAGGCCCGAGAGAAGGCCAACGAAGATGTGCCGGTGGTGATCTTCTTCGACGAGATGGATTCACTGTTCCGCATGCGCGGATCGGGGATTTCGTCGGACATGGAGGCGACCGTCGTCGCGCAGTTCCTCTCTGAGATCGACGGCGTCGAGTCACTCAAAAATGTCATCGTGATCGGTGCGAGTAACCGCCAGGATCTGATCGACCCCGCCGTGCTCCGTCCCGGCCGACTCGATCTCAAGATCAAGGTCAATCGCCCGGACGCAGTGGCTGCGCGTGAAATCTTCTCGAAGTACCTGACCGCAGATCTGCCTTTCCACGAAACCGCGCTGGCGAAGCACGATAACGATCCACAGAAAACGGTCGACAGCATGGTCGAGGAGACGATCCAACGCATGTACGAGACCACCGAGGAGAACAAGTTCCTCGAGGTCACCTACGCAAAGGGCGAGCGCGAAATTTTCTACTTCAAGGATTTCGCGAGCGGTGCGATGATCGAGAACATCGTCGCACGCTCCAAGAAGAAGGCCGTCAAACGCTTCATCGATCATCAGGAGCGCGGCATCAAGCTCGACGACATCATCGAATCCGTGAACGACGAGTTCAAGGAGAACGAGGATCTCCCGAATACCACCAATCCCGACGACTGGGCGAGAATTTCCGGACGCAAGGGCGAGCGAATCATCAACGTGCGTACGTTGATGACCGGGATCAGTCGTAAGGAACGCTCGATCGAGAACGTCTCCTCGGGGCAGTACCTCTAAATCCCGGGGGAGCCGCCCTCATGTGGAGATCCGATGGCGATTCCGAAGGTGATGGGTACAGAGATCGAGTACGGGATCACCGTTCGCGGAGATCCTGACTTCGATCCCATTTCGGGCTGCGTCCTGCTCGTGAACGCCTATCGGGAAGACCACGCGGGCGAGATCCTCTGGGATTACGACCAAGAGAATCCGCTGGTTGACGCACGCGGTTTTCAGGTGGACGGCGAAAAGTACACGCCGAACCAGCAGGAAAACATCGCGCGCAACAAGACGCTGGTGAACGGCGCGCGGTTCTACGTCGATCACGCTCACCCCGAATACTCCTGCCCCGAAGTCACCAATTCGCGCGATCTCGTGGTCCACGAAAAGGCGGGAGAGCGCATCCTCGAGATGGCCAGGCGGGAAGCGAACGCCTTGTTGCCGGACGGATCGCAGATGTTGATCTACAAGAACAACAGCGATCGCAAGGGCAACAGCTACGGCGCGCACGAAAACTACTTGATGGACCGAAGGACGTCCTTCAAGCAGATCGTCGAAAACCTGCTGCCTTTTTTCGCAACCCGACAGGTCTATACCGGAGCGGGCAAGGTCGGAAGTGAAAACCGCGGGCAGCCCTGCGACTTTCAGCTTTCACAGCGGGCGGATTTTTTCGAGACCGAGGTCGCTCTCGACACGATGGTCAAACGTCCGATCATCAACACGCGCGATGAGCCCCATGCACTTCGCGAGAAGTATCGACGCCTGCACGTGATTTGCGGAGACTCGAATCTCAGCGAATACACCATCTACCTCCGAAGCGGTGCGACGAGCCTCGTACTCTCGATGATCGAAGACGGTGCGATCAAGAAGGATCTTACCCTTCGCGATCCGGTTCGATCGATCCGAGAGACGTCTCACGACGCGACCTGCACCAAGGAGCTTCAACTCGAAGACGGCAAGCGCCTCACCGCGGTTCAGATCCAGGCCGAGTACCTGCAGATGGCTCTGGATTACGTCGCCACGCGCGGCGCGGACCCGATGACCAAGGATATCCTCACCAAGTGGGAACACGTGATCGACTGTCTGGGTCGAGATCCGATGGAACTCGACCAGCAGATCGACTGGGTGATGAAGAAATCCCTCATCGAGCAGTTCATGGATCGGAAGTCGATCGGCTGGGATGCACCTCAGGTGCACATGCTCGACCTCCAGTACCACGATCTTCGCCCGGAAAAAGGCCTGTACTATATTCTCGAAAAGCAGGGCCGAGCCGAGCGAATCGTTACGGACGAGGAAATCCTGGCCGCAGTTCTCACGCCGCCCGATGACACGCGGGCCTATTTTCGAGGCGAGTGCCTGAAGCGTTATGGGGCATCGGTCTTTGGTGTAAATTGGGATTCCATCTCATTCGGTGTGGGCGACGACCCGATCACGCGGATCATGATGGAGGAGCCCCTCAAGGGCACCCGCGCACATGTTGGCGCTCTATTGGACGATTCACCCACAGTGGTAGAGCTGGTGGAAAACTTGCGGGCCTGAGCCCTATGGGAAAAACCAAATGAAACAAACTACGAAAGTGAAAGGCGCCGGAGTCGACGAAGTGATCTTCCAGATCGTGCGCGCCGCCGAATCCAACCAGAAGCAGCAGCCGAAGGGTGGTGGTAACGAAGGCGGCGACGCGAAGGGAGAAGGTCCGAAGAAACTCGCGAAGAAGGGTGCGAAACTCAAAGAAGAGATGGACGCCCTGGTCGATGAGATTGACGAGGTTCTCGAAGAGAACGCCGAGGAGTTCGTCAAGAATTACGTCCAGCGAGGCGGCGAGTAGCGCGCTACATAGACATCGCAATTGCCACACCTGGGAGGGGGGCGCGTTGCAGTTTCGAGGGAAATATCAGGGGTCTAGCTTTTCGGAGATGCTCGACGTCGATTTCAGCCACCTGCGTCTGAACTGGAGCGATCTGTCAGGAAGCTTAGACGCCGCCGCGATTCCACACGGAACGACGGTCATGGGCTTCAAGTACGCCGAAGGCGTCGTCATCGCTGGCGACCGGTTGGCGACGATGGGCCACCGGGTGGCCTCACGCGACATGGAGAAGGTCTACCCGACGGACGCGTACTCGCTGATCGCGATTGCGGGCGCCGCGGGCCCGGCCGTCGAGATGGCCCGGTTGATGCGCATCGAGCTCGAGCACTACGAGAAGATCGAAGGCGAATCGCTCGAACTCGAAGGCAAGGCCAACAAACTCTCACAGATGGTTCGACAGAACCTGCCCGCCGCCATGCAGGGCCTCGCCGTCGTGCCGCTGTTTGCCGGCTACGACAGGCGCCGCAAAGTCGGACGCCTCTGGGGCTACGACATGACGGGCGGGCGCTACGAAGAGACCGATTACGAGGCCACCGGCTCGGGTGGAATCTACGCCGCAGAATCGCTCAAGAAGTCCCACAAACCCGACGCCACTCGAACCGAAGCGCTCAGGATGGCCGTTCAGGCGCTCGTCGATGCCTCGGACGAGGACCGCGCGACCGGCGGTCCCGATGTCGTGCGCGGCATCTTCCCGATCATCGACTTCTGCACCCGCAACGGGATCGAACGCGCGTCCGAGAGCGAGATCGAGGCGGTCTACCGCGCGATCATCGCCGAACAATCGAGCCGCAGGGGAGCCGCATCATGAGCATGCCCTTTTACGTCTCTCCCGAGCAGGTGATGACCGACAAGGCGGAGTTCGCCCGAAAGGGTGTGGCCCGCGGAAAGTCCAGTCTCGTGATCGAATGCGATGTGGGCATCCTGATGATGGCTGAGAACCCCTCCACGCTGTCCAAGATCGGGGAGATCTACGACCGGGTCGGGTTCGCGGGCGTCGGCAAGTTCAGCGAGTTCGATCAGTTGCGGAAGATCGGCGTCCGCTATGCGGACATCAAGGGCTACGCGTACAGCCGAGATGACGTGCGCGGCCGCGCGCTCGCCAACGCCTACTCGCAGGCGGTCGGCGATGCCTTCACCCAGCAGCTCAAACCGCTCGAGGTCGAAATCGTCGTGGCCGAAGTGGGCGACTCCACACTGGCCGGCCACGAGAACAACGCGATCTACCGCATTCAATACGACGGGAGCATCAGCGACCACAACGATTTTTGTGTGATTGGCGGCGCTTCAGAAGAACTGACGGACTTTCTCCGCTCGAGTTATCGAGACGGAATTCCCCTCGGGGAAGCGATCGGGTTGGGGAAGACGGCCCTCGAACGGGCCTCAGAGGGCGAACCGAGCGTCGAAGTGAAGAACCTCGAAGTTTGCGTACTCGAGCGAGAACGCGCTGGGCGCAAGTTCGTTCGACTGGACTCCGATAGAGTAGGAGAGCTATTGAGCGCATGAGCGGCTCGGGTGGAGTTCGGTGCGGGGATCAGTTGATCCCCTGATCACCGACCTCGACGCGCCGCACCAGTCGTCGGAGTCTCGTGCAGAAACGAATCTTTGGGGTGGAGACGGAATACGGCATCATTTTCACCCCAGAGGGGCGGAAGACACTGCCGGTCGAAAAGGCCATCCGCTTCCTCTTCGAAAAGCTCATCACCACTGAACACTTCCTGAACGTTTTCCTCGAAAACGGCGCGCGCTTCTATCAAGACACCGGCTGCCATCCCGAATACGCGACACCCGAATGCGCGGCTCCGCGCCAGTTGATCGTCTACGACAAGGCCGGCGAGCGGGTGCTCGAAGATCTCCAGGGCTACGCGGAGGAGAAGATCCGAGAGGAGCGCATCAGCGGCAAGCTCTCGATCTTCAAGAACAACACGGATTTTGTCGGGAACAGCTACGGCTGTCACGAAAACTATCTCGTCGATCGCGACGTCGACTTCTACTACCTCGCCGAGCAACTGATCCCGTTCCTGGTCACCCGGCAGATCTACTCGGGTGCGGGCAAGGTCTTCCAGACACAAGATGGCGTCCACTACTGCATCAGCCAGCGCGCGCAGCACATCTACCAGAAGATTTCCGGCACCACGACCAACGATCGCTCGATCATCAACACCCGCGACGAACCCCACGCCGATCGCGAGAAGTACCGACGGCTGCACGTCATCGTCGGTGATTCCAACATGTCGGAATACACGAACTTCCTGAAGATAGGGGCCTGCGCGATCGTCCTGCAGATGATCGAGGACAACTACATCAATCAGGATTTCACGCTTCGCAATCCCGTCAAGGCGATCAAGGACATCTCCTACGACACCACCTGCAAGCGCAAGCTCCGCCTCGATAACGGCCGCGAGTACTCGCCGATCCAGATTCAGCGCGAATACTGCGAGATGGCGCAGAAATACATCGAGCAATACCCCGTGAGCGAAGAGCTGAAAGACTCCGTCGAGAAGTGGCAGTACGTGCTCGATTGCCTCGACACTGACCCGGACAAACTCGATCGGGAAATCGATTGGTTGATCAAGCGGCGAATGCTCCAGTCCTACATCGACGCCAAGGGTAAGGATTGGAGCGATCCGCGCGTATACATGCTCGACCTGCAGTACCACGACATTCGAAGGGACCGGGGCATCTACTACCTGCTCGAGCGCAAGGGAATGGTGGAGCGGATCTTGAACGACGCCGAAGTCGACAAAGCCAAGACCGAGCCGCCCCACGATACTCGCGCCCGCATGCGCGGCGAATTCATCAAACTCGCGCGGCAGAACTCGATCCAGTACGACCTCGACTGGTCGAACATCCGCCTCGGAAACCTGCTCAACGTGCGGGTGATCTGTAACAATCCATTCGAGACCGACATCGAAAAGGTGGCCGAGCTGGTGCGTACCATCCAGAAGACCAACCTGCGCAAGACGAGCCTCTCGAAGCTCGTGATTCAGAGCTGACGTGACGGACCCGAAGCCCAAACTCGTCGCGGTCGACTCGGCACAGGACACGGGCGATTCGCAGCCGGCGCCACCGAAGCGCCGTCGCTGGACGGACCTCGGGATCGGCTTCTGGATCCTCGCGCTGATCCTGGTCATCGCGGTGGCGTTCATCTCGACCCAGAAGCGCCAACTCGACCAGCTCTCGACCCAGCTGGAAACACTTGAGGCCGAGTTGAGTGCCGCACACGGCGCCCTGCAGGGCTACGAGAACCGCTTCGGCGAGATCCGAGCCTCCGTGGGTGATCTCCGCGCGCAGCTCGGCGAGCTCGAGGGGCTCGTCGAACACCCTCCGCCGCCCGCTCCGCCTCGCTGACAGGCCGCGTACTGCGCCCAACCGCGTCACCAGAGTTCGAGCGCCTCCTGACACCGGTTAGCGCGGGTTTTCTGCGAGGTTGACCCCGTTGGTGCGCATCGCTGCAGCCGGGCGTGGTTGGCCGTGGCCCAAATTCGCTTTGGGCGCCCCGCCTTCGCCTCAATTTTTGCCACCTCCTGCCGATACAACTAACGGCCCAATGCCGTCGCATCTGGCCATCGAGGATGCCTACATGTTGACTGATCTCATCGCTGGCCTTTTTTCCCACGATCTCGCGATCGACCTGGGTACCGCAAATACCCTGGTCTACGTGAAGGGCAAGGGCCTCATCTGCTCCGAACCCAGCGTCGTCGCCGTCGTGAACGACGGAAACGGTCGCGGTGATCGCGTGCTGGCCGTCGGACACGACGCCAAGGCGATGCTCGGTCGAACGCCGAGTGGCATTCGCGCGATCCGGCCGATCAAGGACGGTGTCATCGCCGACTTCGAAATCACCGAAGCGATGCTTCGCTACTTCATTCAACGCGCCCACAAGCGCGGCAAGATGGTGCGCCCGCGGATCGTCATCTGCGTGCCGCCCTGCATCACGAGCGTCGAAAAGCGCGCCGTCCGAGAGTCCGCTCTCTCGGCGGGTGCGCGCGAGGTCTATCTGATCGAAGAGCCGATGGCCGCGGCGATCGGCGCGGGGCTCGACGTCACCGCGGCGACCGGAAACATGGTCGTCGACATCGGAGGCGGCACCACGGACGTCGCCGTGATTTCACTCTCGGGCATCGTCACATCGCGTTCGATTCGAACCGGCGGCGACAAGATGGACGAAGCGATCATCAACTACGTCAAGCGCAAGTACAACATGCTGATCGGCGAGCGAACCGCCGAGCAGGTCAAGTTGACCGTCGGAACCGCATGTGTCGACGCGAAGACCGAGGTGATGGACGTCAAGGGGCGCGACCTCGTCGCCGGAATCCCCAAAGTGGTCGCGGCTTCGAGTGAGGAGATCCGCGAAGCGCTCGTCGAGCCGATTCACTCCATCGTCGAGACCGTTCACCTGACACTCGAGAAAACCCCGCCGGAGCTCGCAGCCGACATCGTCGACCGCGGCATCATGCTTGTCGGCGGCGGCTCTTTGCTGCGCGACCTCGACGTGATTCTGCGTCAAGAGACGAAGCTCCCGATCCTGCGCAGCGACGACCCGTTCACCGCGGTCGTCCACGGCGCGGGCGCAGCGCTCGACAATCTCCCGCTGCTCAAGGACGTCGCACTGGACTAACGCAGTCCGCTACCGCGATCGCTTTCGCTGGTACTGATCCACTGCGCGCACGTGTTCCGCGTACGTCTTCGAGAAGACGTGCGTCCCGTCGTTGCGCGAAACAAAGAACAGGTATTCGCTCTCGGCGGGGTTGACCACGGCGCGCAGCGCATCGGCGCCGGGATTCGCGATCGGCCCGGGCGGAAGGCCAGGGATCTGATAGGTGTTGTAGGGATTCGCGGTGTCCTCGAGATCCCGGCGCCGCAGGTTGCCGTCGAAGTCCGGAATCCCGTAGATCACCGTCGGATCCGTCTCGAGCCGCATCCCGCGCTTCAGCCGATTGCGAAAGACCGACGCGATCAGCGGCCGCTCCTCGGGTGCAGCAGTCTCTTTTTCGACGATCGAAGCGAGCGTCACGACCTCGAGCATCGAGAGTTCCTGACTCTTCGCCTGCGGTTCGATCTCGCGCCAGATCCGAAGAAATTGATCGACGAGCACCTTCGCGACTTCGCGAACGCCGAGGCCGCGCGGCAGACGGTAGGTCTCCGGGAAGAGATAACCCTCGAGGTTTGCACCTTCGACGCCCAGTGATCCCGCGCTCGCTGGATCGGATGCGAAGGCCAAAAACGCCGCGGCCTCCGCGAGCCCGGCAGCCTCGACTCGCGGCGCGATCTGAACCGCGGTGAGTCCCTCGGGAATCACCACTTCGTACGTGACCACACGCCCCTCGGAGATCCGCTTGAGGATTTCGCTCGGCGCGAGCGCAGCCGAAATTTCGTATTCACCCACTTGAAGCGCGCCATCGAGTTCGCGATAGCGGGCGAGCCACTTGAACGCGATCGCACTTCGGATCAGCCCGCGCGACTCGAGGTCACGCGCCACCTGGCCCAGGCTGGTGCCGGGCTGCACGTCGAAGATCGCGGGCGGCGCCGACGCCAACGCGGGTGACAGCGCCCAGTTCACGCCTACTGAAAGCGCAGCAGCACCCCCGAGCAGTGCGAAAAAGAGCAGACCACCGGTGATGACAATTGCGCGGCGACTCACTCGGATGGTGCCCGCGACGGAAACTGACGCTCCAGATAGGTCCTCAACAACAACGTCGCCGCAACCGCGTCGACCGCCTCGCGCCGCTTCTTGCGGCCGCCCTTCGATTCACTGAGCGAAAGCTCCGCGGCCTGGCTCGTCCAGCGCTCGTCGAGCAGATCCACCGGAACACCGACCGCCTCAGCGAGCGCATCGGCAAAGCTCCGAGCCGCCTGCGAACCCGGGCTCGCACGCCCATCGAGATGAATCGGAAGCCCAACCACGATCCGCACGATCCCCCGCTCCTCGACCACTTCACACAGCGCCGCTACATCCTTCGGGCGGTCACGACTGACGATGAATCCAGCCGGAAACGCGATGCTCCCAGCCGAATCAGAGACCGCCAACCCGATGCGTTTTTCACCCAGGTCGACGCCGAGAATGGGTCCGTGAGTAGACATGCTGTCTCAACCTAGCAGCCCGCGCAGATCCATTGCCTTATGAGACAGCTCGTGCTGGCCGGGGCCCAGTTGGCGGGGTCCTGTAGATAGGGGGCGTTGTCTCTTGAGAGGGCTCCACGAGCCACACCCCAGCGCGCTGCGCAACCCTCGTCTATTGGCGGAGCGCCGCTGTTGCTCCTAGACTGCGCGCCGATCCAGGGCGTCGGCTGGATGGGCGCACTGCACGGGCCCGGCGCCTGGACTTCGAGCGCGTCGCACTCCGCGGGGCACGCAGAAATCGATTCGACGCATTCGACCCGAAAAAGAGGAGAGAAACGCGTGACAATCCGAAACGCATTCTGCATGGCATGGATGATTGCATTCGCAATTGGAATCAGCGGAACCGCCTTGGCCGCTGCTGGTGGCGGGGTACTCACCGACCCGGGTGCGATGGAAGGCAAGCACTTTCATCCCAAGGGCAAGCTCCCCTCGGAATTCACGATCGACGCACAGAAACGTCAGCACGAGAGCCTGCCGTTCTCCGATCAGCGCGACTTCGACGAGGCCAAGAAGGGGTTCATCGCCGAGCCCGACTACAAGCAGATCATGGCCGAGGCCGGGCACGTCGCCTGGGACATGGCGAGCTACGAGTTCCTGCTCCAGGGCAAGGACTTCGACAGCATCCATCCCTCGCTGCAGCGCCAGGCGATTTTAAACATGGCCTACGGCCTCTACGAGGTGTTGCCCGGCAAGATCTACCAGGTGCGCGGCTACGACCTCGCGAACATCAGCTTCATCAAGAGCGATACGGGCTGGATCGTATTCGACCCGCTGACCGCGAAGGAAACCGCAGCCGCGGCGCTGAAGTTCATCAACGAGCAGGTCGAAGAGCGCCCGGTCGTCGCGGTCGTCTACTCCCACTCCCACGCCGATCACTTCGGCGGCGTGCGCGGAGTGGTCGAGGAAGCAGACGTGCGCAGCGGCAAGGTGAAGATCATCGCGCCCGTCGGCTTCATGGAAAACGCGGTATCGGAGAACGTCTACGCGGGAACCGCGATGAACCGTCGCCTGTTCTTCCAGTACGGCGTACTGCTGCCGCGCAGCCCGTTCGGGCACGTCGACCAATCGATCGGCAAGAACGTCGCGGCCGGCAATCTCGGACTCATCGCCCCGACGGTCGTCATCGAAAAGGACATCGAGGAGCTGACGGTCGACGGCGTGAAAATGATCTTCCAGAACACACCGGGCACCGAGGCGCCCGCAGAAATGAACACCTACTTCCCCGACTTGAAGGCGTTCTGGGCCGCGGAGAACATCACGGGAACGGTGCACAACATCTACACACTGCGCGGTGCGTTGATCCGCGACGCGCTCGAGTGGTCGAAGCAGATCAACAACGCCCTCTACCTTTTCGGCCAAGACGCCGAACTGATGTTCGCGTCACACAGCTGGCCGCGCTGGGGCAACGACCGCGTTCAGGAGGTGATGCGCACGCAGCGCGACATCTACGCGAACCTCAACAATCAGGTGCTGCACCTCGCCAACCAGGGCGTCACGATCAACGAAGTGCACAACGTCTACCGGCCGCCGGCGAGCCTGCAGCAGCAGTGGGCCGCGCGCAGCTACCACGGCTCCGAGGAACACAACAGCCGCGGCGTGATCAACCGTTTTCTCGGCTATTGGGACGGCAACCCGGCGACCCTGATTCCGCTCTCGCCGAGCGATTCAGCGCCACTCTACGTCGAGATGATGGGCGGCTCGAAGAAGATCATGAAGAAGGGCAAGAAGCTCTACGCACAGGGCAAGTATCGACTTGCGATGGAGATTCTGAACAAACTCGTGTATGCAGAGCCCGACAACCAAGGCGCCAAGGATCTGCTCGCCGATGTATTCGAGCAGATCGGCTACCAGAAGGAGAGCCCGAGCGTGCGCAACAGCTTCCTGGCTGCGGCCTACGAGCTGCGCTCCGGGATACCGAGCGGCGACTCACCCAAGACAGCCGGACCGGACCTGATCCGCGCGATGTCGACGGACCTTTGGCTCGACTTCCTCGGGATTCGACTCGACAGCAGCAAGGCCGAGGGCGTGAGCTTCGTGATCAACTTCTCGACCCCGGACACCGGCGAGAAGTACGTGGTCGAACTCAGCAACTCGACGCTGACCAACGCCAAGGGCTTCGAAGCCAAAGACCCCGACCTCACGATCGAGATCGACCGCGCCGACCTCGAGCCCGTGATGATGGGCGCGGTGACGTTCGACGCGCAGATCGAAGCGGGCAAAGCCAAGCTCGAAGGCGACCGCAGACCCTTCGATCAACTCAAGGGCATGCTGGTCCACTTCACACCAGACTTCGAAATGATGCCGGGCACCAAGCCGTCCAAGCCCGCGAAGTCGGATCTGAACCCGTTCGAACAGAACGCAGCATACCTGGTCGAGACCGACTGATGGGCTCGTTAGCAATCGCGTCGGGAACACAGACTCCCGCGAGTACGGGAGTGGGCGGGAGAGCGAGCTGCGAAATCAGCGCA